>Ga0068859_100002703_pt1 | contig 18002 bp, 13 predicted proteins | sample KBSSwiS22_FD_66585 | JGI IMG/M metagenome (GOLD analysis project Ga0068859, IMG submission 66585) | Switchgrass rhizosphere microbial communities from Kellogg Biological Station, Michigan, USA - KBS Switchgrass S2-2 | ecosystem: Host-associated > Plants > Roots > Rhizosphere > Soil ...
GTCCACGAGGAGGCTCCGCCCCTGCTCCACGACGCGCACGATGAAGTGCCCGGGAAGCCCCACGCCCTCGGCGAAGAGACCGGCGGCGCGGCAGACCTCGATGTGGATCATCGAGAGCGTGAGCGGGATGCCGAGCTGCCGCTCGAGGACGTCGTCGAGGTAGGAGTTCCGTGGGTCGTCGTACTGGGCCACGTTGCCGCGGAAGCCGATCTCCTCGTAGAGGAACGTGCGGATCGCCTCGACGCGCGCGAAGGGGTTCTCGAGCGGGGCGACGCGGGAGAACGCCTCGGAGCCGATCGTCTCGACGCGCGCGATCTGGACCGCGAGGTCGAGCTCGAGGTGCTCCTCGGCCGCGATGAGCAGCGTGGCCTCGAGCAGCGGGAGCGGCCCCGGGTCGGCGAGCAGGGCGGCCAGGCGCTGGCGCGCGGCCCGCGCGCCGGCGGACAGCCCGGGATCGAAGGAGTGGAGCGGTCGCGAGCGGCCCCGCGCGCGTGTGGCGAGTCGCGTGGCCGCTTCATCCTTCCGCATCACGCGATCTCCTCGGCGCGGCGCTCGCGCGGGACGGCGACGAGCAGCGTCCGGCGCCGGCAGTATTCGTGACGGAGCACTTCGGCCTGCGTCAGCTCCTCGCGGATCGAGGCGTAGAGCTGCGCGGCCTCCGAGTAGCTCTTCTGACGCCAGGCGATCTCGGCGCGGCGGCGGACCAGCTTGAGGCGCGCTTCGGTGACGAGCCGCTCGGACTCGCGCCGCCACTGGTCGAGCACCATCTTCTGGTGCGCCTCGAGCGCGGCCCAGCCGGAGAAATCTCCCGACAGGAGGTCGCCGCAATGCTTGCCGAGGAGCTCCGCCTGCCGCTCGACCTCCTCGTGCGCCTCGTCGGGGCCCCAGGGGTAGCGCGGCAGGAAGAGGACCGTCGGATCGGACGCGCCGACGATGAACGACAGCCGCACCGGCCGCTCGGCGCCGATGGGGCAGACCGACACCGCGATCGAGCCCCAGTCGAGCTCGATGCGCACCTCCGCGTGAGGCGAGGTCGCGAGGTAACCGTAGTCGTCGAGCCGCTGAAGCTCGAAGCCGTGACGCTCGGCGAGGAAGCCGAACGCTCTCGGCACGTTCTCCTGGAAAACGTCCAGCACCGTCTGGATCCGCATGGCGCGCTCCCGTCCCGTGGCCACTCAAAATTACGACGAATCGCGCGCACTCGCGCGCTCTTTCGCGTGACGCATGTCGTAATCGGGGGCGCCGGAAAAGCGGAAGATGCCTAGAGCGCCGTCAACGCCGCGGCACGAAGCTCATCGTCGAGATCGTCGCGGCCGAAACGGCGTCCGCGGTGAAGGGGAGCGGGTAGTCGCGCACCGCCGCCCATCGCCGCTGCTGGTCCTTCGCGTGCCGGTCGAAGACCTGCCCGGATTGCCCGAGAGGGAGGGAGACGCGGGCCGCGTCGGGGTTCCCGAGGTCCACGATGATCCGCGCGGACGGGATGTGGACGACGGAGTCGTCGTCGCCGTCGAGCCGGAAGCCGGCGACGTCGAGCGTGTGCCACTCGCCGGGGAGCTCCACGGGGCGGAACAGAAGCCGGCGCGCGAGCAGCGGCGGGAGGCCGGCCGCGAGCGGATGCGGGTACGCGATGCGATGCGTGCGTCCCCACGACCAGTGCTTGGGGTCTTTCCCGTCGCGGCGCTCCACCTCGTCGAGGGCGCCCGCGAGCGCCTTGTCGATCTCCGGCACGCGGCGCCACGTGCCGACGTGCGCCTGTCCCGCGATCATGCGCTCGAGGAGGGACCAGGTGACCCACGCGCCGCCGGTGCCGCCGCTCTCGGTGTCGGGGATCGAGGCCTTGACGTGGCGCAGGAACGTGAAGAACAGGCGCGAGGGTCCGCGGCGCTCCGCGCGGGCGTCCCACGAGGACAGGACGGTGCGGGCGCGCACGGCGCGCGGATCGCTCAGCGGAAGCGCGCGAATCGCCTGGACGATACGCGCGGCGTAGGGGGAGTAGACGTCGGCCTGCATGCCCCGCATGTCCGCGACGACGGCGCGCGCGTGGCTCTTCGCGAGGTCGCGCGCTCGGATCGCGCGGTCGGACGAGGCGAAATGACCGGGGTAGGGGAGCTTGACGCCCGCAGCGCTCCAGTCGTCGTTCGCGGTGGAGACGTACCCCTCGCGGGGGTTCACGACCGAGGGGAGCGCATCGAGCGGCACCAGGCCGTCCCACGTGTAGCCGGGGACCCAGCCCGGGACCGGGAATCGCCCGTCGCCGAGCGGCCGATGCGGGATCGCACCGTACGCCGAGACGCCGATCGAGCCCGAGGCATCCGCCCAGCAGAGGTTGATCGCGGGGCCGAGGTACGAAGCCCACGCTTGGCGCAGCTCCGCCCCGTCGCGCGCGCGGGCGGCGGCGAGGTGGAACCCGATGCCGTGCCGCAGGCCTTTCGAGACCCACGCGCGGGCGACCGCGACCCCACCGGGAAGCTCGTCCACGATCGGGCCGTGCGCGCTCTCGCGGATCGCGACCGTTTCGGGAGCCGCACCGGCGACCGCGATCGTCTCGTCGCGCGAGACGATCACGGCGTCGGCGCGCTCGAGGACGAAGTCCACGTCGTCGGCCTGGTTCATCGTGATCGACCAGGCGACCTTCCCGTTGTGGCCGATGAGGACGCCGGGGACGCCGGCGAGGGTGAGGCCCGCGACCGAAAGGCCGTCGGCGCTCGACAGGTGCGCCGCGTACCAGATCCCCGGCCGCTCCGGATTTAAGTGCGGATCGCCGGCCAGGAGCGGCTTCCCCGAGGCGGTGCGCGTGCCGGCGAGCGCCCACGCGTTGCTCCCCGCCCCCGCCTCCTCCGCATCAAAGGTGTCAGGCACCGTTTCCGAAACGGTGCCTGACACCAAGGCCTCCCGGATTCCGGGGGCGACGACGGTGCGGCCGCCGTCGGCGGCGTCGAGCAGGGAGACGGCGGCGTCCACGCCGCGCGCCTTCGCGTCGCGGTAGACCGCCCACTCCTCCGCCGCGGCGATCGTCAGCCCCTGGTACATCAAGCGCCCGAATGCCAGCGAGTCGGAGGGCGTCCACGGCTCGGGGCTCACGTGCAGGAGCCGCAGCTCCAGGGGGAGCGGCTGGTGCTCGAGGTACGCGTTCACCCCCTGCGCGTACGCCTCGAGCACGCCGCGCTCCCGCTCGGGGAGCGCCGCGAGGTCCTCCTGCGCGTGGCGGAGGTGGCCCCACCGCCGCGATTCCACATCGACGGAGACGAGTGGGCGGCCGAACACCTCCGCGAGACGCCCCGCGGCGGCCCGGCGCCGCAGCTCCATCTGGAAGAGACGCTCGGAGGCGTGCAGCCACCCGAGCACGCGCCACGCGTCCCCTTCGAGGACGGAGCGCACGTGCGGGATTCCGGCGCGATCGAAGCGCACCTCGACGGGTGCGGTCAGTCCCGGGATCTCGACGACCCCGCGGCGCGAGGGGAGTGGCGCGTAGAGGAAGTAGACGGCCGCGACCGCCAGGGCCGCGATCGCCGCCAGGAGGACCGCGACGGCCCGGACGATCACATCGCGGCCTTGGGCCCCTGCGCCAGGATCTTCTCGACGAGCCCCGGTGTCTTCGGAAGCTGACCGACCCCCGGCAGGCGCGGGACGAGCAGCATCCACGCGGGGTTCATGCGGAACGCGCGTGCGAACAGCGGCATCGCCTCGTCGGTGCGCCCGTTCCCCACGAGCGTCACCGCCGTCCAGAAGACGAACTCGTCGTTGTCCGGCACCATCGCCTGCGCGCCCGAGTACTCGCGCAGCGCGTCGTCCATCTTGTTCACCGCCACCGCCTCGTCCCCGAGGTTCATCTTCTCGTACGCGCGGTGGAGCACGAGCAGGCGGCGCATCTCCGTCAGAGGCGCCGGGTGGTCCTCGATCCGCAGGTCGATGAGCCGGTCGGTCCACGGCTTCGAGGACGGCGCCGCCCGCACGACGAGGATCGCCGCCGACTGCTTGCCCCGGATGTCCCCGCCCACGGCCTGCGCCGCGTCGAGCGCTGCGAGGAGCCGCTCGGCGAGGGGGCCCTTCGCGGCCTCGTACGCTTTCGCCATCGCGTCGGGGACCTCGTTCGTCAGCATGAGGTTCGCTTCGGTCGTGTAGCCGTTCCCGACGTGGTGCCCCGCGCCGGGGATGCACCCCTCGCCGGTGTGCGCCGCCGCACGCCCCTTCGCGTCCACGAACGCGACTTGACGCACCCCGCGCTGGTCGTCCTTCGCGAGGAGGCGCGCGAGTGCTTCCTTCGGATCGACCCCCTCCTTCATGAGGGCGAGGCCGTTCGGCCCGTAGGAGGGCTCGACGAACGACTGGGTCGCGACCGCGCCGACGCCGGCTTGAGCCCAGGGCACGACCGACCCCACCGAGAACCAGTGGCTCTGCACGGCGACGCCCAGCTCGCCGGTGGTGGGGTCCCGCGCGACGATCGAGAACGTCGCCACGGGCATCGACGAGACGGCGCAGAGCGACAGCGCGACGGCTGCGAGCATCGGGCCCCCCTTCTAGTCTTCGAACCCCCGGTCCGGGATCGGGTTCGAGGGCGAGATCAGCTGGGACTCGCCCCCCGACTCCGGTGTGGGTCGGGCAAATCGCCCGCGGCCGCCGCGGCGGCGCCTGCGCCCGCCCGTTGCCGCCGGCATCAGCTCCTGAGAGGACACCCCGCGCGGCACGAAGGGCTCCGCCTCGACGGGTGGGACCGGGGGCGGGAGCGGCGGCTGCAGCTTCGGCGCCTCGTCCGCGCTCCCGTTCTCCGCTGCTTGCACCCCGCCTCCGCGTCCGCGGCGTCCACGGCGTCCGCGACGCCGTCGGCGCCGGGCGCCCGCCTCGGTGCGGTCGCCGTTCTCCGGTGTGGCTTCGCCCGAGACCTCGGCGACCTCGGCGGCGGCCTCGGGAGCGTCCTCCTCCTGGGCCTCCACGGCATCGTCGGCCGCAACCACGGGCGCCGCTTCCTCCGCGCCCGCCTCGACCGGCACGCGTCCGCCCCGTCCACGACCGCGCCCGCCGCGCCGGCGGCGCCGGCGCTTGCGCTCTTCCGCGTCCTCGCTCGCCGTTCCGGCCCCGGCCCCGGCGACGGCCCCGGCAACGGTCACGGGCGCCGCCGGTACGGCCTCGGGCTCCTCGAGGTCCACGAGATCGGGCGGCGGGGGAGGCGCGGGCCGGTCGCCCGCGACGAGCGCGGGCGGGACCTCGACGCGCTCCCGCGGGAAGAACTCGAATTCGCTCTCGTGCCTCAGCAGCGAGGCCTTCGGCTCGACGACGATCCGGATCTGATGGCGCCTCTCGAGGCCCACGAGGTCGTCGCGCTTGTGATTCAGGACCCAGTGCGCGATCTCCGGGGGGAGACGCATGCTCACCTTCCCGAAGTCGTTCTTGATGCAGCGCGTCTGGAGCTTGCGCAGCGCCGCGAGCCCCGCGGGCTCGACGTTCTTGATGAGGCCGTACCCCTCGCAGACGGGGCACGTCGCGTAGGACGCCCCCATCTTCTCGCCCTTGATCCGCTGCCGCGAGATCTCCATGAGGCCGAGCTTGCTGATGCGGGTCACGTCGTACTTCGCGCGATCGCCCTTCATCGCGTCGCGCATCACCTTCTCGACCTTCTTCTGGTTCCTCGCCGCCATCATGTCGATGAAGTCGATGACGATCAGGCCGCCGAGGTCGCGCAGGCGGAGCTGCCGCGCGATCTCCGCCGCGGCCTCGAGGTTCGTGGACGTCGCGTTGTCCTCGGCGTCCCCGTGGCGCGGCGCGCCCTTGCTGTTGACGTCGATCGCGGTGAGCGCCTCGGTCCCGTCGATGACGATCTCACCCCCGGCCTTCAGCGCGACACGCCTCTTGTAGATGCTCTCGATCTGGTCCTCGAGGTTGAACCGCGAGAACAGCGGCCGGTCGCCGGTGTGGAGCTGGATCGTCTTCACCTTGGCCGGCATGACGTCGTCCACGAACTCCACGGCGCGCTCGAACGTCTCCGGGTTGTCGATCCACACCTCGGAGATGTCCTGCGTGTAGTAGTCCCGCATGGTCCGGATGACGAGGTCGCGCTCGCGGTAGACGAGTCCGGGGAAGTCGGTCGCGCGCGAGGCCTTCTGGATGGAATCCCACAGCCGCAGGAGGTAGCGCAGGTCCCGCTGGAGCTCGGTCTTGGTCTGGCCGACCCCCGCGGTGCGCACGATGAGGCCGAACCCCTCGGGCGGGTTCAGCTCCTCGACGATCTTCTTGAGACGGTCGCGCTGCGTGTCGTCCTGGATCTTCCGGGAGATGCCGGCCGAATCCGCGCCGGGCATGAGGACCAAGTAACGCCCGGGGAGCGAGAAGTACGTCGTGACCGTGGGCGGCTTCCCCGCGAACGGCTCGCGCACGACCTGCACCATCAGGCGCTGGCCGACGTGCAGGTGCTGCCCGATCCGCCCCTTCGACCGCGATTCCGTGCGGGAGGGGAGGAGCTTGAAGTTCACCTCGTCGAGCGGGAGGAAGCCCTTGAGGTCGGGCCCGAGCCGCAGGAACGCGGCCTCGAGCGCGGGATGGACGTTCTCCACGACCGCATTGTGGATGTTGCCCTTGATGTTGGTCCGGTTGAGGGTCTCGATCTCGTACTGCTCGAGGACGCCGTCCTCGACGATCGCCACGCGCGTCTCCTCGACGTGCGCGACGTTCACCAGCATGGTCTTGGACATTCTGTTGCCGTTTCCCCTGCGCGCTCTTCACCTCGGCGGCGCGTCGCGAGCTGCGACGTCTTGCCTCCACCGATGCGCCGCGGAACCGGGGCCTCGCCTTGGGCCTCCCTGGTTCTCACGCGACGGGCGGGCGCGCGAACGCCGGGACTATAGCACGGTATAGGATGAGGCCGTGCGGATCACCGCCAATCAAGTGACCCTGGTGCGGCTGGTCCTGCTTCCCCTGCCGATCGCCATGATCTACAAGGGAACCCACGCGTGGATGCTGGGGGGACTCTTCGTCTACATCCTCCTCGGGCTGACCGACGCGCTCGACGGCTACCTCGCCCGGAAGTACGGCTCGACCCCGCTCGGGGCCCTCCTGGACCCGTTCGCGGACAAGATCTTCCTCGTCGCCGGCATCGTGCCGCTCGCCGACCATCAGATCCTCCCTACGACGCTGGTCGTGATCCTGTTCGTGCGCGAGCTGGGCGTGACGTTCCTGCGCAGCATCGCGTTCGAGGAGGGGTTTCAGTTCAAGACGAGCAAGGCCGCGAAGCTGAAGACGACGGTGCAGATGGTCGGCGCGGGCGTCATGCTCCTGATCTGGCTGTACCCCGAGGGCTCGACGATCTTCATCATCCTGGGAGGCCTCTTCGCGCTGTCCCTGGTCCCCGCGATCGTGTCGATCTCCAGGGGTCAGCGCCCGGGCTGGATGTCGTGGTCGGCGATCTCCCTCGTCGGGGCGGCGGTCGTGACGCGGGCGCTGCTGCGTCCGGAGGTCGAGCTCGTCGTCATCATGATCGTCATCGTCGCGATCACGCTGTACTCCGGGGCGGAGTACGTGTGGGAGATGCGCACCGTGCTCGCGGCGAGGTTCCGCCGGTCGCCGATCGAAGCGCTGCGCCTCGCGGGGCTGTCGCTCGCCGTCCCGGTCCTCTACCTGCCGTCGCTCGACCGGCCCGACGATCCCACCGTGCCGATCCTGCTCCTGCTCGCCGCGGAGTTCGCGTGCGGCGGGCTCGACAACTCGCTCGCGCAGTACGGCCACCCCCGTTCGGCGGGGCCCGACCTCGTCCGCTCGGGGATCCAGGCGGCGACCGGGGCGTTCGTGCTCACCTCGCTCCTCACGCTCCAGCACCCGGTCGCGGCGCGGGTGGCGACGGTTTTCGCGCTCGCGGTGACCCTGGGCGACCTGGGGGCGCGCTTCTGGCGCCACAGGCGCGACTTCGCCGGCTCGCTCAGGACGCCGGAGGCTCCGGCGGGGCGCGCTTCCTTGACTTGAGGTGTCCCGGTCCCCAGATTCCCCTTCGTTTTTCGGGTGTTCTCACGAGGGGGCGTCGTGTATCCCAGGTCGGCACTGGCCTCGCTTCTGGCCCTCACCATCCTCTCCGCGTGCGACGCCTCCGAAGCCGGGGGGCGGCAGGCCACTGCCGACGCGCGGCCGCGCCAGGGCGGCTCCTTCCACATGGTGCTCGAGGGGCCCTCGTGCCTCGAGCCCGTGTGCGTCGATTCGGTCTACGACGCGCTCCCCGTCGGGCAGATCTTCGACGGGCTCGTCGCGCTGGACGCCGGCCTGAACGTCGTCCCGCGCCTCGCGGACACCTGGACGATCTCCCGCGACGGCCGCACCTACACGATCCACCTCCGCTCCGGCGTCACCTTCCACGACGGAAGCCCGCTGACCGCGGACGACGTCGTGTTCAGCATCGAGCGCCTGCTCGATCCCCAGCGCGCACGGCGCAGCATCGCGTGCTCCTACCTCGCGGTCATCAAGGGGGCGGACGCGTACTCGAAGGGGAGGGCGAAGCGTCTCGCGGGCGTCGTCGCGCTCGATCCGTCGCGGATCGAGATCTCGCTCGACCGCCCCTACCTGTCGTTCCTCGAGGTCCTGGCGATGGACGACCTGAGGATCTCGCCGCGGAGCGTCGTCGCCGCGCGCGGGGAGAGGGCGTTCCGGCGCGACCCGGTCGGGACCGGCCCGTTCAAGCTCGCCTCGTGGACCGCGCAGGAGCTGCGCCTCGTCGCGAACCTGGACTACTTCGCCGGCCGTCCGCACCTGGACGAGGTCGTCATCCACTTCCCGGGGCCGGGGGAGCGCGACCAGGGGAACGCTCGCTTCCTCCGCGGCGAGACGCAGATCGTCGAGCCGACCTCCGATTCGCTTCCGGTCCTCGCGAAGGATCCGACCGTCGAGCTCCACCGCTACCAGGAGCTGTCGCTCTCGTTCCTCGGCATCCAGACCGGCGCTCCCCCCTGGGAGGATGCGCGCGTGCGCAAGGCGATCGCGCAGGCGATCGACCGCAAGGCGGTTCAGCAGATCTCCGCCGCGACCCGCCGCGAGGCGGTGGGGATCGTGCCGCCGGGGCTGCCGGGCTACTCCCCGAGCCCGAAGGCGCCGCCGTACGACCCCGAGGCGGCGAAAGCGCTCCTCGCTCAGGCGGGGTATCCCGGAGGGAGGGGCCTGCCGCCGCTGCGCTTCTACACGGCGCAGACGGGAAGCTCGGCGGTGGTGAAGAGCAACGAGCGCCTCCGTGACGACCTCGCGAGGGTCGGGATCAAGCTCGACATCCATGAGGTCCCCTGGTCGCGCCTGATCGAGCTGATCGAGGACAGCGCGGCGCCCGCCTTCCAGCTCGGCTGGATCGCGGACCTCCCCGATCCCGACGCCTTCCTGCGCACGCTCTTCGAGCCGGGCGGATCCGCGAACTACTTCAACTTCCTCGATCCGGACACCGCGGTGGCCCTCGAGCGCGGTGCCTCCGAGACGAACCCGATCGAGCGCGCGCGGATCTACCGCGAGCTCGAGAAGTCGATCCTCGACAAGGCGCCCCTCATCCCGCTGTTCCACTCGATGGGGATGATCGCCTCCCGGCGCGAGGTCCACGGCCTCACGCCGGGGCCGATGGGGATCGCGAGCCTCGACCTCGAGACGGTCTGGCTCGACCCGGGAGCGCGATGAATCCACTCCGCGGGCGCACGATCGAGCAGAGCTTCTCGATCTCGACGGCGCTTCTGGTCGTCGTCCTCATCGGCACCACGATGGTCGTCGTCGAGGACCGGGTGAAGTCGAACATGCGGCGCGGGCTCGAGGACCGCGGGGCCGCGATCGCGAACAGCATCGGCGCGGTCGCGACGCCGTCGCTGCTCGCCTACAACTACGCCGCGCTCCAGATGGCGGCGGAGGGTGCCGCGGGGAACGAGGGGCTCGTCTACGTCGCCATCCACGACAAGGAGGGCGCGCTCGCCGGGGCCGCGGGCCGGCTCCCCGAGTCCGAGCGGGCGCCCGTCGAGGAGACGGCGGACACCACGACGCGCGACCTCGACGTCGCGCGGCCCGGCTCCCACTTCACCTCCGAGCACGTCGTCGAGATCGGCGTTCCGGTCCTCGTGGACGGGGTCGATCAGCCGTGGGGACGGGTGCGCGTCGGCGTCTCGTACGACATCGTCGCGAAGGAGCTGCGCAATCTTCGGGTCCAGCTCGTCCTCGTCGGGTTCGGCCTCGCCTTCTTCGCGGTCATCGGCGTGCGCCTGCTCGCGCGGCGCATCACGGCCCCCTTGCGGGATCTCGCCGAAGGGACCGCGGCCCTGGCGGCGGGGGAGCTGACCCACCGCATCCCCGTCAAAGGGGCCAAGGAGCTCTCCGAGCTCGCCCGCGCGTTCAACTCCATGAGCGACAAGCTCCAGGCGAAGGCGCGCGAGTCGAGCGAGTTCCAGGAGGCGCTCGAGCGGCTGAACGCGACCCTCGAGCAGCAGGTGTGGGACCGCACGCGCGCGCTCGAGGAGTCCACCGCGCAGTACAAGTCCCTCGTCGAGAGCTCCCCCGACTCGATCCTCATCGTCCAGGACGGCTGCGTCCGGTTCGTCAACCGGTCGTTCTCGGAGACCTTCGGGATCGCCGAGAGCGAGCTCGACGCGCTCCAGTTCCAGCTCTCGCGGATCTTCGACCCGTCCTCCTCGGCGCTCGCCGCCGGCCGGATCGCGGCGTGGGAGCGCGGCGACGCCCCGTCGCCCGTGGAGGTCCTCGCCCAGGACGCCCAAGGCCGGACGCGCCACCTCGAGCTGCGCGGGAGCCGCATCGAGTACCAGGGCCGTCCCGCCGCGGAGTGCCTCCTCGTGGACATGACCGAGGCGAAGCGGCTCCGCGAGCGCCTCGGCGAGACCGAAAAGCTCCGCGCGCTCGGCGAGCTGGCCTCCGGCGTGGCGCACGACTTCAACAACCTCCTGGGCGCCATCCTCGGCCGCGCCCAGCTCCTGCGCCGGAAGTCCCTCGAGCGGGACGTCGATCACGACGTCGCGGTCATCGAGAAGGCGGCCCAGGACGGGCGCGAGACGGTCAGGCGCATCCAGGAGTTCTCGCGGACAAGGCGCGACAAGAAGTTCGAGCCGGTGGACTTGGGCGAGATCGTCGCGGACGCGCTCGAGATCACCAAGACCCGCTGGAGCGACGACGCGCTGGCGCGCAAGGTCCAGATCAAGCCGTCCTTCGACCGCGTCGAGCTGCCTCGCGTCATGGGGAACGCCTCCGAGCTGCGCGAGGTGTTCACGAACCTGATCCTCAACGCGGTGGACGCGATGCCGCAGGGCGGGAAGCTCACGTTCACGTGCGCCCGCGAGGGGGAGCGCGTCGTCGCGCGCGTCGCCGATACCGGCGTGGGCATGACCGAGGAGATCCGCACCCACCTGTTCGACCCGTTCTTCACCACGAAGGGGACGCGGGGGATGGGCCTCGGGATGAGCGTGGTCTACGGCATCGTCACCCGCCACGAGGGGAAGATCGAGGTCACGACCTCTCTCGGGAAGGGGACGACCTTCGTCCTCGACTTCCCGGTCGCCCCGGTGCAGCACCTCCCGGTCGCGGGAGGGGACGGTGCCGCGCTCCCGCAGCTCCTGCGGCCCGGCCGGATTCTCGTCGTGGACGACGAGCCCGAGGTGGCGGCGGTCGTCAAGGACGTCCTCCTGGGGGCGGGCCACACCGTGGACACCGCGCTCTCCGGCCGCGACGCCCTCCAGATGATCGACGTCTCCCCGTACGACGTCGTCTTCACCGACCTCGGCATGCCGGACATGTCCGGTTGGGAGGTCGCCGAGAAGATCGGCGAGTCGAAGTCGGGGATCCAGGTCGCGCTGGTCACCGGCTGGGGGACGAGCCTGGACGAGGCCGACGCCCGCAAGCGCGGTGTCGAAGCGGTGGTGCACAAGCCGTTCGAGATCGACGAGCTGGTCAAGATCGCGCACCGGCTGCTGTCCCGAACCAGCGCGGGAAGCGCGAACTGACCCGCTTTCAGGTTTTCCCCGCCGTATATAATTCACCTTTCCTATTGAATTGACGGGGGATTCCCGTGACGGCGCCGGACCGGACCTTGCGCATCGCGAACGGCCAGGGTTTTTGGGGGGACTCCGTCGATGCGCCCATCCGCCTCGTCGAAGAGGGCCCGCTCGACTACCTGACCCTCGACTACCTCGCCGAGGTCACGATGTCGATCCTGCAGAAGCAGCGGCGCCGCGACCCGAAGGCCGGCTACGCCGTGGACTTCGTGGACCTGATCCGGAAGATCCTCCCCACGCTGCGGAAGAAGGGGATCCGGGTCGTCGCGAACGCCGGGGGGGTCAACGCGGACGCCTGCCGCGCGGCGCTCGTGGAGGTCGCCCGGGAGCAGGGCGCCGCGGGCCTCAAGATCGGCACCGTCACCGGCGACGACATCCTCGACCGGCTGGACGAGCTGGTCGCGTCGGGCGTCCCGTTCGCGAACCTCGACGACGGCCGCCCGTTCTCCGAGATCCGGTCGCAGGTCCTCTCGGCGAACGTCTACATCTCGTCCTTCCCCGGTGCGATGGCGCTGAAGCAAGGCGCCCACATCGTCGTCTCGGGCCGCTCGACCGACCCCGGGCTCGTCGTGGCGCCCCTGATCGCCGAGTACGGCTGGGCGGCCGACGCGTGGAACCTCCTCGCCGCCGGGACCGTGGCGGGGCACATCCTCGAGTGCGGCGCACAGTGCACGGGCGGCAACTTCTCGCGGTGGTGGGAGGTCTCCGGCTGGGACCACCTCGGCTACCCGATCGCGGAGTGCTCCCCGGACGGCACCTTCGTCGTCACCAAGCACGAGGGGACCGGCGGCCTGGTCACCGTGGATACGATCGCCGAGCAGCTCGTCTACGAGATGGGCGACCCGTCCCGCTACCTGACCCCCGATTGCGTCGCGGATTTCACCTCGATCAACCTGGCCTCGGACGGCGCCGACCGCGTGCGCGTCTTCGGCATCAAGGGCGCGCCCGCGACCGACACGTTCAAGGTCTCCATCTCCTACCTCGAGGGGTACAAGGCGGTCGGCCAGCTCACGGTGTCGGGCCCGGACGCGGAGGCGAAGGCGAAGATCTGCGCCGACGCGATCTGGGGCCGGCTCGCCCGCGCGGGCGTCACCTTCGAGCAGACGGTGACCGAGCTCGTCGGCGTGGACGCGTGCCACGGCCCAATCACGCGGGGGGCCGCGGTCCCGGGCGAGATCGTGCTCCGCGTCGGGGTGAAGGACCGCGACCGGCGCAAGGTGGACCGCTTCGGCAAGGAGCTGGCCCCGCTGGTGACCTCCGGCCCTCCGGGGGTGACCGGCTTCGCGGGCGGCCGCCCCAAGGCCACCGAGGTCCTGGGCTACTGGCCCACGCTGATTCCGAAGTCGCTCGTGACGCCCAAGGTCGTGGTCGAGGAGGTCCGCAAGTGAAGCGGATCCCCCTCTACCGCATGGCGCACGCCCGCTCCGGCGACAAGGGGGACGGGAGCAACGTCGGCGTCCTCGCCTACGACGACGCCGGCTACACGATCCTCAGGTCCTGGCTCACGCCGGAGCGCGTGAAGGCGCACTTCGGGGAGATCGTGAAGGGACGCGTCGAGCGCCACGACATCCCGAACCTCCGCGGCCTGAACTTCATCCTCCACGACTCGCTCGGCGGGGGCGGCTCCGCGTCGCTCAAGACCGACGCCCAGGGGAAGACGCACGGCATGGCGCTCCTCCGGATGGCGGTCGAGGTCCCTGACGACTACGAGCCCTCGAAGACCGCGGTCGCGCCGGAAGGCGAGCTGTGAGCGCGACCCGCTGGGTCCGCGTCGAGACCAAGGCCGAGGGCCTGCGCGTCCTCACGCTCGACAAGCCGCCGGTGAACGCGCTGGGGCGCGAGCTCGTCGAGGACCTGGGCCGCGCGCTCGCCGACCTCGCGGACGACCGCCACGCGCGCTGCCTGATCGTCCGCTCCGGCGGCGCCCACTTCTGCGCGGGCGCCGATCTCAAGGAGCGGCAGGGGATGGCCCTCGACGAGGTCCGGGCCTTCGTCCCCAAGCTCGCCGGCATCTGCAACGCGATCGCGGGGCTTCCGTATCCCTCCATCGCCTCGGTGAGGGGAACCGCCGCGGGTGGGGGATGCGAGTTGGCGCTCGCCTGCGATCTCCGCATCCTCGCCGACGACGCGAAGATCGGCCTGCGCGAGACCGCGCTCGCCATCCTCCCCGGCGCGGGCGGAACGCAGCGTCTCCCGCGGATCGCGGGCGTGGCGAAGGCGAAGAGGTGGATCTTCACCGCGAAGCTGTTCGATGCCGCGCAGGCGAAGGCGGACGGCGTCGCGGACGAGGTCGTCCCGGCGGCCGCCCTCGACGACGCGGCGCTGACCGTCGCCGAGACGATCGCCGCGAACGGCCCGGTCGCGGTGCGCCTGGCGAAGCGGGCGATCGAAGGCGGCTTCGACCTGACGCTCGCGGACGGGCTCGCGCTGGAGTGGCAGTGCTACGAGGGCGTGCTCGGCACGAAGGACCGGGACGAAGCGCTCCGCGCCTTCGCGGAGAAGCGCGCCCCGAAGTTCGAGGGCCGGTGATGCTCCGCTACGGCGCGCTTGCGATCGACCCGCCGCTGATCCTGGCGCCGATGGCGGGGATCACCGACCGGCAGTTCCGCCTGATCCTGCGGCGCATCGGCGGCGTCGGCCTCGTCACGATGGAGTTCATCTCGTCCGAAGCGCTCGTGCGCGGAAACAAGCGCACGCGCAAGCTCATGCACTACGTCGAGGAGGAGCGCCCGATCTCCATCCAGATCTACGGCGCCAAGCCGGAATCGATGGCGAGCGCCGCGAAGGTCGTCGAGGAGATCGGCGCCGACGCCTGCGACATCAATATGGGCTGCCCCGCGAACAAGATCCTGAAGGGGTGCGCCGGCTGCTCGCTGATGGGGAATCTGGACCTGGCGCAACAGATCATCAAAGCCGTCCGCAGCTCCCTCACCATCCCTCTGACGGTCAAGTTCCGCCTGGGACTGAACGACGACGTGAAGAACTTCCTGGAGCTGGGCAAGATCTGCGAGGGCGAAGGCGTCGATGCCGTCGCCGTCCACGCCCGCACGGCGAAGCAGATGTTCTCGGGACGGGCGGACTGGCAAGAGATCACCGCCCTCAAGAGCGCTCTGAAGATCCCCGTCGTCGGCAACGGCGACGTGAAGACCGCCGAAGACGCGGTCCGCATGCTGAGAGAAACGGGCTGCGACGGCGTGATGATCGGCCGCGCCTCGATGAAGAACCCGTGGATCTACAGGCAGACGGCGGAGCTCCTGCAAGGCAGGACGCCCACGCTCCCCACGCCCCAAGACAGGCACGCGCTGATCCGCGCGCACTTCGACATGGTCACGGCACAGGAAGAGCCGGGGTTCGCGCTCCACAAGCTGCGCACCTTCACCGGCTGGTACACCCATGGGCTTCCCGACGGCGGCCGCCTCCGCGCCCTCATCGGCACGCTCGACACCCCACAGGCGTTCTCGGACGCCGTGGACGCCTACTTCTCGGGCGGCGACATGAGGACGGCGGCATGAAGGTCAGCAAGCGAGGTCAATACGGGATGCGGGCGCTCTGCCACCTCGCGGAGACCTTCGGGTCGGGCGTGGTGCAGATCCGCGAGATCGCGCGTCGCGAGACGATCCCCGCGAAGTTCCTCGAAGGCATCCTCCTCGAGCTCAAGCACGCCGGCATCGTCCGGTCGCGCCGCGGCATCGACGGCGGCTACGAGCTGGCGCGCCTGCCGAAGGAGATCATGCTGGGCCAGATCATGCGCGTGCTCGACGGCCCGCTGGCGCCCCTCGGAAGCGCGGCGGAGCTGAAAGAGCTGATGAAGACGGACCCCAGGCAAGCCGGCTTCTACTCGGTCCTCATGGACGTGAGGGACGCCGCCGCCACGATCCTCGACCGCACGAGCCTCGCCGACGTCGTCTCCAGGAACGCGAGGCTCGAGGGAGCCAAGCCATGAACCTGACGCAGATCCAATCCGCGCTCCGCCAGAGGAACCTCGACGGCTGGCTCTTCACCGACCACCACGCGCGCGACCCGCTCGCGTACCGCATCCTCGGCCTCCCGACGAGCATGACCTCGCGCCGCTGGTGGTACTTCATCCCGGCGCAGGGCACGCCGAAGGGGCTCGCCCACAAGGTGGAGCCCCGTAAGCTCGACAAGCTCCCCGGCGACATCGACCACTACCTGGCGTGGACCGAGCTCCACGCCAAGCTCAAGAGCATCCTGTCGAGCAGCAAGCGCATCGCGATGCAGTACTCCCCGAACAACGACATCCCGTACATCGGCTTGATCGACGCCGGCACGATCGAGCTGATCCGCTCGCTCGGTCCGGAAATCGCCACGTCGGCCGATCTCGTTCAGCAATTCGAGGCCGTGGCAGGCCAGGACGGCCTCGAGAGCCACACGTGGGCCGGCGTGCTCGTGCAGGGCATCAAGGACGAAGCGTTCCAGATGATGTCGGACGCGCTCCGCGAGAATCACCACCTCACCGAGTTCCAGGTGAAGGAGCACATCGTCCAGCGCTTCGCCGAAGAGCACCTCACGTGCGAAGGCGAAAGCCCGATCGTCGGCTTCAACGACCACCCCGCCGATCCCCACTTCGAGCCCACCGCCGCGAACGCCTACGCGTTGAAGCGCGAGGACACGGTGCTCCTCGACCTCTGGGCCCGCCGCGACGATCCGCCCGGCATCTATTACGACATCACGTGGTGCGCGTACGCCGGCACCGTGCCTCCGCCGAAGTACGTCTCCATCTTCGACGCCGCCCGCCGCGGCCGCGACGCCGCGTACGCCTTCATCCACAAGCGCCTCGAGGCCGGCACGCCGACCCGCGGCTGCGACGTGGACGACGTCTGCCGCAAGGTGATCAACGACGCCGGCTACGGCCCGTACTTCCTCCACCGCACCGGGCACTCGATCGGCACGACCGTGCACGGCAACGGCGCCAACATCGACAACCTCGAGACGAAGGACGAGCGCCTCATCGTCCCCGGCACCTGCTTCTCCATCGAGCCCGGCATCTACCTCGCAGGCGAGATGGCCGTCCGCACCGAGATCGACGTCTACGTGACGCCGAAGGGGCGGGCGGAAGTGATCGGAGCGGTCCAGGACGAGCTGGTGCTGCTCGCGTAGGCTGCCCTGGTTCTGTCCGGCTACCGAGACCGGGTTTCGCTGTATAACAATCCCATCTGAGTTCGTAGCCCGTCCCATCCTGAAGGAGGGCAAGGGGTTGCAGCGACTTCGATCGATGTCCTTTCCCAATACCGGGGCGGACTCTCGCGGCGTCTCCGAATACCGAGACCTCGCTATTTCTTGTTAGACCACGGGATCACGAATGAAACACGTTGCGGGAATGGGCCACGCACTAGCGACGAGGCTTCTGATCCTAGTCGCGGTCGTCGCGTGTCATCCAGGCGTTCTCGCATGTTCGTGTGACTTCGATTACACAACTGCGGTTGCCCTGAAAGAGTCAGCCGCGGTGTTCGAAGGTACGGTTGTCGGAGTGGACCATCGGTATCTGCGCGCGGGCTGGATTTCACTTAGGTTCCTGGCGTCAACAGTGGGGCTGCCGACAAGAGCAACGCTGTCAGAGGAGGCTCAGGCTGCGACACGCTACTCGTTTCGAGTCGAGCACGCGTGGAAAGGCGTGCTGGAGGCGACCGTCGTCGTTACATCGAACCACGGTAATTGCGCGTGTGAATTCGCGAAAGGAGCCCGCTACTTGGTATTCGCAAGCGCCGATGGTTCAGAGCTCACGACGAACATCTGCATGGGTACGACGGCCATCGCACACGCACAAGACACCTTGGCTGAACTCAAGAAGCTGTCAGTCAATGCGGCACAGTAGACAGGAATGCGAGGCCCGTGGTCTAACTACCAGATCAAGCCGTCGGTCGTTCCGATCACGCGCCTTGCGTGCGCAAGGCGCGTGCCCGGCCCGCCCGCGGCTTATCTAGGGCGTTAGAAGGCTCGGAAGGGAAAGAGATGACGCGAGCCATCTGGGGATTGGTTCTCGCAACAGGCCTC
>Ga0068859_100002709_pt1 | contig 17972 bp, 14 predicted proteins | sample KBSSwiS22_FD_66585 | JGI IMG/M metagenome (GOLD analysis project Ga0068859, IMG submission 66585) | Switchgrass rhizosphere microbial communities from Kellogg Biological Station, Michigan, USA - KBS Switchgrass S2-2 | ecosystem: Host-associated > Plants > Roots > Rhizosphere > Soil ...
ATCACGCAGGTCATCGAGAACCAGATCGCCGGCCTCGAAGGCGTCGACACTTTGCGCTCGAGCAGCCAGGACGAGCGCTCGCGCATCACGATCGAGTTCGCCCTGAGCCGCGACATCGAGTCCGCCGCGAACGACGTGCGCGATCGCGTCGCACGTGTGCTCAGCAATCTGCCGGAGGAAGCCGAGCCGCCCGAGGTGGCGAAGGTCGATACGACTTCCGAGCCCATCATGTGGCTGAACGTCGAGAGCGATCGCCGCTCGCAGCTGCAGCTCACCGATTACGCACGGCGCTACCTGGTCGATCGCTTCTCAGTGGTCGAAGGCGTCGCGCAAATCCGTATCAGTGGCGAGCGTCAGTTTGCAATGCGCGTCTGGCTCGATCGCCAGGCGCTGGCGGCGCGCAAGCTCACGGTGCAGGACGTCGAGGACGCGCTGCGCGCCGAGAACGTCGAGCTGCCCGCAGGTCGCATCGAGTCGACCCAGCGCGAGTTCACGCTGCACACCGACACCGGGCTGTACACGCCGAGCGATTTTCGGCAGCTCGTCGTTGGCCGGGGCGAGGGCGGCTATATGGTGCGGCTTGGCGAAGTCGCAGATGTCGAGCTCGCGGCCGAGGATCTGCGCAACGTCGCGCGCTCCGACGGCAAGCCTTCACTAAGCATGGGCATCATTCCGCAGTCGACCGCCAACGTGCTCGATGTCGCGAAAGGCGTGAAGGCCGAGATGGCGCTGGTCAAGGACTCGCTGCCGGCCGACATCAAGATGGGCATCAACATCGACGACACCGTGTTCGTCAGCGGGTCGATCAACGAGGTGATACACGCACTCGTCATCGCGCTGGTGCTGGTGCTGATCGTCATCTACCTGTTCCTCGGCACGGTGCGCGCGACGTTGATCCCGGCGGTGACGATTCCGGTCTCGATCATTTCGGCGAGCATCGTGATGGTGATCGCCGGCTTCTCCATCAACGTGCTGACGCTGCTCGGCGCAGTGCTCGCGATCGGCCTGGTCGTCGACGACGCCATCGTGGTGCTGGAGAACATCGTGCGCCGGATCGAGCTCGGCCAGCCGCCGCTGCTCGCCGCCGTCGACGGCAGCCGCGAGATCGGTTTCGCGGTCGTCGCGACCACGCTGGTGCTGATCGCAGTGTTCCTGCCGATCTCGTTCATCCCCGGCAACATCGGCCGGCTGTTCGGCGAGTTCGGTATCACGATTGCCTCGGCTATCGGTTTCTCCGCACTGGTGTCGCTGACGCTCGTGCCGATGATGAGCTCGAAGATTTTCGGCCACGGCATCGTCCGTGGCCGTGTCGCGCATGCCGTCGACCGGTTCTTCCGTTGGTTGTCGGCGGCGTATGAGAAGTCGCTGCGTGGCGGCCTGCATGCACCGGGGCTGATCCTCGGCGCCGGCGCAGTCGCCATCGTTCTGGCGGTCATCCTGTTCCGCATGCTCCCGTCGGAGTACGCGCCGTCCGAAGACCGCCAGCGCGTGGTGATCATGCTCACCGCGCCGGAAGGATCGAGCTTGCAGTACATGGAGCGCTATCTGCAGCAGGTCGAGCAGTTCGCCATGGCGGAGGTCCAGAAGGGCAACGCGCGGCGCATCCTGTCGCGCATCGGCAATTACGGCGGCGGCGGCGATGTCAGCGTCGGCCGCGTCGTGCTGTCGCTGTCGGATTTCGGCGAGCGCAAGGAATCAGCGCAGCAGATCGCGCAGCGCCTGCGTCCGCTGCTGTCGAACCTGGCCGGCGTACGCGCAACGGTCGTGACGCCGGGCGGTCTGGGTATTCGCGGCTACGGCGCGCCAGTGCAAGTCGTGATCGGCGGCGCCGACTACGAAGAGCTCGCGCACTGGCGCGACATCATCCTGGCGAAGGCCGCCGAGAATCCCGGCCTGACCAACCTCGATTCCGACTACTACGCGCGCAAGCCGCAGCTGAAGGTCTCGGTCGATCGCAACCGCGCCGGCGATCTCGGCGTGTCGCTGACGACAGTCGGGCGCACGCTCGAAACCATGATGGGCTCGCGCATCGTCACGACCTTCGTCGATCGCGGCGAGGAATACAACGTGATGCTGCAGGCTCGCGACAACGATCGCGTGACGCCGAGCGATCTGACCAACATCTACGTGCGTTCTTCCACGACCAACCAGCTCATCCCGCTGGCGAACCTGGTGCACATCGAAGAAATCGCCGGTCCCACCGAGCTGAAGCGCTTCGACCGCCTGCGCTCGATCACCATCTCCGCCGGTCTCAACAACGGCTATTCGCTCGGTGAAGCGCTGGATTACATGGAGAAGCTGGTACGCAGCGAGCTGCCGCCGCAGGCGCAGATCAGCTACGACGGCGAGTCGCGCGAGTTCAAGCGCTCCGGTTCGGCGCTGTACGCAACGTTCATGCTCGCGCTGGTGATCGTGTTCCTGGTGCTGGCCGCGCAGTTCGAGAGTTTCCGCCATCCGTTCATCATCATGATGACCGTGCCGCTGGCCGTGACCGGCGCTCTGGTCGGCCTGCAGGTCACCTCGGGCTCGATCAACGTCTTCAGCCAGATCGGCTGCATCATGCTCATCGGCCTTGCAGCCAAGAACGGCATCCTGATCGTCGAGTTCGCCAACCAGCTGCGCGATCGCGGCATCGAATTCCACGAGGCCGTGATCGAGGCCGCCGCGATCCGCCTGCGTCCGGTGCTCATGACGAGTCTGTGCACGGTGTTCGGCGCGATTCCGTTGCTGGTTGCTTCCGGCGCGGGCGCTGAGAGCCGTAAGTCGATCGGCGCCGTCGTGGTCTACGGCGTGATGTTCTCGTTGCTGCTGACGTTGTACGTCGTGCCGGTCGTGTACGGCTACATCGCGCGCAACACGCAATCGCCGGAGTACATCGCGCATCTGATCGAGAAGCTGCGCGGTGAGAAGAAGCCGCCGGCGGAAGTTCCGGGAACACCGGAGTCGGGCTGACCCACAAGAAATAAAAAGCCGGCAGGTGGCGACACGCTGCCGGCTCTCGTCCCAAGCGCCCGCTTCAAAGCGAACGCTCTCGCAGGAGGACGGTCAATAAGACGGTAAAGCTGTCTGCAAGTTCCCCGAGCGACAAACAAGATTTCTGTAAGTCGCTCGTCGCAGACACTTGGATTTTGCCTCGGATCATTAATGAAAGATAAATGACCGGCGGGGCAGGCACCCCCTCGCATTGCTAAACTGCCGCCCTTTCCCGGCGGACCCCCATGGCGCTCACCCCGTACCAACAGCTCGAGCAGGAGTTCAAGCGGCTGCATGCCTTCCGTAGCGCCGCCAGCATTCTGCGTTGGGATTCCGCTGTGATGATGCCGCGGGGCAGCTCCGACCTGCGCGGCGAGCAGCTCGCGGCTCTGGAGACCGAGAGCCACGCGCTCCTCACTTCGCCTCGCGTTTCCAGGTTGCTGGCACGCGCGGAGGCGAACAGCGCAGGCCTCGAAGATTGGCAGAGCGCCAACCTGCGTGAGATGCGTCGCGAGCGCGATCAGGCGATCGCCACGCCGCAGAACCTGGTGTCGCGGCTCGCCAAGGCGACCGCGCGTGCCGAGGTCAAGTGGGTCGAGGCGAAGCAGAAGAGCGACTTCGGAGTCTTCGCGCCGCATCTCGAGGAAGTCGTGAACCTGCTGCGCGACAAGGCCAGCCTGCTCGGCAAGGCGCTGAATCTCGATCCGTACGACGCGCTGGTCGATGAGTTCAGTCCGGGCATGACCAGTGCGCAGATCGACACCATCTTCACGACGCTCGGGCGGCGCTTGCCCGGCCTGATCCAGGAAGTCATCGATCTGCAGGCAAAGCGGCCGCCGCTGGAGATGACCGGCCGCTACACGCCGTCCAAGCAGCGCACGCTCGCCCTCGAAGTGATGAAGGCCATCGGCTTTCCGTTCGATCGCGGCCGGCTCGACGAGAGCGAGCATCCGTTCACCGGCGGCGTGCCCGGCGACATCCGCATCACGACGCGCTTCAGCCCGACCGATCCGCTCACCGGCCTCATGGGCGTGCTGCACGAGACCGGCCACGCGATGTACGACGTCGGCCTGCCGGAAGCGTGGCGCGGTCAGCCGGTCGGGCGCGATCGCGGCATGGCGATGCAGGAAAGTCAGTCACTGCTGCTCGAAATGCTCATCGGCCGCAACCGGCCGTTCCTGCGTTACATCAAGCCGCTGCTGGACAAGGCGTTCGGCGTCACCGGTCCGGAATGGGAGGTCGAGAACGTCTATCGATTGCTGATTCGCGTGCGCCGCAGCCTGATCCGCGTCGATGCGGACGAGGTGACCTACCCGGTGCATATCATGCTTCGCTACGAGATCGAGAACGAGATGCTCAAGGGCGAGCTCAAGATCAAGGATCTGCCCGAGGCCTGGAACACGCGCATCCAGGATCGGCTCGGCGTGCGGCCGGCGAACGATGCGGAAGGCTGCTTGCAGGACGTGCACTGGGCCGTCGGCTCGTTCGGCTACTTTCCCTCATACGCGATCGGCGCCGTGATCGCGGGACAGCTGTACGAGAGCTTGCGGGCCGATCGACCGGAACTCGACGACGAGCTCGCCGCGGGCCAATTCGCCGGTCTGTTCGACTGGCTGCGTCAGAACGTGCACTCCGTCGCAGCCACCGTCAGCACGCCGGAGCTCATTCGCAATGCCACGGGCAAACCGCTGTCCGCGGCGGCGTGGCTGCGCTACATCGAAGGAAAATATCTTGAGGAGTAGCGTCCCCGCTGAACTGACCGTGGTTGGGGCGCCGGGCGGGCTTGCGTAGAATGCGCCCGATGTCCGCGGTACCCCACACTCCCAAACCTTCGAACACCTTCAAGCGCCTGCAAGCCCGGCTGCGCGGCGAGGTCGGCAAGGCGATCGAAGACTTCCGCATGATCGAGCAGGGCGATCGTGTGATGGTCTGCCTGTCCGGCGGCAAGGACTCATACACGCTGCTCGACATCCTGCTGTCGCTCCAGCGCAGCGCGCCGGTCGACTTCGAGCTGATCGCCGTCAACCTCGACCAGAAGCAGCCTGGCTTTCCCGCGCACGTCCTGCCCGACTATCTCACCGCGCTTGGCGTGCCGTTCCATGTGATCGAGCAGGACACGTACAGCGTCGTGAAGCGCGTGATCCCCGAGGGCAAGACGATGTGCGGCCTGTGCTCGCGGCTGCGGCGCGGCGCGCTCTATCGCTACGCCAGCGAGCACGGCATCACCAAGATCGCGCTCGGTCATCATCGCGACGACATCGTCGAGACGCTGTTCCTCAACATGTTCTTCGGCGGCAAACTCAAGGCGATGCCGCCGAAACTGCGCAGCGAAGACGGCCGTCATATCGTCATCCGGCCGCTCGCGTACGTCGCCGAGCGCGACATCGAGCGCTACGCCCGCGCGCGCGAATTCCCGCTGATTCCCTGCACGCTGTGCGGCTCGCAGGAGAACATGCAGCGCCAGGAGATCAAGAAAATGCTGCAGGCATGGGAGCAGCAGTACCCGGGGCGTACCGAGTCGATTTTTTCCAGCCTGCGTAACGTCGTCGCTTCGCATCTCGCAGATCCGCGCGCGGCCGATTTCTCGACTCCGTCAGACGGAGATCCGTTCGCGTGAGCGCGCCCTACATCGTGTTCTCGCACGGTCAGGACGGCGAGCCGTGGGGCGCGAAGATCGTGGCGATGGCCGAAGTGGCGCGCGCCCAGGGTTACGCCGTCGAATCGGTCGACTATCGCGGCATGGCGGACCCGGCGGTGCGCGTGCGTCGGCTGCTGGAAGTTTGCAAAGAGCTGCCGGGCAAGCTGGTGCTGGTCGGCTCCAGTCTTGGCGCTCATGTCTGCATGACGGCGGCAGCCGAGCTGCCCGTGCGCGGGGTCTTCGTGCTGGCCCCGGCGTTCTACATGCCGGGCTACGAGCAGTACACGCCGAAAGTGCCGCCGGGCTGCCCGGTGACGATCGTCCACGGCTGGAACGACACCATCGTGCCGCCGGACAACAGCGTGCGCTTCGCGCGCCAGTACCGGACGACGCTCCATCTCCTCGATTCGGACCATCGCCTGACCGCGAACGTCGACGAGGTTTGCGAGTTGCTGGACCGCTTCCTGCGGAGACTGCCGAAGCTGTAGGCTGTAGCCAGAGGTGCGCGCTATGTCTCCACGAGTGCTTTCGCTGCTGCTCCTGTCCGCGTGGCTGGCCGCCTGTGGCTCCGCCGAAGAGCCGCGCAAACCGCCGCCGGTCGAGGACACGGTGTTCAAGGATACGGTCGTGACGCCGATCGAGAAGGCGAAGGGCGTCGAGGACACTGTGATGCAACAGAAGCGCGACGTCGACCAGGCTGTGGATCAAAGCGAACACTAAAGCACGCCGGCTGGCATGGCAGATCTGTCCGGGCTCGATCGCTTGTGGCTGGGGTTGTTGCGCGCGCCGCTGTCGTGGTGGGCGCGGCCGCACGTATTGCCTGACGATCTGCGTCGCCGCTATGCGCAGCACGACCGGCCCATCTGCTACGTCCTCAACGTCCTCGGCGTCGCCGATCTCATCGCGCTGGAGAAGGCCTGCTGGCAGCACGGTCTGCCGGAGCCGCTCGACGGTCTGAAGCCGCCGCTGCCCGAGCGCTCGGTGCTGTTCCTCGAGAAGCGCACCGGCTTCTGGGGCGATCGCATCGATCACCGCATTTCCGCGCCGATGCGCCAGCTCGTGGCCGCGGCGGCGAGCGACCGCTCGCTCGAAGTCGATCTGATCCCCGTGACCGTGCTGTGGGGCCGCGCACCGGATCGCGAAGGCTCCTGGCTGCGCGTGCTGCTGTCCGAGAACTGGGAGCGTGTCGGCCGCTTCCGTCGCTTCCTCTCCGTGGTCGTGAACGGCCGCAATCTGTTCGTGCAGTTCGGCGATCCGGTCTCGCTGCGCGCGACGTTCGATGACGGCGCCGACGCAGCTCGCGCAGTTCGCCGGCTCACTCGTACGCTGCGTGTCGCGTTGGCGCGCCAGCGAGCTGCAGCGATCGGGCCCGATTTGTCGCATCGACGTACGATCGTCACGCAGGTGCTGCGCGCCGGCTCCGTGCGCCGCGCGATGGCCGACGAGATGCGCGCCAAGAAGATCTCGCGACGCGAGGCGCTGAAGCTCGGCCAGGACTACGCGACCGAGATCGCCGCGAACTACTCGCACGTCATGGTCGCGATCATCGCCCGGATCCTCACCTGGTTCTGGACGCGGCTGTACGACGGCGTCGAGCTGCATCATTTCGATCAGCTGCCGAAACTCGCGGACGGCAACGAGATCGTCTACGTGCCGTGCCACCGCAGCCACATCGATTACATGCTGCTGTCCTACGCGATCTACTACAAAGGCTTCGCGATCCCGCACGTCGCCGCCGGCATAAATCTCAACATGCCGCTGGTCGGTCGCCTGATCCGCAAGTTCGGCGCGTTCTACATCCGCCGCAGCTTCAAGGGCAACACGCTCTACACGATGGTGCTGATGAAGTACCTCGGCGTGATGATGGCGCGCGGCCATTCGATCGAGTTCTTCATCGAAGGCGGCCGCAGCCGCACCGGGCGGTTGCTGCAGCCGAAGACCGGCATGCTGTCGATGACGCTGCGCAGTTACCTGCGCGATCCGCGTCGCCCCATCGTGTTCCTGCCCGTGTATTTCGGCTACGAGCGCCTGGTCGAAGGCAAGACATACATCGGCGAGCTGTCGGGCAAGGCGAAGGAGAAGGAGTCGGTGTTCATGATGGTGCGGACGCTGCCGCAGCTGCGCCAGAAGTTCGGCAAGGTGCACGTCAGCTTCGGCGAACCGGTGTACCTCGACGAGCTCATGCGCAAGCACGCGCCGGACTGGCAGCCCGCGCAGGGCGAGAAGGAAGATCGGCCGTCGTGGCTCGCGCCCGCCGTCGACGATCTCGCAACGCGCATCATGACGAACATCAACAGCGCGGCGTGCGTCGCGCCGATGAATCTGCTCGCGCTGGTGCTGCTGGCAACGCCGAAGCAGTCGATGCTCGAGACCGACTTGATCAGACAGCTGGAGCTGTACGCGTCGTTGTTGCGGCAGGCGCCGTATTCGCAGCAGATCTGGATCACGGATGCCGACGGCAACTCGATAGTGCGGCATGGCGAACGCATGGGCGTCCTGCACCGGAACAAACATCCGCTCGGTGACGTGCTGCAGATGACGGAAGAGAACTCGGTTCTCCTGACCTACTTCCGCAACAACGTGCTGCACCTGATGGCGTTGCCGTCGCTGGTCGCCTGCTGCTTCCTCAACAATCGCACGATGCGTACCGAGGACATCCAGCGCCTGATGTGGCGCATCTATCCGTACATGCACGACGAGCTGTTCCTGCGCTGGCGCGAAGACGAAGTCACCAGTGCGGTACTTGAAACGCTCGACGACATGGCGAATCACGGTCTGCTCGAGTCGGTCGACGGCGGCACGCAATGGCGCCGGCCGCCGACGGGTTCGACCGAAGCCGTGCAGTTGTCGGTGCTCGCGCACGTGACGGTGCCGATCATCGAGCGCTACTACCTGGTGATCTCGGTGCTGCTGAAATCGGGCAGCGGCCGCATCAGTCAGGACGTCCTCGAATCGCAGTGTCAGCTGATGGCGCAGCGCATGTCGCTGCTGTACGAGTTGAACTCGCCGGAATTCTTCGACAAGACGTTGTTCAAGAACTTCATCGATCTGCTACGCAATCGCAACGTGCTCGGCGTGAGCGCCGAAGGCCGGCTGACGTACACAGACATGCTGCCAGCCGTCGCGGACGATGCGCAGCTGGTGCTGCACGAGCAGATCCGCAACAGCGTGCTGCAAGTCACGCACCGTTGAGGCAATTCATGACGATCATTCGCCTGCTCGCGGCTGCGACGTTGCTCGCGGCTGTCCACGCTGCGCATGCCGAATACATTCTCTCCGTGCCCGACGGCGCCGCAGTTGCCGGAGCGCCGCTGCGCGCGGATCTCGCGATTCTGAATGAGAGCGATGCGCCGCTGCACATCGAGCTGCCAGCCTCGCTGCACGCGCGACTCGAGACCGTGAGCGCCGTCGCTACGCTCGATCTCAAGCCCGATCGCAGCGGTGAATTCGAGGTGCCGCCGCGGCAGTTCCTCAAAGTCTCGTTGCGTGGCAGCGTTCCGGAGGGTGTGACGGAAACCGCGACGCTGACTCTTACGGGTCTCAGCACCAATCGCGTCGCGCTGCAGGTTACGCCGCGCGATACGTCATCGAGTGCGACGTGGAACGCGCCGGTCGCGCCGCCCGGCGATTCGAACGGTACCGCACTCATCGACAAGCCGCCGCCGCTCGCCGTGTCCGTCTATGAGCCCGTGTACTTCATCGTGGGCGGCGACGGCGGACTGAATGCGAAGTTCCAGATCAGCCTGCGCTTCCGCCTGTTCGACAACTACGGGCGACTGGCGCGGCGTCTGCCGTGGATCGACGATCTGTATCTGTCGTTCTCGCAGACCTCGCTGTGGGATCTGGGCGATCTGTCGAAACCGTTCACGGATTCCAGCTATCGGCCGCGACTGTTCTACGCGAACTACGATCTCGCGCGCTTTCTCGATGGCAACCTGCGCGTTGGCGTGGAAAGCGGCTTCGGCCACGAGTCGAACGGCAAGGACGGCGACGCTTCGCGCAGCTACAACATGCTCTACGCGCGGCCGACACTCACGTTCGGCGATCCGGACGGGCTGCGCGCCTACTTCGCGCCGCTGATTCACAACTACATTGCGGACAGCGATAACCCGGACATCGATGACTACCGCGGTTACGTCGACTGGCTGGCGGGCATTGGCAGCAAGGGCGGATTGGATTTCTGGGGCGTGCTGCGCAAGGGGACGCGCAGTAATTTCGGCAGCATCGAGCTGAACGCTTCGTATCCGTTGTCGAAGTTGAGCGGTGGCGATCTGACGGGATGGCTGATGCTGCAGTACTTCAATGGCTACGGCGAGAGCCTGCTCGACTACAACCGCAAGCTGGATTCGCAGTTGCGGCTGGGAATTTCCATTGCGCTCTAGTCGTAATCTTTGACTGCGCCGCGCGTGCGCTTTACCTGGCCGCGCTGCTGCTTGTGCTCCAGCCGTCGCTGCTTTGACGCGCGCGTCGGTTTCGTCGCGCGACGCACCTTCGGTTCGATGCGTGCTTGCTCGACCATTTCCGACAATCGCTCCAGCGCATCGCGCCGGTTGTGTTCCTGCGTGCGAAAGCGCTGCGCAGTGATCACGATCACGTCGTCGTCTGTGAGACGTCGACCAGCGAGTGTGCGCAGTCGCTGGCGCACGCGCTCGGGCAGGGCCGGCCACGCCTTGAGGTCGCAGCGGAGCTGCACGGCGCTTGCAACTTTGTTGACGTTCTGGCCGCCCGGTCCGCCGGAGCGGATGAAGCGCAGCTCGATCGCCTCGTCGGGGATGGGTGTCGTCACAGTCACACGTCGCGGGCGATCGGGCTGCGATCGCTCATGTGCACCGAGATCTCGCGTTGTGCGACCGGAATCTTGATGCCGTTCTCCTGGAACAGCCGCCAGATCTGGCGGTTCACGTCCGAGCGCACGTTGTTCACGCCTTCCTGCGGATCGGAGATCCAGAAGCGCAGCTCCAGGTCGAAGCCGTAGTCGTTGAACCCCATCATGCGCGACACCGGCGCCGGCTCGCGCAGGATGCGCGGCTGACCTTCGGCGGCTTTCAACAAGATCGCGAGTGCTTTTTCCGGATCGCAGTCGTAGCTGACGCGCACCGGCAGCTTCAGGCGCACGCGCGGATCGGTGTAGCTCCAGTTGATGACGGGATTCGTGATCAGGTGCTGGTTCGGCACCAGCGTCTCGACGCCGTCGCGATCGCGCACCACCACGTAGCGGCCGCGCAGTTCCTGCACCCAGCCGAAGCCTTCGGTCGTCGTGCCGGTCGTGCCGGTGAAGCTGATGACGTCGCCGGGCTTGATCGAGCGGTCCATCAACAGCACGAAGCCGCTGACGAAGTTCGCCGCGATCGCCTGCAGGCCGAAGCCGAGACCGATACCGATCGCGCCGGTGAGCACGTTGAGCGTGGTGAGATCGAGGCCGGAGGCGTTCAGGCCCAGCAGGATCGACAGGCCGATCAGGAATGCCTGCGCGAATTTCGCGATGCCGATGCGCATCGACAGCGCCAGGCCCTGCATCGCCATCAACCGCCGCTCGGCCCAGCGCGCGATCCAGATCGCGACCAGCATGAAGGCGCCGACCGTGAACAGGATCTTCAGCACCGACCACAGCGTGATCTTGCCCTTGCCGGCGTTGATGCCGACGCTGTCGAGCGCCTGCACCAGCGGATCGAACCAGCCGAGCACGTGCAACGCGAGCACGCCCCACACCACGAACGTGATCGTGTCGCCCCAGCCCTTGGTGCGATTGCCGAGCGAGATGCGCACGATGTAGACGGCGAGGCGGATCAGCAGCATCAGCCCGGCGAGCGTGATCGCGAGGTCGACCAGGTGACTCTCGGCTTTGATCGCATGCAGCACGCCGCCGAACGCGGCGATCATCACCAGCGCGGCGATGTGCGCGCTGACGATGAGGATTGCTTCGGTGACGCGCGCCTGGAAGCCGCGCTGGACGATTGCAGCCTTGGCTCGCTCGGTGCCGCGCACGGAGCGCCCGAACCACAGTGCCAGCAGCACTGCGACCAGGATGGCCGCGATCTGCAGGAGCGACGATGGGGTCAGCAGCGCCTCGAGCTGGCGGCCCACGTTTCGCAGCAGTTCCTGCATCTTCGGTAGTGTGCTGGCGTTATGCGTTGAGGTCGGGGATCAGCTCGCTTTCCAGGCGCGCGATCTGATCCTTCAACATCAACTTGCGTTTCTTGAGGCGTCGCAGTTGCACTTCGTTGACGTACAGGTCCATCTGCAGCCGGTTGATGACATCGTCGAGGTCACGATGCTCGATGCGCAGCTCCCTCAGCCGCTCCAGCCGTCGGAACGTCTCGGTCTCGACCTTGTTTTCCGATTCGGTCATCGCCGGGTACTTTACGCAACATGGCCATGCCTGGCGAGCGCTCAATGGCCCTCATTCTCCGGCCTCTGTCGCTCGCGCCAGTCGCTGAGTTGCAGCACGTTCTTGTCCCCGTCGTGCCCGTTGCTGCGCGGCGCGACCGACTCGGGCCGGACGAGGGCCGCGTCCGTGTGCGTCTCGCCCGGTGCGTAGCCGATCGACTCGACCCGCCGGCCGGTGAGCAGCACGAAACCCTGGCGTCGCTCGATGCTCGTCGCCGTGTAGTCGAAGACATAAGTGCGGCGAAGTTGCAGGAAGCCGCCGTCGACGCGGACGAGCGCGAGCCGGGCGAACGCGACCGTGCCGTCGAGAAACTGCAGGCCGAGGCGGGTGCAGGCTTCCTTCGCCGCGGCGTTCGCGCTCTCGCGCGCAGCCAGGCTGTCCTGCCAGAACCACAGGACCGCCGCTCCCAGCAGTATCAACGCCAGCAGACCCCAGCTCAGCTGCATGCAAAAACCTCACCGTAGTGCCCGTATGATACGGCGCATGCTGCCCCGCTGGGATGACATCGACACCGTGCTGCTCGACATGGACGGCACGCTCCTGGATCTGCGCTTCGACAACTACTTCTGGCTGGAAGTGCTGCCGGAGCGCTACGCGCGACAGCACCAGCTGTCGGTCGAGGCAGCGCGCGCGAAACTTGCGCCGCTGTTCGTCGCCAAGCAGGGGACGCTCGACTGGTACTGCATCGACTTCTGGACCCGCGAACTGTCACTGGATATCGCCGAGCTGAAACGCGCCGAGCGTGTGCACGTAAGGTTTCTTCCGGGCGCCGAACGATTCCTGCAGCAACTGCACGCGCGCGCCCGCGATCCGGTCCTGGTCACCAACGCGCATCGCGGCGTGCTCGAAATCAAGGCCGAGCAGACCGGGCTGCTGCGTTACTTCCGGCGCATCATCAGCTCGCACGATCTCGGCGTGCCGAAGGAGCGCCCGGAATTCTGGCCGCTGCTGCAGGCGGAGCTGGCGTTCGATCCGGCGCGCTGCCTGTTCGTCGACGACAGCATTCCCGTGCTGAATGCAGCGCGGACTCACGGCATCGGACAGATTTTCGCGATCTCGCGGCCGGACTCGACCCAGCACGCGCGCGCGATAGCGGACTTCGCAACCGTCGAGCGGATCGAAGAGCTGCTCTAGTTCTCGGGATTTGCCGGCGCGCCTTCGCCGGGACGTCGGCCGCGACGCCGACGGCGCCGTCTCTTGTTTGGATCCGCCGCGGCCCCACCTTCCGGCTTCTGCTGAGCGTTACCGCTCGGGGCGGCGGCAGGGCGCTCGGCTCGCGGCGGCCGGGGAGGTCGTGAGCCGCCATCGCGACGCGGGCCGCCATCGCGACGCGGGCCGCCACGGCGTCCGCCGCCGCGATGACCGTTGTCGTTCGGCCGGCCGCGTCCGCCGAATCGGCGCACCGGCGCGGGCGCGACGATCTCCGGCAGCATGTCCTGCGGCACCGGCGCGACAGGAATCTTGCGCCCGATATACGCCTCGATGTCCGGCAGCGAGATCACGTACTCCTCGCAACCGAAGCTGATCGCATCGCCTTCCGCGCCGGCGCGTGCCGTGCGACCGATGCGATGCACGTAATCTTCAGGATCCTGCGGCAGGTCATAGTTGAAAACGTGGCTGACGTCCGGAATATGCAGGCCACGCGACGCGACGTCAGTGCCGATCAGCACCGCCAGCGTCCCCTCGTGGAAGTCGCGCAGCATGCGCAGGCGCTTGCGCTGGGGCACGTCGCCGGAGATGGCCTCCGCGTTGATCTGATTGCCGCGCAGCATCTGCTCGATCTGTTCGGCCGCGCGCCGCGTGTTGACGAACACCATGCTCCGGCGCGGATCCATGTGCTTGAGCAATCCGACCAGCAGGCGCGGTTTTTCGTCGTTCGACGGGTAGTAGATCACCTGACGGACGCGGTCGACGGTCATCTTGTCCGGCTCGATGCGCACCAGCGTCGGGTCGTTCATGTGCTCGTAGGCGAGCTCCAGCACCCGGTGCGACAGCGTCGCCGAGAACAGCATGTTGAGGCGCTGCTCGGGCGCGGGCAGCCGCCGCAGGATCCAGCGGATGTCGCTGATGAAGCCGAGATCGAACATGCGATCGGCCTCGTCGAGCACCAGCACCTGCACGGCGCGCAGGTCGAACACGCGCTGCTTGGCGAAATCGATGATGCGTCCCGGCGTGCCGATCAGGACGTCCACGCCCTGCTCGAGCACGTGGCGCTGCTTGTCGTAGTCGACGCCGCCGAACGCGAGCCCCAGCTTCAGACCGGTGTGCGAGCCGAGCACCTCGGCGTCGCGATGGATCTGCACTGCCAGCTCGCGCGTTGGAGCAACGATCAGCGCGCGTGGCGCGTTGAGGCTGCGCGACACCGGCGGCTCCGCGCGGATCAGCCGCGCATACATCGCGACGAGAAATGCCGCGGTTTTTCCGGTACCTGTTTGTGCCTGGCCGGCTACGTCGAGCCCGGCCAACGCTTGCGGCAGCGTCTGCGCCTGAATCGGCGTGCAGCGTTCGAACGAGGCGTCGGCCAGTCCCTTCTGCAGCGTTTCCGGCAGGTGAAGACTGGAGAAGGACAGCTCTGTTAAATGCGAATCAGCCATTCGTGATGAGAGACGCGAGAGGAAATTTGAGCCAGGATTCAGTTGGGGCCCGCTTGCAAATTGCCATGCCTGCGGTTCTAATAAGCCCCAACGCAGCGGAAGTCTCCGCTCCCGCCCCGACCGGATCACCGGCTCCAAGCTCCTCGTAGAAAGACCCCCGCCGGCGTGCCATGTGGGGTGCCATGTCGAATAGATGTTTGATGTCTGAGCTCGATAGAGAGTTTTGACGGAGGCTGACCAGCCTTAAGACCACCGCATTGTGCCCGAGCACGACTGACGAGTCACTTCGGTTTTGCATCGGGTTCCTTCCCTTGAGCACTTAACTGCATTGACCGCTTTGCAGCTCGGCCACGATCGGGCGAGCACACTTACTTCACAGGAGACTTTGCTTGGCGACGAGTGAAAAGATCGTGCACATCAGCGACACCAGCTTCGAGCAGGACGTGCTGAAGGCACCCCGCCCGGTGCTGATCGACTTCTGGGCGGAGTGGTGCGGCCCCTGCAAGGCGATCGCCCCCATGCTGAACGATCTCGCCGAGGAGTATCGCGACAAGCTCACGATCGTGAAGCTCAACGTCGACGAAAACCCCAAGACATCGCAGCGCTTCAACGTGCGCAGCATCCCGACCCTCATCCTCTTCAAGAACGGCCAGGTCGAAGGCCAGAAGGTCGGAGCCCCCCGTAAATCAGACCTGGTCGCATTTCTGGACAGCAAGCTGTGAGAGGCTATTTAGGTAATCAAGCCCGTAACCGCCCGGGCAAAGGTGGCGGCGGCGGTGGTCGGCCCAATCGTGGCAACGACGGCAACCGCGACCGCGGCGGCAACCATCGGCAGATGCACGACGATCTGCCACCCGATGACTTCGACGCCGACGACGTAGGCATCATTTCCCCAACTGAGCTCGCAGCATCGCGTCAGTCGATGAACTTGACGCAGCTCAAGCTCAAACCGGTGTCCGAGCTGGTCGAGATCGCGACCAAGATGGGGCTGGAGAATCTGGCCCGCTCGCGCAAGCAGGACATCATCTTCTCTATCCTCAAGGCGCATGCGCGCAGCGGCGAGGACATTTACGGCGACGGCGTGTTGGAGATCCTGCAGGACGGCTTCGGCTTCCTGCGCTCCTCCGACAGCTCGTACCTGGCCGGCCCGGACGACATCTACGTCAGCCCGAGCCAGATCCGCCGCTTCAACCTGCGCACCGGCGACTCGATCTCCGGCCTGATCCGTCCGCCGAAGGACGGCGAGCGCTACTTCGCACTGCTGAAGGTCGGCGAGATCAACTTCGATTCGCCGGAAGGCGCGCGCCACAAGGTTCTGTTCGAGAACCTGACGCCGCTGCATCCGACCAAGCGTCTGAAGCTGGAGCGCGGCAACGGCTCGAGCGAGGACCTGACCGCACGCATCATCGACCTGGTCGCGCCCATCGGCAAAGGCCAGCGCGGCCTGATCATCTCGCCGCCGAAAGCCGGTAAGACGATGCTGCTGCAGAACATCGCGACCTCGATTACCTCGAATCATCCCGATGTGTATTTGATCGTGCTGCTGATCGACGAGCGTCCCGAAGAAGTGACCGAGATGGCGCGCACCGTGCGCGGCGAGGTCGTGTCCTCGACGTTCGACGAGCCGGCCACGCGCCACGTGCAGGTCGCCGAGATGGTGATCGAGAAGGCGAAGCGACTGGTCGAGCACAAGCGCGACGTCGTGATCCTGCTCGATTCGATCACGCGCCTCGCGCGCGCCTACAACACTGTCGTGCCGAGCTCCGGCAAGGTGCTCACCGGCGGTGTCGACGCGAACGCCCTGCAGCGTCCGAAGCGCTTCTTCGGCGCAGCCCGCAACATCGAAGAAGGCGGCTCGCTGACGATCCTGGCGACGGCGCTCATCGACACCGGTTCGCGCATGGACGACGTGATCTACGAAGAGTTCAAGGGCACCGGCAACTCGGAAATCCACCTGGATCGCCGCGTGTCGGAGAAGCGCGTGTTCCCGGCGGTGAACATCAACCGTTCCGGCACGCGCCGCGAAGAGCTGATCACCTCGCAGGAAGAGCTGCAGAAGATCTGGATCCTGCGCAAGCTCCTGCACCCGATGGACGAGCTCGCGTCGATCGAATTCCTCATCGACAAGATGAAGGACACGAAGACCAACGCGGACTTTTTCGACGCGATGAAGCGGTAAGAGGTACAGGGGTCGTGTGACCCCTGTCACATTCTCTCCGTGTCCGCCTGATGTCTGTGTCAGGCTCCACCTCAGTGTTGCGATGCGCTTCTCGGATCGCGGAGCGCTCCTCGATTAACGTAATGCGCTGGACCACAACCCCGTCGATGGGTACCGCTGGCGCATGTCCGAAGCCCGCCCCGACTCGCCGACCCTGCGATTGCGCAGGCTCGACGCCGCGACGCACGAGCTCACCGAGCTGGTGCGCGAGGGGCGCATTTCGACCCTGTTCCAGCCGATCGTCGATCCACGCTCGCGCGGCATCTGCGGCTTCGAGGCGCTGACTCGGGGACCGTCCGACAGCTGGCTGCACTCGCCGCAGAATCTGTTCGAGGCGGCGCGCAAGAACGGCTGCAAGCTGGAGCTCGACTTCCTCTGCATCCAGAGCGCATTCAAGCGCTATGCAGCCTCGCGCGTCGCGGGGCTGCTGTTCGTCAACGTCTCGCCCGACACCGTCTACGAAGAGCCACAGTTCGCCACGCGCTTCCTCGATTACGCGACGCAGGCGGGCATGCCGCCGAATCGCCTGGTGATCGAGCTGACCGAAGAAAGCCTGCTCGACGACTACGCGCGGTTGCGCTCGACGCTGCAGCGGCTGCGCGAAGCCGGTTGCGCGATCGCCATCGACGATCTCGGCGCGGGCTCGTCGGGTTTGCGCACGTGGTCGGAGCTCAAGCCCGACTACGTGAAGATCGATCGCTACTTCGTCAGCGGCATCGACTCCGATCAGACCAAGCTCGAGTTCGTGCGCTCGATGCTCGACATGGGCCGCGCCATGGGCTGCCGCGTCATCGCCGAAGGCGTCGAGACCGAGCGCGAGTGTCGCGAGCTGGTCGATCTAGGCATCGATCGCTTGCAGGGCAACCTGTTCGGGCGGCCCGACGTCGCACCGATGGCAGCGCTGCAGCAGCTCGAATCTTTGGATCGCTCCATCGTGACGCACACGGCGTTGTGCGCTGAGCACATCGCCGCCTACGTGCGGCCGGTCGCGCCCGACATGCGCGTGCACGAGCTCGCCGATCTGTTCCGCGATCATCCGGATCATCTGACGCTGCCGGTCGTGCAGGACGGTCGTCCGCTCGGCGTCGTGCGCCGCGAGCAGCTGTTCGACCTGCTCGCCAAGCCGCTGCATCCCGAGATCTACAACAAGAAGCCGGTAAC
>Ga0068859_100002710_pt1 | contig 17971 bp, 10 predicted proteins | sample KBSSwiS22_FD_66585 | JGI IMG/M metagenome (GOLD analysis project Ga0068859, IMG submission 66585) | Switchgrass rhizosphere microbial communities from Kellogg Biological Station, Michigan, USA - KBS Switchgrass S2-2 | ecosystem: Host-associated > Plants > Roots > Rhizosphere > Soil ...
TCGAGGCGCCGTCGGCGATCGTTCCCGCGGCGGCGCCCGCGGCGGGCGCGCCCGCGATCCAGGAGTGGGTCTCGTTTCGAAGGACGCTCGTCGTGGAATCGGGCGGCGCCGTGTCCGCCGCGCCGGCAGCGAGCGGTCCGCTCGCCCGGAGCGCGAGGAGCGACGGCGCACGCGCCACGGGCAGCTCGAGGACGACCGTGTCGCGCGGCGCGTCGCAGCCGCCCGGGCAGATGGAGTCGATGGGGCGCGCGCTCGCGGGGCGCGGATCGAGCGCGACGAAGAGCGTCGCGCTCATCGACGCGAGGACCGCGATGCCGACGAACCGCGTCACGCTCATGGAACGCGCTCCCGCTCGATCGCGAGGATCTGGATCTCGCCCCGCTCCGAATCGAGGATCGCCACCCGGTCCGACCGGCTCACGGCGACCGCGGTGGGATGCCACGGCACGCTCGCGCCGCCGAGCGCGCGCTCGATCCGGAGCGCGCCCTGGTCGTCGAGCACGAGGAGGCGCTGTCCGCCGGGATCGGCAACGTAGAGGAATCCCGCCGCGTCGACGGCGAGGCCCGCGGCGCCATTCGGCGCGAGCGAATCCGCGACAGCCGTCGCGATCTGGCCGTTGGTCCCGAACCGGTGGAGCTTCCGCCCCGCCGCGTCGAAGAACCATCCCCCCGAGGTGGGCAGGAAGACCGCGGCCCAGGGGCTCCCGGCCGACGCTTCCGGAGCGAGGAAGCGCGATCGGCGCGATCGTTGGAGCTGGTCATCGAGCGGGATCAGGTCCCGGTCCCGCGCGCCGAGCAGCCAGAGATCGCCGAAGGGATCGACCAGCAGCCGCGCCCCCGGATCGGCGGTCTCGATCGCGACGGTTTCGCCGAACGAGCGCACCCCGAGGAAGTGCCCCGCCGGATCGAACGCGACGAGCGCGTTCTTCCCCCGATCGAGCACGAGGAGGGATTGGCGGCGATCGACCGCGAGATCCGAGGGCACCGAGAACGACTGGTCGTCGTCGCCGTAGCCGCCGAGATCCCAGAGGGGCTGTCCCGCGGGATCGAGCTTCACGATGCGCCGCGCGGTGGCGTCGAGGACGTAGAGGCAGTGATTCGCGTCGAAGACGACGCGCGTGGGATGCGGCACGCCCAGCCGGTCGAGCGTCGCGGGGTCGAGGACGCGCTCCGAGCGGAGCGCATGCGGGGGCCCGGGACGGCTCTCGGTGCCGACATCGGGAGCCGCGCGGGTCGCCGCCGGGACCAGGGCAAGCGCGAGGAGCAACGCGAGGGCGATGGACCGAGGCGGGAAGAAGACTGCGGGGGCACGACCGCTCATGTGATTCCGTGGCGCGTGGAGCGCGGCGGAGCGGTGGATATCGCTAGAACCGGCGCTCGACCACCAACCTCCCGCCGTCCTCGACGGCATCGGCGTACACTCGCGTCTCGGCCCGGATCGCGCTCTCCCCGCGGGCCGCCTTTGCGGCCTTGTGCCGCAGCATCTGGACGTCGATCACGCTGACGACGCGATTCAGGATCGCCGCCGCGAAGGAGTACTTCGCCTTGTTGTGCGCGCGGTTGCTGGTCTCGCGGGTGTCGGTGTATTCCGCCTGGAGCGCTGCGGTGCTCCACGACCACGCCTTGTCCCCCGTCGGGAGATGCTGCGCCACGAAGGCATCCTGTGCCGCGGGATCGCTGGGATATGTGTCCCGCGCCTCGCGCCTCAAATCCTCTTCGTAGCTCCCGGGCCCTTCCCCGCTGGAGGACGTGTACTGCCCCACGAGGCGCCAGTAGTCGTCGCTTTCCTGGCTCACGCCCACGCCGGCGTTGAGCTGCGCCTGCTCGATGTAGTCGTCCTGGCGGAGATTGCCCGCCACCGTCCAGTAGGTGTAGCTCGCCCAGATGAGCCCTTCGGCGATGAAGAAGCCGGTCGCCCGTCCCTTTTCCCCCATCGACATCTCGCCAAGACCGGGAAGGATGAGCGAGTAGAGGAGCGCTTTCTTGCCCGTCGTGGGCGCCGGCGCCGAGGAACCCACGGCGGGCGGAGGGGACGTGGGATCCGTCGTCTGCGCCAGCCAGGCCTCGCCGTAGAGCGCGGGAAGCGGAGCCCACGCCGCGCGGGCCGGCGACTCCGGGCTCGCAAGGGCGAGCGACGGCGAAGCCGCCGCTAGGAGCGCGGCAGCCAGAAGGAAGAGGATCGTCGTCTCAGTACTTTTTGACGAGGCGTACACCAAATGCGTTCTCGCTGTTGAACGGCTTGGTCCTCATCTTGAAATGGAGCGTCGTGTCGTTGCCGATGTTGAGGGATGGCTCCTTCTTCGTCAACCGTAGGACGTCGACCGCGCTCACGATCCGGTTGACGAAGGCCACCACCACGGCATAGCGCGCGTTCTTGAAGAAGTTGTTGCTGTCGTTCCGGATTCCGTAATAGTAGCGCCGGTTGTCCGAGTCCGCCTTGGTCGCGTTGTAGTCGTCCCAGCCCTGCCAGTAGTAATCGAGTTTTCCGATGTCCTCGTAGTACTGCTGGGTGTTGTTGTCCCGGAAGTAGATGATGATGCTGTCCTGCGGCGAGCCGGAGCAGCCGCAGTCCGCGATCCACTTGTCATAGTTCCAGTGGTCGTCGGCGAACGCCTGGAACTGGGTTTCTTTCTGCGCTCCGCGATCGTGGTAGTAGAAGTACGTAAGCCACGTCGCTCCTTCCACCCCCAGGTGCGCCCACCCACGCTTGTATCCCGCGTAGAGGTGCCCGGTGCCGGGAAGGATCAGATTGTAGATGAAGGCGCGTCCAGACGAGACGTGATGCTCCGTATCGAGAACGGGACTCTGCTTGTCCACGACGGTCCCGGGATGCATCTCGTGATTGTCCGTGGAATCGGCGATGGACCGCTGGGCGAGCAGAATCTCCTGCGGCGTCGCGTCTTCAAAATCGAGGGGTGAGGCGTAGACGGACGGACAGATGGCGAAGGCGGTCCCGAGGATTGCGATGGCAACGATGCGGGTCAGGTTACGGGTCCCTTCGGCCGGTCGGGATGATGATAACGACAACGCCTTATTATATAGGAACATAGGCCTACCGTACAACGGCGAATTTTTGGAATTGGACGTCCGAGGCCCCGTCCCTCTTCGCCTCGACACGTACCACGTAAACACCGCTCGCCATATTGTTGAGCAAGATTCTGGCCACATTTTGGGTGGGGGCGGTCGATGGAGTCAGGCGCTGCACTTCCCGGCCCGTCGGGTCGAGCACCCGGATGACGACCTCGTTGACCCCCGCCCCTAGCGTGTAAGCCACGCCAATCTCGTTGCCCCGGGCGGGGTTCGGGAAGCAGTAGACCGAGCCCTTCGCCAGGGCAGCGGCGACCGGCGCCGCCGCAACCAGAACGGTGTCCTCGAGGACCGACGTCCGGCGGCGATTCCCTCCCCATTCCTGCCAGGGGAAGCGCGAGGACACCCCGTCCGTGCTGAAGAGCGCGCTGTCGGCTCGCGCCGGCAGCTGGTAGGCGGCGAGGCTTCCGTCGAAGCCGCCTCCGGCGACGAGATGGGTCCATGCGGCGCCGGGCGGGTCCGGCGGCAGATCCGCGCCGTTGAGCGAGGTGAGGAGCGGCGTGTCGTCCGCCGCACCCGGAACCGAGATCGGCCAGCCCGAGGTGACGCGCCCGTCCGGCTCGAGCGCCACCACGATTCCGTTGCCGAGGGCGATGACCGCCTCCGGATGGCCGTCCTGGTCGACGTCGCCGAGGAGCGGCGAGCCGGTTCCCCCGGTGGCGTAGGTTCCGAAGCGAGAGCCCAGAGGCACCGGCCAGCCCTGGAGCTCGACGCCGTTCCGATTCCACCGATGCGCGTTCCCATTGAGGTCGACCGCGACGATCTCGGGGAATCCATCGCCGTCCATGTCCCCCGCCGCGACCGGTCCCCCGAGACCGGCGAGAACCACGACCGGCCAACCCGGGAGCTCGGTGCCCGTCATGTCATAGCAGTGGATCGTCCCTTGCGCGGGGTCCGACACGATCAGCTCGAGGTGGCGGTCCGACGCGCGGTCCATGTCCACGCCGAGGAGATACGGCTCGTAGTTGGGCCCGCCCGAGGGCCAGCTCGCCAGGAATCGCTCCGGATTCTTTCCCGCCTGCTCGACGACGCGGATCGTTCCGTTCGCGAGCGCGAACGCGACGTCGTAGCCTCCGGCGCCGACGAACCGTCCGATCGCGAGATTGCTCGAGACCGGAGCGGTGACGAAGGACCCGCCGACCACGAGCGTGTCCGCGATCTCCGTGACGCGCGGCGGCTGGAACGGATCCTCCGACGGTGTGATCGAGAAGACGCGCCCGTCGCTGGCTCCCACGACCACGGCGCCGCCCGGGGCGAGCACCGGCGGCGTGGTCGCGGTGACCGACGGATCGTTCTCGTCGAGCACGGGCGGCCACCCCGGAATGAGGAGCGAGGACGCGTCGGCTCGAGTCCGTGGCCGGTAGGCATACACCCGTCCGTCCACACCGGTCCCGACCACGGCGGAGCCGTGCACGTCGATCGCGGCGTTCGGGCGGTAGAGCGAGTCGGCGAAGAGCACCGGCAAGAGGAGGCGCGCCGGCGCCGCGGCCCACTCGCCGGTGGGCCGGCTCGTGTACCAGGGCGAGCCGTCGGCGGCCCACGCGAAGATCAGGCTGTCGGCCGCGGTCACGACGGATCGCGTGCCGTCGTGGAGAAAGCTCCCGTACGTGGGCGCGTTCCCGGTCAGCTCGTGCTGGGCCGACACCGGCCAGCCCGCAAGCCTCCATTCGGAATCGACCTGGACGTCCATGTTCACGTCCGGCGGGGAGAGCACGTCGACCCGCACGTGGCTCCGCCCGCCGTCGTTGGTGCGTGCGGACGGATTGCTGTCGTCATCGAGCCGCGTATGGTTCCCCACGAAGTAGGGATCGAAGGGGCTCCCGAAGAAGTAGGCGGAGTTCGGATCTCCGATGTCGGCGATGCCGTCGGCCTCCATGATGCGCACGCCGCGGCGCGCGGGATTGGAGTTCACGCCCAGATCCGGATTCGCGTTCGGCCCGCAGAGGAACGTGGTGTTGTCGATGGGCGTGCAGATGACCGTCTCGTCGATGTGCCACATGAGGATCCCCTCCCCGGGCAGGAGGAAGTCGTACTCCCGGTTACCCAGGGAATCCGCGGGATCCACGCTCGAGAGCCCCGGTCCGAGGATCACGTTCGTCGTCGAGTCCCGGTCGAGATAGATCGTGCCGTCGTGATTGAGGTCGGCCTGGCGATTCTCGATCAGGAGCGACTCGTCGGAGCCGAGCGGCACCTTGAGAATGCGATTCGAGAGCTGGGACGATCGGAGCGAGGTCGTGAGCGCGTGTCCGGGATCGACGGTCTCGATTCCGTCGGGCCAGAGCGTCGTCTTGCACCAAGGGTCCAGGCTCACGGGCAGCATCCCCGAGGCCAGCACGATCTGGCCGGTCGACTCCACCTGCACCGCGCTCCCGAGCAGATAGCCCGAGTCCATGTTGCTCCACACCCCCACCGCCGGGAAGAACGTGTTGATGTCGTAGAGGTCCGGGAGTCCCTGCGTGTGGCCGAACTCGTGCGCCATGGTCCCGTTGAGGGCGCCGAAGTAGCCGTCCTGGTTCTCTGTCTCCGGCATGACGATGCCGCCCTGCAGGAAGAGACCGCCGCTGACCGCGATCGAATCGTTGAGCCCGATCTGGAAGGTGGGGATGTCGCGCTGGCTGTCGCCGAGCACGTCCGCCTGGAAGTCGGAGCCGGCGTGGAAGAGGATGACGACGTCGAACTGATTCCAGGGAATCGTGTCGGCGTTGTCCGCGGCCGTGACCGCGTCCTTGAAGAAGCGCTGCGCCTCCTGATACGACGACTGTCCCAGGGTCCAGGGCCCGTAGGCTCCCGTGTCGCGAAGTCGGTAGGCCGAGCTGTCGGCGTGGGGATAGACGTCGTAGGTGATGACCAGATTGCCGAAGGACTGGTCGCGCCAGTAGCGCGACATGGCCTCCATGTGGGACATGAAGTAGTTCCGGTCGTGCGGAGGCGGGTCGATGACGATGCCAAGCGAGCTCCCGTCCCGCATGTCGAAACGCCCATCGGGCGTCGAGGTCTGAGGGCCGAGGCTGTCGTTCTCGAAGTCGATCCGGATGCCAATCACCCGGATGGTCTCGGGGATGCCCGCGACGAACGGAGTCGTGCGCGCGAGTTTGCCCATGCTCGGCGCCAGGAGCGGGAGGCGTCCCCCGGTGATCCAGGGCTTCGCCTCCCCCGCCGGCCCAAAATGGTCCGGGAAGGCGGCGCGAAGCGCGATCTTGCGCTGGATCACCGACGGGGGAAGCGCGGCGCGCTGGGGCGCCAGGCGCGCGGCGCTCGCGCCGCGCGTGATCTTGAGCGACGCGCGGCCGCTGGGCGCCGCTTGGGAAACAGCGGGAGCCAGACCCAACCAGGCCTGGCTCCCGAGGATGATGAAGAGGGCTCCGGTCGCGAACCCTCGGCGTGCGGTCACTGGATCTCTAGAAGTGATACCCGGCGGAGAAGCGGTTCACGCGGTCGAGGAATTCCGACTGCGGAATGTTCGCGAAATCGAATTTGAAGTTCTTGTACTCGAGGCCGAAACCGTAGGTGAAGTCCGTCACGGTGCCGACCGGGTCGCTGTAGTACCCCGCGCGAAGCGCGAGCAGGTGATTGAACTCGTACTCGGCACCAGCCCCCCACTGATCGATCGCGAGCGTCCGACCGGGGAGGAGGAAGCGAGTGGCGTCCGCCGAGATCGTCACGCGGTGGACGTTGACGTCGATCGGAGCCCACGCGAATCCAACGCGCACGTTGCGGCCGAGGGGATCCGACTGATCCTCGTCGATGTACGCGATGTCGGGACCGATGTTGGAGAGGGTCGCGCCGAGGGAGGCTCGCTGGTTCAGCTTGTAGAGCCAGCCGAAGTCGGCGGCGAAGGTGGTGCCGCGGCCGGCGCGGCCGTCCAGGGTCACGTCCTCGGGGGCCAGGTCGACCCGGACCAGCTTCAGGGCGACGCCGAAGCCCATGTTGGGCAGGAGGTCGGTCCCGTAAGCGATGGCCGGAGCCATTTCGTTGCTGGTGAACTCGCGAATGTCGTTTCCGTCTTCGTCCGTCGCGGTGCTCTTGCCGTAGCTGAGATAGCCGAAGCTGGCGCCGAGGCCGCCGAGGCCCTCGACCCGCTGCGCGTACCCGATGTACGAGAAGTTGACGTCATCGGCGAGGTCGGGAACGAGCTTCGTATAGGTGAGGGCCACGTCGTGCCCCCGCACGAAGGCCAGCGCGGCCGTGTTCCACCACACCGAGTTACCGTCGCCGACGAATGCCACACCCGTATGGCCCATACCGTCGCTCCGGGCACCGGGGGCGATGAGGAGGGACTGGGCCCCCGCCTCGGACTGGGCCTGGGCGGACCCAAACGCTCCCGCGACGAGAGCGAGCGCGAGGCAGGCCGGCAGTAGGATACGACTCATTCGAAAACCTCCTTCGGATGAAAAAAATGGGACGCACTCGCGCCCCGACGGACATCAAGGATATCGAAGAACCTCTGGAGGGTCAAGCGGTTGGCTCCTTGATCATTCGGTCCGGAGGGCCCGTCCGACGGCCTTGGCGCGGCCGCCCGAGGAGGACTCGGCGGTGACGGAGATGAGGTACACCCCAATCGCCACATTTTCTCCCTCGGAGTCCCGCCCGTCCCAGGGGATGTAGTTTTCCCCGGCCGCGCCGTCCCACTCGATCTCCCGGACCCGCCGGCCGGCCACGGTCAGGATCTTGATGCTGAGCTTGGCCGGCTGGTTGAGTCGAGCGTGAAGATAGGTCTCGCGGGGGAATGGATTGGGGTAGTTGAAGACCTGGTCCAGCCTGAGTCCCGTTCCCGACGCCGCCTCCGTCGCCACGTCCACGATCACGTTGGCCACGCCGATGTTCCGGAACGTGTCGGACCCGTGGACCTCGAGCCGATGCGGCCCATCCTGGAGCCCCGCCGGGATCGTGAAGTCCACCCGCCCCGTCGTGTAGCTCCCCTGATCGTACGCGAAGCCAGGCGTGAGATCGTAGGGCGTACCGCGGTCGTCCACGATCACGAAGATCGAATGCGCGTTGTCGAGCCTCGTGAGGTCGATGCCGCTCGAGTCCGAGAGCACGAGGGTCAGATGGCTCCCGGGATGGAGGAGCGAGTCGGGTCCCGACGGATAGGCGACCTGGATGGTTGGAGGCGTGGCGTCCACGCGCGGCGAGGAGGCCGCCGCGATCCGGAGTGAATCGACCGCGAGCCCCACGCCGCGGCCCCCCGCCTGGGACAGGAGCGCTCGCAGCTTCCCTCCCCGTCCGACGAGGCGGCTGTCGGTCGGCACCACGAACGTGACCGCGAAGGATCCATGATCGAGCGGCACCGTGCCGCGGAAGAGGGTCGGCCCGGGGATCTGGTAGGTCTGCAGCGTGCCGTTCAAGGGCGCGAACTGCGTCCGGACGAAGGGCGGTCCCTGAAGGAGGAGATCGGCGGTTCCCATCGAGATCGGGTCGCGGGTGGAATCGGCCGGGCCCATCACCGCGTGCCCGCGCAGCGTCACGACGTCGCCGCGAAGCACGGAGTCGAGCGGCTGCTTCTCCCACACACCCGACCCGCGCGGGAGCGGCGGCAGGAGCGCCGGATCGCCGAGAAAGCCGTACTTCCGGACCGTGTCGTTGCTCGGATTCGCGAGCTCGTTCTTGGCCCGCGCGAAGGCGAGTCCCGCCGTGCGCAGCGTGTCCACCCGGGGCGCGAATGGGAAGAGCTCATCGAGGAAGCTGTCGTTCAGAGGACCGCTGCTCGACGGAAGGACGAGGCCGCTCGCAGCGAGCGAGGCGACCGCGCCCCCTCCGGGGAGCGTCAGGAGGAGCTCGCCGAGTCCTTCCCCGCTCGGCTCGTCGAACTTGCCGACGGTGCAGCTGAAGTACCCGAAGATCGACGGGCGCGTCGCGTTCGTGAGGCGCGGCGCGTCCGCCGAGCGGAACACCTGTTCGTCCGCGAGCACCTGGTCCGATCCATGGCCCACGTAGTTCGTGAGCCACGCGCCCCGATTGATCTGTGCGATGAACTCCTCGCGCGCCGCGGGCTTCGACTGGTGGGTCGTGTCGGCGTACGCGAAGTCGTTCAGGTAGACCTTCACCCGCTCGATCGGATACGGCAGGTGGAAGGCGTCCAGCCGCTCGCTCTGGCGCACGTGTGCATTCTCCGCCGGATCGAACTCGTCCCGTTGCCATGCGTCGTCGGCGCAGAGGATCGACCGCGCGCGCCACATGTCGAAGTCCTGGGTTTGCTCGTACGTGCGAAGCTTGCCGGTGGTCAGGGTCTGAGCCTCGGCCGTCGTGCCCGCCGGGAGCCGTCCGACCGAGAGGTCCAATAGGAGATCCCCTGGCCCGTCGAGGAGTCCGTAGAAGTCATCCGAGTTGTACTGCTGGATGTTGATCAGGTCGTAATAGTTGGCGTAGGTCGGCACGAGATCCGGCGTCCCGAACCCGATGTAGTTCTTGGGATCGAACGTCGCATCCCCGAGAAGGCACAGGTAGCTCGGCGGCTGCCCGGTCCAGTGCGCGGTCGCGTAGGCCATGAGATTGCGGATGGCCACCGGGCTCGGGAGTCCCGCCCCGAGCTGCGCGAACACCCGCTCCGTGGTCGCGATGCGCACCCGCGGCGCGGGAATTCCCTCGATGCCGAGCGACCGGTAGGCGACGAGCGATTCCGCCGCGGCGAGGAACGCGGGCGGAGCCACGATCACGTAATCGGCCCCGTTCGAGGGATCGAGGAGATCAGCGATCGTGTGCAGGCTCGACGTGGGCGCGTAGACCGAGATTCCCGGTGTCGCGGCTCGCGTCGTCGATACGAGCGAATAGCGCGGCCGGTATCCGGCCCCGACGCTGTCCTCCACGGTCCACGCGAACGGCGCGACCGCGCCCGAGACGAATCCGCCCACGAGCCGGACCGGGCTCTCGGGATCGGTGCGGTCGAGGAGCCAGACCGCGGAGGTGTCCGTGATGCCCGTGATCTGATACCGGACCGGCATGGCGGGGAGCGAATCGGGAGCCGCGAACTGGAGCGTGTCGCTGACCGCGAGGAGCTGCCGCTGATACCCGATCTCGAACCATGCGAGATACGACCGGTCCGCGCGCTGCGGATACGGACCAGGGTCGATGAGCGAGGGGACCTCGACGTCGAGCGTGTCGCGCCCCTGGCTCACGAGCCCTGTCGCGGTGAGGTCCTGGTGCCGCGAGAGGTCCCATCCCGCGGTGTCCGCGAGTGCGCGATTCCAGTAGATCCGCGCGACGTGGTCCTGGATGCCGGCCCCGATCGAGGTCCCCACGCCCCACACGCGAACCAGCACGTCCGCCGCCCCCCCGGCCTGAGCACCCGGGAGGGACAGCGGGAAGCGAACGCGCGAGCCCTGGAAGAGGATCCGGTTGAACCATCGCTCCCATCGAACTCCGAACTCGAAGAGGTCGGCGTTGTAGAGCCGGTTCTCCTCGAAGTGCTCGCGGTGCGGCACCGCCACGTAGGTCGGCGCGGCCACCGCGTCGAGCGCGGCGCTCCGCGTCGTCATGCGGCGCGGCGCTGTGGCCACCGGACCCGGCCCCCACGTCATCCAGAGCGTCTCGACGTCCGAGTACTGGGACTCCTCGTAGGCGGAGCCTCCGCCGAGCGCCAGGTCGTAGCCGAAGCCGTTCGATCCGGTCGCGTAGACGTAGATGCGATCCGCGGCATCCAGCGATCCATCCCCCGACCCCGTCACCTCGATCGCGCACTCGCGGAGCGAGTCCGGTCCCTGATCGACGCTCACGTTCACCGGAAGATCACCCGGCGTCGCGCGGAAGATCCGGATCGTGGCGGGATCGATCGCGGCGACCGCGATGCCCGCGGTCGTGAGGTCGGCGGCGGTGATGCGATAGAGGCCGGGGCGGATCACGTTGAGCCGCACCCAGGGGCGCGTGGGCTCGACGCGCAAGGGGCCGATCGCGGCGGCGCCTCCGGCCAACGACGCCGCCGCACGCGCGGGACCGGCCGATGCGGCTCGTGCCCGCTTCGCCGGGGCGTAATACGGACCGACGGCGGTCGAGGGCGTCGTGGAGGCGCGCCGAGGGGCCGGGCTCTGGAGCGCTTCGGCCGGAACGTCCCAGGTCACCTCGATCGAAGCCTCGTCGACGAACGTGGCGCTGCCGGACGACGCATCCCACGACACGGGACGGATCGTGACCGCGAGGAGCCGCTCGCTCCCGGCCGCCATGAGGCGCGTCGTGGCGATCTCCGCGCCGCGCGAGCCGCGCCAAGCGCCTTGCGCTTCGAGCGCGGACTCGAGGTCGCCCGAGGTGACACGCCCGCGCACCGTGGCGTCGGTGAGGAGATACGGAATGGGCGTGGGACGGAGCGTGCCGAGCGATCGCGCCGTCGACGGAATGACGGACGCGCGCACGCGCGCGTCCCAGGGGACGCGAAGGAAGATGGTGCGGGCCGGAAGCGGCGGCGCGCCTGGCCCGGCGCGCTCCGGTACGGCACCTTCGAGATCGATCTCAGCGAGCGGCGTGCCCAGGAATTCGCCCTGGACGATGGAAGGCTCTCCCATCGCCACGCGGACCCTGTAGCCGGTCGGCTGAACGGACGAGACGACGGGGGCGGGAGCGGCGGCCGCCGTCCGCGCCCCGAAGAGGGCCGCCGCCAGCGCGAAAGCGACGGCGAGTGCAGGCGTGCGACGCATCAACGTCACTAGAGCCGCTCGGCTTCCTCGATCAGGAAATTGGGGACACCGTCGACGATCGAGAACCGGAGGCGGCAGTGATGGCACGTGAACGTCCCCCCGGCGCGGTCGTACTCGAGGTCCTGCCGGCACTGCGGGCAGACGAGGATCGCGAGGAGCTGATCGCTGATGGGCGCGCCCGCACCCGGGCGGTCCTGCTGCTGGTTCTTCTCGGACATGGTTGGCTCCTCGTCAGCCTGCTGGCGTGGCTCCGGCGGTGGCGGTTTCCTCCAGGTACACCCCCATCTTCAAATACTTCTCCAGCCTTCGATCCAGGAGCTCCTGCTTGGGAAGGCCGATCAGCGCCTTGAGATGGCGCAGGACCGTCTCCTTCACCCGGCGCGCGGTCTCCTCGGGATCGCGGTGGGCGCCCCCGAGCGGCTCCGGGATGACCTCGTCCACGACCTTGAGCTCGAGGAGGTCCTGCGCGGTCAACCTGAGACTTTCGGCCGCCTGCTCCGCCTTGCTCGCGTCCTTCCAGAGGATGGCCGCGCAGCCTTCGGGGGTGATCACCGAGTAGATCGAGTTCTCGAGCATCATCACCACGTCCCCGACCGCGAGCGCGAGCGCGCCCCCCGATCCTCCTTCGCCGATCACGACCGTGACGATCGGCACGGGAAGGTGCGCCATCTCGAGGATGTTCCGCGCGAGCGCCTCGGACTGCCCCCGCTCCTCCGCGCCGAGACCGGGATAGGCGCCGGGTGTGTCGACGAAGGTGACGATGGGAAAACCGAAGTTCGCCGCCATGCGCATGAGCCGGAGCGCCTTGCGATAGCCCTCCGGATTCGCCATGCCGAAATTGCGGTGGATGTTCTCCTTGGTGTCGCGCCCCTTCTGATGTCCCAGGAAGAGGACCGGCAGCTCGTCCAGCATGCCGAGCCCGCCCACGATCGCGGGGTCGTCGGCGAAGCGCCGGTCGCCGTGGAGCTCCATGAATTGCGGCGCCAAAATCTTGAGATAGTCGAGCGTGTAGGGGCGGCGCGGGTGTCGCGCGAGCTTCACGCGCTGCCAGCGCGTGAGCTTGGAGAAGATGTCCTTACGGAGCCGGTCCGCCTTTTTCTCGAGGCGGTCGAGCTCTTCCGCGGTCTCGCGCTCGTCCCCGCCGGCGCGGCTCTTCAGCTCCTCGATCTTCCGCTCGAGCTCGATGATCGGCTTTTCGAAATCGAGCCAGGTTCCGTTCATGCGGCTCCGCTCATCGGGGTGATGGCGACCTCGTCTCCGCGCTCCACGAGACGCACGGCTTCGGCGCCGAGCCGCTCCCTGAGCGCGCCCAGGAGCTCGTCGCTCGGCGAGACCAGGAGACGCTTGGCCCGGATCTGGGTCGGCCCGGGGTCGGTATCGCCACGAACCGTGAAGTATACGGGGCTGATGCCCGGATGGCGAACCAGGAGGGAACGGATCTCCTCGAGGGAGACCGTCTCGCTCCCGTGGGCCAGGTCGATGTGGACGGCAGCGCCCGAGGGAGGCGGCCCCAGCGGCTTGACCGCCGTGAGCACCATCTTCGGCTCCGCGTCCTCCCTGAGGTTGACCCGGCCGCGCACCTCAAGCACGGCGCCCGGCTCCAGATCGGCGCGATGCTTCTCGTAGAGATCGGCGAACACCGTGGTCTCGACGGTTCCCTTGAGATCCTCGAGCGTGACGAACGCCATCGGCCGGCCGTTCCGGTCCGTATGCGCCTTTCGAGCCTGGACGAGGCAGACGAGCGAGACCTCCGCCAGATCGCGCGCTTCGCGCAGGCGCGAGATCTCGGTCGTCGCGCGCGCCTCGATGTAGGGCCGGTACGGCGTGAGCGGATGGTCGGAGAAGTAGAACCCGAGCACGTCGCGCTCGCGGCGGAGCCGCTCGTCGAGCGGCCAGGGATCGGCCTTGGGCAGCGGCGGTTCCGGCGCGGCGATCTCGTGCTCGGCGCCGAAGAGACTCTCCTGGTTCAAATTCACGGCGCGGGCACGCTCCTGAGCCTGCGCGAGGAGATCGCCGACCGCGGCCAGGAGCTGCGGGCGATCGCCCTCGAGCGTGTCGCAGGCACCGGCCTGGACCAGCGACTCGAGCACGCGGCGATTGATGGCCGCGAGATCGACGCGCCGGATCAGGTCGGCGAGCGTGCGGAACCGCCCGCCTTCGCGGCGCGCGCGCACGATCGCCTCGACCGATCCCTGTCCCACGTTCTTCACCGCGGCGAGCCCGTAGCGGATCGCGGGACCTTCGAGCGTGAAGGACGAGACGCTCGCGTTCACGTCCGGCGGGAGGACCGCGATGTCGAGCCGGCGCGCTTCCTCGACCAGGGTCACGATGCGATCCGTGTCCCCCGCCTCGCTCGTGAGGGACGCCGCCAGGTAGGCCGCCGGGTGGTGCGCCTTGAGCCACGCCGACTGGTACGAGAGCATCGCGTAGGCCGCGCTGTGCGCGCGCACGAAGCCGTAGCCCGCGAACTTGTCCATGAGATCGAAGATCTCTTCGGCTTTCTTCGCCGCGACGCTGTTCTTGGCGCATCCCTCCAGGAAGGCCGTCTTCTGCTTCGCCATCTCCTCCGGCTTCTTCTTCCCCATCGCGCGCCGGAGGATGTCCGCCTGCGCGAGGCTGAAGCCCGCGAGGCGGTTCGCGATCTGCATCACCTGGTCCTGGTACACGATCACGCCGTACGTCTTCTTGAGGAGGGCCTCCAGCTGCGGGTGCATGTACGTGACCTTCTGCTTGCCATGCTTCCGCTTCGCGAAGTCGTCGAGCATGCCGCTCTGGATGGGCCCGGGACGGAAGAGCGCATTGATCGCAATGATGTCCTCGAAGGTATCCGGGAGCACCTTCCGGAGGAGATCCCGCATCCCCCCCGACTCGAGCTGGAAGATGCCGATCGTCTGCGCCTTCTGGAGCAACGCGTACGTATTGGGATCGTCGAGCGGCAGGGACCCGAGGTCGATCGTGTCTCCGGTCGCCTCGCGCGCGAGCTCCACCGCCTGCTCGAGCACCGTCAGGGTGCGGAGGCCGAGAAAGTCCATCTTGAGGAGCCCCACCCGCTCGAGTGACTTCATGTCGAACTGGGTGGTGAAGTCCCCCTTGGGCGAACGGTACATGGGCACGTGCTCGGTCAAATTGCCCGGAGCGATCAGGATGCCCGCCGCGTGCGTGGACGCGTGCCTCGCGAGCCCCTCCAGCGCCATCGAGCAGCGAAGGAGCCGTGCGTGACGCTCGTCCTGGAGGAGCGCCTTCAGCTCCGGCACGGTCTCGAGCGCCTTCTGAAGCGTCATCCCGAGATCGGGCGGGATCATCTTCGCGACCTTGTCCCCTTCCGCGAAGGTCATCCCGAGCGCGCGCGCCACGTCGCGCACCACCGCGCGCGCCGCCATGGTCCCGAACGTGATGATCTGGCTCACGCTGTCGCGGCCGTACTTCCCGACCACGTAGTCGATGACCTTGCCGCGATCCTCGTACGCGAAGTCGATGTCGATATCGGGCATGCTCACGCGCTCCGGATTCAGGAAGCGCTCGAACAGGAGATCGAACTTGATCGGATCGATGTCGGTGATGCCGAGGGTGTAGGAAACGAGGCTCCCCGCCGCCGAGCCGCGCCCCGGCCCCACGCCGACGCCGTTCTCGCGCGCGTAGCGGATGAAGTCGCGCACGATCAGGAAGTAGCGGGCATAGCCCACCTGGCAGATGGTATTCAGCTCGTACTCGAGGCGCTTCTCGATCTCCTCGGTGATGGGCTGCCCCTGGTAGCGCTGCTCGAGGCCTTCCCGCGCGAGGCGGCGCAGATACACCTCTTCGGTCTCGAACTCGGGCGGGATCGGGAACGACGGGAGCTGCACGCGCTCGGTGTCGAGCGTCAGCTCGCACCGCTCCGCCACGGCGAGCGTGTTGGTGAGCGACTCCGGCGTCTCGCCGAAGAGCGCCTCCATCTCGTCCTGCGACTTCACGTAGAGCTGATCCGTCGTGAAGCGGAAGCGATCCTGGTCCAGCATCGTCTTGCCGGTCTGGATGCAGAGGAGCACCTCGTGCGCCTCCGAGTCCTCCCGCGAGAGGTAATGGCAATCGTTCGTGGCCACGACCGAGATGCCCATGGTGCGGGAGAGCTCGATCAGGCCCCGGGCCGACTTCTTCTCGTCCTCGAGCCCGTGGTCCTGGATCTCGAAGAAGTAGAACTCGGGCCCGAAGAGGTCGCGATACCAGCCGGCCGCCTTTCGCGCCCCCTCCATGTCGTCGGCCACGACGAGCTGCGGCACCTCGCCGCGAAGGCAGGCGCTCAGGCAGAGGAGCCCGCCCGCGTGCGCGGCCAGGAGCTCCTTGTCGATGCGCGGCTTGTAGTGGAACCCTTCGAGGTAGCCGGCGGAGGAGAGCTTGGTGAGGTTCTTGTACCCCTCGCGGTTTCGCGCGAGGAGGACGAGATGGTCGTAGGCGCCTCGTCCATCGGCCGTGCGCGTCTTGTCGCCGCGCGAGCCGTGGGCCACGTAGACCTCGCATCCGATGATCGGCTTGATCCCGGCGGCGTGGGCGGCGTCGTAGAACTCGACCGCGCCGAACATGTTTCCGTGATCGGTGAGCGCGAGCGCGGGCATCTTCATCGCGGCGGCGCGCGCGATCAGACGGTCGAGACGGCACGCGCCGTCCAGGAGCGAGTAGTCGCTGTGGTTATGGAGGTGGACGAAGGGCTGGCTCATCGAAGACTCACGCAGCCCCTTCGGCGCGGGCCAATATCAGCCGAGAGAAGGGCATAGCCGCAGTCTACACGAGGCGCTTCCCCTCCCCCACGAATTTCCGTTCGCGCGCAGCCAACGCTCTGTGTAGGATGCGCGCGTGACCTCCGTTTCGTCCGCGGGGCCGGATCTGGCCCAAGCCCGGCTGCGCCTTCGCGCGATCCTGCTCGAGCGATCGATCCGTTTTGGCGACTTCACGCTCTCCTCGGGAGCCAAGAGCCGCTACTACGCCGACGTCCGGCGCACGAGCCTCCACCCCGAAGGCGCGCTCCTCATCGCCCAGCTCATGGATCCGATTCTCCAAGAGCACGGTGTCGCGTCGATCGGCGGCCTCACGCTCGGCGCGGATCCCATCGTGGGCGCGACCATCGCGTGGACGCAGCTCCAGGGACGCGGACTCATGGGATTCCTCGTGCGCAAGGAACAGAAGGCGCACGGCATGGGGAATCGCATCGAGGGACCGTTCGATCCCGCGCTCCCGGTCGCGATCGTGGACGACGTGATCACGAAGGGGGGCTCGGCCCTGACCGCGTATCAGGCCGCGAAGGAAGCGGGAGCGGACGTGCGCTTGGTCGCCTGCGTGGTGGATCGGAACGAGGGCGGGGGCGAGGAGTTCGCGAAGCTCGGCGTTCCCTTCCGGCCACTGTTTCGAATCGACGAGTTCCTCTAGCCGCACCGCGCGCTCTCGCGCGCTCCATCCCACAGCCTAGAGTCCCTGCCCTCCCTGATCGTCGGGGGGCGGCGTCTTGTCGTCCGGTTGCTCCTCGGGCTCCTGGTTCTGCTTCACCGAATCCGGCGTGCTCGTCGAGTCGGCCGTGAATCCACCCAGGCTGTCGGGCCACACGACCGGATGGAAGACCGGGCAGACCTGCCGCGGCTCCGTTTTCCGGATGAACGCGGCCTGCATCACGTGCGGACAGCCGGGCCCCGCGCGGTAGCCCGTGTCACCGTCGATCCAGACGTCCACCACGTCGGGAGGCGGCTCGAAGTCGCGAAGCGGACGGTCGCGGTGCGCGAGATCCATGAAACGCGCCCAGATGGGCACGGCCGCCTGGGTCCCGGTCAATCCGAGCCTTCGATTCTTGTCACACCCCACCCAGACACCGGTGGCGAGGTCGGGCGTGAACCCCACGAACCAGGCGTCGTTCTCGTCATCGGTGGTCCCGGTCTTCCCCGCCGCCGGGCGGACGAACCCATATTCGCTCCGGATGGATGCGGCGGTGCCGTAGATCACGGGCCCTTCCATCAGGATGGTCGCCATGTATGCCGTCTCCGGATGGAGCACGCGGCGGCTCTCGCGCTTCGGCGTCCACCGCACCGATCCGCCGCGGTCCAGCACCGCCTTGACCGGCGTCGGCTCCACCAGCACGCCGCCGTTCGCGATCGTGGCGTACGCGGTCGTCAACTCGAGCACCGAGAGCTCGCTCGTGCCGAGGGCGAGCGACGCGACGGCCCGAAGCCGGCTCTCGATGCCGAGCGAGCGCGCGACGTCCACCACGCGGTTCAGGCCCACCATCTGCGCGAGGTGGACCGTGGC
>Ga0068859_100002717_pt1 | contig 17946 bp, 7 predicted proteins | sample KBSSwiS22_FD_66585 | JGI IMG/M metagenome (GOLD analysis project Ga0068859, IMG submission 66585) | Switchgrass rhizosphere microbial communities from Kellogg Biological Station, Michigan, USA - KBS Switchgrass S2-2 | ecosystem: Host-associated > Plants > Roots > Rhizosphere > Soil ...
TGACCTCCCGACGAAAAATAGATCCAATAAGAATCATAGAAATAAGTGATGGCGCCTTGCCAAATACCCCCCGAAGGACGATCCGATACCCAGGTTCCTTTTGATGGCGGAAGCACCCTGCAAATAATTTCCCAATGAACCAGGTCTTTTGAATGGTAAATGGGTAGATAGGGTGTAAAATGAAAACTTGATCCGCAGTGATAAAAATCATCTCCCACTTTTAACAAGGTAGGGTCAGGATGATCGCCCGGTAAAACCGGGTTAACATAAGTATTCACCTGGTTGTAATTTGAAACAGACATATTAATTTTTGTTTGGCCTAAAGACATAAGGATACTTAATACCGAAGGAACAAACATGCTGAAAATTCTATACTGTGATCTGTTGAAATATTTTGTTTTCATTTTTTTACTTTTAATAATGCCCGCTTAACGATGCTGCATCCTTTTATTATTATGCAAATACTATCATTAAGGGTAGTAGTTTATTCATTTTGCTTTTCTCAGCCAAAGTCAAATTCTTTACTGCCGCCGCTCACCGGATGAGCTTTAAAATAGGGGCAATATTAATATTGCCCCTTGTTGTCGCCAAACAACAATTAAGAAAAAAACAGCGCTTCAGAATCACTAAGTGATCTAACATTTTATATTGTTTTATCATCCTTATTCATTTTATTCCTGCAAACCGGGTCTTTTTTTAAGACAGCGTAAAGTCTTACGTTAACACCGTTACTCAAATTAAATAACCATTCATTTACTTGTTTTCGTCATACACTATTTTTAACTTCTTCATTTAAAAAATACTTTTAAGAGGGGCAATAAGACTATTGCCCCCTGATTGTTGCTTGCTAATTGCTATGAAAGAAAAGGATTTCAGCACTATTGCTATAAAATAATATTTTGTTTGACATGAACCTGTAAACTTTTTTATCATTACTCAACTCAAAAAAATATTCACTCATTTTTTTTGAGCTTTATTTGGGTCAATACTTTTGCAATTTCCTCCTCAGGTTTTTTACAAATTTTATTGGTACAAGTATAAATCAGTGTTTTACCTTTTACCAGTTTATCCCGTAACAAAGGAAGTGATTCATCTCCTGCGCTTCCCACGACGATACTTGTGGGCAAAAAGTTTTGCTGGAGTTCTTTATTTTTTTCTACTGCATCTTTTCCCATTATTACTACCTGGTAAGGTTTAGCAGATAAAAGTGCGGCAAAACTGCACCACTCAATATGATAACGCGGCATTTTTTTTACCCGCCCTGCAACAGCATTATACATTTTTACTGATTTTGCGCTATATGCAGTATCATCATAAACTATTCCCAATGTAAAGAGTGCTTTTGCCATTACTGCATTTGCCGAAGGAATTGCACCATCTGCAACTTCAGTTTTTCTTACTACCAGGTCGTTCTGTTTTATTGCGTAATAAAACAAACCGGTTTGTGAATTATAAAAATTTTGTATCGCATAATCAGTTACCGTTCTCGCCAGCGTTATCCAGTGATCATCAAAACTTACCTGGTAAAGCCTGATAAAAGCCAAAGCAGTCCATGCATAATCATCAAGAAAACCAGGAATAAACTCCTTGCCATCTTTATAGCTGTGTTTTAAACTACCTTCTTTTTGCAACATGTTTTTTTCTATAAACATTGCACATGACTTTGCTTTTAAAAGATATTCTTCTGTTCCTGTAGCTGCATAGGCATCAGCATAACCTTTCAGCACCATACCGTTCCAGCCGCTTATAATCTTTGAATCTGCCGCCGGCATTTTTCTTCTGTTCCTTTCGCTAAGCAATTTATTTTTTGCAATACCCACTTTTACATTAAATTCATCAGGAGATATTTTATTTTCAACAGCAAATTCCCCGGGTGGCAGGCTGGCATAAAGTATATTGTCACCGGGTTTCCAATTCCCTTCGTTTGACACATGAAAATATGCTGTCAACATTTTGTCTTCACCAACAATTTTTTCAAAATCATTTTTTTTCCAGCTATAATATTTCCCTTCGCCTATATCGGTATCAGCGTTTAATGAACTGTAATATCCTCCCCCGAAGGCAGCCAATGATGTCTCCATAAAGGCAAGGGTTTCATTTAAAATGTTCTTATAAAAATTATCCTTCGTAAGTTGATAGGCATGTGCATAAACACTCACCATCTGCCCGTTATCATAAAGCATTTTTTCAAAATGAGGAATTCTCCAAAAACTGTCTGTAGCATACCTTGCAAAACCGCCACCCACCTGGTCATATATTCCACCAAGTGCCATTTTCTTTAACGTAGTTGTTGCAGCTTTCAAAGATTCATTACTACCGGTAATATAATAGTGTTGCAGCAAGAACTCTGCAAATCCCGGGGTTGGAAATTTCGGCATTCCTTTCAAACCTCCATTTTCCAGATCGGCGACTTTATAAATACTATCATACAATTGCTGATAACCACTCTCTGTATTTTTACGATTTACAAAAGAAGTATCAATTAATGAAAGATCTTGTTCTGCAATTCCATTCAGCATTGCATTAGCCTGGGTTATCACAAGATTATGCTTAGCGGTGTAAGCCTTTGCGATATTCAACAATAAATTGATCCAGTTATTTTTTGAATAATAGGTGCCTGCAAAAAATGGTTTACCGTCTGGCAACGCAAAAGCGTTTAATGGCCATCCGGTATCACCTGATATTAATTGCAATGCATTCATATAAATATTATCAATGTCCGGCCTTTCTTCCCGGTCTACTTTAATACAAATAAAATTTTCGTTCATAACCCTTGCAACTGCGGTATCCATAAATGATTCCTTTTCCATTACATGACACCAGTGGCAGGAAGCGTAACCGATACTGATCAGTAATGGTTTGTTTTCCTTTTTGGCCCTGCTCAATGCTTCATCACCCCATTCATACCAGTCCACCGGGTTGTCTGCATGTGCTTTCAGGTAAGGACTTGAAGCATATTGCAAACGGTTTTGCTGCTTATGATGAAAGCCTGAACAACTGCACAAAAACAATGTTATAAGAGCAAATACACAAGCCATCAGCACCACCCTTTCTTTCAATATTTTTTTAAACATAACTGTAAGGTTTACCTGATTTCTTTGAACACACGCAACCTGTCGTTATTGGAACTCACTAAAATTGTCCAATGGCCGGCAACTTTTAGCGGCTGAATATCTTTTACATTATACGGTACAAAAAAGCCGCTTTCTAAAGGCTTACAACTTTTAAATTCAAGATTGCCCAGGCCTTTCAGGAAAACGCCGGGAGAAGCATCTGCTGCCGTAGTTTCTACTTCCACATCAAACTTATTGCCTGCTATAAGAATATCTTTTTTACCATCGCCGTCAAGATCTTTTACAATGATGCCATTAACAGTGGAGAGTTGAGCTTCCAGCGGTAACTTCTTTTGGGTGAATTTTCCTTTATCATTTACAAAGATCACTGTTGAAAAAAGATGCGCCTGGTAATGCAATGCCGTTTTCAACTGGTCGTCTCCTAATATTCCATTGAGGTCGCTTTCTGCAAAAGACAAATAGGTTGGGAATTTCTTCGCGATCATGGGGCATTGTTGCGATGTGCATTCCCTGCCACGGACAGGCACTACAATATCATTAAGATGCCGGGCAAGAAAAATATCATTGGTGCCATTGCCATCAAAATCTTTTGCATATACTTCAAAAGGTTTTTGCACACCGGCCTGGAATTTATAATTCTCCCCCAGGTTGCCTGCAATTAGATCCATGTCACCATCTCCGTCTATATCTTCAGCTATTAATTTATCCCACCAGCCTTCCGTATTCTGCAGGTTGTATCCAGCAGAAACATCTTTCATTTTTCCATTATTGAATGCAAATACTTTAACAGGCATCCATTCTCCCGCAATTATCAACTCTGGTATTTTATCTCCGTTCAGATCGGCCCACACAGCAGATTTCACCATTCCTGCCCTAACAAGATCAGGAGCCAGTTCTTTTGTTTTGTCAACAAATTTTCCGTGCTCATTTATCAGCAGGTAGCTGAAAGGTGCTTGCGGATATTTGTGTGCCACCACTTCGCCTCCCCTGAAAATATCGATATCTCCATCACCATCAAAATCAAAAGCTGTAATACAAGATCCGCTACTAGCCGTAACCGGTAGCGCAGCTTTAGAAAAATTTCCTTTACCATCATTGATATACAACCTGTCCTGGTACATGGCAGAGCCCTCTTCAAATTCACTGCCGCCACTTACTACATACAGGTCAAGATCACCATCACCATCTGCATCAAAGAATGCTGCACCCATATCTTCATATTTCTTATCAGCTTCAAAAACCGCAACTGTTTTCTTTACAAATTTTCCGTTTTGCTGCAGGTATAAGCTGCCGGCCTGGTCTTTTGCGCCACCCACATAAAAATCGTCTGTGTCATCTCCATTCACATCTCCTGTTGCTACAAAAGGCCCGTCCTTGCTGAATTCATGCGGAAGTAATACCTGGTCGGCATACTCATCATATTTATTTTCTTTGTGTATAAACGGCGTGGAAAGCAATTGATCTGTTGCCTCAGCAAATAAAGGTGTGTAATGAGGATCATGATCTGTTCCTGAAACTGCTTCTTTATAATTTACTTTTTTAACCTGGTTGGCAGCAATATTTTTAAGCGTATTAGTTTTCCCGTCGGGCCACACAATCACTGCACTATCTATTTTATCTTTTGTTCCCAGGCCAAAATGAACGATGGGTTCATTGCAGGAAAGATAACCCCTTACCGTTTTTTGCTGAAAGAACTGCTGTTGTTTACCATCATAGAACAATGATATCTTTGCGCCGATACCATCAGCATTTTTCTGAGGACCTTCCAGTTTCAAGCGCAAATAATTATTCTTTGCTGTTGAAATGTTTTTATATACATCAGCTTCCCCATCAAGATTATTGATCACGAGATCCAGCTTACCATCATTATCAAAATCTGCTACAGCAGCACCATTTGAAAAAGTACTATCCTTAAATCCCCAGGCTTCTGATACATTTTCAAAATGCAATTCCCCTTTATTCTTAAATAGGTAATTTCTAACTTTAATGGGGTCGTATATATTCATGTATTCTTTAAAGCCTTTTTCAAACATCTCCTGCGAAGAACTGTACTTGTTCATGTTTGCCTTAACATACATGTCTTGTTTCTGCTGAATATCCCCATCAAACAGATCTCTCCGGTATCCGTTGGCCACAAAAATGTCCCTGTTACCATCGTTATCAAAATCTGATGCCAGTGTTGCCCAACTCCATTCTGTTTTAGAAATGCCTGCCATTTGAGATACATCACTAAAAAAACCATTCCCATGATTCAGGTGAAGCATATTGTGCATGTATTGTTTTTGAAAACCACTGTCAACGATCGCCCAAAAACCCTGCACATCCATCCTTGGCATGGATACTTTAGATCGTTTGTAGTTTTCAGGCAACATTTCCATCACAAGGATATCTTCAAAACCATCATTGTTAATATCAGCAATATCAGATCCCATGGAGAAAAGCGATACATGATTGGTCATGCCCTTCACTTCATCTTTAAATGTGCCATTCTTCTGGTTGATGAACATGTAATCATTATCTGCATAATCATTGGCCACAAAAATATCCTGGTAGCCATCATTATTCAGGTCTGCAGCTTCTACCGATAATGCATACCCGAATGTATGAGTTATCCCCGCCTGCTTACCGATCTCTGTATATTTTCCGTTATCATTCCGGTAAAGTTTATTCCTGCATTTTTCAGGTGGATTTCTTTTACCTGATACCATCCTTGATAATCCGAGGTAAAAAGTATCCGGCCTGCTGGTAAGATACATATCAAGGTCATTGTCATTATCCATGTCAAAGAAAACTGCTTGCATGGAATAACCATCATCATCCAGTCCGTATTCTTTTGCTTCTTCTTTAAATGTAAGGTTACCCTGGTTGATGTATAACAGATTTCTCCTTTCATCATCCGAATCCCTGTACCCGCCCTTGCATATATAGATATCCATTAAGCCATCATTATTGATATCTGCAAGAGTCACACCATTCTTCCATCCTTTGCCGCCATCCACGCCTGCTGTTGCGGTGATGTCCTTAAACTTCATGCCGCCCTGGTTGATGTATAACTTATTGGGCACTTCATTTCCCACAAAATAAATATCCATTAAGCCATCATTATTAAAATCCCCGGCGGCAACACCTGCGCCATTATATACATAAGCGAATGAGTCAAAATAATTTTTCTGATAATTCTCTTCAACTGTATTATTAAATGTAATACCACTCGCTAAAGAAGAAACCTTCTCAAAAACAGGACTGGTAACAACCTGATCTTTGGATGCATTGCTATTACAACCCACACCGGTACAAATGATAAAAAGTATCACCCAAAGTAACAGACCTGAAAACCTTAACCTCTTTAGCATTTTTTCATTTTTTATTTTCAGATTTTTTCACCGGTATAATATAAATACTTCTTCCACACAGCAGCGGCCACACTTCTTCCCAGTTTTAAACCTTCAAGGTTTTCGCAGGGTATGTGGTAACCCCCAAGAACACGCGAAATGCCCGCCATGTTTGCAGTTTCTGTGAATGTGGCAAATTTTAAAGTAACTTCCGGCCCTATATTATTGGGTTCGGTAAGTTCTCCGGGTTTACGTTTTACTTCAATTCCAAACTGATCATTTCCTGTGAACAGTTTAAGTATCTCTGCACAGGCCCCGCTTATGCTGCTGTGGCCCGAAACGTAACTTGGAAAAGGCGGGCACAAAAAAGTCTCTGGCGAATAAGGCCGCCACTCTTGCCCCTGCATTTCAATCATCCCTTTATCGGGCCCTCCCCAGCCTTTTATCTTTTTATCTTTAAAATAATAATGTACCAAGGTATATGGCCGTGCAAAATCAAATTGCATTTTTGTATCCCAGCATGCAATAAAGCCATCCATTGCAGCAGCTTCCACAGCAAAGTACATTTTCACATCCTGGTCTAATGTATGGTGATCTCTTTCAGAAATATCCTGTGCAAAAATGAACCAGTGCCCGGCCTGCTGAACGGACCTTGGCCCGTCACGCATAAATTCCACCAATGCTTTTTGTTCATTGGTAAGGTTTGCCTGCATGTTAACAACAGCTGTTACTTCTTTTTTTAATTGCGCTGAGCCTAACAGCGGAGGCGGCTCACAACGAAATTCATTGGCGGAATCCATCATCAATGGTTTAACTTTTCCCCAATGAGGAGTAAGGCAGGCAGGAGAAAATCTTCCCCCCCTGCCGTCTGAAAAATATTTAGGCTGCCAGTGTTTAACATCACGAAGTGTATCAGCACTGTTTACAGGTTTGTATTTCGTGTAGTCGGAATAGATAGTACCGTCTGATCCCGGCATCATGCCCGTTTGATTGGAGCCATCATTCAGCCTTGCTTCAATTACAGCTCTTGCAGCAAGGTTACCAATTCCTTCAGGGGTTTTAGGGTCAAGTGAATTATTATCCGGATCAAGGCCAAATTCTTTCATCTTATTCTTCAGCATCACAGAATCTGAAAAATAATAAGTTAACATAGCACGAAATGCTGCATAACTTATCGCTGTTTCTTTATTCTTCAATGTTCTTTCTGCTTCAGCCATCCGTTCAACATTCTTTAAATATACAGGGGTCGCTTTGTTGTCATATCTTGACCATGCATCAAATTCTGCAGTGCATATCAGCGCCAGTATCCTTGAGGTAACGGTTGGGCGTGGCCTGAATTTTTCCGTATCATTTGCTGTTGCAGTCAAAGCAATTTTTCCCCATTTGTAAGCCATGTTTTCAGTACCCATTGGCTCATCGGCAACTTTATGGTTACCAGTGCAGGAGCATACAGTAAGGATGAATAAAAATTTAATTACATTTCTCATAGCATGGGCACAATAAACTTTTGATTAAAAAAGCAACTTGCAGTAATAAAAAATTGACGAAGCATTGCGGTCATTTTAAAATCTACAATCAAATTATTCTTTAAAAGAAAACCGAGGGCTGAAATTCTTTCCCCCGGTTTTCGGTTTCTCGCTGATAAAATATTTTATGTTCTATTTATACTCCAGCTATATTAATACCCGGGATTTTGCGGAAATGGAGGCCCTTCAGTAACCAAACTGATCTGTGTTTGCGGGATGGGCCTTAGCATGTTGAAAGCTTGCACACCAGCAGCACCTTCAAAATTCCAGGCCTGAACTCTTGCAACCAGGCTCTTTGTACGAGCCAGGTCCCACCAACGGGTATCCTCTCCAAAAAACTCACGGCTGCGTTCATCCAAAATAAAATCAAGCGTAACCTGTGCTGCGGTAATTTGCTGGGCTGCAACAGCTGCTGCGTATTGCGCAGGTGTTTGATTTGCCTTCAATGAAGCCCTTGTCCTAAGAACATTGATCATATCTGCTGCCTGCTGCAGTGTTCCACCTCCCTTAAATGCAGCTTCTGCTGCAATCAGGTACAAATCTGCAAAGCGGAAAAGGATGTAAGGCCTGTCGGAATAATCATTCATATCAGCCCTTGTAGAGTCATCCCATTTTCTCATACCGGGATAAAAGGCTGTTGTATAGGGAACAGTTACGCCAGGTAAATGTTCCGGTTCGAAAATTACTCCTTTAAAAGCCGCTCTTTCAGCCGGGGTTACTACCCTGTCTGCCATCCAGATAGAAGTATCCACCTGGTTTATCAAAGTACCCCTGGGTGTGGTAACACCTGTGGAGCCTTTTACAGAAGATGCTGTACTGTTGGATAACCATACTGTTTGAAATGTTCCGTCATACCTGGAGTCTGTGGCCCTGTTGGCAAATGCCTGGTCAATTACATATTTTGTATTTGGCCTGATACGTTGAAAAGGCCGTCCGTTTGCAATATCCCTTACGGTCATGTTTGCACCGCCCGATGCAGGATAGTTGGCATTGACGTTGGTGTAGGTAGGACGCCAGAAGAAATTGGATTGGTTTGCCCCGGCACCACCACCGCCTGAACCGGTTGCATTGTTTTGGCCATACTTTAAATCCTTAGTATGGTCCACCACAAACAAAACTTCCTTACCATATTCGTTGCCTTCATTAAAAACGGAAGGGAAAAAAGGCATCAAATCCAGGTTATAAGTGGCTTTGTTATCAATTAAATTTTTTGCCGTTGTATAAGCTGTGGTAAAATCTGCAGGTTGGGCAGCAGCAGACCAACCCCTCCAGAGGTATGTCTTGGCCAAAAGGTATAAAGCTGTTGCCTTGGTAGCAGGTTTACCAGTGGTGGCTGCAGGTGTGTTTGGCAGATCAGCTGACGCATCGGTTAAGTCTTTTATGATCTGCGCATATACATCAGCCAAAGGCGCTGGTGCATCGGCTGTTGATGCAGAAGTATTGAAGGTTGTGTGCAACGGCACTGCGCCAAAAGTGGCAACGAGGTGATAATAACAGAAACCCCGGAGGAATTTTGCCTGAGCCAGCAACTGGGTTTTTGTAGTTGCCGGAATGTTGGCATCGGCACCATACTGCAATATGCCATTGGCGGTGTTGATATCGATGAACATTGTATTCCAAAACCCAAGGTAATCGTCTGTGTTACTTTTTATCGTAGGATTGTTATAGGTGAACCAGTGTGTTACATCGGCGGCAGAACCACGCTTGGTCTCATCGGTACCAGAATTGAATAACTGGGTGAATATCTGCGTGCCCCAAAAACCCCGGAAGCTGGAATAGATGCCGGCAATTCCACCTTGAAGACCATCGGCTGTAGTAAAAAAAGATGGTGTAAAAGATGTTCTTGGTTGTTCTTTCAAAATCTTTTTACAACCGGAAGCTGCAAAAAGAAAGACAAGGACAAGGCTGTACCGAAAAAATTTATGTTTCATATTGATGATTTTATTGTGTTAAAATTTTAGGTTTACTCCAAAAATAATCTGGCGTGTTGGAGGAACACCCATGCCCACTACAGTGATGCTGCCGGTATTGGGCCGTACAGCGGCTTGCCCGCCCTGGGAACCTATAGCAGCACCAAAGTTGTTGCCGTTTCCTTCGGGATCAAGACCCAAACCATCTCTTTTAAGCGGAGCCCATAAAATGAATGGGTTTTGAGCAGATACATACACTCTTAGTGATTGAATTTTTGCCCTGCTGAGTAATTTGCCTGAAAGATTATACCCCAGGTCAATAGTTCTGATTTTAATAAAAGAACCATCACGGTAAGTAAGAGTAGAGGTAAAATTCTGGCCATCCCTTCCTGCATCTGGTTGAGGGAAGTCGTTAGTAGGATTGGTTGGTGTCCAGTAATTTACTTTTAATTGCTCAACCCTGCTGTTGCCGAAGAAGGGGTAACCGGCAGCACCGCCATCGGCTGATAAGTAAGTTACCACGGCTTTTTGTCCAAAACGGCCAAACAAAACAAAATTCAAATCAAAATTTTTGTATTCAAAGTGATTGGTTAACCCTGCTACCAATTTTGGTTGAAAAGTGCCAATTACCTGCCTGTCGGCTGCTGTGATTGCATTATCATTGTTAACATCCTGTATTTTGATATCACCCGGCGCAACGCCGTAAACTGCAGCCTGGGTAGCTTCGCTGGTTTGCCAGATACCAATTTTTTTATAATCATATATCACAGATAGTGGCTGGCCAACAAACCATCCGTTTCCGAAGTCCTGTTGCAAATTATTTTGTAAGGCAGTGATCTTTTCCCTGTTGAAAGAGGCATTGAAATCAGTGCGCCAGAAAAATCCAGCACTCTTGTTGCTCCTAAAGTTTACACTGCTGAGTGAAAATTCCATACCATGCGAAGTGGTTGCACCAACATTGGTTGTTTGGGAATTTATACCAAGACTGCGTGGCAGGTTTTTACTCAACAAAATATCATAAGTGTGTGTAGTATAATATTCGATTGATCCCGATAAGCGATTATTGAATAAACCAAAATCAACCCCAATATTTGTGCCTCTCGTTTTTTCCCATCCCAGTTCAGGATTAGGAGCCGTGTTAATAAGATAACCATTTGCAAAATTGGTATTTGGCTGGCTGCCCGAACCGAAATTATAGAAATTTGAACCCAGGCTTCCCAGTGTAGTGTAGGCACCTATACCAGCGTTAGAGCTAATACCCCATCCTGCCCTTAACTTTAGGTTGGACACAAATTTTACATTTTGCATGAATGATTCTTTATCGATATTCCATCCTGCAGAAACGGCTGGATAGGTTGTCCATTGATGACCGGGTGCAAGCACCGAAGCACCATCTGCCCTTACCGTAGCCGTAACTAAATATTTATCATTAAAAGAATAAATGGCCCTGCCCATGTAACCGATCAGGCCACTTTCACTAAAGTTTCCTGTTTGTGGCGTAACCGTATTTACTAACTGCCAGTTATAAGTATTGATAAAATCGGCTGGTACCCCGGAGCCATTAAATTGCTGTGCCTGGAAATGGTTTTTTTGCACTTCCTGTAAAGCAAGTACCTGCAGTTTATGTTTTTCTGAAAAGGTTTTGTTATACTCCAGTGAGTTATTAACGGTGTACTGCCATCCTTCTGAATTAGCCTGGCTTAAACTTGATCCTGCCGTTGTAGAATTCGTGTTGAATACAGTATTTGGACCGGTGTAGTTATCGTTAAGTGTTTGCGACCAGCCAAAGCCAAAAGTTGTCCTGAATTTTAGGTCTTTAAGTATTTTTAATTCGCCATAAAAATTGTCCTGAAACTGGAATCTCCTTTGAAAAGCCCTGATCAGGTCATCATTGCCAATTGCTGTAAGCGGGTTGATCTGGGTTTGATCGGCACCCTGCTGAATGGCGGGCTGAAAATTGAGCGAGCCATCAGCCTTATAAGGTGCAAACAAAGGTGATAACCTGGTTGCAGCCCCATAGGCATTTGTACCAGTCCTGTTTGACCTGTTCATAGTATTAAAACTGGTGAAACCAATTTTAATTCTTTCGGATACCTTATGATCAATATTTACAGTAAACGAATAACGCTCCAGATATTGATTGGTTATTACGCCGGTTTCTCTGTAATAGCCCACACCAAAAAAGTATTGTGTTTTTTCATTGCCGCCCCTGATATTAAAATCATGGCTTGTTCTTATCCCGGTAGTCAACAATAATTTTTGCCAGTCTGTGCTTACACCCTTTGCAAGGTTTGCAGTTTCATCCGCAGTAAGCGCATATAAATTTTGCCCTGGTGTATTTGAGTTACCAATAGCTGCATCTGCTTTAAATTGAGCATATTCAGGACCATTGAATAATCTGTAAGTACCAATGACACTTGAATATCCGAGGTATCCATTATAATTAACTACTGCTTTTCCTGATGTTCCTCTCTTAGTTGTGATAATGATTACGCCGTTGGAACCACGTGAACCATAAATAGCCGTTGCCGATGCATCTTTTAAAACATCAAGTGTGGCAATATTTTCAGCAGCAATATCATTAAGGCTGCCGCCATAAGCCATACCATCTACAACAATCAACGGACTATTATTTCCACTTAAAGAGCGGCTGCCACGAATAAGGATTTGGCCTGTTGCCCCAATATTGGAACTGTTGCTCACAATATCCACACCGGCAACCCTACCTTGTAACTGGTTATAAATGTTGGGTGCTTTTATTTCATTAAGCGTCTCTCCTTTTACCGATACCGTAGAACCTGTTACATCTTTTTTCCTTTGAGTGCCATAACCAATCACAACAACCTCACCTAGAGCTTTATCAGTACTTGTTAAAGCAATTTTAATCCCCTGGTTGGCTGATGTTATTTTAATTTCCTTAGCCAAATAGTTTATGGCTGTAATTACTAAGATGCTGCCCTTTGGTACAGATATGGAAAAATCACCTGATGCATCAGTTGTTGTTCCGCCCTTTCCATCTTTAATGGAAACGGATGCACCCGAAATAGGTTCTCCTTTATCATCTGTGATATGTCCCTTTACAGCCAGGTTTTGAGCAAACGCAATCATCACAAATGTCTGCAAGGCGAACGTAATGCCAATAATTTTACAAAGTCGTTTAATCATAATTAATTTTTTTAGCGTTGTTAATTTGGTATTGGTTTCTACAATAGTATTGGCCTTTTAGAATAGGTGCTTTTTTGAAAATTTTTAAACAACCGAGTAATAGTGCCGGGTAATTTTATTGCGCTGATACAAATACATCTAACATCCGCAAGGGGAATCAATAACAAAATAAATGCCCCCTGCAAGTGCAGCATCGCATGACTTAATTCTTTTTTATCAGCAACGAATTTGATTATTGTACAAGCAAACGGCCCCCGTATTTTTATATAGCAATTGGTTTTGTCCATTAAGCAGGTATATCATTTGGCAAATCGCTAAACGAAATAACTGTTTAATAGCCAATGCTTGTGTTCCAATTATATCAATTATTTGTTCAGGCGTCTCAATTTTTAATCATAAAAAAAATAGTATAGATTTGCTAACGTCGCCAAACTATCTTGCTCAATTGCTTATGATTAAGAAAAACAAATATTGTTTGCTAATATTGGCAAGTCTCTTTTTGTTAACCAGTAGTGCAAAATGTCAATCCTATAATTTTAAAAAATACCAGGTTGAAAACGGTATGTCCACAAATCTTACCGCATGTGTAATACAAGATTCAAAAGGTTTTATATGGATAGGAACAAGGGACGGACTCAATCGCTTTGATGGTTATAACTTTAAAATATTCCGGCATGATATCAGGGATTCAAATTCCCTGGTGAGCAACATTATCACTAGTGTGTACGAAGACAGGCATGCCACTCTTTGGGTGGGCACCCAAAAAGGTTTGTTCAGGTATAATACTTTAGATGAAAATTTTTTTCGCGTAAAGGGAGGGCCTAACAACAAATTTGATCCATCGGGAATTCGTTCCAGGTCAATTGCAATGGATGCGCAGGATAACCTTTGGTTTATTGCAGGCGACACGGTTTGCAGGTATAACACAAAGAACTTTAATATCACCACTTTTAATCCTGACCAATATTTTAGTGGTACCACTATATGTGCATCGGGCGGAAATGTATGGATTGGAACGGCGGGGGGTATGTTGGAAAAGTACAACGAGTCTACCAATTCATTCACCCCTTTGAATATTTTTAAATATTCATTACCACGATCCTCTTCATCGGGAGAAATTCAGAAAATTTTAGATTGCGGCAATGGCAACCTTTTGATCGGTACTGCCAATAACGGTATTAAACTTTTTGACCAGAATACTTATTTATACAAAGACCTGCTCACAAAAGACCCAACCATCTCCCTTTTGCTCATAAGAGATATTTTGAAATATACTGAAGATGAGTATTGGATTGCCACAGAATCCGGGTTAATTATTTACAATGCTAAAAATGACAGCACCATTTCTCTGAAGAGAGCTTATAATAATCCTAATTCTTTATCAAGTAATTCAATATGGTCGTTATGCAAGGATAAGGAAGGGGGAATTTGGATTGCTACATACTCAGGAGGTATTAATTATATCCCGAAAGCAAATACTCCTTTTGAAATTTTTTCTGCCAGGGGCGATGAAAATTCATTGAGTGGAAATCTTATCCGTGAAATTTGCCAGGACCATGCAGGTAACCTGTGGATTGGAACTGAAGATGCAGGTTTAAATAAATATGACCCGGTGTTAAAAAAATTCACCCATTTCAATCCCCTTACCGATAAAAATAGCATCTCATATTTCAATGTTCATGGCCTTTTACCCGTTGAAGATGAGTTATGGATCGGCACCTTATTTCATGGCCTTGATGTGATGAATATTAAAACAGGAAAAGTGATCAGGCATTATGGTAAAGGCACAGGAAAAAATGATTTGAAAAACGATTTTATCACAACGCTGTATCAAACACGCTCTTCACAAATTTTAGTGGGCACATGGACCGGGCTTTATACCTACAATAAAGAGCACGATAATTTTGACCCAATACCCAACATTAATACACAGATACAGTCTGTACTGGAAAGTAAAAACGGCAATATTTGGATATGTTCTTTTGGGAAAGGGATATTTCGTTATGACCCTTCAAGCGGGAAGGTGGAAAATTTTAGAAATGAAAGTGGCAATAGCAGGTCCATCAGCAGCAACCAGCCAAATGCAATTGCAGAGGATAGTGATGGTAATTTGTGGATAGCCACAGAAGATGGACTGAATAAATATTTGCCTGGCGAAAAAATATTTAAAACCTACACCGTTAATGACGGCCTGCCCAGCAACTTTATTTTAAAATTACTTAAAGACGATAAAAATAATTTGTGGATCAGTACTTCAAAAGGCTTAGCCTGTTTAAACATTAAAACAGAGGATATAAAAGTTTATACCACTGTAAACGGCCTGGTAAGTGATCAGTTTAATTTCAACTCTGCTTTTAAGGATACCAAAGGAAAATTCTATTTTGGAACAGTAAATGGAATGGTAAGTTTTTATCCCAACAGTTTCGAAGAAACTTCGTATAGCCCCCCGATTTACCTTACGGGTTTTGAAATTTCTAACCGTAAAGTGGAAATAGACAGCCTGAAATCGCCTCTGAAAAGATCAATTACGTTTACTGACAAGATCATCCTGGAACATGACCAATCAACTTTTAGTATTGAATTTGCTGCATTGAGTTATGCATCCCCGCAAACCACCCAGTATGCCTACATGTTAGAAGGAGTAGAAAAAGACTGGACCTACCTGAAACAAAACAGGAGTGCTTATTATACCAATGTGGCGCCCGGCACTTATACATTCAGGGTAAAATCGATAAACAGGATGAACAAAAGCGACAGCAAAGAAACAACACTCACCATTAAGATATTACCTCCATTGTGGGCCAGCCCGATCGCCTATTTTTTATATTTTATTTTAGCAATTAGTTTGCTTTATTATTTGGCGAGAAGTTATCACAAAAGGGTTGTCAAAAAAAATGAACGCAAAGAAGAATTAATGAATCACCAAAGAGAAAAAGATCTTTATGAGGCCAAAATAGAGTTCTTCACCAATGTTGCTCATGAAATAAAAACGCCATTAACCCTGATAAAAGCGCCCCTCGAAAATTTAATAAAGAGTGAAGGTAATAAACCTGAAACAAAAGACAACCTGGAATTAATGGAGCGAAATACCAATCGTCTGATTGATCTCACAAGTCAGTTACTTGACTTTCAGCGGGCGGAAATGAGGCAGTACAGTCTTCATTTCATCAGGCTTAACATTTCAGGATTTATTGAAGATATTCATAAAAATTTTCTTCCGCTGGCGCAAAGCAAATGTCTTCATTATTCAATCGATATTCCGCAAAGGCCAATCTTCAGATCATTTGACCCTGATGCTCTTAATAAGATATTAAGTAATCTGTACAGCAATGCCATAAAATATGCAGCAACAACTGTTTCAGTGCAGGCATCATTTACCGATGACTTGTTTCGTTTTGAAATTTTGAATGACGGGCAACAGATCCCATTTGAATTAAGGGATAAAATCTTTGAGCCTTTTTACAGGTTGGATAGCGCTGAAATGGAATCCGGAACCGGGATAGGGCTTGCTATCAGCAAATCATTAACCGAACTGCATAATGGAAGTTTAACGTTAAAAGAAAATCATGAAGATTTGAACCATTTTATTCTCATCATGCCATTAAAGGATCCGGAATAAACCGGCGATCTTATTGAAAGCCCTTAATAAATTTATTATGGAGAAAACCATTTTATTAGTAGATGACAACAAAGAAATAGTAGAATTCCTTTCCAAGGACCTCCGGACTGAGTATGTTGTCTTTACAGCCCGAAACGGAAAAGAAGGATTGAATATAATTGAAACCCATTCCATTCAATTGATCATTAGCGATATTAAAATGCCGGTGATGGATGGTTTTGAATTTTGTCATCAATTGAAATCAAGTTTAAATTGGTCACACATTCCGATCATTTTACTTACTGCAAAAAATACATTACAATCAAAGATCCAGGGATTGGAAGTTGGGGCGGATGCGTATATAGAAAAACCATTTTCGCCCGAACATTTAAAAGCACAAATTAAAAACCTGCTGGGAAACAGGAATAAGATAAAGGAATATTTCGCTACATCCCCGCTTGCTCATATGAGTTCGATGGCTTATTCAAAAGCTGACGAAGATTTTCTCGGCAGATTGAATGAATTTATATTCAACAACATTGAAAACACCAACCTGGATGTAGACTTACTAGCCAAAATAATGAATATGAGCCGCCCTACCCTTTATCGAAAAATAAAAGAAATCTCGGACCTTACTCCTACTGAATTAATTGGTGTGGCAAGGTTAAAAAAAGCGGCAGAACTTTTGATCAGCGGTGATTATAAAATTTTTGAAGTAGCTATGATGGCTGGATTTAATTCCCAAAGCAGTTTTGGAAAAGCTTTTTTAAAACAATTTAAGGTAACCCCTTCAGAGTTTCAACTTTTGAAAAAAAAATAAAAAATGAATGAGAAAGATTGGGAAGTTGAAATTAGAAATAAAAAGGAGAAATTCAGTTTGGTATAAAATGAATTTTATGTAGATGCGATTTTAAACATTTGACATGTAGTATCTCCTTTCGCATATAGTCGCAATAAAGCAGCTTGTTAAATAAAGTGATATTTAAACGTAGATTAGCTAATTTGACGGCGTTGTTAAGCTCCTAGTACACAATCTTGTCTATGTTAAATACGTACCGGTTAAAATTTATTAAATCTTACTTCACAAATTAATTAAGAACTCTTAATTTAGTCTTTTCGAATCTAACCGAAACAAAATGGAGTTCAAAAGGATTTTCCTCACATTTTGTTTCACCGAAAAAAATGGAGTAGTTAATAAATTGAAATACAGTGGTATAAAAATATAGTCAGAATCCTAACGCGGTCACAAAAGAGGTTTCACTACATTTCGTTATCCCTGTAAGTTTAATACTTACAGGGATTTATGTTTCTACCATCCCCGGTTTACTTCACTTTTTTCGG
>Ga0068859_100002722_pt1 | contig 17923 bp, 11 predicted proteins | sample KBSSwiS22_FD_66585 | JGI IMG/M metagenome (GOLD analysis project Ga0068859, IMG submission 66585) | Switchgrass rhizosphere microbial communities from Kellogg Biological Station, Michigan, USA - KBS Switchgrass S2-2 | ecosystem: Host-associated > Plants > Roots > Rhizosphere > Soil ...
GAAAGATCTGCCCAGATAGCCCTGATCCTTCCAGAGGTAACGCCACCACCTGGACGTGAATTGCCATACGGCCCCGCAGCATCTGTATAGGAACCCCTTTCTGTCCAGGTTAATGGAGTAAGTGTAGTCAGGGTATTGAGCAGCGAGCTGTTGTTTTTTAACGCCTGGGTTTGTAATACGGCATCCCACATCCTATCTGTTGGCACTTTACCGGTAGCAGGATCTTTGGTACGCAAATATTCAAATTCGGCAGCTTTTTGAGGGCTGTCGTATTCATCATTTTCTTCCTGCTCAAACCCTTCCTTATGCTGACAGCCGATTAAAACTACAGCGAAGGTTGAAAAGGCCATTAAAAAAAGTAAAAAACTTTTGTAAATTTTCTTCATAAATTTTAGTTTAAAAATATAGATCGTTATTAGTCAGTGGGGTATTTACTTCATTCAGTTGGTGCTGTTGAACCAGGTAGATAAGTTGATAGCCGGATTGGGGTAAAAACTTCAATGCTAACACTATTATAGAAATTGATTTTTGCAATATGCCTGGTTCAGAAATAAAATTAATAAATTAAAAAGGAGAAGTAAAATTTTGTTTGTTAAGGGCACGAATTAAATTCCGGCTACAAGTATAGCGCAGTAAAAGAGTCCATCAAATACTCAATTTTAACTATATGCCCGGGCTCTGCAGCCGCCTGGTGCACATAAAAAACTCCTGCCCTTCAAGGGCAAGAGTTTTTTTTAAATTGAGCTATTTTACCGGATGATTACCTGACCTGTCTTAACTTTTTTGCCATTGGCATCAGCTAAAACAACGTAGTATACACCGGCAGACACTTTTCTTAAATCAATATTGAGTATCTGGTACGCCAGTGAAACAGGGAACTGGTTGGTATAAACTTTTTCTCCTTTGGCACTGTAAATGGTGATGATCTGTTTGGTATTTGCTGCACCAGGATTATAGTAAGCTATTTTAAATTGCCCGTCGTTAGGGCTTGGGTAAATAAATAGTTTAGCGTTTGCGGAATCTGCAATAGTGATCACCTGTGACTGATTAACACAGCCATTAGCATCTGTTACAGTAACCTTGTAATCTCCGAGATTTAAAACATTTACTGCCAGTGTGCTCGCAGAATTATTGATCAGTGCATTGTTTTTAAACCAGAAATAAGTGATCGGGTTAGCGGCACTGGTAGCTGTTGCAGTAAGCGTGGTAACCAAACCCGGGAAAAGATTTTTATAAGGCGCAACTGCCAGTGAAATTGTAGGAAGCGGGTTAACAATTACGGTTACACTACCTGTCATTGGTTGTGTACAACCGGTAGTTACGTTGTAGGCTGTAACTGTATAAACACCGGCAGCTGTTTTGTTGCCAAAATTAAGCGCTCCTCCTGTACCCGCAAGCGGAAGGCCTGTGTTGACACCATTTAACTGCAATTGATAATTGATACCCACGGCTGATAAATTTAAACCAACCGGAACTCCGCTATTACCTACGCAATAAGAACCACCACCTGTTACAGTAAAGGTAAACGGAAGCGGATTGATGCTCAGTGCTCCTGCAACGGAATTTACAAGTCCGCAAGGAGCTAAACCATTAACAATACAACGGTACAAATTGCCGGAAAAAGCAAAAGGTATACCGTTTAAACTTAAGGTAGCAGTAGTTGCACCAGAATAAATTGTTCCGCTACTAATATTGGTGTAGGTAGCACCGCCATTGCTGCTCACCTGCCATTGATAACTGGGAGCTGTTCCTGCAGCAGTAACACTAAAGCTGGCATTGCTGCTTTCGCAAACGGTAACGTTTACCGGGTTAGCACTTATACTTACCGGGGTGTAAACAGTTAATGCAGATACTGCAGTGGTAGCAGCAGGGGTGCAGGTACCACTAATTACACAACGGTATTTGTAAGTATTCATCGTTACAGTCGCCCCGTTTATGTTAAGTGTAGCGGTAGTAACATTAGAATAAACACCACCATTCACGAGGTTGTTATAAGTAAGGCCGCCATCAATGCTCACCTGCCATTGATAAGTTAATGCAGTACCGGTGGCGGATACACTAAATGAAGTGTTTTGCGCAGCGCAAATAGTACTTCCTGCAGCCGGCTGTGCCGTTATTGCGGGAGAGGTATTCACTGTTAAAGAAACCGCAGCCGAATTTATAGAAGGGCAGTTGCCCGAAACAATACAGCGGTATAGATTATTATTCGCAGTAGCAGGCACAGCCGTTAAGGTAAGTACCGGAGTAGTGGCACCGGAATAAATACCGCCATTGGTAACGTCGGTATAAGTAGTACCTCCGTTGGTACTCACCTGCCATTGGTAGGTAACAGTACCGGTAACGCCTACACTATATGAAGTAGTTCCGCCTTCACAAATAGTTGCATTGCCTGGCTGGGAATTAATGATCAATGTGCTTCCCACAGTAAGTGTTGCAGCATTTGATGTGGCAGCAGGGGAGCAGCTTCCGGTAACTATACAACGGTACTGGTTGCCATTTTGTGCAATTGAAGTAACAAAAGTATAGGTAGCAGCAATAGCGCCGCCAATATTGTTAAATGTAACACCTCCATCGGTACTTACCTGCCATTGATAACCAATTCCGGCACCGGTTGCTGCAACAGCAAAGCTTACTGAATTACCTGCGCAGATGGCTGTACTGGATGGCTGCTGTGTAAATGCCGGTGCATTGTTTATCGTTAATATAGCAACAGCGGAATTTGTAGCATTACACTGACCGTTTACGACGCACCTGTATTGATTATTATTTAATCCTGCAGTAATAGCTGATATGCTCAATGTATTGGTAGTAACGCCGGAATAAGGAGCTGCATTGATAAGATTTGTAAAGCTAATCCCGCCATTTGTACTTACCTGCCACTGGAAGCTGGTTGCCGCAGCGGAAGTTACAGTAAAGCTAACACCTGAGCCGATACAGCCGGACTGGTTGGTTGGCTGAAGACTGATAGCAGGGCCTGCACCGGGATTAATGGTAAAAGTTAATGTTTTGGTTTGCGTGATAACACCTGAAATACCGGTTACCAGTACACTATAAGTTCCTGCAGAAAGAAGGTTAATGTTAGTAAGTGTTACATTAGTATTGTTGCCGGGAACAACCGGGTTAACACTAAAACTAACGGTGGTACCGGGGGGATTTCCACTTGCAGACAGATTGATAGGAGTTGTATAGCCGCCGTTAGAAACTGTTCCCAGGGTTATAACTGCTAAAGTTTCCACACCACAAGTAGCAGATGCGGAAAGTGAAGCCGTTGTAAAACCAAAACCAACAGAAGGGGGTGCAATGGTAAAGTTAGCATCAGAAATATCAAAGAAAATATTTCCTACAGCTTCAACTTTTATTCTTGCCGTAGAAGTAGCGGTACCAACAGGGATGACCACACTTTCCGTTCCATCATTAGCTGTGCTTGCTGCTAATACATATGGAAAAGTGGTACCGCCATCGGTAGACAGGGAAATTTTCACATTGGCACAACTAACCGGGGCTGCGGCAGTGCCATTTACCGCCCAGGTAACCGTTTGATTGGAGTTTTCATTCCAGGTTACATTGGTGTTAGGCACTGTTACCTGGAATGGACCAGAAGTATTGGTAACCGTTACTGTCATATCTGTATAGGCGGTTTGCGCAACTGCAACAGGAACAGTTGAACTGAAAGGATGGTTATCCCTTACCGTTAGCCTGAAGTTTAATGTTCTTGAAATAGAGCTTAATGCTTCAATATTGCAAATGGCATCACCACCTGGTAATGTTGGTGTAATGAACAAGCCCGCCAGTATGGTGGATAATTTTGGGAAAAGGCGTGTAGGCGATGCCGTTGGACTAAATGACAACCAGTTTGGCCCCGTGGTTTTAGTAGGGAATGCAACACTATTTGCTCCCGATGTTGTGGCATTATCATCTTGCTCCCAGCAATACGTAAGGGGATCATTATTTGCATCTGTTGCAGACCCCGTAAGTGCAAAAGGCGTATTTATCGGGATAGTATAGTTGCTTATTGGTGCAACAACCGGCGTAGCGTTATTTGCAGTTATATTTGTTGTTATTGGGCAGGTTTTAATGGCTAAATTATTTTGTATTTGCATTATTGACGCTTCGTGATAGATATCAATAGAATGCGGGGCCGGATCATAGGAGGTAATACCAGCATAACCCATAATAGTGATGCCTGCGCCTACTTCTTTATTTACGCCTGTACCTTCAAGAGAGAATGAAAAAGTATGGTTAGCACCCAATTGATGACCTACTTCATGCACTACATAATCAATGTCGAAATTATCTCCCATAGGAATACCATCGGCAGGTGAAGTAATTCCTGCGCCCTTTCCGTTTCCTATTGGCACTCCACTTCCATTTAGCGGGGGGCTAACGCAAACGCAACCGATACAACCAGCGTTTCCACCACCACCCGAAGCGCCGAACATGTGGCCTATATCATAATTTGCCTCCCCAATAATTGCAGTTACTGTTTGTTGCAACTGCAAGTTCCAGTTTGGTAATGTGGTATAAGGATCTGTTGCCGGGTCATAAAAAATAATTTGTGTTGTATTTGCAATAAGATTGAGGTGTAATGCCAGGTCTTTTTCATAACAACCATTACAACGTGTAAGCGTCGCATTATAAGCAGCTAAAACCAAAGCAACCTGGGCAGAGCTGAATGCACCAAAATAATTAGCATATTCCCCATTGCAGGACTGGGCTAAACGCATGGTTTTTAATTCACCTGTTGAACTTCCAACCAGGTTCGGGTTGGGGAGCTTTGAACTCAGGTCGGTAGCCATTTGCTGATCAACTGTAGAACAGGTCCATGGTAATTTGCCTTTTTCCCTTTGAGATTTGAATACGGCATAAATGGAATGGTCATTTGAATAGGCCTCAATAAATTCGTCTTCTTTATCAGTTCTGAATATCATGGTTTGTATTCCCTGTGGAGAAATACTCAATTTTAAAACGGCATATTTATCCGTGATCCCTCTGCCGGAAAAAGCCCTGATCTCAGGAAACTGTGCTTGCAAAGCAGGTTCAAAATTTGATGCTTCAACTACTTCAAACTGCTCCAATTTACCTTCGGTATTAGGTAATGAAATAACGGTAGTATGTTTTACTGATTGCTTATCTACCACAGTAAATAATTCTTTCCTTAAAGGATCAATATTTAAATTGAACAGCTTAAACTCTTTAGGAAAAGACAACCTGGTAACAGCTTTGTCTTTGGCAATAGTACTGGTGTTGTCATTGTTTGCAGACCAAAATTTGTCTGTTTGCGAAAATGCCAGGGATGTAGTTAATGCAAAAAAAAGTGTTAGAAGTACAAGTTTCTTCATATCGGCTGGTTTAGTTTTTACGAAAGTATTTATTTTTTTTCTGAAAAAATCCAGTATTTAAAGGGACGGGTAAATGGATTTCACCAGCTTAATACCAGGGTATTATTGCTGTTGCGTTTTTCAATAAGAAAGCAATGGAGCAGCATTTTGAATTTGATCTCTGAAAAGAGAAAAGCATTCAAAATGCCGGTATAAAAAACTTTGAAGACAAAGTTAGTATCAGAAAAAAATAGCGCCGCTGTTAAAACTTAGGACAAGGGATGCCTTTATTTTCAGCAGGCTGTTTAATATAGATCAATGAGATTTCTGAACCGCCACGGCTTTGAGTAGCAGCCTTAAGACTGGAAATATTCAGATCATAACTGGCACCTATTCTTAATCCGCCAAATTCTAAACCAATATAAGGAACTATTGCATCATTAAAACGTATCCAGCTACCAAGATATACGCTGGTAGGTTTGTCCTCGTCCTGATTTAAATTGGCTGCGATGGCAGCACCCAGTGTTGTTTCGCTGGCCTTGTTTTGTATTTGGTGGATGATGGAAGAATGCAGCGTTAACTGATCGCTTACCGGGAAAGAACCTCCACCATGTATTGTAATACGGCCACTTAAAAACCAGTTCTTATCAATAAAACTAACTTTTGGCCTGTTGATATGATACATGGAAACACCCAGGTAATAGTTGTTGATACCATTGCTGGAACCGGAATATAACATACCTGCATTTACATCAAAATAACTTTGATTATTGCCATTGTTCAATGGTTCTCTTGCAGCTTCGTTGGTAAAACCATTTTGAGTAAGCATGCTTTCAAAGGTAAGTTTGGAAACATCCAGGCTTAAGCTGGAATAAGTCGCCTGGAAACCGGCACCAATTGTGCTGTAACCATTTTCATCAAGTGATTTATGATAAGACATGGACACTGATCCATAATTAAGCTTCAAAATATTATTGGCACTGGCATCAGAGAGACCGGAAATACCCACGCCGAAAACATCATTTTCAGGTATTCTTTTTTGTAAAATAGGAAAATCTAAAGAAGCACTTGAAGTAACATAAGCTTTTGGAATAGAAGGCCACTGATCTCTGTGGTTGGCCGCCAAACGCCACAAACCGTTAAACTTACCGGTAAATGCCGGGTTTAATGTTAGCGGGGAAGCAAAGAATTGTGAAAAATGCGGATCCTGCGCATTTACAATAACAGAAAATAATAGGGCAGCGGTAAAAAAGATAGATTTTCTCATTTGCATTACATGTTCAGAAAATTAAAGATAAGGATTTACAGCAAAAAGCTGCACCAAAAAAGGGGAAAAGTTGAAAATTGTTCCGATAGTTTCGGGAGAAAATTTTGCAACCAGTTGACTTCTAGGATTTAAATTTTTTTTAGTTCTGCATTTTAGCACCAAATGCAAGGTCACCAGCATCTCCAAGGCCGGGAACAATATATCCTTTAGCAGTTATTTCATCATCAATATCACCACACCAGATGATGGCTTTGGGTTCGGCACGTTTTACATACTCAATACCCACGGTACATGCAATGGCACATACAATGTGCAGTTCTTTGATGTTGCCTTCTTCTTTTAAAAACTGGATGGATTTTACTAACGAAGCACCCGTTGCAATCATAGGATCGCTGATGATCACCACACGGTCTTCAATATCGGGGCAGCTCATATATTCCAATCTTATTTCAAAACTGCCATCTGCCTGGTGTTTGCGGTAAGCGCTGATAAATGCATTATCACCTTTGTCGAAATAATTTAATAAGCCATTGTGCATAGCAAGGCCGGCACGTAAAATAGTGGCCAAAACTGGTTGCTTAGTCAACACTTTGCTGATTGAAGTACCCAGCGGTGTTGTAACCTCCTTCTCTTCCCAATCTAATTTTTTACTGATCTCGTAGCCGATCACCTCGGCAATACGTTCCAGGTTTCTTCTAAAACGCATACGGTCCTGCTGCACGTCCACATTACGCAACTCACTTATCCAGTTACTAACCAAAGAATGTTGTTCACTTAAATTGATGACCATAATGTTTAGTTTGGGTTTTGAGGCGATGCTACTGGAAACAAAACTAAAATAAAAAATCTCCTTTTTGGTATTTTTTACGCAATGGTGCGAAAATAAATTGCCACGGCCTCAACCAACATGGTCAGACGAGGGCGTCAGACCACGTTGGTTGAGGCATCACATGATCTGACGCCCTCGTCTGATCATGTGATGCCGCTTGCATGGTCTGACGTCTCGTCTGACCATGCAGAAAAATCTTTTAACAAAGCATTTCAGAAAAATGTATTTTTATTGTAATCAAAATACATCAAATGAAACGCATACCAGCAGTGTTATTTATTTCAGCATTATTAATTACCGCCTGCAACAGCAGCGAAAAAAAATCTGATCCCACAAAAGATAAATATGAAGCAACCAAAGAAACACTACAGGAAACTGAAAAGAAAAATCCTACTATGTTCTTAACTGTTAGCGGCCACGATAAACATAATCTTATTGGACAAACAGTAGTAAAAGGAACTTTAAGTAATTCAGCCAAAATGGCCACATATAAAGATGTACAACTTAAACTAACTTTCTTTAGTAAAACCGGCGCTTTGCTGGAAGAAGATGCAGAAACAATTTTTGAAACCATTGCGCCAGGTAAGTCTGCCGATTTTAAAACTAAATATTTTGCGCCAAAGGGAACAGACAGTGTAGCGCTTAAGGTTATGGGGGCAAAGATTGAATAAAAAATTAGAAATTCATTAATTCGGGCAAAGTTGTATTTAAAGCTTTAGCCAAATTACTTAATGTGGAAAGGGTTGGATTTACCAGCCCTTTTTCTATTCTATAGATTTGACTTATTTCTACATCTGCTTCTATGGCAAGTGCTTCGATAGTTAAATCATTTTTTTTACGCAGTAGTCTCAGGTGATCCCCGAAAGAAAGTAAAAGTTTTTTGTCCCTGATTTTATTCACGAATGCAAACTCCGTGTATCTTAAAAATATCTTTTAGGCATATATGCCTAAAATTGAAATTATTTACTACCTTCATTCTACAACTTTATTTAAAATCCTTAAAAAATGTAATTATGAAAAAAATCTCAATGCAAATATTGTTGCAACATTAGCTTTATTCGTAAACCTGGTAAAATGTAAAAACTGAAATAAAAAAAGACAGTGGGATAAAAAAAATGACGATTAAACCCGTTGAGAGGTCTAAAAAATATTGTACAAAATTTGGTAGGCTAAAAAATTTATAAAAACAACGTTTTAAATATTGCAGATTCAAAAGCTTAGTATATTTTTAAATCTGTAATCATGCATTTACTGGTTTACGTTAGCAATTAAACCCATAGCACCTTTCCTGTAAAATTCCTTCGAACAAAAAATTTTCTGAAACAAACCTGTTAGTATAATAAGTATGCTGCATTACAGCTTGCTTATTGTTAATACAAAAAATAATGCAGCAATGCAAAAGGTATTTTATTGTTTAAACTTTTCGGGCAATGAAATAACTGTTCGCTATTTTTTTTGATTGCTGATAAAATATATTATTTCATTTAAAGAATTTGCCTATGGTTAAATAAAAAAACAACTACTGTAAAACGTACATTTTAAATCGAATTAATCTCATTTACTAAAACTTACAAAAATGAAAATACTTATAAAAAAACCGCATTCCCTAATGTTCATGGCGTTACTTTTTGTTCTTTTTTCCTGTCACAAAGAGTTTTCTGCAAAAGAATTGCCGGTAATATCAATTGACCAAAAAGCGACAAACAAGAACCAACAATTAATTGCTGCCCTGATAGCCGGCCAGCCTTTCGTAATAACAAATGGACCAGGTGAAACAACCCCAACTACCAATAGTTTACTCAGCCCAAGTGGAGGCGGATATACTGTAACACTGGTTGACGGATTGCTAAAATTTAATAGCACGGATGAACTTAAGAATTTTTTAGTTGCTGCTGATACTGTAGTGGCACAATGGGATCCAAGTAATGATGTTGAACTGGACGGTTTAGCAAGTGAAAAAAATTTGGCAGGGGACCCTGCATTAAATAGTTTTGATTCAACCATGGGCTTTAGTTCATTAAGAAAGAAATATGAAATGTTGTATTATGACGATCCAAATTTTAAGGATACAATAAGCGTTCTTATTGATGATGTGGAAATGCAAACCGTTCTCAATGCAGATAACGAAGTGCAAATTGGAGATACTATTTATCATTATATTACAAAGAATACCCTGGCAAAAATTTATCATTCAGATTATAATGCTTTACATCTTCTCAGAAGCAGCCAGGGGAAATTAATTAGTGACCCAAATGTGAAATACTATGACCCTGCTTCAAATACTGAATATGAACAACCTGTTATTACTGGCCCCCAGGGTGCTTGCAATGCCTTTTTTGACCTGCCGAAAATAGAAACAGACCAACAAGACCCAAGAAGAAAAACAGTAAAGTTTCATTGTTTTACCTACAATCCCGACGGTAAGTTATATGTAGCTATAATATCTGTTATTGTTAATTGGGGGGATGGTTCTTCTTCAACACTTAATCCCGGCATTTCGCTTACTGAACTCAGCTTTACCCATACCTACAATGTAAATCCGGCGCCGGGTGTTTGTCAAAGTTTTACAATTTCACTTGGAGGCCTTGTAATTGGATCAAATCCAAATTATTGCCCGGGCACAACAATTGTTCCTCCAACCCCATCGCCTGTTAATGTATGTGGAGTAATAAAAGGATGTGTGAAAGATAATTACTCTAAGGAGACGGATGAATCATTATTTACCTATGGAGGAATTAATTACAGAATTGTTGGACAAATAGGAGTAATTATTGATAAGGGATTATTTAATAGGAACCTTATTTGGAGTAGAACATACTGGCAAAAACTACGCAACGGACGGTGGTACCCTACAAGTAACAGGAAAGTAAGGCTTGCAGTAACTGTTTATAATAATTACTATACAAACGATTGCAGTACTCCTAATAATTTTAGCGGTGAGTATGGCCACTATAACCAGGTACACGTAACTGTTAATTATCATCCAAGACAATCATACGGCTGGGTGCCTCAATTTTCTGATGGTATAAGAAGCGACCATTATGTACGAATTGTTGAAAAAAGTGGAAACATAGTTGAATATAGTATATTAAATAACTACTTACATTATTAATTATCAAATGCGGCTGATTAATTTCAGCCGCTAACTTTTTTATGAAAAAACAAATAATCATATTTTCATCGTTACTTATCATTAATACAGTATCAGCACAAAGTAAATGGAGTTTTTATATTGGTGGCGCTACAAGTAAACTCTACAATAAGACACCGGAATATTATAATGCCTGGCATAACCTTGCCTCAACTAAAAATGAACAAACAGTTTTTTATGGTAAGTTAATTAATACTGAAGCAGCAGTTAATAACTATCTTATTGGATCATCCTATCGCATATTTTCAAGAAATAAATTTAAGCTATTGGTCGATCTGGGCTTTACTTCTATGCGTTATTCTGAACATATTGATGGAGGTAAAAGCGAAAATTATCCTTACTGCTTTTATTGCCCAAATCCGGCTGGAGACACATTAAGTATTACACAGAAAAATGTGTACCGATATTTTTTTGCTGGGCCGGTAGCGGAATATTTTTTTAAGAAAAATATTTATATAAAGGTTAGCCTTTTAGCTAACTATGTAAAAAATTCAAAGAAGTTTAAATTTAATTATACTCAATCTACCGGTTATGTACTCGGTAGAAATGGTATATTTACACCTTTTGGTTATTATATAGAAAACTATGCAGATTATAAAAAAATAATGCTTGATGCAAAGATTGGGATAGGATTGGTAATGGGCAGGCGATTTAAATTTGAAGCTGAATATTATCATTCTGTAACACCAATAAATTCATTTTCTACGCTTAGTCGCTTGTATTTTGGCGGTCTTTCTGCTTCTTTACATTATTGTTTAAAAGAAAAAGATTAATTCAAATGCCGCTGATTAATTTCAGCCGCTAACTTTTTTTTGAAAAAACTTAGGATCATATACTTTGAAGAAATAAAGAGAAGAGCAGCATCGGTCATCTCAACAAATATTTTACTAAAGGAAAAATAAATTTTATATCAAATAAACGCAAACCCATCACCGTCAAACAATCCCATATCACTCAATTTTAAATGAGGGATAACCAATAATGCCATAAATGATAAGGTCATAAACGGAGCTGTTAATGTACTACCCAATTCTTCTTTTACCATTTTATCAATAGCGGTATAAGCAGTTGCCACTTTATAACCATCTTCATTACTCATTAAACCTGCAACCGGCAATGCTAAAACCATTTCTTTAGCATTGCTTACTGCACTAACACCACCTTGCGCAGCAATCACTAAGTTTACTGCTTTCATCAGGCTTTCATCATCTACTCCAACAGCCACAATATTATGACTGTCATGCGCAACCGAAGATGCAATAGCGCCGTTTGTCATTCCAAAATTTTTAATGAATGCTTTTGCAACCGGCGCATTTTTATACCGGTTAACTACTACGATCTTTAAAATGTCATTGCTGGTATCGCTTTCATAAAATCCATCTTTTACAATCGGGTTGCAAACAATTTTATTGGTGATCAGTTGCCCATCCAATGCTTCAATTGCATAAACGACCGATCCAAAATCTGCCACTGCAAACTTGAGATCTGTGATTGTTTTTTTATTGCAATCAAAATTATTCAGCACAGCTGCTTTGTCGCACAACACTTTTGATATTCCATTTTCTGCAACCAGTATACCATCAATATAAGTCTGCAGCACTTTGAAATTTTTAAGGTCTTCCACCACAATAAAATCAGCAGCATCACCGGCTTTCAATAAGCCCACTTTCATTTTATAATGTTCAACAGGATTTATGCATGCAGCTTGCAACACTTTAAAAACATCAATGCCTTTTGCAACAGCCCTTGCACATAATTGGTTGATGTGCCCGTCCACCAAACTATCCGGGTGTTTATCATCACTGCAAAACATCATCATGGTATAATGTTCATGCATAAGGTCAATCAATGCTTCAAAATTTTTTGCAGCGCTTCCTTCACGTATCAAAATCTTCATGCCGTATTGCAATTTATCCAATGCCTCGGCAGCAGTAAAACATTCATGATCGGTGCTGATGCCGGCGGCAATATATTTTTTTGCCAGTTCACCCATTAAACCAGGGGCGTGACCATCAACCGGTTTATTATGTTTTTTTGCAGCGGCAATTTTTTGCAACACTTCTTCATTAGCATTAAGCACACCCGGAAAATTCATCATCTCACTTAAATAAAAAATATCCTCAGTTTGTAACAGGGCATCCACATCGGCAACATTTACTACTGCACCGGCAGTTTCAAAAATGGTGGCAGGCACACAACTGGGTGCACCAAAATGAAATTTAAACGGTACTGTTTTTCCATTGGCAATCATAAATTCTACGCCCGCCATGCCGCATACATTGGCAATTTCATGGGGGTCGCTGATGGTGCCAACAGTACCATGCACCACTGCAAGCTTCGCAAATTCTGAAGGCACCAGCATACTACTTTCAATATGCACATGGCTATCAATAAAACCCGGAAGAATGTAGTTCCGCTCCCCGTCGTCCGTCGTCTGTCGTCCGTCCCCCCTTGATAGTTTCTGTATTGCAATGATCTTCCCCTTCTCCACCACTACTTCCCCATAAAAAATTTCCCTGTTGAAAATGTCAACGATATTACCTTGTATGTTGTAAGAATTCATATTTATTTAATAATTGCTGTTGTTGTAAAAGATGAACGGCATAAGTTACAGGATAAATGGAAAACTCAAAAAAGATTTGCGTAAAAAATTAAATTATATTGCGAATCTAAAATTTTTAACAATGAAACCTTTAATGATTTTCGGGCTCTTTGTTATGGCGCTGGTTTTTGCCCAGTTTGCTAATGCACAAACAGTAGATGATGTAATAGAAAAATATATTGCTGCTATGGGTGGAAAAGAGAAATTGGCAACACTCAACAGTTTCAGGATGGAAGGGCTTTTGAATGCCCAGGGATTTGATGTTAATATCACCATCACTAAAGTACACAATGTGGGAGCAAGATCTGATATTGCTGTAAATAATACACAAAATTACAGGATAGCCACGCCTGCAGGCGGAACCGTTTTTATGCCTGTATTTGGACAAGCAACACCGCAGGATATGCCTGCAGATATGCTAAAAGCTGAACAAATATTTTTAGACCTGCATGGTATTTTTGTTGACTATAAACAAAAAGGAATTGTGGTGGAACTTGCCGGTAAAGAAACCATTGATGGAACGGAATGTTATAAATTGAAAGCTACTTTTAAAAATGGCAATACCAGTAATTTTTTTATTGATACCAAAACAGACCGTTTGTATAAAGTAACTACAAAAGTGATGGCTAATGGCGAAGAAACAGAATCATTCACCACATTCACCAATTACAAACAAACTCCGGATGGTTACTGGTTTGCCTACACTACTACCAACTCACGGGGCCAAACAGATTATGATAAAGTGGAAACCAATATAAAAGTAGACGAAAGCATTTTTAAATAATTACAGAATACCATTCATAAAAAGCCCTGCTTTTAAAGCGGGGCTTTTCATTTCATTACGTATCTTTCATTACTAATTTTATCTGAAATGCAAAAACTATTACTGCTTGTTGCAACTTTTACAGTTGCATTTTCTTCTTTAGCGCAAAAAAAGCAAATTATTGCTCCAGTAACAAATGATGATAGTGTTTTACTTAGCAAAACGAAATATCGTTTAGTGGGGCCATTCCGTGGTGGCAGAAGTGGCGCAGTTACCGGTGACATAAAAAATAAAAACACTTTCTATTTCGGCAGCACCGGTGGTGGTGTATGGAAAACTATTGATGGTGGCAGCAACTGGAAAAATATCAGTGATAAATATTTTGGTGGCAGCATCGGCAGTGTGGCAGTTGCACCTAGCGATAATACCATTCTTTATGCTGGCGAAGGCGAAAATACTTTAAGAGGAAATGTAAGCGAAGGCTTTGGTATATGGCGCAGCGATGATGGCGGCAGAAGCTGGAAAAACATCGGCTTAAAAAATACAAGACACATTATTAAGATTGTGGTACATCCTAAAAATCCGGATATAGTTTGGGTGGCAGCAATAGGACATTTGTTTGGCCCCGGTGAAGAGAGAGGAATTTTTAAAACTACTGATGCAGGCAAAACATGGAAGAAAGTTTTGTATCTGAATACTCAAACCGGTTGCAGCGATCTGATCATGGAACCGGGCAACCCTGCAGTATTGTATGCAGGTACATGGCGTATACAACGTACGCCTTATAGTTTGGAAAGTGGTGGTGATGGCGGCGCCATATGGAAGAGTACTGATGGCGGCGAAACATGGAAAAATATTTCCACCAATAAAGGATTACCCAAAGGATTATGGGGCATTACCGGGATAACTATAGCCCCATCCAACACCGATAAAATTTATGCGATCATAGAAAATAAAGATGGTGGTTTGTTTGTAAGTACTGATGCAGGTGAAACATGGACATTGCAAAGCAGTGATAATAATATCAGGCAAAGGGCATGGTATTACAGCAAAATATTTGTGGACCCCAAAAATGAAAATACTGTTTACGCACTCAATGTAAATTTTTTAAAAAGTACAGATGGGGGTAAAACATTTAAAACGATAAATACACCACATGGTGATCATCATGACCTGTGGATAGATCCTGAAAATGGCAATCGTATGATCATTGGTGATGATGGTGGCGCACAAATAAGTTTTGATGGCGGAGAAAATTTCAGTACGTATCAGAATCAACCTACCGCACAATTTTACAGGGTAAGTACCGATAATCATTTTCCGTATAGAATTTTAGGTGCACAGCAGGACAACAGTACGGTAAGGATACTATCAAGAAGTAATGGCAGCGAAATTACACAGGATGACTGGCAGAGCACAGCTGGTGCAGAAAGTGGTTATGTTGTGGCAGATCCATTAAACCCTGATGTGGTGTACGGTGGCAACTATAGCGGGTACCTGTCACGGTTAGATCATAAAACAGGAGAGAACCGTGCCGTGAGTGTATGGCCTGATGATCCATTGGGTGGTGGTGCCGATGTAAGTAAATATCGTTTTCAATGGAACTTTCCTATTTTCTTTTCACCCAATAACCCAAAAAAATTATATGCTGCCGGCAACATATTATTTGCAACAGAAAACGAAGGTGCAAGCTGGACAGCATTGGGTGGCGACTTAACCACCAATGATAAATCCAGGCAACGCAGCAGCGGCGGACCCATTACAAAAGATAATACCGGTGTGGAAGTATATTGCACCATTTTTACTGCAACAGAATCTGCACTGGAAAAAGATCTGTTATGGACAGGTAGTGACGATGGATTGATCAATGTAAGTAAAGATGGTGGCCAGCATTGGGAAAACGTTACCCCAAAAGAAGCAGGGCAATGGATGATGTGGAATTGCGTGGAAACAGATCCTTTTGTAAAAGGCAAAGCTTATTTCGTGGGCACCAAATATAAGAGCGATGATTTTACACCTTATATTTTTAAAACTGAAGATTACGGTAAAACGTGGACGAAAATAACTACTGGTATTGCTGCCAATCATTTTGCAAGATGTTTAAGGGCCGATAAAAAAGTAAAAGGCCTATTGTATTGCGGAACAGAATATGGTATGTACGTCAGTTACGATGATGGCGCCAACTGGAAACCTTTTCAATTGAATTTACCTCATGTACCCATTACTGATCTTACCATAAAAGAAAATGATCTGATAGTGGCAACACAAGGCCGGAGTTTTTGGTCGTTGGATGATTTGAGTGTGGTGCAACAAGTGGCTGCAGGTATCACCAATAAAAACCTGCATGTGTTTACAGTTAACGATGCATATTTGTCTGACGGTTCTCAAAACCTGAATGCAAAAAATGCAGGGTTTAATCCACCGAATGGAACGGTGATCAATTACTACCTGAAAAACATAACCGACTCAGCTAAAGTAAGTATTGAAATTTTGGACAAGAATAAAAAACAGATCAAACTGTTTGCTACAGATGCTAAAGAAAAAACAGATAAGATAGATGTGAGTAAAGGCATGAACCAGTTTGTATGGAATATGTTGTATGCTCCTGCAGAAAAAGTTGACGGACAGATATTATGGCATGGAACAGTGCCTGGCCCTAAAGCTGCGCCGGGTAATTATTCCTTTAAAATAAAGGTGGATAAAGATTCTGCTGAAGGTAACTTTATCATTAAAAGCAACCCGGCATATAAATTATCGCAGCAGGATTATGAAGACCAGTTTATTTTTTTAATTACAGTAAGAGATAAATTCGATGCTATTCAAAAAGCGATAAAAAATATTCACGACATAAGAAAACAGATCGGCGATTTTACAGATAAGCAAGGTAAAGAGCTGCCGGCAGATATAGAACAACAGGCAGATACGATCAATAAACAAATGACTGCTATTGAAGAAGCATTACATCAAACCAAAGCCAAAAGCGGGCAGGACGTTTTGAATTTTCCTATACGATTAGATGATAAGATATCCGGGTTGTATGATTTTGCAAACAGTGGCAATGCTGCACCTGCAAAACAGGTTAAGGATGCGTATGCAGAATTATCTGCGCAGGCAGATGAGCAATTGAAGAAGTTGAAGAAATTGCTTGATGACGACCTGGTGAAATTGAACACATTGATACGGGAGAAAAATTTATCTCTTATCGGGTTGAAAAAAGAGTAAAGAAATCCTCTATTTTTGCCGTTCATGAAAATAGCAGCTGCATTTAATTATCTTTTTGGAAGTTTTTTTAACAAAAAAAATATTCGGATCACTCATTCTTTAAATTTTCTTTTTCGGAAAAGGGAAATTGACAGGAATTATATGGATCATATCAGGCTTGCCACACTTGAACTGATATCAGCCGAAATTAATTCAAAAAATATTCCGGGTGCCGTTGCAGAACTGGGTGTATACAAAGGGAAGTTTGCCCGGTATATCAACCAATATTTTCCTGATCGCAAGTTGTACCTGTTTGATACATTTGAAGGATTTAGTAAAGCTGATATTAGTACCGAGATTCAACAAGGTTTTTCATCCGGTGAGCAGAATTTCAGTAATACGTCAGTAGATGAGGTATTGAGCCGGATGCCATTTCGGGAACAATGCATAATTAAGCAGGGATATTTTCCACAGTCTTCAGAAGGAATAGAAGAAGAATTTGTTTTTGTAAGTATAGATACCGATCTCTATGATCCGATTTACAACGGCCTGTGTTATTTTTATCCACGATTATTAAAGGGGGGATATATTTTTATACATGATTATAATAATGATGCTTATAAAGGGGCAAAACAGGCTGTAGAAAAATTTTGTGCAGAAAACGGGATTAATAAAGTACCGTTGCCTGATAGTTGCGGAACAGCTGTTTTATGCAAATAGCACTACCCATCAAGAATATCCGGCCTTCTGTCTTTAGTGCGTTGCAAACTTTGTTCTGCACGCCATTCCTCA
>Ga0068859_100002723_pt1 | contig 17922 bp, 20 predicted proteins | sample KBSSwiS22_FD_66585 | JGI IMG/M metagenome (GOLD analysis project Ga0068859, IMG submission 66585) | Switchgrass rhizosphere microbial communities from Kellogg Biological Station, Michigan, USA - KBS Switchgrass S2-2 | ecosystem: Host-associated > Plants > Roots > Rhizosphere > Soil ...
CGCTCCATGATGCCCACCTTGCACTCGAGCCCCAGCCCCTCCGCGCGAGCGCGGGTGTAGGAGACCAGGAAGCCGAGAATCAGCGTCGCCAGGGACAGGACGGCCAGGGTCTGCCCGTTGGGATCGCCCCACCGTGCGCTGCCCTCGAGATTGCCCCGGAACCAGACCGACCCGCCCGTGGACGTCGTGTAGAAGTAGTGCGCCAGTCCGGCGAAGAGAGCGCCCTCACCGATCCGGTCGAGCGTGGAGTCGAGAAAGGCGCCGAAGGTCGAGGCCGTCCCGGTCGCGCGGGCCACGTCGCCGTCCAGCATGTCGCAGAGTCCGGAGAGTCCGAGCACGATGGCGGCGCTCAGGAAATCGCCGCGCGCGAGCAGGAGCGCGGCGAGGAGCGCGAGACCGAGCCCAGCGATCGTCAGATGGTCGGGCTTGACGCCCCGTTTCGCGAGGGCGGTTCCGATCGGGCGGAACCAGGAACGTCCGCGCTCCTTCCAGCCCTCGGTCATTCCCTCTCCTCCCACTCGTCCCTGGCCGGAGGCTCTTCGGCCTCCTCGCGATCGTCGCTGTCCTTGGGCGCGCCGCCCACCACGAGCACGAACTCGCCGCGCGGCGTCTTGCCCGAGGCCCACTCGAGGAGCGACGAGAGCGGACCGCGCCGCGTCTCCTCGAACTTCTTCGTCAGCTCGCGCGAGATCGACGCCGGCCGGTCGCCCAGCTCCGTCATGAGATCGCGGAGCGCGGCCGCGAGCCGGTGCGGCGACTCGAAGAAGATGAGGGTGCGGGGGTCCTCGCGCAACTCCCGGATGCGCGAGCGGCGCCGGCCGGGCTTTCGCGGCAGGAATCCCTCGAACGCAAAGCGATCGGTCGGGAGACCGGACACCTCGAGCGCGCAGAGGACGCTCGACGGACCGGGGATCGGCACGACGCGAAGGTCCTCGCGCACCGCGGCGCGCACGAGCGTGAACGCGGGATCGGAGATTCCGGGCGAGCCTGCATCGGAAACCACGGCGACGGACAGTCCCTCGCGGAGCCGGTCGATCAGCTCCGGCGTCCGCGCCTCCTTGTTGTGGTCGTGGTAGGAAACGAGCGCTCGGTCGATGCCGAAGCGCTGGAGAAGGCCCCGCGTGTGCCGGGTGTCCTCGGCGGCGACGACTCCGGCCTCGGCGAGGATGTGTCGCGCGCGCGGCGAGAGGTCCTCGACGTTGCCGATGGGAGTCGCCACGAGATAGAGCGTGCCGGCCTCGGGCTCGCCGCTCACGCGCGACCGAGTCCCAGCTCGCGGGCCGCCTGGCCGATCACGTCGATCGCGCAGTCGATGGCGGCGTCGTCCACGTCGAGGTGGGTCGCGGCGCGGAATCGCCCGGGGCCGCCGAAGACGAGGAGGCGCACCCCCGCCTTCGCCGTGCGCGCGGCGAGCTCCTCGACGCGCTCGTGTGGCGTGACCTCGACGATCACGATGTTGGTGGTGACGGTCTTGGGATCGATGGTGAGCCCCGGCACCTGTGCGAGCGCTTCCGCGAGCCGGCGCGCGCGCGCGTGGTCATCGACGAGGCGATCGCGATGGTGCCGCATCCCGTGGAGCGCCCCCGCGGCGAGGATGCCCGCCTGGCGCATGCCACCGCCGAAGTGCTTCCTGAGCTTGCGCGCTTCGCCGATCAACCCGGTGGGTCCCGCGATCGCCGACCCCACGGGCGCCCCGAGGCCCTTCGAGTAGCAGACCATCACCGTGTCCGCCACGCGGGCGAACTCGGCGACGGGCGAACCGGTCGCGGCCGAAGCATTCCAGAGGCGCGCGCCGTCGAGATGCACGGGGAGGCCGCGCTCGCGCGCGGGCTGGGCCGCGCGGCGGAACCGCTCCACGTCGTAGACCGCGCCGCCCGCCCAGTTGTGGCTGTTCTCGAGCTCCACGAGACCGACGCGCCCGTTCCCTTCGCGTGCGGACGAGTCGAGGGCGGCCGCGATCGATTCCGGCTCGAGCCGCCCCGCGTCGCCGACGACCGGCAGCAGCTCGAGGCCGAGGAAGGACGTCAGCGCGGCTTCCTCGGAATACGCGACGTGGCTCCGCTCGTGCAGCAGCACCCGGTCCCCGCGGCGCGTCTGCACGCCGATCGCGATCTGGTTCCCCATGGAGCCGCTCGGCACGAAGAGCGCCGACTCCTTGCCGAGGATCGCCGCGGTCTCCTCTTGGAGGAGGCGCACCGTCGGGTCCTCGCCGAAATGGTCGTCCCCCACCTCGGCGTCGGCCATGGCGCGGCGCATCGCGGCCGTCGGCCGGGTCACCGTGTCGCTTCTCAAATCGACGTAAGCCATTGGCAATCAAGCCCCGATTCGTTGAATCGGCTCTGGGCCGATGATAGTCTCAGTGTCCAGAAGGGGTGGAACCGCTCCCGAAGCACGGCAGTATAGGGGAGCGGACTCACGCCCCCCAACTCGAACGGAGGTAACCCCGCGATGTTCATGCCGTTCTGGGATCCGACGATGCTGCTTCTGATCCCCGCGATGATCCTGGCCTTCTACGCTCAGACGAAGGTCAAGTCGACGTACCAAAAGTACAGCGAGGTCCTGGCCTCCAGCCGGCGGACGGGACGCGACATCGCGCGCACCATCTTGAGCCAGAACGGGATCACGGACGTCGAGGTGGTCGAGGGGGAGGGCTTTCTTTCGGACCATTACGATCCGATCAAGAAAGTCGTCCGCCTGTCTCCGCACAACTTCTCGGAGCCCTCGGTGGCCGCGATCAGCGTGGCCGCGCACGAGGTGGGGCACGCCATCCAGCACGCCAAGGGCTACGCGCCGCTCCAGATGCGAACCGCGATCTTCCCGCTCGCCAACATCGGAACGATGCTGGCCTGGCCCATTCTCCTGATCGGGCTCTTCTTCGTGCCGGGCGTCCGGATCGCGGGCGTGAGCCTGATCGACATCGGCATCCTCCTCTTCAGCTTCGGGGTGGCGTTCCAGCTCATCACGCTCCCGGTGGAATTCGACGCGAGCCGCCGCGCGCTCGTACAGCTGAATCAGCTCGGCCTCGTCTCCCCGGACGAGCAGGCCGGAGCCAAGAAGGTGCTCGATGCCGCCGCGCTCACGTACGTGGCCGCCGCGGCCGCGGCCATGCTGCAGCTCGTCCGGCTCCTGATCCTTCGAGACCGGCGCAACTGAGCGCGCTTCAAGGCGAGACGAGAAAACGGGACGTCCCGATCGGGGGCGTCCCGTTTCGATTTCAATCGGCAGGCCCTCGCGGGCCGGATCGTTAGATCTGGGCGACGATGTCCTTCAGCTCCTTGGACACCTTGAACACGGGCACGCGTCGCGGCGGAACCGGAACCGATTCGCCCGTGCGCGGATTGCGCGCCAGGCGCGACTTCCGATCCTTCACCTTGAAGGTGCCGAAGCCTCGGATCTCGATGTGCTTGCCCGAGGCGAGAGCGCGCGACACCGCATCGAGAAACTGGTCGACGGTATCCGCCACGTCCTTCTTGGTCAGGCCGGTCCGCTCGGCAATTTCGTCGACGATATCAGCCTTGGTCATCAGACCCTCCTGGCGAGCCCACTTCGCCCGCGCTTCCGGTGCGCGGGGCACGGTGCCCAGCTCCGGGCGCACTCTCCGCACCGCGGGTCGCTATAAAGTGGAGCGGGTATTACGATTAAGCGAACCGCGGCACGCGAAAGCGGACTATAGACCCGTCGCGAAGCGTGTCAAGGCTTTTTCCCGCTACGGTTTCCGGGTGCAAAGGGCCGCATGCAACGCGTGCGACGGGGCTGCGGGCAATCGGAACGGCAAGAGCGTAGATGTCCGGATGCGCGGGACGAGCCATCCGTCAATGTCTTGTGCCGCAGGGCGTTGCAGGGGCATGGAAATCGGGGCGGCGCGGATCCATGGCACGTGCGTTGCGTAAGTCGGACCCAGACTTCGAATTCGGGAGCCCCCTAGCGCAGGTCCTTGAACCCTCGACTTCGGCCCTGCACCGACCGAGCGCTAGATGTGCGGCTCCCGTTTTCGTTTCCGGCGTTCTTCCCCTGTGAGACGGGTCCTCCTCTTCTTCATCGACGGCCTCGGCGTCGGCTCGGACGACCCGGACGTCAACCCCATCGCGAGTGGCGACTTCCCCACGCTGTCGCTGACGCAGGCGCGCCGGCCGTCATCCCGCTCCGGCCTGAGCCCGTTGCTCGCGCACGGCGTGGATGCGTCGCTCGGCGTCCCCGGGCTCCCCCAGAGCGCCACGGGGCAGACCTCGATCCTGACGGGGGTGAACGCGCCGGCGGTGATGGGACGGCACGTCTCCGGATTCCCCGGCCCGACGCTCCGGGCGGTTCTCGCGGAGCACTCGATCTTGAAGCGAATTCGCGAGGCGGGCCGGTCGGCGGGATTCTTGAACGCCTACGGGACGACGTTCTTTCAGACCGAGCCGGCCAAGCGCCGGCTCTCCGCGACGTCGCTCGCGACCATCGCGTCCGGGTCGCCGTTCCGCACCCTGGACGATCTCCTCGCCGGACGGGCGGTGGTGCACGACCTCACTCACTGGCGCATGCGGGAGCGGGGCTACGACGTGCCCCTCCGGACGCCGGAAGAGGCGGGGGCCATCATCGCGGAGCAGGCGATGGCGCAGGACTTCTCACTCTTCGAGTACTTCGAGACCGATCGCGCGGGACATGACCAGGACGCGGAGCGCGCGAAGCGCTGCCTCTCCGACCTGGATCGCGCGCTCGAGACGGTGCTCGCGCGCGCGGATCTCGACCGGCTCGCGGTGATCGTGGTGAGCGATCATGGGAACGTGGAAGACGGGACGGTGCGAACGCACACGCTGAATCCCGCCCACTTCGCGCTCTGGGGAACGTGGGCGCCCGGGCAGGCGCCGCAGCGGCTGACCGACGTCGCCGCTCTTTGCTTCGAAGCCCTCGGCCTGCCCGGCGGAGCGCCGGGCGGGCCAGGAGGGTCAACGGCTACTTCAGCCGCTTGATGACGTGCCAGCCGTACGGGCTGGTCGACGGATCGTAGTCCGCGATGCCGATGTTTCCGACGCTGATCGCGAAGCCGACGTTCCCGAACGCGGGCACCATCTGCTCGCGCTGGAACTCGTCCTGCCCCTTCGTCACGCCCGTGTTCGACATGCTGTAGATCCCCGGGGGCGAATCGTCCGTGTACTTCTGGACGAGGGCGTCGAAATCCTCACCCTGCCGCGCGCGCGCCAGGATCTCGTAGGCGAGCTTCTTCGCCTCGTCCTGCGACCTCGTGATGCCCTTGCCGGGCACCGAGCCCGCGAATCCGATGAGGATGTGCTGGACCGTGATGTGCGCCGGAACGGGATTCGGCGCGACCGGCATGGTTCCGGGGGCCGCCCCGGTCGAAGCGTCGGGCATGGTGCCTCCGGGAGGCGCGGCCGTTGAGGATGCCGCCGGCGGCGCGGTGGATGCTGTGGTGTCGGGAGCGGTGTCGCTGGACTTCTTGCCGCCCGCGCACCCCGTGAGGGCGAGCGAGACGACCAGGATCCAGGCGGTGCGATTCCAGGCCATGGGGTTCCTCATGGATGGGTGATGGGTTTTGGGGTCAGAAGATGAACACGCCTGCAGCGACGACCGTCGTCCATCCCTTGTTGGCGATGACGGCCGACTGCGTGACGTTGAACGTACGGACGATCTCGCCGGAGATCTTGAACACCTGCTCCTTCTCGTCCCAGTTCGCGTTCTCGTCGAATTCCACGCCGAGCGTGGAGGCGAGCATGGACGCGGCCATGTCCTCCGCGAAGTCTCCGGCCGCTTCGTCGGTCTGGCCGTACGCGTGGTGCTCGCTCAGGTAGCCGTAGGTGTTCTTGTCGGCCGGCAGCGCGCAGCCGATGGAGGACGCGATGAGCCGGCGCATCTCGTTCGAGCCCTGGCGGGCCATCACGCAGAACGCGATGGAGCCGGGGGCGATGAGCTTGCTCCCCTCCTCGCGCGAGATGATCTTGCACAGCGGCGGGAAGATGCTCGACACGTGGACCAGGTTGAGGCGCTCGATGCCCGCGTCCTTGAGCGCCAGCTCGAAGGAGCGGAGCTCGTCCCTGTGGCTTCCCACCCCCTTGGTGAAGAAGATCTTGGTGGGGACCAGGGTGAGTCCTTCGGGGGCTCTCCGCCGCTCGCCTTCCGGGTAGGCCGGTGCCGGACTTCCGCCGCCGGGCAGTGTCGGGTCGGTGGTTCTCTTCATCTCGTCGCGATCTCCTTCTCCGGGAATTGCGCCATCGGGGATCAAGGGCGCGCCAGGGAATCCGGCGCCGTCCGGGCGATGCGCAGCGTCACGAGGACACGCCGCGGCTGGACCACGATCGGGCTCACGCCCGTGTCCAGCTGAACTTGACGCTGAATTCTCTCGCGTTCTCCGGCGATGTCAACCGGTAGCGTGCGGAGGGTGTCGAGATTCTCCACCAAAGACTGAGGGCCGGCCACGCTCGCCGTGTCCGGGTCGACCTCGGGGGTTCCAACCACCCCGTAGCCGTCGGCGGGAGACCCGGTCAGCCGTGGCAGGACGGGCACCGAGCGCCGCCGCATCGGCTCCACCACCACGTCCACGGTCCGGGGCTCGATGACGTCGGTCACGTCGACCGCCTTGGCCAGCTCCGCGGGGATCGCGCGCTCGCGCACGTCGTCCGCCGAGATCGACTTCTGGAACCGCCCTGGCGACACCCCCGCCAGATCCACCGTGAGCTGCCGGCCGATCAGGCCGAGCCGGATCAGATCCTTCCACTTGCCCCGCACATCCACGATCACCCGGGTCGGGATGGGCCCCGACAGGGCCAGGGTGTCCGCAAGACCGGTCAGGGCCAGAGGGATGGTGAGCCGGGATTCGCGCTGCTGGTCCGTCACGACGTGCGCATACAAGAGGAGGGCGAGGAGCAGCGAGGCGAGCTTGAGGCCGAGGTTGTGAAGCAGGAAGTCGCGGATCCGAACCCACACGCTAGAAACCCGCCTTCCCCTCGGATCCCAGCTCCACCCAGTACTTCGTCTCCTTCGGATCGACCCGGTCCACCGACTGTCCGCTCACGACGGAGAAGCGAAGGCCCTGATTCTCGACGGTATCGGGAAAGTAGATCCAGCCGGCCTGCTCGCCGCCGTTGCCCCAGACCAGGCGAAATGTGTCGAACTGGAACGAGCTTCCGTCCGCGACGGTTCGGATTCCCTTCAGGCGCTCGCCGCCGATGAACCAGAACATGGGACTCTTCTCGACGTAGTAGAAGTAACGAAGGGAGTCGGCTCGGCCCTGGATCTTCTCGATGGGCAGGAGCGCGGCGAATTCGGACCCCTTGCGGAAGACGAGCACGTTTCCCGGCACCAGCTCGACCCGGAGATCGTGGAGCGGCCCGGTTCGCTTGGCGACGGCTTCCGGCACTTCGGAGAGGAGCCGCACGAGGCGAATGCCGATCTGGCCCGTGGCCGGCCCCGCCGGCGCGGCCTGCGCGGACGCGGCGGTCCCTTCATCCGCACGCGCTCTCTGGAGGGCGATCAGCGCCACGGCGACCGCGATCGCAGAGGCGAAGCGCAACCAAGGGGCGAGCCGGAGCTCGAGCGAAGTCATCGTCGATTGTGCCGGGGTCGGCGGTGCGTCATGCGGCGTAGAGATTCCGCGTTCGTGGGGTGAACGACATCAGGCGCCCAGCGATCTTCCCACGCCAAATCGTGATGCGTCAACGGAAACCCCCTTCGAATGGCGTTGACGGCGCGCCGCCGCCCGCCCGACCCTCGTCCCGTGCGCCACCGATTGCCCGTCTCCGGTCCCCTCGATCTCGAAGCCACCTTCACCTGTGGCCAGGCCTTCCGCTGGCGGCGCGAGGTGGGCGGCGTGTGGGCCGGAGTCGTCGGGGATGTCGAGCTGCGGGTGCTGGGAATGGAGGACGGCATCCTCATGCTCGACACCACGGACGCTTTCGATGCGTCCCGGCTCGAGCACTACTTTCGACTCGATGAGAACCCGGAGGCGCACGTGGACGAGGCCCGCGAGCTCCTCGCGATCCCCGGCTTCGCGCCGCTCCTCGGGCTTCGCCTCCTCCGTCAGGACCCGTGGGAGATGCTCGTCTCGTTCATTTGCTCGGCCGCGGCCAACATCGGAAAGATCAGCGCGAACGTCGAGGCGGTCGCCGCGCGCCACGGGGCGGAGATCCCCGGCTCCACGCGGCGCGCGTTCCCGACGCCGCTCGCCCTCGCGCGCGCGCGCGAATCGGACCTGCGACGCGCGGGCGTCGGATTTCGGGCCCCCTATCTCCTCGGCACCGCGAAGCGCGTGGCGCGGGATCCAGACGGGATCTGGAACCGGCTTCGCTCGGCGCCGCTCGACGCCGCGCGCGAGGAACTGACCTCGCTGCCCGGCGTGGGGCCAAAGATCGCCGACTGCGTGCTCCTCTTCGGCCTCGACCGGCTCGAGGCCTACCCCGTCGACCGCTGGATCCGCCGCGCGACGCGCGAGCTCATGGCGCGCCCGAAGGCGCGCGACGAGGAGCTGGCGCGATGGGCGGTGCGCCTCGGGCCCGGACGTGGCTACCTTCAGCAGGTCCTCTTCCATCTAAGGCGCACGTCGGGCCCCTTCCCCTCGATGGCCACGCTCCGAAGGCGCGCGGGCGGATGACCTCCGCCGTCGCGATCCTCGCCCGCGCGCCGGTGCCCGGACGGGCCAAGACGCGCCTCACGCCTCCGCTCACGCCCCAAGCGGCCGCGCGGGTGGCGCGGGCGTGTCTCGAGCAAACGCTCCGCCGCTTTCCACGCGCCGTCGACGCGCCGTTCACGCTCTTCCTGGAGGGCGAGGCCGACCCCGCGCTCCTCGACGCGACCCGAGCCGCGAACGTAGCTCTCGCGTCGCAGGGGGACGGCGATCTCGGCGCGCGGCTCGCGGCGGCATTCAGCGCGCTCCGAGGGGACGGCGCCGGGATCATGGTCGCGATCGGCGCGGACAGCCCCACCCTCGACCCGGCGCGCATCACGGAGGCAATCGCCGCGCTCGAGGAATGCGACGTGGTGCTGGGACCAGCGGAGGATGGAGGTTATTACCTCGTCGGCGTGCGCGGGGACCGGAGCGGGATCTTCGATGGGATTCCGTGGAGCACGGGACGCACGCTCGAGGCGACGCTCGGGCGCGCCCGGTCGCTCGGCTACGCGACCCGGCTCCTCGCGCCGCACTACGACATCGACGATGCGGCGACGCTCGCGCGGGCGGAAGCGGAGGGATTCACTTTCGAAGCGTAGCGACGAGCGCGTCGAGGAGCGGGCGCTGCTCGGAGCGGATCCGGCGCGTGGCCTCGTCGATGCCGTACCAGGCGCCGCGGTCGATCTCTGGATATCGTTTCGTTCGCCCCGAGCCAGGCGGCCACTCCACTTCGAACTCGTTGCTCCGGATCTGGTCCGCGTCGAGATCGCCGCGCACCGCCCACGCGCGCACGATCTTCCCGCTCTTCTGCTGGACCTCGCCAAGCGGGAGGAACTTGCCGTCCACCGCGAACCCGGTCTCCTCCTCGAATTCGCGGCGCGCCGCATCGAGCGGCTCTTCCCCGGAGTGGATCAATCCCTTGGGGATGCCCCACAGATCCTTCTTGCCCCAGAAGGGGCCGCCGGGATGAACGAGGAGCACTTCGAGCGCGCGGCCGCTTCCGCGGAAGAGCAGGATCCCGGCGCTTGTCTTGGGCACGGCGGGAACGGGGCTAGGAGCCCCGCTTCATGTCTTCGATCTGTGCGCGGATCGACGCGGAGTGGGGTCCGTTGGGCTCGAGCTTGAGATACTGCTCCCAAGCCTTGATCGCGCTCGCGCGGTCGCCCATCTCCACGCTCACCACGCCGAGATTGAGCCACGCGTTCCGATGCGAGGGATTCTGGCGCGTCACCCGCTCCATCTCTTCCCTCGCTTTCGCGTTCTGGCCGAGATTGTGGAGCGCGACGGCCATGTCCACGCGCACGTCGTCATTGCCGGGTGTCTTGCTGAGCGCGCGCTGGTAGCTGTCGACGGCTTTCTCCCACTGGCTCGAGTCGAAGAAGAGATTTCCCATCCCGATGTTCGCCTCGACGTCGTCGGGATTCGTCGCGAGCCTCTGGCGATAGTCGGAGACCATCTTCAGGACTTCGGGAGGCATCTGTCCCTGGGGCATCTGTCCTTGGGGCATCTGTCCCTGAGGCATGCCCTGCCCCGCCTGAGCGCCCGCCATCACGTCGGCGGGTCCCTTGGGCGCTCCGCCTTCCTCGCGCGGCGCCACCGCGCCGTGGAGCGTGTAGCCGATCGCGCCGCCGCACAGGAGCCCCGCGGCGAGGAAGATCCACGCGGTTCCGGAAACGCCCTGCGAGGCCGGGGCGGGCGCCGAACGAGCCTTGGCCGCCGGCCTCGCCTCGCGCGCGGGACGTGGCGCCGGCGCGGTCGCCGGGGTGGACGGCGGGGTCAGTAACGCTCCGCAAGCATCGCACCGGGTGAATCCCTCGGGGAGGCGCTCGCCGCAGCGCGGGCAGGTGATGCTCGAGTCGGTCGTCATGCCCGCAGTGTACTCAATTCCACCGCGATCGGACCACCTCCCTTGCCGCGTCGATGCGCGCTCCACTACACTGGCCCGATCGTCGAGCCAACCCGCACCCCCTCATCGAGCTGGATCGTCGCGCAGGTGCACGGCGCGAGCGTCGCGCTTTGGGACGGCCATGAATTCCAGGACGCCGTCCTCGGCGGACAGATCAAGGCGTCAGCCGATCCCCGCCACACGAACGCGCTCGCCGTCGGAGATCGCGTGGACGTGGAGCCGAGCGGATCGGGACCGCTCCGCGTCGTCGCGCGGCACGAGCGCGAGACGCATCTCGAGCGCGCCGCCAACGATCCTCGAAGCCGCGTCCAGATCGTGGCCGCGAACGCGACGCGCACGCTCATCGTCACCTCGCTCCGCGATCCCCCGTTCCGCCCCGGCCTCGTGGACCGCTGGGCGCTCCTCGCGCGCCGAGGCGGAATGGAGCCGTGGCTCTGCCTCAACAAGGTGGACCTCGGGAGCCAGAGCGACGCGGAGCGTGCGGTGGCGGAGGCCGCGATCCCGCTGACCGTCCATTTCTTGAGCGCGCACACGGGATGGGGCATCGACGAGCTTCGCCAGGCGCTGGCCGGGGACACGACCGTGCTGGTGGGCCACTCGGGGGTCGGCAAATCTTCGATCCTCCGTCTCCTCGTGCCCGGCGCCGAGGCATCGACGGGCGACGTGAGCGCCAAGAACAAGAAGGGACGGCACACCACGTCAAGCGCGCGGCTCTATCCGATGCCCGGCGGCGGCGTGCTGATCGATACGCCCGGAGTGCGGAGCGTACCGCTCGGGCGGGCCGAGGTCGGAGAGGTCGCGTCGGTGTTCGCGGAGATCGCCGACGCGCCTCCGTGCCGGTTCCGCACGTGCACGCATCGCGCCGAGCCGGGCTGCTCCGTGCTCCAGGGATTGGAGGCAGGCTCCGTGCCGCGCCTCGTCTACGCGCGCTACCGAAGACTGCTCGAGGAGGCTGAGGTTCGATGAGCGATACCGCTGAGCTTCGTGTGGAGGAGCGCCTCGGCGAGCTCCTGATCGTCGGGTTCCCCGGCACCGAGTGGACCGCCGAGATCGAAGCGGAGCTCCGCCGCATCCGACCCGCGGGGGTGATCTTCTTCGCGCCGAACTTCCCCGATGCGGGGACGGCGGCGAGGCTCTGCCGCGCGGTGCACGCGACGCTCGGCTCGCCGGCCGAGCCTCCGCTCGTGTGCGTCGACGAGGAAGGGGGCATGGTCTCCCAGCTCTCCGGATTCTGGGAGGTGCCTCCGTCCGCGCGCGCGGTGGCCGCGTCGGGAGGGCCGCCTCTGGTCAAGGATCTCGCGCAGCGCACGGCGCGGCGTCTCCTCGCGCTCGGCGTGAATCTCGACTTCGCGCCGGTCCTCGACATCCACTCGAATGCGCTGAATCCTGTCATCGGGGTCCGCTCGTTCGGCACCGCGGCGTCGCAGGTGACCGCGTGCGGCCGCGCCGCTGTCGAAGGAATGGAAGCGGCGGGGATCATTCCGGTCGTGAAGCACTTCCCCGGGCACGGCGACACGTCGCTCGACTCGCACGTCGATCTCCCGCGCGTCGAGGCCGACGCGCGGGTCCTCGCTCTGCGCGAGATGCGTCCGTTCGAGGCGGCGGTTGCGTGGGGCGCGCCGGTCGTGATGGTGGCGCATGTGGTGGTGCCCGCGCTCGACCCCGACCCCGGTCGTCCCGCCACGCTCTCGCCCCTCATCGTCACCGGCGTGCTCCGCGAGCGCCTGGGCTTCCAGGGCGTGGTGGTCACCGATGCGCTCGAGATGGCGGGGGTAACCTCGCGCGGATCGTATGGCGAGGTCGCCGTGCGCGCGATCGAGGCGGGCTCGGATCTTCTCCTCTATTCCAAGCTCCACCCGGGACCCGACGAAGCGCTCGCCGCGCTGCGCGAGGCGTTCCGCACCGGACGGCTCACCGAAGCTCGGATTCTGGAATCGCTCGGACGGCTCCGCCGGCTCCGCGCCGGGAGCGCGGCGCGCCCGCGCGACTGGGGGCTGGGGCTCGAGCGGGAAGCCCGTGACATGATCTCGCACGAAGAGCTGGAGCGCGTCGCCGACGGCGCGTTCCGCATCCTCCGCCAGGGGGCGGGCGGGATTCCGCTCCGGTCGCCCGTGGAGGTGCTCGAGATCAACCGCCCCACGACGCGCGCCGGGATGACGGACCTCCTTCGCGCCCACGGCATGACCGCCGAGGAGCGCACCTCGGATCCCGCGACGTGGCCCAAGACGATCCAGGGGAGCGCGCTCCTCACGGTCGCGGTGCGCGGCTCCACGACGCCGGAGCAGGAAGAGCTGGGGCGCGCGTGGCTCAGGCGCTTCCCCGAGACGGTGACCGTGGCATCCCTCAATCCGCACGCAGTGGATGGATGGCCCGAGGTCCGAACCCTCCTCGCCACCTTCGACAACATGCCCGCCACCCGGCGCGCGCTCGCGCGCCGTCTCGCCGTGGCCGCGACGCTCGCCAAAGCCCAGAAATAGAAACGGCCCCCCGTCCGCGAGGACGGAGGGCCGCGATGTTCGCGATCCGCGAAGCTTAGACCTTGTCCTTGCCCTTCGCGCAGCAGGCGTCCACGGCCTTGTCGCCGGAGGCGATGGCCTTCGTGAACGAGGCCTGGGCCGTCTTGCCCTGGGCCGTGTACTTGTTCTTGAAGCCCGCCTCGGTGAGCATCTTCGAGACCTGATCCTTGCTCATCTTTTTGTCCGCGATCACGTACGCGGTGCGCGTCGAGAGGTCGACGTGAGCGCACTGAACGCCCTTCGTCGCCATCGCGGTCTTCTGGATGCTGTCGACGCAGTGCTCGCACTCGACCGCCGGCACCGAGAAACTGTACATGACCTGTCCGGCCTTGACGCCTTCGCACTTGGCGGAGGCCATCGAGTGCTGGGCTTCACCCGAGCAGTGCCCGCCCGAGGACATCGTCGCCGATGAGGACTTGGCGCCGTCGCCCGAACAGGAAGCTCCGCCGGCCCACGACGTGGCGGCCAGGCCGAGGGTGAGAACCGCGACTCCGAGAATGGTGGCTATCCGTTTCATGGCATGTCTCCTTGCGTGGGTGGGCCCAGTGCCTGTCCGGCTCCGGTAAGGATACCCCGGCTCCTGGGAAGCGTCTCCAGTCAATTCGACGAGGCCCGGGCGTGCGAGCTCCGGTACTGGTCGATCCCTGCAGCCAGCATCTCGGCGAACTTGGTCTGGAACTGCCCGTCTTTGAGGATGGCCGCCTCCCGGGCGTTGGTGATGAAGGCGGTCTCGACCAGAACCGACGGGATCTCCGGGGCCTTGAGCACCACGAAGCCGGCCTGCTTGATGCCGCGCGTGGTGAGCCTCGAGTCCCCACCCACCGCGTCGATCATGGACTCCGCCAGATCACTGCTCCGGCGTATCGTGTCGTTCTGGCGCAGATCGAAGAGGATCGAGAGGAGGTCGTCCCCCGCCTCGGGGGACACGCCGCCGATCAAGTCGGCCGCGTTCTCCTTCTCGGCGAGACCGCGCGCCGCCTCGTCCGTCGCTCCGGTCAGCGAGAGGAAGTAGATCTCGGTCCCGGTCGCGTCGCGATCTCGGCTTGCGTTGCAGTGAATGCTCACGAAGAGGTCCGCCTGATAGCGCCGCGCGATGTCGATCCGCTTCCGGAGCGGAACGAAGTAGTCCCCCGAGCGCACGAGAAAACCGCTCACCCCGGGCATGATGTCGAGCTGCGCCTTCAGCTTCTTCGCGATCGCGAGCGTGATGTCCGCTTCCTGGAGCCTGCGGTAGCCGATCGCCCCCGGATCCTCGCCGCCGTGCCCCGCATCGATGGCCACGATCAGGTTCCGCTTCTGCTTGAGCTCGCTGACCTTCTGCGTGAGCTGCTTCTCCGCCTCGGGATTCGGGGGCGCGGGGACGTCGACGACGATGCGGTCGGGATTCCCCTCGCTCGCGGGGAGGACGAAGCCGAGCGGCGTGGTCGGCCGCTTCAGGCGAATGCGAACCGAGGTTCCCGTCTCGGAAACGGCCGAGAAGATGTCCGCGACGAGGCTGTCCCCCACGAACTCCGTCGTGACCGCGGCCGACTTGCGCGCCTTGGGAAGGTAGATCTCGAACGTGAGGGAGTCCGCGAGCCGAAACTGGGGGTCCGTCCCGAGCGGCCTCGTCAGGTCGAGAACGAGCCGCGTGTTCTCGGGGGCTGTCCAGTAGCGGATGCGCGCGAGCTCCGCGGCGGGGGGCGCGGGCTTGGCGGCGGCGGGTTTTCGCGCCGGCGCGGCCGCGACGAGCCCGGCCGCGAGAAGCGCCGAGAATAGGACGAGGCCCGTCCGAGCCGCCCGGGTGAGGGGGCCTCGTCCGGGCCTCGCGCCCGTGTGATGCTGGTTCAAATCCCGCTCAATCCTCGTCGGGCTGCACCGCGAGGAATCGCGTGGCATCCCCGCGCTTGATCAGGAAAACGATCGGCTTGGTCGGGTTCTTGTCGCGCGCCTTGGTGACGGCGGCGTTGTAGTCGGTCACGTCCTTGACCGTCACGTCGTTCACTTCCTTGATCAGGTCGCCGCGCTGGAGTCCGGCGTCATCCGCCGCGCTCCCCTGGCTCACGTCGACGACCACGACGCCCGACTTGTCCTTGATGTCCAGGCTGCGCGCCGTCTCGCCCGTGAGGCCCTCGACGCGGAGCCCGAGCTCGAACTTGGGCTGCGTCTGCTTCTGGAGCACCTCGTCCTTCGGTCGCTCGCTCAACGTGACGTAGAGATCGCGCGGCTGCCCGGACCGTAGCACGGCGACCTTGACCTTCTTGTTGACCGGCGTGTCCGCCACGAGAAGCCGGAAGCGCTCCACGTCGTCGACGTCCTTGCCGTCGAAGTTCGTGATGACATCCTTCACCTGGAAGCCCGCCTTCGAGGCCGGCGTATCGCCGGAGACGCTGCCGACGAGAACGCCCTTCCGTCCGTGCATCCCCCAGTTGTCGGCGAGCTCAGGCGTGAGCTCCTGCGGGAGGATCCCGAGGTACCCGCGCACGACCTTGCCGCTGGCCACCAGCTGGTGGGCGATGTTCTTCGCGAGGTTGATCGGGATGGCGAACCCGATGCCCTCGCCCGACGGGTTGATGGCGGTGTTGATGCCGATCGCCTCGCCGCGGATGTTGAGGAGCGGTCCGCCCGAGTTGCCGAAGTTGATCGACGCGTCGGTCTGGATGAACTGCTGGTAGGCCGGAGCGCCGCCCACGATCGAGAGGTTGCTCCGTCCCTTCGCGCTGATCACGCCGACCGTCAACGTGCCGTCCAGCTCGCCGAGGGCATTGCCGATCGCGATGGCCCAGTCGCCGATCCGGATCTCATCCGAATCACCGAGCGGCACGACCGGAAGGTCTTCGCCGTCGTGGATCTGGATCACCGCGACGTCCGTGCTCGGATCCGTGCCGACGACCTTCGCCTTGAACTTCCGGTGGTCGCTCAGCGTGACCGTGATGTCGGACGCGTCCTTCACCACGTGATTGTTCGTGAGGATGTGTCCCTGCGCGTCGATGATGAACCCAGAGCCTGAGCTCGGGACCTTCATCTGGCGCCCCTGAGGGGCCTGGTCATTGTCGTTGTTGTCGTTGTCGCCGTCATCGCCGCCCCCCTGCCCCTGACCCTGCGGATTGTCCGGGAAGAGGCGCCGGAAGAAGTCCCCGTACGGCCCGTCGAAGCTGCCTCCGCTCGGATGGTTGATCGTGCGCTTCGTCTCGATCGAAACCACGGCCGGAAGCGTGCGGTCGGCGATCCGGGTGAAGGGGCTTTCGAGCGCGCCGGTGATCGCCGGCGACGCGTCCTTCGCGCTCACCTGCGGCGACAGATTCAGGTCGCCCGCCAGGATGAACCCGACGACGATGCCGATGATCAACAGTCCGCCGGCGAGCATCATGGCTTTCGCCGCGCGAATCGTTTCTCTGGACTCCATGTTCGCTACCTCCGTTGAACTGGTCGGGAGCCCTCGAGGCTCGCCGAAATTCCGCCCGGCGTGGGGAACGCCGGAGCTACGTCACCGATCCTTCCGGCTCCCCGGCCGTTTTCGTTTCCCGTGCTTCTGCGCGGAGCCGCTCGAGCTCCGCCCGCTTCACGCGCACGATCTCGTCGATCGAAGCGATCCACGTGCGAAGACGGAGCGCCTCGGCGTCCGATTCGATAGCGTAAGGCGTGCCGTCGTTCCAGAGCGAGAGGGCCCGCGCGCCGAGGTCGGACAGAGCCCGCGAGCGGTCACGCCGGAGCGATACGAGGTCGACCTGAAGGACGCCGATCGACACCGCCCGCCGCGCGCTCGCGCGCGTGCGATCGGAGACCGATCGGAACTCTTCGGACACACGGCTCCAGAACCCAGATTCGCCAGCCATAAACCCTCACAGCACAGGTAGTTGGTACAATTTAGGAACCGTCGGTGAGGCCTGTCAAGCTGGTATTACCCGTTTGGGTATCGGGAGTTCCGCTGGCGGGTGCCTCGCCCCTCCGTTGCTTGCGAGAGGCCCGGCGATGTCTATACTGACGCCTCATGTCCGAGCCGAGATGCGCCTATTTCATCGCCGATTCGCATCTCGGACAGGGATCTCCGGAATCGAACCTCGCTCGCGAGCGGGATCTGCTCGCCTTCTTCGACAGGGTCCTCGAGGAACGCGCCGCGCTCTACGTGAACGGGGATCTGTTCGACTTCTGGTTCGAGTACGGCCACGCAATCCCGAAGCGCTTCGTCCGCGTGCTCCAGGCCCTGGGCGACCTCCGGCGTCGAGGCGTGCCTGTTCTCTATGTCGGCGGAAATCACGATTTCTGGATCGGTGAGTACCTCGCACGTGAGCTCGACGTGCCGTTCACCGACCAGCCGGTCCCGCTGACGCTCCAGGGACGCCGGATCTTCCTCGCCCACGGCGACGGCTTGGGCCCGGGCGATCACGGTTACAAGATCCTGAAGCGGGTGCTTCGAAACCGCGTCGCGCGCGGGCTCTTTCGATGGATCCACCCGGATATCGGCATTCCCCTGGCCGCGGCCTGCTCCCATACGAGCCGCCACCACGCGCCGCGCCCATCCGTGAGCGAGGCGGATTTGCGCGACCGGCTGGCGCGACCGCGCTATGCGGAAGGCTACGATGCGGTCGTCCTCGGCCATTTCCACCGTCCAGTCCATTGGCAGGGGGATGGAAAGGACTTTCTCATCCTGGGGGACTGGGTCAATCGGCGCACCATTGTTCGCCTGGCCGACGGAGTGTTCCAACTCATAGAATTTACGGGTACTTAGCCGTTTCGGGAGCCTTCCCGTCCGACCCCGATAGGGGTGGGAGGTTTCGCTTGACTCAAGTGCCCGTTTGTATTACACTTAGAAGGTTCTAGCACCACCCTGTCCACAAATTGGTTGTCGCCGCAGGGATGCGTGCGCCTCACGCGCGCGTATCGGGATGCGGCTCTCTGTTTCGTTCGAGCGATTTCTTGGA
>Ga0068859_100002726_pt1 | contig 17917 bp, 14 predicted proteins | sample KBSSwiS22_FD_66585 | JGI IMG/M metagenome (GOLD analysis project Ga0068859, IMG submission 66585) | Switchgrass rhizosphere microbial communities from Kellogg Biological Station, Michigan, USA - KBS Switchgrass S2-2 | ecosystem: Host-associated > Plants > Roots > Rhizosphere > Soil ...
TCTCCGCGCGGGAGCTCGCGAAGCTCTCGATCGGGCTGCGACGAAAGGCGATCGAGACGGGGGCGTACCCGGCTTCGATCCCGACCTCGACGGACCCGGTCAGCGGTGAGCCGTTCGCGTTCGAGACCGCGGCATCGGGCGTGCGCGTCCGGTCCACGACCAGTGCCGAGATCCTGAAGTCGATCTATCCGGTCGGCTCCCCGCTCAACGCCCAGCTCTACTCTTGGACGCTCCCAGCCGCGTCACGATCGACCACTCCTCCGCCGTCACCGGCTGCACGGAAAGCCGCGAGTTCTTGACGAGGACCATCCCGGCCAGCGACTTGTCGGCCTTGATCTCCGCCAGGGTGACGGGCGTCGGGAGTTTCCGGCCGGCCTCGATCTCGATGGCGACCCAGGGCTCCTGGCCGGGCTCCGGGAAGCCCGCCCGGGTCACCGTGGCGAGGCCGACGACCGCCTTGTCCGCCCCGGAGTGGTAGAAGAGCGCCTCGTCCCCCTTCTGGACGTCGTCGCGCAGGTGGTTGCGGGCCGCCGGGTTCCGGATCCCGTCCCAGATCGTGCGCCGCCCCGGGGAGCGTTCGAGGTCCTCCCACCCGAAGGTCTCGGGGTCGGATTTCAGGAGCCAGTATCTCTTCGCCACGGCAAACCTCCATCGCGGGATTCCGTACCTGAGCGGGCATTGTTATCCTGTCGGGCGGCGGATGGGAACATGGCTGGGGGTGAAGTGACTCACAGGAGCCAGAGAGGGACGCGTGCGGCGATCCCTTTTGCCCTCGACCGCCGGGCGTTGGCGCTGAAGTTCCGGCGCCGCTTCAAGAGCAACACGCGCGGGATCGACCGCGCCGTCCGCGACATCATCCGCGAGGCCCGAGACTGCGATTGCCTGCCGGGGGACGTCCCGGGAATGGAGATCGCGCTCCGTGAGGCGCTCGCCAACGCGGTGGTCCACGGGAACCGGAACGTCGAGGACAAGCGCGTGCTCGTGCGGGCGTACTGCTCCCCGAGCCAAGGCATTCTCGTCGTCGTGCGCGACGAGGGACCCGGGTTCGACCCCACGCGCGTCCCCGATCCGCGGGAGAAGGACCGGCTCGAGCTGCCGCACGGGCGCGGGTTGTTCCTGATGCGCGAGCTGATGGACCACGTCGAGCATCGCAAGGGTGGTCGCGAGGTCGTCCTCGTGAAGCGGTTCCCCGAGGCCCGCTGACCCTACGCTGGTAGACTCCGCGGCCATGCGCCACTGGATCGCCTCAGCGCTGTTCTCGATCCTCGCGGTCCCCGCCTCCCAGGCGGCGCTTCCGGCCACGGTGTACACGGTCGCGATGCCGGATCCGTCGTCGCACTTCTTCCACGTGACGGCGCGGTTCGAGAACGTGCGTGGACCGTTCACGTTCGCGGTTCCCATGTGGACCCCGGGCGGCTACGTCGTGGACGAGGTCGCAGGGAACGTCCTGGACTTCCGCGCGACGGACGGCGGCGGCCGGCCGCTCGCGGCGAGGAAGACCGACACGCGCACGTGGTCGATCGGGAAGCCCGGCGACGGGATCGTGGAGGTGCGCTACCGGCTGTACGCGAACGAGCGCGGTACGCCCTATGCGGCGCGTCTCAACGCGTCGGTGGGGCACGCGAACCTCGTGCGCTTGCTCGGTTATGCGCCCGACAGGATCTCGGCTCCGGCGCGGGTGAGGTTCGAGCCGTACTCCGGCTGGAAGGTGGCCACCTCGCTGGCGCCCGACCCCAAGGTGGCGGGAGCGTACGGCGCATCCGACTACGACATGCTCGCGGACGGGATCGCGATCTTCGGGAGCTGGCAGGAGGCCTCGTTCGACGAGGGGGGCGCGCACTGGCGGCTGGTGTACTCCCAGCCCGTGGACTTCAAGAAGAACGATCCGGTGAAGGACGTACGGGCGCTGGCGCGGGAGGCGGCCGCGATCTTCGGCGTGGTGCCGTTCAAGGATTACCTCTTCATCACGCTCCTCGAGGCCGAGGCCGGGCGCGGCGGGATCGAGCACCGCGACGGAACGTCGATGTGCGCGGCGGCGGAGCTGTTCGACGACCGCGAGAAGTACGCGAGCTACCTCGGGCTCGTCGCCCACGAGCTGACGCACGCGTGGAACGTGAAGAGGCTGCGGCCCGCGGGGATCGGCCCTTACGACTACGCGGGCGAGACCCCCACGAACAACCTGTACGTCGCCGAGGGGTTCACGAGCTACCTCGGGCCGGTGGCGTTGGTGAGAAGCGGCGCGATCACGCGCGAGGAGTTCTACAAGGGGCTCGGGGAGCGGCTCGTCAGCGATCGCGACAACGCCGGGATGCTCGCCAAGAGCCTCGAGGAGCACTCCTGGGACTGGTGGCTCGAGTCCAAGATCCCGTTCCTGACGTTCCGGGCGAACTACACGCGCGGGTCGCTCGTCGCCTGGAGGATGGAGCGCGAGATCCGCGCGGCGACCGGCGAGGCGCGCGGGGTCGAGGACGTGATGAAGGGGCTGTACGGGCAGATCGCGACGCGCGCGACCGGTTACACGGACGCCGAGCTGCGGCAGGCGTTCGTGCGATGGGGGGCGCCGGGGATGGACGCGCGGCTCGATGCGCTGGTGACGCGCCCGGGGCCGCTGGACCTGATGCCGGTGCTGGAGGACTATGGGCTCGAGATGGTGCCCGACCCCGCCTCCCCCGCCGCCGTCTATTTCGGCTGGCGGACGTCCGGGACCGGGAAGGATTTCCCGACGATCGACTGGGTCGTGCCAGGGTCTCCCGCGGCGAAGGCGGGGCTCTCCGACAAGGATCAGATCGTGGCGATCGACGGGCGGCGGCTGGCGGTGGACCGGATCGACAAGGATCTGGCGGCTCTGGCGGCCGGGAAGGCGGTGAAGGTGAGCTGGTTCCGGGATCGTGTGTTGATGCAAGCCGACGTGACGCCCGAGGCCTCGCGTCCCGGGAAGGTGATCGTGCGGCCGAAGGCGGATGCGCAGGATCGGGCGAAGCAGAGGCTGGAAGCGTGGCTCGCGCCGAAGGCGGCGAAATGAGCCTCGATCTCGACCGCTGCTCTCCCTCGCAGCTCTGGGCGTCGCTCGACCCCGAGGTGCGCTTGGCCGCGGCGCGCTCGCTGTACGCGCACGACTGGGCCGGGACGCCGACCAAGCGCGAGGCGGACGCGACGCTGATGATGGCGCTCCGGTTTCGCGAGGCCGCGGTACGGCAGCTCCCGGTCGAGCGGCGCGCGCAGCATCTCGCGAAGCTGCCGAACCCGGGCGACTCGCTCGCGTCGTCCCTGTTGCTGGCGCTCCACCTCGAGGAGCGGCGGTCGATGTTGGCCGCGTTCCTGGACGCGCTCGGGATCGCGCACGAGAACGGGCTCATCGCGGAGGATCAGGAGCCCGCGCCGCCGGCGGCATCGAAGCTGGCGCAGGCGGCGAAGGAGCTCCGTGAGAAGTTTCCCGCCGCCGACGTCGATTTGTACTTGGCCGCCCTCTACGTCCTCGATCGCGAGACGTGGCAAGGCGTCCGGCCGCTTCTCGGGTAGGCGCTCGGGATTCTTGGTGTGTGTTTTTCGTCCCGGGAAATCGTTCCCAAATTGGGAAAGAGTCGTGACGCCTCCGAGCGTCTTTCCCAATTTGGGAACGATTTCCCGGGACGAAAAACACACACCAAGAATCCCGAGATCTACTTCAGCTGCTCCCACCGACTGACGCTGTCCGCGAGGCCGCCGGGGCGGTTGCGCTCGAGCCAGACGCGGCGGTACGAGCGCATGAGGTCGTCCAGGTCGGCGGTCAGCGTCTGACGGATCGCGCCGGAGATCGCGCGGAACGCGCCCCCCGGCGTCTCGAGCCGCGCGATCCCCACGCGGCACGCCAGCCGGACCATGTCGGCGGCGAGCTGCATCTCGCGCACGACGAGCTTGCCGTCGCCCCGTAGGGGGCGCGCCTGCGCGAGCGGCCGCAGGATCCGCTCCGTGCTCGCCAGCGTGCGCTCGAGCGCATCCACGGTGAGCCCGCCGAGCCTCCCCTCCAAGGGCCGGTCCGGGAAGAGCAGGAGCAGCGCGAGCACGCTCGCGTTCTTCGGCGTCACGCCGGTCTCGAGGTGCACGTCGCCGAGGTCGCGCGCCAGGGTCCCCAGGACGCTCGCGTCGTCCCGGAAGACGTGGAGGTCGAGCGCGCGCGTGACGTCGAGGACCTCGTTCGCCGTGGACCCCCACGCCATCGCGGCCCCGTACGTGAGCCCCAGGAACGAGACCGGCCACGGCTGCCAGTGCCCGAAATCACCCCAATCGGTCACGAGCATCCCCGCGGCCCCGTTCGCCCGCCCCGCGCGCGCCGCGGCCTCGAGGTTCCGCATCGCGTTCGTCGTCCGCCCCGCGAGCGACAGCCAGGTCGAGGTCCCCGGGCAGACGTGGTACGCGAGGCCCGCTTCGGCGAACCGCTCTCCCTCCGCCGCGAACGGGTGGTCCGCCTCGTACCCCCAGTTCAGCGCGGTCGCGTCCTCGGGGAGCTGCCGGATCAGCTCCGGATGCTCGAGGACGATGTCCCCCCAGAACTGCATCCGCCGCCCGCGCTCGCGCACGAGCCGGTGGATCTCGAGGAGGAATTCGAGGTAGACGCGCCCGACGCCGCGCTCGGCGACGGCGGCGGCGCTCCTCCCCTTCCCGAGGTCGATCGTCTCGTCGCACCCCACGTTGAACGAGCGGCTCCCGAAGTGCGGGAGGTACGCGTCGTACAGCCCCTCGAGGAGATCGAGCGAGCCCGGGTCCACCGGGCACAGCGACATGTAGTCGCCGACGGGCTCCACCACCTCGGCGAGCGGGGCGTACTCGGGGAGGCGCAGCCACCGCTCCATGTGCCCGAAGGAGTTCTGGTTGGGGACGAGCTCGACGAACCGCTCGCGCGCGTAGCCGTCGAGGGTCTCGATCTCGGCACCGGTCAGCGGCGACGCGTCCCGCCAGACGCGCGGGTGCTCCGGGTAGGCGAAGGTGTGCTCGACGTAGAGCTGCAGCCGGTTGATCTTCAGCGACGCGAGCAGATCGATGGCGTCCTTCAGCGTCGCCATCGTCGGGACCTTGTCCCGGCTCACGTCGAGCATGACCCCGCGCTCCGCGAAGTCGGGCCCGTCCTCGATCGTCATGGCGGGGATCTCGCCCTGCCCCTCCGAGGCGCGGACGATCTGCCCGAGCGTCGCGCGCGCATAGAAGACGCCGGCGGGGTCCACCGCCTCGATGAGGACGCGATCCGGCGTGACGACGAGCCTGTAACCCTCCGCCGCCACGCCCGGCGTCAGGCCCAGGCGCACCTCGGGGCCGGCCGTCTTGGGGAGCGTGCCCCGCTTGGTCAGCGCCAGAGCTCCGCGCTCCGGCACGATCCGCCGCGGCGCCGGGACGAGCACGAGCCGGTCGATCATCCGCGAGAGGCTACTGCTACCATCCCCGAGATTCCAGGCAGCCCTTCCGATGTGGACGATCGACGACCGCGTCACGCACCGCGAGAACGCCGACCTCGGTGTCGGCCGCGTCGTCGAGGCCGACGGCCGGACGATCGTCGTCTTCTTCCCCGACGCCGATACGACGCTCCGCTTCGGAGCCGCGACCGACGCGCTCCGTCCGGCCCGCGAGGGGCAGGTCGCGATCCTGGGCCACGACGCGCTCGAACGGCTCGTCGCGGGCGAGGTGGACCCCGTCGAGGACTTCTCGTTGCGCCTCGATGCCTACCACCTCGCGCGCCGCCGGGAGTCGGACGACCTGTCCTCGTTCCTCGGCGGGCGCATCCGGCTCTTCCCCCACCAGCTCCACGTCGCGCTCCAGGCGACCCGGCAGGACCCGGTGCGCTGGCTCCTCGCCGACGAGGTCGGTCTCGGAAAGACGGTCGAGGCGTGCCTCATCGCGAACCACCTCCTGCGCGCCCGCCGCGCGGAGCGGACGCTCGTCGTGGCCCCGGCCACCCTCACCGTGCAGTGGCTCGGGGAGCTGTGGCGGAAGTACCACCAGGTCTTCGTGCTCTTGGACGAGGCACGCCTCGCCGACGTCGAGCGGGACTTCGGGAAGGGGTTCAACCCCTTCGACGCCCACCGGCGGACCGTGGTGTCCCTGGAGATGCTGGTCGCGCGCCCCAAGCTCACCGCGCAGGCGGTCGAGGCGGGGATCGACCTGCTCGTGGTGGACGAGGCGCACCACCTGCGGCGGCCGGCGGGGCACCCCGGCGAGCCCGCGTACCGGGCGATCGCGCCGATCGCCGCGCTGGGGCGCCACATCCTGCTCCTCACCGCCACGCCCCTCGAGGACGACGCGCACGGCTTCTTCCGCCTCCTCCAGCTCCTGCGCCCCGAGGTCTTCCCCGACGAGGACTTCGCGGGACGCCTCGCGCGGCGCGAGCCGCTTCCGCCTTGCGCCAGCTCGACGCGCCGCGCGGACATCGGCGGGCTCCCCCCGAGGACGCCTTCGCCGGTCGCGCTTCCGAAAGGCGCGGGGTGGGACGCGCTGGCCGCGCTCCTCGCGGACCTGCGCGCGCGCGAGACCCCGCACGAGGTCGCGCGGCGCGAGAGCGTGCGCCTGATCCGCGCGGCGATGTCGTCGGCGCCGTCGCTCCTGGCGAAGCTCCCCAAGGGGGACGACGCGACCCGCGAGCTGGCGCTGCGGTGGCAGGAGGACGACCCGCGCGTCGCGTGGCTCGGGGAGGCGTGCGCCCGCTGGAAGGCGCGCGGGGAGAAGACGCTCGTCTTCGCGCACGAGCGCGAGACGGTGGAGTGGCTGCGCCAGGAGCTGTCGCGGCGCGTGCAGCTCCGCACGGCGGTCTTCCACGAGGACCTGTCCCCCGGCCAGCGGGACATCGAGGTCGCGCAGTTCCGGCTGCCGTCGGGTCCGTCCACGCTCCTCGCGACCGAGAGCGGCGGCGAGGGGCGCAACTTCGAGTTCTGCCACCGCATCGTGCTCTTCGACCTCCCGTGGAGCCCGTCGGTCCTCGAGCAGCGGATCGGCCGGCTCGACCGCATCGGCCGCACGCACCCGGTGGAGATCGTCTACGTGCGCCCCCCGTCCGGCCTTCCCGCCGCGGTCGCCGCCCTCCACGAGCGGATCGGGATCTTCCGCGAGCCGCTCGGCGGGCTCGAGCGCGAGCTGGCGCACGTCGAGGCGGCGATCGAAGCGGCGGCCCTCTCGTCCGACGAGGAGATCCCCGCCTCCCGGTTCGACGACGTGGCCCGCGAGGCCGGCGAGGCGCGCACGAGGATGCGCGAGGCGGCGTACCACGCCCTCTTCCGCGACCCGTTCCGCCCCGAGGAGGCCGGAGCGCTCCTCGCGCGTGTCCCCGAGGACCTCGACGAGCTGACCGAAGAGGTCGTCACGGGTGTGTCCGAACGGCTCGGCCTCCACGTCGCGGTGTCCCGCGGCGGGAAGGTCCACGCGATCGAGCTGGGGAACCGCGCAAGGGTGGACTCGCTCCCCGGCGTCCCCGGCGGATCCAACTTCGTCGGCAGCTTCCTCCGCGAGGAGGCCGTCGAGGACGAATCGATCGACTTCTTCGCGTCGGGGCACCCGCTCGTCGAGGGGATCCTCGCGGAGGTGGACGACGGGAGGCTGGGGCGCACCGCGATCCTCCACGTCGATCGCCCCGGCATCGGCCTGCTCGCCCTCTACCGGGTCGAGGGCGGGTTCGAGGCGGTCGCGATCGACGGCACCGGGAAGCCGAACCCCGAATGGGCCGAGGCGCTGACGGCTCGCCCCCTCCGCACGCGCCGCGTCCGCGCCGAGGCGCTGGTCGCGCAGCCCGGCTGGGGGCCCGGCGTGCTCAAGCTGGCGGCGGCGCTCCCGCCCGGCCGCCGGCCCGACGCCCTGGCGCTCGTCATCGGAGACGGAACATGACCGGACTCGTCCTCGCCGCGGCGATCGCGGCAGCTCCCCCCGCGGCTCCTCCCTTCGACCTGGTGGCGACCCTCCGCGACTACCTGCGGCTCGACACGTCGAACCCGCCCGGGAACGAGCGGAAGGCGGCGGACTTCCTCAAGGCGATCCTCGACCGCGAGGGGATCCCCGCGGAGATCGTGGACCTCGAGCCGGGGCGGGCCTGCCTCGTCGCGCGCCTGTCCGGGAACGGGTCGAAGAAGGCGCTGATCCTCTCGCACCACATGGACGTCGTCCACGCCGAGCGCGCCCACTGGACCGTGGACCCGTTCGCCGCGGAGATCCGCGACGGCTACATCTACGCGCGCGGCGCTCTCGACATGAAGACGACCGGCATCCTCCAGCTCGCGACCCTGATCCGGCTCAAGCGCGAGGGGGTGAGGCTCGACCGCGACGTCGTCCTCATCGGCACCGCGGACGAGGAGGTGGGCGCCACCGGCATGACCGCGCTCATCGAGAAGCGCCCCGAGATCTTCGTGGGGGCCGCGCTCTCCCTCACCGAGGGGGACGTCATCGACGCCCGCGGCGGGGGCGTGCGCGCCTGGAACGTGAGCGTCGCCGAGAAGTCGCCGCTGTGGCTCGAGCTGACCGCGACGGGCACCGCCGGGCACGCCTCGACGCCTCCGACGGGAGGGACCGCGGTGGACGCGCTCGTCGCGGCCCTCGACCGCTTGAGGCGCCACGAGACCGCGATCGTCGTCCTCCCCGAAGTCGCGCGGTACTTCGCGGCGCTCAAGAACCGCTTCCCGGGATTGGCGCCGGACAAGCTCGAGCGCATCGCCGCGTCCCTCCAGGCCGACCCGGCCTTCCGCACGGCGTTCCTCGCCGATGCGGAGCGCGCGGCCCGCGTGCGCAACACGTTCGCGATCACCGTGCTCAAGGGGGGCCCGCAGACCAACGTCATCCCGAAGACCGCCGTTGCGCAGGTCGATTGCCGCCTGCTCCCCGGCGAGGACCCCGGCGCGATGATCGAGGAGATCCGCGCCGCGATCGACGACCCGAGGATCGACATCCGCTCCCTCCAGCCGGTCGTGGCGTCCACGATCTCCGGGACGGGATCGCCGCTGTTCCGCGCGATCGAGAAGGTCGCGGCGCGGGAGGCGCCGGGCGTGCCGGTCGTCCCGACGCTCCTCACGTCGTGGACGGAGTCCGCGCTCCTGCGGCCGCTGGGCATCGACGCCTACGGGTTCGACCCGCTGGCGCTCGACGAGCGGGAGCTCGCGCTCTCGCACGGCGATAACGAGCGGGTCTCGCTCGCAAACGTCGAGCGGGGCGCCGCGATCCTCTACGCGATCGTCAAGGAGACCGCGGCGAAATAGGGTCGGCGAGGCGATCCCGGATCTGCCGGAGCAGGATCGCCATCACGAAGACCAGGAGGATGACCGCGTACTCGAGGAGCCGTCCCGGCTCCCAGACCCGGAGGATCGTGTACCCGAAGGCGCGCACGACGAACTCCAGGACCGACAGCGCGAGAAGGCCGAAGGCGGTCCCGAACAAGAGCCGCGCTGCGAGATTCATGATCGCCTCCTAGCGCCGGGGGATGACGACGGACGTGCCGCTCACCCGGAGCGTCCGCATGTTGACGCCGATCATCGCGATCGACTTGTCCGGCCTCACGAACCAGAGCTGCGCGTTGGCGGGCCACTGGGGCGCCGTCGTGACCGCGACGAGCTCCCCGAGGTCCGCCGGGATCGCATCGAGCGTGACGGTCTTCTGGGTCCCGGGCGGCCCCGCGGGCGCGTCGAGCCTCTGACAACCGGACGCGGCGAGAACGAGACAGCCCAGGACGAGGATGGATGGGCGCATGGCAGGTCCTCCTGCCGGAGCGGATTACGCCCGGCGGGGACGTCTGTCAAACGTCACGAGGTAGTACGTCAGCGGGAGCGCCGCGGCGGCCGCCGTGAACGCCCAGACCTGCCACCCGGAGCCGCGGAGCAGGATGACGACGACCAGCAACCCGCCGGCCGCGAGGAAAGGCGCGCGCCGGCGCTGCGCGGGGCGGAACCGGTCGGGCTCGCGGCGCACGAGCACGACGAGCGCCGCGGCGGCCATCGCGATCGCGACCAAGGCCGCGGCCGTGGAGGCGAGCGCGATGAAGTTGTAGGCGTCGAGCAGCGACTGGACGAAGTACGTCGAGGCGAGCGCCCCCGCCGCGATGCCGGAGAGCGCGAGGGCGCGCGTCGGGGCGCCCGTGCGCGGGCTCAGGCGCGCGAGCGCTTCGGGCATGTAGCCGCGCTTCGCCGCGGCCTGCGGGAGCCGGCCCGCGATGAGGATCCAGCCGTTGAGCACGCCGGCGATCGAGATCAGCGCCCCCACCGTGACGAACGCCTTGCCCCACGGTCCCAGCGCGTGCTCGGCCGCGAGCGCCAAGGGGCTCGCGCTCCCCGCGATCGTCGCCGAGGGAAGCGCCAGCGCGACCGCCAGCGCGACCGCGAAGTACGCGGCCGCGGCGACGCCGAACCCGCCGAACGCCGCGAGGCGGATCGTGCGCCGCGCGTCGCGCATCTCCTCGGCGGGCACCGTCGCCGTCTCGCTCCCCAGGAAGGGCCAGGCCACGAGCGCGATCGCGGGGAAGAGCGCCCCCCACCCCTTGGGCGCGAACGGCTGGAGGTTCGCCGTGGATGCGTGCGGGATCAGCGCGAGCGCCAGGACGGCGAGCGGAAGGAGCTTCAAGAGCGTCGTCGTGGTCTGGACGAACGAGCCCGCGCGGACCCCGCCCATGTTGACGATCGTGAGCGTCCACAGGAGCGCCTGCGCGAGGAGGAACGCGGGGAGCGGCCGCGAGAAGACGGGGAAGAACACCTGCGCGTACCCGACGAACGCGGTGACGAACGCGGCGTTGCCGATGCAGCACGAGATCCAGTACATCGACGAGGCGATCAGGCCCGCGAGCGGGCCGAACGCGCGCTCGGCGTAGACCTGGAGGCCCCCCTGGTACGGGTACGCCTCCGCGAGGTCGGCGTAGACGGCGTTGAGGAAGAAATACCCCAGCGCGACGATCGGCCACGCGAGGAGCGACAGCGGTCCCGCGGCGTCGGCGAGCGAGGCGGGGATGACGAAGATCCCCGAGCCGACGATGTTCCCGGCGACCAGCGCGATCGAGCCGAGAAGCCCCAGCCCGCGGACGAGCTCCCCGTCCCGACTCTTTTGCACGCCCCTTCTTAACACGGTGGTGGCAGCATGGGCGCCATGTGGCTCCTCGCCGCGCTCCTCCTCCTGGCCGCCGCTTCCCCCGCTCCGCGCCCGCGCGCCCGCGATCTCGGCGTCCCGTTCGACGGGACGCCGGGGGCGTGGAACGCGATCACCGACGTCGCCGGTGTCACGGTCGGGCACGAGACGATCGTGTCCGGCGAGGGGAAGCTCGTCGTCGGCAAGGGGCCGGTGCGCACCGGGGTGACGGCGGTCTTCCCGCGCGGGCGGGACACCGACCGCCCCGCGCCCGCCGCGTGGTTTTCGCTGAACGGGAACGGGGAGATGACCGGCACGGCGTGGATCGAGGAGTCGGGCCTGCTCCACGGGCCCGTCCTCCTGACCAACACCCACGGCGTCGGCGTCGTGCGCGACGCGGCGCTCGCGTGGAGGATCAAGCACGGACCGCCCGACGCCGAGGGGTACTACTGGTCGTCGCTCCCCGTCGTCGGCGAGACATGGGACGGGGAGCTGAACGACATCAACGGCTTCCACGTGAAGCCGGAGAACGTCGCCCGCGCGATCGAGACGGCGAAGCCGGGGCCGGTCGCGGAGGGGAACGTCGGCGGCGGGACCGGATCGATCTGCTTCGAGTTCAAGGGCGGGATGGGGACGTCGTCGCGGAAGCTCCCGGCGAAGCGCGGCGGGTTCACCGTCGGCGTCCTCGTGCAGTGCAACTGCGGGCGCCGGCCGCAGCTCACCATCGCCGGCGTTCCCGTGGGACGCGAGATCCCGGAGCAGCCCGCCTACGGCGAGGACGCCGACGAGACCGGCTCGATCCTCATCGTGATCGCGACCGACGCGCCACTCCTGCCGCACCAGCTCGAGCGGGTCGCTCGCCGCGCGTCGATGGGCCTCGCCCGGCTGGGGAGCATCAGCGGGAACGGCTCCGGCGACCTGTTCGTCGCGTTTTCGACCTCCGATCCGTCGTGGGATGCCGCCAAGCGCCGCTACACGACGAGCTACCTCTCGAACGAGGACCTCGACCCCGTCTTCGAGGCGACCGTGCAGGCGACCGAGGAGGCGATCGTCAACGCGCTCGTCGCGGCGGAGACGATGACCGGCATCGACGGCAAGACGGTGATCGCGCTCCCCCACGACCGCTTGAAGAAGGCGCTCGCGAAGTACGGGAGGTGAGAGAGTTCCTCGATCGCGCGCTGCGGGCGGGCGGGGCGCGCCCGTTCCTCCGCTACCGCGAGCGCACGTGGACCTATGCGGCCGCAGGTGACGTCGTCGCGCGGCTCGCCGAGGAGCTCCACCGGGAGGGGCTCGCCGAAGGCGACCGGCTCGCGATCCACCTGCCGACCTCCCCGGAGCACCTGTTCCTGTGGCTCGCGACCGTCAAGGCGGGGATCGTCTCGTGCCCGATCCACCCGGATGCGGCACCGGCGGAGGTCGAAGCGTCGATCGAGCTCCTCTCCCCGCGAGGCGTCTTCGACAGGACCGGGCTGAGGCTGCTCGATGCGAGCGCCGCACCTTGCGACCCCTCGATCGTGACGATCCTCACCACCTCCGGCACGACCGGGCGGCCGAAGGCCGCGATGCTGTCGGGGCGCATGGCGGTCCTGACCGGCGAAGGGTTCGCGCAGTGGCTGCGGCTGACGCGGGAGGACCGCCTGTTCACGTGCCTTCCGCTCTCCCACGTCAACGCGCGCTTCTACTCCACGCTCGGCGCCCTGGCGGCGGGGGCGTCGCTCGCGCTGGAGGAGCGCTTCTCCGCGTCGCGCTTCTGGGCCTCCGTGCGCGCGTCGGGTGCGACCGAGGTGAACGCGATCGGCGCGATGCTCAAGATCCTCCTGGACCGCCCGCCCGAGGCGTCGGATCGCGATCACGGCCTGCGCCTGGTCTACGCGGCCCCGGCCCTCGGCCGCGAGGCGCACCTCGCCTTCGAGGAGAGGTTCGGCGTGCGCCTCGTCATCGGCTACGGGCTGACCGAGAGCACCTTCGGCTTCATCCACCCCCTCGACGAGCGGCGGGACCTCGACGCGATGGGCGTCCCGCGCGGGCACGGCGAGGTCCGCCTCGTGGACGGCGAGGTGCAGCTCCGGAACGACGCCTCGTTCTCCGGCTACTTCGGCGACGACGCGGCGACCCGCGCCGCCTGGACGGACGACGGCTGGCTGAAGACCGGGGACCTCGCGCGCGTCACCGCCGACGGGCACTACGTCTTCCTCGGGCGCAAGAAGCTCGTCATCCGCCGCCGCGGCGAGAACCTCACGCCGGGCGAGGTCGAGGAGGTGCTCGAGCGGCACCCGTCGGTCCTCGAGGCCGGCGTGATCGGCGTCCCGTCGCCGCTCGGGGAGGACGACGTCCTCGCGTGCGTCGTGCTGCGGGCCGGAGCCTCGGTGACGGCGGACGAGCTCGCCGCGCATGCCGCGAAGGAGCTCGCCGCGTTCAAGGTGCCGACGCGGTGGCGCTTCCTCGACGCGCTCCCGCGCACCCCGACGCAGCGGATCGCCTACGACGAGCTGCGCGCCGCGGTCACCGGGGACGGAGGATGATCGCCGCCGCCCCGGCCTTCCCGACCGCGGACCACATCTGCTTCACCTCGGGGAAGGCCTCCGGGTCGAAGCGCGTGCGCGCCCGCTCGTAGACGAGCGAGCCGCGCACGGTGTCCCCCTCGCGCGAGACGCCGGACTTGACCATCCATCCGGTGCCGGACACCTCCTGGGGCTGCGGGAGGCCTCCCTCCGGGGCGCCGACGATCGAGGCCACGTACGAGAGGCGCACCGGCCCCTCGAAGACGATCGGGCCCTTGCGCTTGGCGAGCGGGACGCGGGCGACGTCCGCCGTCGTGCCGGCGAACACTCCCAGCAGCCCGTCCTGGAGCTCCGCCGAGTCGGCGGGCAGGTCGAGCTTCAGCGTCTCGACGTACGCCCCATCGCGCGTCTCGAGCGTCGAGGAGTAGTCCTTCACCTCGGCCCCGGCCCAGGCGCGACGCGCCTCGGCTTCCACGCTCTCGCGCCGCTCCACCGCCGATCCGGCGTACTTGGCGCGTGCGGTTTCGGCCGGCCAGCCGAAGTACTTCGTCTCCACCGTCACGCCCGCGCCGCCGTCCTTGCCGAGCGTGAGCACCGCCGAGCGCTCGATGCGGTGCGTCGCGGGGTCTCCCGCCGGCATCGTCACGAGGATGCCGCGGTCCCCCGCGATGAGCGCGCCGCGGTGTCCCGCGAGGGCCGCGGGCAACGTGCCCGGCCAGGCGTATTCGTCGGTCGTGTCCACGACGAGCACCCGGCCGAGACCCGGAGGCTCGATCATCGCGGAGCCCAGGCCGTCCGGGACGGGGGCGTCCTTCGGCCACGCGACGCCGACGACGAAGTGGTCGAACGCGCCCGGGTCGGGGATGGTGTCCGCCACCGTGTCCGCGCGGGTCGCGTTGATGAGGATCGGATACGACTCGAAGCCGGCCGCGGAGAGGACCGAGCGGAACAACGTGCCCTTGTCCTTGCAGTCCCCGTAGAGCCCCGCCAGCGTCGCCTTCGCGTACGCGGGCGTGTAGCCGCCGATCCCGACCGCACGCGACAGGTACCGCACGCGATTCCGGACGAGCAGCGCGACCGCGCGGATCCGGTCCAGCGGCTCGGCGGGTGCCCCCGCGAGCGCCTCCTTCGCGGCAGCTTCGATCGCGGGATCGGAGGCGTCGCGTCCCTTCGCGAGCCCTTGGAACCACCGTGCGAACCCGTCCCAATCCGAAAGCGCCGGGACGGCGGGGGGCGCGCCGGCGGGCGGATCGAGCGCGACCACGAGCCGTGGGGTCAGGTCGCTGGCGTCGGGGCCGAGCGGCTCGTCCTTCGGGGGCATCCAACCGGACACCTGGAAGGTCCAGCCCGTCGCGTCGCGCGAAGGCTCGGGCCCCTTCGACCGCAGCCACGCGTGCCGCAGCGTCCAGCCGGGAGGAGCGGCGAGCACCACCCGCTCGAGGTCCACAGGGCGCGTCGCATCGCCCAGCGAGAACGTCTCGGACGAGGTGTAGGGCTTGCGCTCCGCCTCGAACTCGAAGAAGACCAGGCTCCCCCGCTTGAGTCCCTGGAGGGCGACCGCGCGCGCTTTCGCGTCGGTGAGGAACGTGTCGGACATCGTGACGTCCACGCTGCCGCCGATGTTCCGCTCGGCGCGCTCGCCGGGGGGCACGTGCCAGCCCTTCGACTTCTTGACCTTCGTATCGTCGTTGAAGTTGAAAAAGCCCAGCATCACGTCGTCCGCGCGGTTGCTCAGGATCTGTCCCGCGCTCCGCTGGACGACCCGCCAGGGTGAGCCCTTGGGGTCCACCTCGATCCGGACCTCGGAGTAGAGGACGCGGGACGGCCACTCCGGGCTCCCCTCGGGGATCGGCGGCGCCGATTCCGCGATCGCCTTTGCCCAGTCGGGAAGTCCCGCGCGCGCCTCGACGGTGACGGCGAGCGCCGCGAGCGCGCACGCGAAGACGATGCGGTGGCCTCTCATCGATCCCCTCCCGTCCTCTCGAAGGCGAGCGCCGTCCGGTCGGCGGTGCTCACCTGCTTGAGGAACGACTTCAACGCCTCGTAGTCGGCTTGCTTCACGAGCAGCGGGAGGAGCGCGAGCGCCCGATCGACGTGGTACCCCTTGTCGGTCTTCGTGGCGGCCCACTGGTACTTGCCGAACGGCGACTCGAGCTTGACCTGAGGCGGCGGGGCCTTCGCCGAGAAGCCGGGGGGCGGGGCGATGTCCACCGACACGATGTCCAGGCGGGGGTAGTTGAACACCACGGGGTTGACCCGCGTCGGAGAGGTCAGCTCCGGCGTCTCGGGCCACCAGGCGCCCAGCACGGTGAAGCGGTAGTCGGAGATCTCCTCGGTGACGTTCGCCTCGCCGGCCGTGATGTCGCACGCGATCTGGAACGGCGCCGACGGCTGGTCGAGGCTCGGAAGCTCCGCGGCGAGGACCTCGCCCGATCCGCTTCCCCCGCACAGCTTGTCGAGCTTCTCCTTCCTCTCGGTCGGATCCAGGCGGCGGAGCCAGCGGCGGTAGTACATCCCCGCGGCTCCGAGGCCGGTGCGCGACCACTGCGCGGTGATCTCGTCGTCCTCGGAGAAGCCGATCGCCACCTTCGTGTCCGTGCGGTTCCGGGGACCCGCGGCGGGCGGGATGGTGAACCCCCGCATCCCCTTCGAGGTACAGACGAAGGCCGTACCGCCGGTCGCATCCCAGGGGACCTCGCCGTAGGGGAGCCCCGACCCGGGATCCACGACCGTCCACGCGTCGTCGGCGCCGCCGGGCGCGCGCACGCCCACGAACGTGTAGGCGAACTGGTCCAGCGACTTCCAACCCCGGTTCCAGTACCGCTCAGTGCGGTCCACCGCATAGATGAGCGCGGACTCGGCACCGAGCCCCCTCGCCACGCTCGCGAAGAGGAGGTCGAGCTGCCACCCGTTTCCCTCCCCCGCCTTGAGGACCGCCTTCGCCGTGCTCGCCTGCTCGTCGTCGTCCTCGATGACCGCGTCCACCTGCTCCGCGGTCCTGAACCAGGTGTTGGTGACGTTCGCGCCGATCCAGTCGTAGGCGGCCGCGAGGCGCGCGGGGAGCGGCGCGTCGACGGGAATGTTCATCCCCGCGATCGCCTCCCGAACCGCGCTGCCGCTCGCGAAGGACTTGATGCGGGTGTCGGCGCGCCTGGCTTCGAGATCCCAGTACTCGTCCACCTTGTCGTTGTTGCCGTAGTAGAAGGTCACGGCGGCGCGCACCTCCCCCTCCGGGGGCATGTACGGCTCCGACTTGACCGGCTTGAGGTCCCACGCCGCCACGAGGACCGAGCTCGCGGCCGGCGTGACCTTGACGTTGCGTCCGTCCGTGTGGGTGGACGTGAACGACGCGGCGATCCCCGGAGAGGGAACCCACCGGAACTTGAACGACCGCACCGGCCACTCCTGCTCGAGCTCGACCCGCGTGTACGGGAAGTACCCCTCGCCGCGAATCACGTACCCGTAGTCGATCACCGCCCCCGGCACGATCCCCGGGAGCGCGCCCCTCAACGTCGTCGTCCGCCCGAAGGTGGTCTTGGCGATCGTCTGCTGGGAGAGCTCGGCCTGCGTCAGCTCCAGGACCTTCCCGTCGGGGAGGATCGTCCGGCCCCACCACTTCTTCAGCCCGGAGGGCGAGCTGACCGGGATCTCGACGTCCCCCAACGCGCGCCCCTCCGGCGAGAGGACCTTCGCGCGCAGGTGGTACGTGAGCACGTACCCGGTGCCGCGCGCCTCGTCGCGATCGGTCTCCTCGAGGAGGATCACAGCGTGCTGCGTGCCGGCCGCGGGATCGGCCACGATCGCCGCCTCTTCGGACGTGATCGCCGGCAGTCCCGGATTGATCGCGATGTCCGTGCGCTCGGCGAAGGCGATCGACGTCGCCGCGAGCGCGAGCACCCCCCCGGTGACACCACCCCGAGCTGGAATCCGCATGCCCTTCCCCCTGTAGGGGAAATGAATACCGGTTTTGGAGGCCGCTTGCGAGGATTTCTTGCGTCAGCCCCGACCGGCTAGAGCTCCGACAACAGCGCGTCGATGACGTCGAGCCCCCACGAGAGGTCTCCCTCCTCGATGCACAGCGGCGGCGCCACGAAGACGTAGTTGAACCGCGTCGCGAGATGGATGCCGCGATCGAGGGCCTTGCGGGCGAGATCCTCCGCGGCGAACGGCTCGCGCGTTTCCCGGTCCTTCACGAGCTCGATCACGCCGTAGAGGCCCAGGCTGCGGACGTCCCCCACGATCGCATGCTTTGCGGCGATCGCGGCCAGGCGCTCGGCCAGAGCCGCGTCGAGGCGCGCCGCGCGCTCCACGAGCCGCTCCTCCTTCATCACCGCGATCGTGGCGACCGCCGCGGCGAGCGAGATCGGGTG
>Ga0068859_100002730_pt1 | contig 17902 bp, 13 predicted proteins | sample KBSSwiS22_FD_66585 | JGI IMG/M metagenome (GOLD analysis project Ga0068859, IMG submission 66585) | Switchgrass rhizosphere microbial communities from Kellogg Biological Station, Michigan, USA - KBS Switchgrass S2-2 | ecosystem: Host-associated > Plants > Roots > Rhizosphere > Soil ...
ATCGAGATCGGCTCGTACCGCGGCATGCGGCACCGCCGCAATCTCCCGTGCCACGGCCAGCGCACGCACACGAACGCGCGCACCCGCCGCGGGCCGCGCCGTTCCATCGCGGGCAAGAAGAAAACGACCGGGAAGAAGGGCTAAGGGGTTCTTGAATGGCTAAAGCGGCAAAGGCGCCCGGCAAGAAGGGCGGCAAGAAGGAAAAGAAGAACATCCCGCACGGCGTGGCGAACATCCACGCGTCGTTCAACAACACGATCGTGACGATCACGGACCCCAAGGGAAACGTGCTCTCCTGGTCGTCGGCGGGCGTGCAAGGGTTCAAGGGATCGCGCAAGGGAACGCCCTTCGCGGCCCAGACGGCGGCGCAGGCCGCCGGCAACGCGGCCAAGGAGCACGGCGTGCGCTCGCTCGACGTCCGGGTCAAGGGACCAGGGGCGGGCCGCGAGTCGTCGATCCGCGCGCTGCAGACCGCGGGCATGGACGTCAAGTCGATCAAGGACGTGACGCCGATCCCGCACAACGGTTGCCGCCCTCCGAAGCGGCGCCGCGTCTGAGTAGGGGAGGAAACGCATCGTGGCGAGAACGACGGGATCGGTTTGCAGGCTCTGTCGCCGGGAGGGCATGAAGCTCTTCCTGAAGGGCGATCGCTGCTTCAAGGAAAAGTGCGCGGTCGAGCGGCGCGGGTACGCTCCCGGGCAGCACGGGCGACGTCGCACGAAGGTGCAGGCCTACGGCGTGCAGCTGCGCGAAAAGCAGAAGGTGAAGCGGGTCTACGGCGTCCTCGAGCGCCAGTTCCGCCACTACTTCGCCAACGCCAACCGCAAGAAGGGCATCACGGGCGCGAACTTGCTCCAGATGCTCGAGTGCCGGCTGGACAACGTCGTCTTCCGGCTCGGCTTTGCGTTCTCGCGCGCCGCGGCCCGGCAGCTCGTCGCCCACGGCCACATCCTGGTCAACGGGCGCCGCGTCGACATTCCGTCGAGCCTGGTGAAGGCGGGCGCCGTGATCTCGCTGAAGGAAGACTCGCGCAAGAACGACGTCATCAAGATGTCCCTCGACACCGCCAAGGGCCGCGGCGTTCCGGGGTGGCTCGACCTGGACGCCGACCGCTTCCAGGGAACGGTCAAGCAGCTCCCGAACCGCGAGGACATCGTCCTTCCGATCCAGGAGCAGCTGATCGTCGAGCTCTACTCGAAGTAAGCGTTCTCGGGCGCCGCGCGCGCCCGTAGGAGGTTTGAAGCCTATGCTGTGGAAAGGATTCCAGAGGCCGAAGCGGCTCGAGGTCGAGCGCGACACGCTGACGCCCAAGTTCGGACGATTCTCCGCGCAGCCCTTCGAGCGCGGGTTCGGGACGACGATCGGAAACGCCCTGCGCCGCATCCTGCTGTCGTCGGTCGAGGGCGCCGCGATCACCTCCGTCAAGATCGAGGGCGTCCTGCACGAGTTCTCGTCCGTCCCCGGCGTCGTCGAGGACACGACGGACATCATCTTGAACCTGAAGCAGATCCCGTTCCGGTGTCACAGCGACCACGCCGAGACCTTGGTGATCCACGCCGTCGGCCCCAAGACCGTCAAGGCGGGGGACATCCAGGCGTCCGCCAACGTCGAGATCCTCGACCCCGAAGCGCCGATCGCGACGCTGTCGGAAGAAGGAAAGCTCACGATGGAGATGCGCCTCCGCAAGGGGCGAGGCTACGTCTCCGCCGACCGCAACTTCGACGAGGATCTGGGAATCGGCTACATCCCGGTGGACTCGATCCACGCGCCGGTCCGCAAGGTCAACTACATCGTCGAGGACGCCCGGCTCGGCCAGAAGACCGACTACGACCGGCTGACGCTCGAGGTCTGGACCAACGGCGCGATCACCCCGCAAGACGCGGTGGCGATGGCGGCGAAGATCCTCAAGGACCACATGTCGATCTTCATCAACTTCGAGGAGTCGGGCGACGAGGTCGTGGACTTCCCGTCGACCGAGGACGAGCGCGTGCTCGACCAGCTCAACCGCTCGGTCGACGAGCTCGAGCTGTCCGTGCGCTCCTACAACTGCCTGAAGAACGCGAACATCAAGACGATCTACGACCTCGTGACGAAGACCGAGCCCGAAATGCTGAAGACGAAGAACTTCGGGCGGAAGTCGTTGAACGAGATCAAGGACATCCTCGCCGAGATGGGTCTTTCGCTCGGCATGAACATCGACGCGCGGAAGCTGAAGGCGCGTAGCTGACTTTGAGCTCTCGCGCTCTCTCGAACCGCTTCAAAGTTCAAGAGCTCGAAAGTTCCAGACGGAGATACAGGCCATGAAGCACAGGGTCGCGGGAAGGAAGCTCGGACGCACGTCGATGCACAGGACCGCGCTGCTGCGGAACCTGTCCACCGATCTGTTCCGGCACGAGCGGATCCGGACCACGCTGATGAAGGCGAAAGAGCTCCGGCCCTTCGCGGAAAAGCTGATCACGCTCGCCAAGCGCGAGACCCTGCACGCGCGCCGGCTCGTGCTGCGGGACATTCACGACAAGGACGTCGTCTCGAAGATGTTCGACACGATCTCGTCGCGCTTTGCGCAGCGGCCCGGCGGCTACACGCGGATCGTCAAGCTGGGCCCGCGCCGCGGCGACAACGCCGAGATGGCTCTGATCGAGCTGATCGGCGCCGAGACCGCCAAGAAGGCGGCCGCGCCCGCCGCAGGTGAGGGAGCGGAAGCCGGAGCGCCGAAGGAAGCCAAGTCCAAAGCACCCGCGAAAGCCAAGGCGGACAAGGGCGAGAAGAAGGCCAAGCCCGCCCGCGGAACCGACGAAGCGGCCGGGAAGAAGGCGGCCCGCGCGAAGGGCGCTCCCAGGCCCAAGACCGAGTCGAAGGGGAAATCGAAGGCGGGGGCTGCGACCCGGAAGGTGGGAAAATCCGGATCCTAGGGACTGCCACCATGAACGAGCGGTAATCAGTCGAGAGGGAGCCTTAAGGCTCCCTCTTTTTTTGCGGGCGGGGGAGACGGCGTGCCGAAGCGCACCGACATCCGGAAGATCCTGATCATCGGATCGGGGCCGATCGTCATCGGGCAAGGGTGCGAGTTCGACTACTCGGGCACGCAGGCCTGCAAGGCGCTGAAGGAAGAAGGGTATGAAGTCGTCCTGGTGAACTCGAACCCGGCGACGATCATGACCGACCCGCTGACGGCCGACCGTACCTACATCGAGCCGCTGATCCCGGAGATCGTCGAGCAGGTCATCGCACGCGAAAGGCCCGACGCCCTGCTGCCGACGGTGGGCGGGCAGACGGCGCTGAACCTCGCGGTCGCCCTGTGCGAGCGGGGGGTCCTGGACAAGTACGGCGTCGAGATGATCGGCGCGAACCTCCGCTCGATCCAGGTGGCCGAAGATCGCCTGGCTTTCAAGGACGCGATGGCCCGCATCGGACTGCCGATGCTGTTGAGCGGCACCGTGACGACCTTGGACGAGGCGGTCGTCCTCCTGGACAAGGTCGGCTTCCCCGCGATCATCCGGCCCTCGTTCACCCTCGGGGGGACCGGGGGCGGGATCGCCTACAACCGGGAGGAGTTCGAAGAGATCGTCTCGGCGGGGCTCGACGCCAGCCCGACGCGCCAGGTGCTGATCGAGGAATCGGTTCTGGGATGGAAGGAATACGAGCTCGAGGTCATGCGTGACCTCGCGGACAACGTCGTCATCATCTGCTCGATCGAGAACTTCGACGCGATGGGGGTCCACACGGGCGACTCGATCACCGTGGCGCCGGCGATGACCTTGACCGACAAGGAATACCAGGCGATGCGGGACGAGGCGATCCGCGTCATCCGCGAGGTCGGCGTCGAGACGGGCGGCTCGAACATCCAGTTCGCCGTCGAGCCCGCGACGGGACGCCGTGTCGTCATCGAGATGAACCCGCGCGTGTCGCGGTCGTCCGCGCTCGCGTCGAAGGCGACGGGGTTTCCGATCGCCAAGATCGCGGCGAAGCTCGCCGTGGGGTACACGCTCGACGAGATCCCGAACGACATCACGAAATCCACGCCGTCATCGTTCGAGCCGACGCTCGACTACGTCGTGGTGAAGATCCCCCGCTGGGCGTTCGAAAAGTTCCCGGCGACGGTCGCAACGCTCGGCACGCAGATGAAATCCGTCGGCGAGGCGATGGCGATCGGCCGGACGTTCAAGGAGGCCCTCCAGAAAGCGCTGCGCTCGCTGGAGATCGGCCGCGCCGGCCTGGGCGCCGACGGCAAGGACCGGATGGACCCGGCGCGGTTGCGGGAAAAGCTCATCACGCCGAACTGGGAGCGGATCTTCTACCTCCGGCACGCGTTCCAAGCCGGCATGACGGTGGCGGAGATCGCGGGGCTCACGAAGATCGACCCGTGGTTCCTGCAGCAGATCGAAGAGCTGGCTGCCATGGAGGACACGCTCGTCAAGGCTGGGTTCGCGAACGTGCCGAAGGACCTGTTCCGCAACGCGAAGCGGGCGGGCTTCTCGGACCGCCAGCTCGCGCATCTGTGGAACGGCACGGAGGACGCGGTCCGCGCCGGGCGCAAGGCCGCCGGGATCGAGGCCGTCTACAAGACCATCGACACCTGCGCGGCGGAGTTCGAAGCCAGGACGCCGTACCTCTATTCGACCTTCGAAGACGAAGACGAATCGCACCCGAGCGGCCGGCGCAAGGTGATCATCCTGGGCGGTGGCCCGAATCGCATCGGGCAGGGGATCGAGTTCGACTACTGCTGCTGCCATGCCTCGTTCGCCCTGAAGGAAGAGGGGATCGAGAGCATCATGATCAACTGCAATCCGGAGACGGTCTCGACCGACTACGACACATCCGACCGCCTGTACTTCGAGCCGCTCACGCTCGAAGACGTCTTGCGCATCGTCGAGATCGAAAAGCCGGAAGGGGTGATCGTCCAGTTCGGCGGGCAGACCCCGCTCGGCCTGGCGCTGCCGCTCCAGGCTCGCGGTGTCGGCATCCTCGGCACGTCCCCCGACTCGATCGACCTCGCGGAAGACCGCCGCCGCTTCGGCGCGCTGCTGGCCGACCTGAAGATCCCCGCGCCGGCGTGGGGCACCGCGCGCTCGCTGGAGGAAGCCACCGAGATCGGGCGCCGCATCGGATATCCGCTGCTGGTACGCCCCTCGTACGTGCTCGGGGGCCGCGCGATGTTCGTCACCCACGACGAAGAGCGGCTGGCCGAGACCATGCGCCGTGCGGTCGAGGCGTCCCCCGAGCATCCGGTGCTCCTGGACCGCTTTCTCGAAGACGCGTTCGAGCTCGACGTCGACGCGCTGTGCGACGGGAAACGCGTCGTCGTCGCCGGCATCATGCAGCACATCGAGGAAGCCGGCATCCACTCCGGCGACTCCTCGTGCGTCCTCCCCCCGCACAGCCCCGAGGTCGCGTCGAAGCTCGACGTCGTGCGGGACTACACGCGCCGGCTCGCCATGGCCCTGTCCGTGCGGGGCCTGATGAACGTCCAGTACGCCATCAAGGGAGACGACGTCTTCGTCCTCGAGGTCAACCCGCGCGCCAGCCGCACCGTCCCGTTCGTCTCCAAGGCGACCGGAATCCCTCTGGCCCGCATCGCGGCCAAGATCATGGTCGGCCGCACGCTCGACGACCTCGGCATCCAAGACGAGCCCAAGCTGAACGGCCAGTTCGTCAAGGCGTCGGTCTTCCCGTTCGCGAAATTCCCCGGCGACGACCCCGTCTTGGGCCCCGAGATGCGCAGCACCGGCGAGGTCATGGGCTTCGCAGACGGATTCGGCGAGGCCTTCGCCAAGGCGAGCTATGGAGCCGGCCTGAAGCTACCCGTCGAGGGCACCGCGTTCGTGACCGTCAACGACCGCGACAAGGGCCAGCTGCTGCCCCTGGCGCACCAGCTGATCGAGCTGGGCTTCCGGCTCGTTGCGACCGACGGCACCGCGCGGTTCCTGCGCTCCAACGGCGCCCCCTGCGCGCACGTATTCAAGGTCTTGGAGGGCCGCCCGAACGCCGTCGACCTGATGAAAAACGGTGCGATTCACCTCGTGATCAACACGCCGCTCGGCAAGGCTTCCTACTTCGACGAAAAGGCGCTCCGCACGACGGCGACCCAGCGGGGGATTCCGCTGATCACCACGCTGTCCGGCGCGCACGCCATGGTCGAGGCGATCCGCGCGCTGCAGCGCGGGGCGCTCACCGTGAAAAGCCTGCAAGAGGTCTACGCGTAACCCTTCTGTCGCGGACGCGCGCTTGTAAAGCTTTCGAAGCGATGCGCGCGCTATCGAACAAAACCCTTTCGATCGGTGCTTTTTCATTGGCACGCCTCTCGCTCAGCAAGCACGCGGAGGCATTATGAAAAAGCACAGACTCAGCGCATGGCTCCTTCCCATCACGATCTTCGTGATCGGGTGCGCCGGTCACTACGGATCGAATCGCAACTTGCCGCCCCGAGGGGACGACGCCTCGGAGGTCAAGGCCGATCTGGACGCGAACGACCCCACGACCTACGAAAAGCACCACGATGACGACGTCAAGCTCGCCGACCGTGGCGAGATGAAAGACAGCAACCTCGCCGAAAACGTTCGACAGGCCATCGACACCGACGAAGCGTCGAAAGTCACGATCGTGGCCGAAAACGGCGTGGTGACCCTGCGGGGCACCGTGCCCACCAGCGAAGAAAAACAGCTCCTCGCCGATCGCGCGCAGCGTGTCAGCGGCGTGAAGCGTGTCGAGAACAAGCTCGAGGTCAGCGCGACCCGCTAGCCTTCTCTCCGAGCTGCCTCGCATAGGCGGCCAGGGGCGCGTAGTCCTCTTCGGCGATGACGCCGTCCCACGTGGGCATCTTCACGCCGGGCTTGGCGATCTCGGGGTGGCGGATGTAAGCGATCAGCTCGGGGTCGGTGGGGAAGTCCTTCGCCCCTTTTCGCAGGTCGTAGACGCCGACGCCGGAATCGCCGTGGCAGCCGTTGCAGCCGTAACGATAGAAAGCCAGGCGCCCCGCGTCGGTGCCCGTGACCGCCGCCACGGCCGGGCGCGGCACCGCGTTCTTGATCGGCGGGACCGTGCGCAGGTAAGCGTAGATCGCGCGGGCGTCGTCGTCGGTCAGCTCCGGGAACGGCTGCATCGGGTACACGACGACCGTCTTGTCCGGGCGCACGCCGAAGCGCACGAGACGGACGAAATCGTCCTCGGACCACTTGCCGATCCCGGTATCGGGGTCGGGGGTGATGTTCGCGGTCTTCACGATCCGGCCGTTCATGTCGGGCATGGCGTTTCCGCCGCCGAGATACCCGGCCGACCGCTCGGGCGTGAAGTCGTCGATCTTGGCGAAATCCGCGGAATGGCAAGGGAAGCACAGCGCGCGCGCCTGAACCAGGTACTTGCCGTAGGCCACCTTGTCCGTCATGTCCGGGGCGGGGATCGGCGCCGTGGGGTAGGGGAGCGGCTTGAACGCCACCCGGCTCAACACCTTCGTCAGCAAGCTGTGCTTGGACAGCGGGCGCTTCGCCTTCACCGGGCGCACGAGCGGGTCGTCCGAGCGTAGGAAAGCGATGATGTCCTTCAAGTCTTCATCGGAGATCTTCGCCAGCTTGACCATCCACGGCGGCGTGTAGCGGCCGTCGCGCCGGACGCCGGTGCGCAGCAGATAGGCGATCTCTCCGTCCGTCCAGCTCCCGATCCCCGTCTCTTCGTCCTGCGTGATGTTCGCCGAGTGCGCCGAGCCGAATTGCGCGGGGACGTCGGGCATGGGCTTGCCCGCCAGCGTGCCGGTGTCGTTGTCCAGATGGCACGATGCGCAGAGCAGCTGCACCGTGCGCCGCCCCCCCGCCACGCGCTCCGGTGTCACCTCGACCTTGAGGTCCACCTTCCCCGGCGGGTAAGTCGGAATGCCGCTCCAATTGATGTAGAGAAGAGTTCCAGCGACGGCCAGGACCAACACGGCCACGATGCCGGCAACGATCTTGAGGATTCGCTTCATCAGGGGCCCCCCACAGGCACTTGGCCGCAGATCCTACCGGAATTCGGGGGTGTCGAGGAGGCCCCACTTGGGACAGAATGCCGGGATCATGTCCGCGACGGTCTTCATCCCGGGCCCACTGCGCGAGTATTGCGACGGCGCGTCCAGGCTGCCGACGGCCGCTGGCAGCGTCCGCGCCGTCCTCGAAGAGCTCGGGCGAAACCGGCCCTCCTTGTATCGGAACGTCTGCGACGAGACGGGAGCCGTCCGCCGCCACATCAACATCTTCGTCAACGACACCCACATGCGGGACCGCGACGGGCTCGACACGAAGCTGGTCCCCGGGGACGAGGTCATCATCCTTCCATCGGTTTCAGGAGGTCGATAATGCCGGAGCGCGTTGTTCTCATGATCGGAACCCGAAAGGGCGTATTCGTCGCGGAGTCGTCCAAGGCGAGGAAGAGCTTCACCTTGCGCGGACCCTTCGGCACGGGGGTCGCCGTCTACACGACCCTCATCGACAACCGCGGCGCCCCGCGCCTGTACGCGTCGAGCTGCAACCCGTTTTTCGGGATGAAGATCCTGCGCTCGACCGACCTCGGGAAGACCTTCAAGGAGACGAAGTCGGCCCCCGAGTTCCCGAAGGGTGACGGCCGCGCGCTGGCGAATATCTGGTCGCTCGAGCCGGGCGCCGGAAAGAAAGACCTCTGGTGCGGCGTCGAGCCGGCCTCGCTGTTCCGAAGCCGCGACGGCGGCGATTCCTGGGAGATGGTCGAAGGGATCAGCAACCACGAGCACGCGCGGCAGTGGCAGCCGGGTGCCGGCGGCCTGTGCCTGCACACGATCCTGCGCGATGGGGACCGTATCCACCTCGGCATCTCGACCGGCGGGCACTACCTGAGCGAGGACGGCGGCGAGACGTTCCAGGCGTCCAACAGCGGCGTCGGCGCCGGGTTCAACCCGGACCCGTACCCCGAGTTCGGCCAGTGCGTGCACAAGATGGTCCAGCACAAGGACGCCCCCGGCCGCCTCTACATGCAAAACCACGGCGGATGGGCGGAGTGGGACGGTCCCGGCGGACGCCGTCCCGACATCGGAGTGCTTCGCAGCGACGACTACGGCCGCACCTGGCGATCGATCGCGAAGGGCCTGCCGACCGATTTCGGCTTCCCGATCGTCGTGCATCCCCACGACCCCGACACCGTCTACGTCCTCCCGCTCGAGCCGGCGACCCGCACGTGCCCGGGGGGCTCGCCCGCGGTCTGGCGCAGCGAGAACGGCGGCGCCTCCTGGAAGAAGCTCGCGAAGGGCTTCCCGAAGAAGGAGAGCTATTACACCGTCCAGCGCGACGCGATGGACATCGACGAGCAGAAATCGCCGGCGCTCTACTTCGGCACGACGACCGGTCAGCTCTGGATGGGGCGCGACGGCGGAGAAGAGTGGAGTTGCCTATTCGAATCGCTGCCGCCCATTCACTGCGTGAAGGTCGCCACGGTTTAAAGATGTAGCGCCACGTGGGCGCTGATCTTGCAAGGTCACAAGTCGGCCCGGCGGCGTTCCTAGGCCGCAAGTCCTCGCTGGTTGCCCCCCCGCTCCCAGCGTGGGCGAGCCCGTCGCCGGTGCCAGTTCCCCCTATCGGGCCGTTCTGGTTCGGCGCGCACCGAGAGTCGCCGCGACGAGTCCGCACGCGGCGAGCCCGAAAAACGCCGCGATGTCGTGCTTCCCCTCGATCGTGAGGTGCAAGTAGGGCTTCGTGAGAAAGAAGTCGAGGCTCAGCGCGGAGACCAAAGCTGTGGCGAGAGCCGCGGGGCGTCCGCCGAATTCAGAGACGACGATCGTCAGGATGATGAAAGGAAACGTCAGGTTCGACGCGATGGCGTGATCGCGCAGCGGAGACAGTGCCATACCGAGAACGATGGCCACGAGCGGCCCCGCAGCGGCGTAGATGAGCCGGTCGGCGTCGGTTTTCACGGCCTTTGTCCTCCGAAGCCATTGGAGCCCCCCGGGCGTCAGAGTGGCATCACGAACGAGCGCAAGCGCGTCAAGTTCGCGTCAAGACGGGGTTGTCGGAGCCTGCGCGCTCAGCGCGAAAGGTGGTACGGCACGCTCGTCACGACCACGTTCTTCCGGAACAGCAGGGCGCCCTTGATGAGGAGGGCGCGCTGGTTGTGGAGCAGGTGGTGCCACCAGCGGGCGGGGACGAACTCCGGGAGCAGGACGGTGACGAAGTCGTCGGGCAGCTCGTCCGCCGTCAGCTCGATGTACTCCAGCAGCGGCTGGATGACCGACCGGAACGGCGACGCGAGGACCTCGAGGCGGACGCCGCGTCCCCATCGACCCCACTGCTGGTGGATCTCGGCCGTGGCGTTCGCGTCGACGTCGACGTAGACGGCCCGCACGTCGAGGGAGAGCGAGCGGGCGTAGTCGAGCGCCTGCGTCACCGCGCGGTGCACGCCTGCGATCGGGACGATGACGACGTTGCGCCGCTTCGGGGCGCGCACCTCCCCCTTCAGCGAAAGCTGGGACGCGACCTTTTCGTAGTGGCGGTGAATCGCGACGAACTGGAAGACGAGCAGGGGAATCAAGGCGACGATGATCCACGCCCCTTCGCCGAACTTCGTGACGCACACGACGACCAGCACGATCGCGGTCAGCACCGCCCCCAGACCGTTGACGAACGCGCCCAGCCGCCAGCCGCGCTCCCGCCGGCGCGTCAGCCGCCGCACCATCCCCGACTGCGACAGCGTGAAGGAGACGAACACGCCGAGCATGTAGAGAGGGATCAGCGCGTGGGTGTCGCCGTGGAACGCGACGAGCAGGGCGCCTGCGAGGACCGCGAGCACCACGATGCCGTTCGAAAACGCCAGCCGGTCGCCTTGGTTGGCAAACTGCCGCGGCAGGAACCGGTCGCGCGCGACGAGCGATGCGAGGCGCGGAAAGTCTGCGAACGCCGTGTTGGCCGCAAGCACGAGGATCAGAGTCGTCGCCGCCTGAATGAGGTAGTAGAGCAGCCCGCGGCCGCCGAATATCGCCTCGTTGAGCTGAGAGATCACGGTCTCGTCGGGGACCGGGACGACGTCGTAGGCGTGGGCCAGGAGCGTTACCCCCATGAAGCACGTCACCGCGCAGACGATCATCAGCAGAAGCGTCTTCACGGCGTTGCGCGCTTCCGGCGGCTTGAACGCGGGCACGCCGTTCGAGATCGCCTCGATTCCGGTCAGCGCCGTGCACCCGTTCGCGAACGCACGCAGCACGAGGAAGACCGACAGCGGCGCCACGCCCGTCGGCAGCGCCGCATCGGCCGGTGCCGGCAGCGGGACGATGCCGCCTGTGATCGCCTTCACGCCGCCGACGACGAGCAGCGCACCCATGGCGCCCAGGAACAAGTAGGTCGGCGCCGCGAAGATCCGCCCGGACTCTCTGATCCCGCGAAGGTTGCCGATGGTCAGGATGGCCAAGCAGACCAGTGACAGCGCGATGCGGCTGTCGTGCCACTGGGGGAACGCCGACGTGATCGCCGCGACCCCCGCCGCGATCGACACCGCCACCGTCAAGACGTAGTCCAGAAGCAGCGCCGCCGCGGCGATCAACCCGGCGGTGACGCCGATGTTTTCGCCGGCCACGCGGTAGGCCCCGCCGCCGTTGGGGTAGGCGAGGATCGTCTGACGGTAAGAAAAGGCGATCACCAGCATCAACCCGGCGATCACGCACCCGATCGGGGTGACGATCCAGAGGGACGCCGTTCCGGCGATCAGAAGGGTGCGGAGGATCTCTTCCGTCGCGTAAGCCACCGACGACAAGGCGTCGGACGAGAGGATCGCTAGCCCCGTCGACACCCCGAACCGCTCGTGGTGAGCGAGGTGGGAAGGAATGCGCTTTCCCACCAGCAGGCGCTTGAATCCATTGACGAAGGAATCCGGCGACACGCCCGTGATCGTAAGGACGCGCCGTCAAATCAATCAAGGCTTCCAAGCGTCATCGTGAAATCTTGATACGGTCTTGATACGGCTGTTCGGCGAGCACTCCCAGTCCGGCAGGGTGCCCCACTTCACCTGGGATTCCGCCCGTGTCTCGGCGTATAAGGCTCCTGCAATCACCCGCGGGGACCATCGTGCGTCAGGCCACACTCGTCGTATCGCTGCTGCTCGTTGCTGTCACAAGCGCGTCCGCCGCTCCATCGCAGCACACCCTGAGCTTTGACGATCGGGTCAAGGCGCAAAAGGCGATCGAGCAGGTGTACTGGAGCCACCGCACGTGGCCGGCGGGGAATCCGGCTCCGAAGCCGCGACTGTCGGACGTGCTGCCCGACGAAGCGATCCGACGCCGGGTCGAGGACTACTCCCGCAAGGCGAATGCGCTGGCGCGAATCTGGGGCCGTCCGATCACCGCCGACCAGCTTCAGGCGGAGCTCGAACGCATGACCAAGTCATCCCGGGATCCGAGCACTCTTCGCGAGTTGTTCGCGGCTCTCGGCAACGATCCGGATCTGATCACCGGCACCTTGGTCACCCAGACGCTCGCGGATCGTCTCATCCATGACTGGTTCGCGTACGACGACCGGTTCCATGGTGAAGTCAGAAGGAAAGCCGAGTCGGAGCTGGCTGTGTGCCACGAGGCGTGGTGCATGCGTTCACTGAGCGGCGACTACCGCGAAATGAAGTGGACGCGAGACCGAGGCCTCGACGTGGAGGCGTGGACGACCCTACGAAGACGATCGGCGGCAGTGCCGGTGCGAAGCGTGGGGCGCCTCGAAGAACACGCGGATTCGTTCTCGGTGACCGCGGTTCTCTCGATGACCGACGCCGAGATCACCGCCGCGACCGTCAGCTGGCCGAAGGTATCGTTCGACGCATGGTGGAAAGCGAAGGCGGCCTCTGAGCCCACGACGCTTCCGGCGACGGTTGGCACCTACTCGATCCCAGAGCTTCGAACGAGCGCCTGCGTGGCGGATACCTGGCGCCCCACGATCGTCCTGCCCGAGGAGCGGCACATCCACACCGCCGTCTGGACGGGATCCGAGATGATCGTCTGGGGGGGATTCAACGTGGTCTGGCTGAACAGCGGAGGCCGTTACACGCCCGCGACCGACTCCTGGGTTCCAACGTCGATAGCCGCGGGCACACCCTCCGCGCGAGCGTTCCACACCGCCGTCTGGACCGGAACCGAAATGATCATCTGGGGTGGCGAATCCGCTGACTACGAGGCGTTCGCGACGGGTGCCCGGTACGACCCCATCAGCGACTCATGGACCTCGACGTCGGCCGGACTCGGGACCCCGGAGCCTCGCGTCGGGCACACGGCCGTCTGGACCGGCACACGCATGATCGTCTGGGGAGGAAACACAGGCGGATTCGCGGGCCCGCTGCTGGGTACCGGCGGCAGATACGATCCCTCCACCGATTCCTGGTCCGCCACCTCGACCGCCCTCGGGGCGCCTGCGCCGCGCGAGCTGCATACGGCCGTCTGGACCGGCACGAGGATGATCGTCTGGGGTGGAAGAGGCGACATCAACGGAGACTCCTTCCACGGTATGAGCACGGGCGGACGGTACGACCCGGCCACCGACACGTGGGCGCCGACGTCGACGGGACCGGGCGTACCGGACCGTCGATGTGGGCACTCGGCCGTGTGGACTGGAAACAAAATGATTATCTGGGGAGGCACTGGATACACGTCGGAAATCGTGAGCGGGGGACGGTACGACCCGGTGAGTGATTCGTGGATTCCGATGTCGACCGCACCCGGCGTCCCTGCCGCGCGCGTTTACCACACGGCGATTTGGACCGGTCACGAGATGATCGTGTGGGGCGGGAGCGGACTCAACGCTGTGGATCTGCGCACGGGCGGCCGATACAACCCACTCACCGATACGTGGACGGCAACGTCGCTGGGACCGAACGCCCCCGACGCTCGCATTTCACACACGGCCGTCTGGACGGGTTCCGAGATGATCGTTTGGGGTGGCAGGGCCAAGCAGGGTCCGACCTTTTTGGACACTGGCGGGCGGTACGACCCCATCAGCGACTCATGGCTTGCGACGTCACGGGGGGCCGATGCTCCGGTCGCACGCTCGTTGCACTCGGCGGTGTGGACAGGCAGCGAGATGGTCGTCTGGGGCGGGGGCAGCGGCACGGCGTATCTCACGAGCGGCGGGCGCTACCGGCCTTCGACGGACTCCTGGATGCCGACTTCCGTCGGAGCCAACGTTCCGGAAGGGCGTGTTCGCCACACAGCCGTGTGGACCGGAACGGAAATGATCGTCTGGGGCGGCAGCGGGCTCTACGACGTCCGGCTCGCAAGCGGTGGCCGGTACGATCCCGTGACGGACGCCTGGGTCGCGACGGCGACAGTCAACGCCCCGGCAGGACGGGAGCTCCACACTGCCGTTTGGACCGGCACCGAGATGGTGGTGTGGGGCGGCTCCGGAGGCTCCGGTGACGTGAACACCGGCGGGCGCTATTCCCCGTCGAGCGATTCGTGGCTGCCCACATCCACGGGTCCCGGCGTTCCGCTCGAGCGCCAACATCACACGGCCGTCTGGACCGGAACCGAGATGATCGTGTGGGGGGGCTACGGCTCCCAGACCGGGGGCCGCTATCACCCCTCGTCCGATAGCTGGCTCCCGACCTCGACCGCGCTCGACGTTCCCGAAGCGCGCTGGGGTCATACCGCGATCTGGAGCGGGTCGGAGATGATCGTCTGGGGAGGCTATCGAGCCGGTACGGGGGACCAACTGGACAGCGGCGCGCGCTACGACCCCACGACGGATCTTTGGGCTCCGATGCCGGCGGGGGCTCCGAGCGCCCGTACGCTTCACACGGCCGTGTGGACCGGAAGCGAGATGGTCGTTTGGGGCGGATTGGCGGGCAGCAGCTATCCGGTCAGCGGGGGACGCTTTGCTCCCGCGACGTCGCAATGGAGCCCCACCCCCACCGGCGACGGTGTCCCGCTCGGGCGCCTTTACCACAGCGTGGTGTGGACGGGCGCCGAAATGATCGTCTGGGGAGGCAACGGTTCCAGCACCGGCGGCGCGTACTGCGCGTGCCCGAACGGTCGAACCATCTACCGTGACGCCGACGGTGACGGCTACGGCGATCCCGGCGTGCCTCTACCAAGCTGCGACGGCGCTCCACCGGCGGGATACGTCGTCGATCACACCGACTGCGACGACGTGAATCCCGCGGTTCATCCCGGTCAGGCCGAGGTCTGCAACGGGATCGACGACAGCTGCGCCGGGACCGTGGACCCAGGGGGTGACACACTGTGCAACGACGTCAACGCGTGCACGGGCGACCTTTGCGATCCTTCGAGCGGCTGCGTAAACGGAGTTGCCAACCTCGACCCGTCCGGGTTTTCCGCCTCTCGCATCGACGGGCGGGACCTCGTGCTGTTGGCGGACGCCTGGAATACCTGCCCAAACGACCCCGCGTACCTCGCGGCCGCCGACCTGGATCAGGTCCCGTGCATCGACGTCACGGATTTCCATCTGTTCATGACGACGTTCGGCCAGTCGTGCCCCTGAGGGGGCGTGCCGCTGGCGGGCCACCCGAGTTGCCTCAATACTGTGGGCCATGGGGTTCCTCCTTGCCGCTGTCACGTCGATTGCGCTCGCACGGCCCGCATGGCCGCTGCAGTCGAGCGCGAACGCCCGGTACCTGACCGACCAAGCCGGCCGGCCGTTCCTGGTCACCGCCGATGCCGCGTGGTGTCTCATCAACGGCTTGACCGACGAGGAGATCGACACCTACCTCAACACGCGGAAGGCGCAGGGCTTCAACGCGGTCCAGCTCATGATCATGTCGCAACACAGCGGCTGTGCGGTGGGCGGGGGATCCGTCGACCGCTATGGCGAGTCTCCGTTCCTGAGCGGCGACGACGACTGGTCGGTTCCCAACGAGGCGTACTGGTCCCGCGTCGACCGGATCCTCGACAAGCTCGATGCTCGCGGCATGCTTGCGCTGGCCACACCCGCGTACCTGGGCTTTTCCTGTTACTACGGGACGCAGGGGTGGTGTGCCTCCATGGCCGACCAGCCCGTGGAGCGGATGAGCGCTTACGGCGCGTTCCTCGGCCGGCGTTACCGCCTGAAGGGCAACATCATTTGGATCGCGGGCGGCGACGCGGACCCGCTGCAGTACACCGGGATCGACGAGAGGGTGGACGCGCTCATGTCGGCCTTGAGGGCGGCGGAAGGCGGACGCCATCTGATCACCGGCCACGCCGGCCGGGGCGTCACGGGCTTCCAGTCGTTCGGCGCGCACTCCTGGCTCACGCTCAACAGCGCGTACGACGGCGAGTCCTGCCCCGACGACACCATGGCGTCTCAAATCGTGACTGAGCGGACATGGTCTCCGAACCTTCCGATTCTGTCGATCGAGCAGATGTTCGACGCCGAGGGCGCGGACGCGCGGTGCCTCGCCGACCAGTTCTTCTGGGCGGTGCTGGAAGGTGGCGTCGGGCACACGTACGGGAACGGATATGTCTGGTCCTTCTCGCCCGGCTGGGATTCCGACTCGGGCATCAACAGCCTCGGATCTCGCGTCCAGACGAACGCCGCAAAGCTGATGAGGTCGAGACGGTATTGGCTCTTGGAGCCGGACTACACGCACCAGGTCGTCACCGCGGGGTACGGCTCAGGCAGCGCGACGGTGGCGACGGCTCGCGTGTCGACCGGCGAGACCGTGATCGCCTACGTGCCCGACGGCGGGACCGTCGTCACGGTTGACCTTCGACGCCTCACCGGCGCCCGCGCGACCGCCTACTGGTACGACCCGGAAACCGGCGTCGCGACGTCGATCGGGACATTCGTCACGCAAGGCCCGATGGACTTCGTCAGCCCCGGCGACGCCCAGGTACTCGTGCTGGACGACGCGGCGCGACAATTCCCGGTCCCCGGCTTGCGCGACTTTCAATTGCGTCCGCGTCCGTCGCTGCGCGAGCCGCGAACGCTGCGCGACGGCTTCTCGCGCGACTAGGCGGTATCGCGCCGCAGGTCGCGCTAGGCAAGTTCCGTCGCGGCGAGAGAGCGGACATTAGCGGTCGGCTTTGTCTGACGAGTCATGTGGGAGTATGGGCACATCGGTAGGCCAGTGCCCATGCGATGTGTTGACGTGAACTCGAAGCCGTTCGCTTTACTCTCCGGCGCAATTCTGCTGGCGATCGTCCTGGACTCGAGTTGTGCGCGTGTCGCGAAGTCCAATGCAGTTCCCCGCTCGCGAGCGTGCACGGCATGGGTCGATCTCGACGCCGAATCGAAGAAGGCCCTCGAGCTGGTCTCGTGTTCCGAAATCAATTCCGGATACTGGGAATCGGAAAACGTGATTGGCAAACCGGAATGCACTACGACGAACGGTTTGAGGGTCGTCGGGACCCTCGAGCCCAATGGTGAGTTGGATTCGTACTTCGAGGTATTCGAGACCGCGAAGGCGCAGGCGCCGAAGCTGACGCTTCGTCCCGAGCCTCGTGTCAGCGACAAGCTCGGCGGGTCAGGGTCTGCGCCGGCGCTGGGTTGCGATGCCGAGCAAGCTCGCTTTTACGTCGGAAACTCCTTCCTCGGCTATGTGGTTGCCTATCGGTCGGACGGTCGCGAGTTGTGGCGCAGGTCATTGCCAGGATTTCGGACGATCATCGGGCACCCCATTGGGGGCCTGACTGATCGGGAGGTGTCACGCCTTCTCGAGAGCGAGGGCAGCATAATGTCGAGGGTCGAGCCGATGGGGTCCTCCATCGCAGTCGCCTATCGGCTGCAAGGCCGTTGGCATGCGACGGTCTTTCACCGGACGGGTGAGCAGGTGGCGCAGGTTGGACCGTGGGATGGATCGCTCGTCGGTTCGACGGCAAACGGATGGGTGTTCGATGCCGGCGGAATGACGGCACACGGCAGTTGGAAGCTGCCTACCGAGGAGCTGGTGCTTCGGATGCCTGCCGGTGAGCTCGATCTGCTCGTCGAACATTTTGTTTCGTGGAGCT
>Ga0068859_100002732_pt1 | contig 17896 bp, 9 predicted proteins | sample KBSSwiS22_FD_66585 | JGI IMG/M metagenome (GOLD analysis project Ga0068859, IMG submission 66585) | Switchgrass rhizosphere microbial communities from Kellogg Biological Station, Michigan, USA - KBS Switchgrass S2-2 | ecosystem: Host-associated > Plants > Roots > Rhizosphere > Soil ...
CGAGCTCAAACAGGTCGGTGACGACCAATTCCAACTAGGGCGACAATCCCAACTAAAGTGTCGCCGTCCGCCCGACCAGTTGAATCTTTTGGGGAACAATGACGACGCTGTCGTGCGCGGTCACGAGCCAATCCGGATTGAAGGCGGCGTCGACGGCTGGCGCGCCCCCGGTGCATTCCCACGCCTGCCTCCTGCGTTAACGCAAGAGGCCCGCGGTCGTCTTTCAGTTTGGCGTCTTCGTTTTGTCGGATCCGGGGCGGGCGACGGCAATTCTTTACTTGGGTAGCAGGTCCTTGATGACCTCGTAGAACTTGTCGCCCATCCAGTTGTAGCCCGACTGATAAGGGTGAACGGAGTCCATGCCACCCATGGGAAAGCCGGTGTTCAGGTCGACGACCTTGATGTGCTTTCCTTGCGCCACGCGCATATCGACGATGCCGGGAATCGCGTCGTTGAAGGCCTGCACGGAGTTGTTGAGGGGGATGATCTTTGCCACGACGAGCAAGGCATTCGGAAGGGCCGTCGTGATCTTGTCGATCAACTTCGCCAGGCGGTCGGGGGCGCCCGCGGGGGACATGTTCATGTCGTTGGTCCCGATGTGCATGAGGACGATGTCCGCAGGCGTCGGGGTCGAAAATGCCATGTCGGTGTCGATCTTCTTGGAGATTCCATCGATCGTGATCCCGCTCTGGGCCTCGTAGCGCCGGGGGAAGGACATCATGTCGACGGTCTGAGGGCCGTTCATGTCGTGACCCGTGAAGGTGATCTTCTGACCCGCCATGACGGCCCGGTGAAAAATTTCGACCCGCCACGCGCCCTCGTAATTGATTCCGACGGTGATCGAGTCGCCGATGGGAAGGATGCGACAGGGCATACCGTCCGTCGGACACGGGCTGAAGGCACCGCTCGATCCGCCACCGCCGCTGGCGCCACCACCGCCACTGGATCCACCGCTGCCGCTCGATCCGCCCGCGCTGCCGCCTCCTTGGCCGCGCCCGCCAAGGCCGCCGCCACGACCGGCCTGGGCGCCTCGGCCACCGGCGCCGCCGGTCGGGTTCGAGCTACCGCCTTGGCCGGCGCCGCCTCCGGCCGCGCCACCGGAGGCGCTGCCGCCGCTACCGGAGGCGCTGCCGCCGCTACCGGAGGCGCTGCCGCCGCTGCCGGTTGCGCTACCGCCGCTGCCGGTGGCACCACCGGAGGCGCTGCCGCCACTGCCAGAGGCACTGCCGCCGCTGCCAGTCGCACCACCCGAGGCACTGCCGCCCGAACCTTTGCCGCCCGATCCGCTGCCGCCTGATCCGCTGCCGCCGGATCCGCTGCCGCCGGAGCCGCTCGATCCGCCGGTGCCGTCGGGGGTGGAGTTCTCCGAGCCGCACGCCGAGACGACGCAGCCGGTAACCATCAAGATCGCGAGGGAGCGCATGCCGAGCTTCATCGAGGTGGCCTCCAGGGGAAATGGGATGGGCGGGGGAGAACCTTCAGAGCGAGCGGTGGTCGCCGCCACCGGCCGAGACGTTCGCGACGCGAGGCGCTGAAAGGCACCCGTCCGACGGATGGGCGAAAGAGCCCGCTTAGCGTATGCGTGCTCGCGCGTCTTGCAGCTTGGCGGCTTTTCTTTGTGGATTTGCGGCGCAACCCTCGTCGCGAGCGGAAGGAGCGCCGAAGCCTCGCGATCGTCCTTGCCGACGGTATAAAGTCATGGGGCGTGGCGGTCATCCACAAGTACGGCCTGCCCCTCACCGATTCGGACTGGTCCGGCTTGCCCATGCGGGTCGGACATTTCCCAGCCGCGGGGACCATCGAGGATCTGCGATGCCCGAGCGATACGCTCCTCTTGTGGACGGGCGCCCCTTCGCGGGTCGAGATCAGCTACGCGGACGGCGACGGGAAGAAGCGGGACACCCGGTTCGAACGCGAAGGCGGGATGATGGATCTCTTGCCCCGGGGTGTGTCGATCGAGCAGGTCCGTTGGCAGAACGACGGCGCCGGCTCGAGCTGCGTCTCGGTCAATTTTCCGTTGGGCAGCCTCGCCCAGCTTCTCGGTGAGGGCGACGCGCCACCGGCAGTCCACGCCGGCCCGCGCTTCGCATTCCGCGATCCGCACGCCGTCGATCTGGTGAGCAGGTTGCAGGCGCAGGTGGTGGCGGGCAACCCGCTGGGCGCGGCCTATGCGCAGGGATTGTCGCTGACCCTGGTCTCGTACCTCTACGCGACGTATGCGCAGCAAGGGCAGGCGAATCGCGTTCCGCCGGAGGCAGGACAGCTGCCGCGCCTGCAGAGCGAAGCCCTGATGGTGTTCGTCGAAGATTTTCTGGGACGCGACATCGGGCTCGTCGACATGGCCGCGGTGGTGGGCTACAGCCCGGATCACTTCGCGCGGCTCTTTCGACGGACCTTTCGGATCTCGCCTCATCAATATTTGCTCGCTCGCCGAATCGAACGCGCGAAGGCGATGTTGCGTGATCGCGGCCTGCCGATCGCGGTGATCGCGATCGCCTGCGGATTCTCGAGCCAGTCCCACCTGAACGCCGTCTTCAAGCGGCAAACCGGGGTGACCCCGGGCCGCTATCGCAAAGGCTAGGACCGGACGGGTCCCACCAGTCAGCAGTGGGAGGCCGGGCCGCGGACAGGCCGGCGGTCCAGCACGGGGCGAAGGGGGAGGACCACATGTGTGGTCAGGTGTCACTGCGATGGCGCAGAGCCTCCCTCCGCGGTGGGGTGAACCGATCTGAAGAGCTGGCGGAACATCCCCCATCAGCCGAGAGGGTTGGTCACGACGGATTCCCCCCCAATTGGCGATCGGAGCGACGCGCTGCCGTGTCGCGAAGGACACCCAATGCCGAACCTTCAATGGATGCCCGGTCTCCTGGCTGCCCTGGCCTGTTTCAGCGCCTGCCGGGCGGAGATCGGCCCGTCCTCCGCGGGATCGGGCTCGGGAGGCTCGGGCGCGGGGGCCTCGCCGTCCACCGCGGGCACCGGCGGCACGGGATCCAGCACCTCGCCCGCGACCGGAGGGGCGGGTGCCGCGACGGGAGGCGGCGGAAGCGGGGGGACGTTGGTCGAGCCTCCGCAAGGCAGCGATCCGGGGCGGGTCACCCTTCACCGGCTGAACCGGGTGGAATACAACAACACGGTCAGGGACCTGCTGGGGACGTCCCTGCGCCCCGCCGACAACTTTCCGGTCGACGACCGCGGCGGCGGCTTCGACAACATGGCGGACGTCCTCACGCTCTCCTCGACTCAGCTGTCCCTGTACCGGCAGGGCGCGGCGGATCTCGTAGACGACGCCCTCGGGAACGCGACGCTGCGCTCGAAGTTGATCACCTGCGATCTCGCCAAGAATGGCACCACGTGCGCTCGTACGACGCTGGAGGCCTTCACGGCCCGCGCTTACAGGCGCCCGGTGACGCAGGCAGAGGTGGATCAGCTCATGACGTTGGTGACTCTGGCGACGAGCAAAGGCGACACCCCGGAGCAGGGACTCGGGCTCGCGCTGCAGGCGGTCCTCCTGTCACCGAACTTCTTGTTCCGGGTCGAGCTCGACCCGGCCGCGACGTCGACGGCCCCCCATCCGCTCAATGGGTACGAGCTCGCCTCGCGCCTGTCCTACTTTCTGTGGAGCTCGATGCCCGACGACCAGCTCATGGCTGCCGCGGCCGCGGGGAAGCTCTCCGACTCAGCCGCCTTGAAGGAGCAGGTCGCGCGGATGCTCGCCAGCCCGAAGGCGCAGGCGCTCGTCGACAACTTCGCCGGGCAATGGCTGGCGATCCGCGCCGTCCAGGAGGTCACGCCAGATCCGATGACCTTCCCGAAGTTCGACAGCGAGCTCCGCGCGGCGATGGCCGGTGAGACCAGCGCCTTCTTCCAGGACTTCGTGTCGGGGACGCTCAGCGGCGATCAGCTTCTCACCGCCGACTACACGTATCTGAACGATCGCCTCGCGGCCCACTACGGCTTGCCGGCGGTGAGCTCGACGAACCTGGTCAAGAAGAGCCTTGCCGGCAGTGCCCAGCGCGGGGGGATCCTCGGGCAAGCGAGTATCTTGACGGTGACCTCGCACCCTTCACGGACGTCTCCCGTGGTCCGCGGGAAATACGTGCTGACCCAGCTGCTCTGCCAGGACATTCCGCCGCCCCCGCCCGACGTCGACGTCTCGAGCTTGGACGCTGCTTCGGCGACTGGATCGCTGCGCCAGCGGCTGGAAGCACACCGCGCGAGCCCGAACTGCACCTCCTGTCACGCGCTGATGGATCCGATCGGCTTCGGTCTGGAAAACTACGACGCCATCGGCGCCTACCGCACCAAGGATGGCGCCGACGCGATCAATGCGTCGGGCGCGCTCCCCGACAAGCGTCAATTCTCGGGCATGCGAGAGCTGGCCCAGCTCATTGCCGCGGACCCGGCTTACGCGAGCTGCTTCGCCAGCAAGCTCTATTCCTACGCGCTCGGGCGGCTTCCCGAGAGCGGGCGCGACCACCTCGACCCGTGGACGCTCTTTCAACTGGCGCAAAGGTATCGGAAAAACGGGCTGCGCTTCCCCGACCTCGTGAGCGACCTCGTGGCGAGCCGGACCTTCCTCGAGCGCCGCGGCGAACCGGAGGGACCATGAACGGACGCTTGATCACCGGCCGCAGGGCGTTTCTGGGCGGCGCCGGCGTCATCGTGGCGCTCCCCTTCTTGGAGTCGCTGATTCCGCGCAACGTTCGTGCGCAGAGCTCGTCGAGCCCCAAGCGGCTGGTCTTTTATTGGATCCCGAACGGGATCTACATGGACAAGTTTCGACCTGCGAGCGCCGGGGCGAGCTATGCCCTCTCCCCGACGCTGGCTCCCTTCGACAAGCTGAAGAACGACATTCTGGTCGTGACCGGGCTCGAGAACGCGCCCGCCAAGCCCGATGGGGCAGGCGACCACGCCGCAGGAACGTCGGCTTTCATCACCTGCGCCCATGCGAACAAGTCCCAGACCGCTTTGCAGCTGGGCGTTTCGGCGGATCAGGTCGCCGCCGCGAAGATTGGGAAGCAGACGCGCCTTCCCTCCCTTCAGCTCGGCATCGACGGGGGCAGCGCCACCGGCGACTGCGACAACGGCTACAGCTGTGCCTACGCCCGCAATATCTCCTGGGCGAGCCCAGGCACGCCCGTCGCCAAGCTGACCGATCCGAAGGCGGCCTTCAATCAGATCTTCCAGGGCTTCAACCCGATGGATTCGCAAGCCGACGTCGCCAAGCGCCAGGCCTATCAAATGAGCGTCCTCGATTCGGTCGCGAGCGAAGCAAAGAGCCTCACCCTCAAGCTCGGGCACACGGATCGCCACAAGCTCGACGAGTACCTCACCGGCGTCGCCGAGCTCGAACGCGAGGTCGGGCTTGGTGGGAGCGGCGCGAGCTGTTCGCCGGGATCGGCGCCCGCGTCGACGAGTGACTTTCGCACCAAGCTGTCCCTCATGCACGATCTCATGGTGCTCGCGCTCCAGTGCGACGCCACGCGAATCATCACCTTCATGCTCGGTAACGCCATCAGCGGCCAGACGTATCCGTTCCTGACCGTCAACGGGGCGGCCATCACCCGCGGTCACCACGATATCTCGCACCATGGGAACGTGCAGTCGAACCTGGATCAGCTGGCCGCCATCAATCTCTGGACGATGCAGCAGCTCGCCGCCTTCTTGACGAAGATCCAAGGCGTGTCGGACGGTCCGGGTACGACCATGCTCGACAATGTCGCGATCTTCTTGTCGAGTGACGTGTCCGACGGCAATCGGCACAACCACGACGACATGCCCATCGTGGTCGCTGGTCACGGAGGCGGTGCGCTCGCTGTGGGCAAACACGTCGCCTATGCGAAGACCGCTCACGAGAAGGTCTCGAACTGCCTCGCTACCCTTCTTGGCACCGTCGGCGTGACTGATCCGGTCGGCGACAGCACGGGCCCGCTCTCTGATCTCTTGAAGTAGCTCCGTCGCGCGGTCGAGAAGCGTCGTTGGTTTAACCGCCGGCGTGGTTGTTGGTTGAGCGAATGCGTGGCAATAAAATTACCTGTTGATGGAGTAATTCGTTCGTTGATGGAAGTTGATGAGGCGAACCTCCCATCTCGTCTCATGCGCGCCCATTCGACGTTCGTTTTCTTCGCTTCGCTTTTGCTGCTCTTCTCGCTGGCCTGCGCGGGCGGCCCCAGCTCGACATCGAGTGCGGGAACTGGCGGCCGGCCAGGCTCGTCCGGAGGCTCGGGAGGTGCCGATGACAAGGACGCTGGCATGTCGTCCGGCGGCGGCGGCAAACAGGAGGGGGTGAACACGGGAGGCGCGCCGGCTGCCACTGGCAGCGGCGGCATGGGCACCGGAGGAAGACCGGGTCTGGGCGGCAGCGGGGGAGACAGGCCAAGCACGGGCGGAGCTCCCGGCGCGGCGGGCGCCGGGGGCGGAGCCGGAGGACCGGCTGGCGGCCCGGGAGGACGGAACGGCAGCGGCGGCCTGACGGGCGCGGCCGGCATGAGCGCCAGCGGCGGATCGGCGAGCAACGGCGGAGCCAGGGGCGGATGGGGCATCGTCGAGGACCCCGGCGCGGGTTGTAAGGTCGCCGCCCTTCCGAGCGTCGAGTCGCTGTCCGCCAATGCCAAGTTGCCCGATCCCTTCACCAAGCTGGACGGCACACGCGTGGCTGGCCGGAGCGAATGGCGATGCCGTCGGGAGGAGCTGCTTCAGGAAGCGTATTCGTTCATCTATGGTCAGAAGCCGGTCGTCTCCCAGGGGGCCGTTTCGGGCTCGGTCAGCAACGACAGCATCTCCGTCGAGATCAACGAGGGAGGCAAGCGGACGTCGTTCACGGCCAGCGTGAGCATGAATGGAGCTGCCGCGCCGGCCCCGGCGGTCATCGGGTTCGGGGGCCTGGCTGGAATGCCGATCCCGACGGGGGTCGCAACGATCACCTTCAACGCGATCGAAACCGCAGGGACCACGGGGCCCAAGAAGGGGCCATTCTATGAGATCTATGGGACTGATCACCCAGCGGGCTATCTCGCCGCGCAGGCCTGGCAGATCAGCCGTATCCTCGACGTCCTGGAGAAGAATCCAGGCGTCATCAATCCGCAGCGGATCGGGGTGACGGGCTGTTCGAGGCTGGGCAAAGGCGCCTTCGTGGCGGGCGTCCTCGACAACCGAATCGCTCTGACCATGCCCTTCGAATCTGGGATGGGCGGCACCGTTGCGATGCGCTTGATCGAGGTGCTCGACCCTTCTGGAGAATGGGCCTATAACGCGATCGGTGGCGTGTCGCGGTGGCTGTCCGAAGTTGAGCTCGGGCGATTCGTCACCGCCGGCAATGCGCGGGGCGACAACACGGACAAGCTGCCGCTCGACATGCACGAGATGATGGGGCTCATCGCGCCGCGCGGTCTGTACATTCTCGACAACCCCAATCCGGGGATCAGCTGGGCAGACGAAAACTCCGCGTGGGTGACGGCCAACGTCGGCAAACTGATCTTCGAAGCGCTCGGCGTCGGTGATCACATGACGTACGAGTCGACGTCGGGCAGCCATTGCCAGTGGCGAACTGGCTACGAGGCCTCGCTGCGCGCCATGATCGACCGGTTCCTGTTGGGGAACGAGTCGGCCAAGACGGGGACCTTTCACACCGAGGCTGCCAGTCCCCCGAATCCAAAGAATCACTACGACTGGACCGTGCCCGAGCTGTCGGGCGAGCTCTGACGGCGGGCCAACCGAGGACGTTTGCGCTGGGGCTCGGGCGGGCTCACGGGCGCGGGCGGGGCGGCTTCGGCGGGGGCGGGGTCGCGGTCCGGCCGTCCTCCGGCCAGGCGTGCTTTGGATAGCGCCGCCCGAGCTCGCGCCGCAGCGGCGGATAGTGCCGCTGCCAGAAGCTGTCGAGGTCGTTGGTCACCTGGACGGCGCGGCCGTTCGGCGCGAGCAAATGCAGCGTGAGGGGGACGCGCCCGGCGGCGATGGCGGGACCGCGCGCCATCCCGAAGAAGTCCTGCAGGCGCGACTCGATCCAGGGCGGCTGGTCGAGGACGTAGTGCACGGGGACGGCGCGGCCGCCAGGGAGCTTGATTGCCAACGGCGCGTCGGACGCGAGGCGGACCTTCACGGCGGGCGGCAACGAATCCACCAGGCGGCTCACCAGACCGGCGGCGCGCAGCTCGGAGAACGAGCGCAGTCCGTCGCAGGCGGTGGTGAGGACGTCCCGGAGGGTCTGCTCGTTCAACTCGGGTACAGCCAGATCGGGGAAGGCCCGGCGCAGCACATCGAGGCGGGCGCGCAAGGCGTCGAGCGCCCCCGGCTCGTCGAACGCGTCGAGCCCACGGGCCCGGGCGGCTCCGGCCAGCAGGCGGCTGGTCTCGAGCGAGGGCTCGGCCGGGCGGACGGTCTCGTCGAGGGTGAGCGCGCCGAACGAGAGGCGCGAGCGCCGCACCACGCGCTCGGTGGCGGCGTCGAGCTCGAAGACGTCCGTGGCGCGCAGGTCGCCGCCCTCGACGTCGGCCAGCCAGTCGGGGTCGATGCCGCAGCCGAGGCGGACGGTGGTGCTCGCGGCGCGTCCCGCGGTGGCGCGCTCCTCGGCGTCCAGCGCCAGCAAGAACTCGCTGTCGGGATCGTAGCCCAGCTCGGCCGTTCCGCCCGCCGCCAGCACGAGCGTGCGCGAGCCCGGCTCGCGCACGCGCCCCACCCGATCGGGAAAGCCGGCCAGCGCGGCCTGCGCCAGCTCGCGATCCAGCGCCATCCGGTCGCGCGGCGCCGCCGGTGTCAGGGCGGCCTCGCGCCGTCCCTTCGCCTGGAGCTGGCCGACGAGCTGCCGCCGGGCGCGATCGACGGCCTCGACCGCGCGCGCGTCGAGGCCCTGGGCGCGCAGCACGTCGCGCCCGAACCGTGCGGCGCGGGCGTGCTCGAACGACTCGAGGAGCGCGATCACGTCGGCGCCCCCGCCGCCTCGCGCGCCACCGGCGCGGCCGGGCCTGCCGCGCCCGGGCCCGCCTCCGTCAGCCCCCTGGGCGCCTCGCTCGCGGATGTCGCGCTCGCCGATCAGGGCGGCGAGGATGGCGCCCTCTTCGCCGACCTCGCGGTCCTCTGCCTCGACCAGCAGGCGGCCGAGGCGCGGGTGCAGAGGGAAGCGCAGCATGCGCCGGCCGCGCGCGGTCAAGGCGCCGGCCCCGTCGGCCGCGCCGAGGCGGCGCAGCAGCTCGTCGGCGATCGTCAGCGCTTCGACCGGCGGCGGCGTGAGCCAGTCGAACCCGACCACGTCGCGCACGCCGAGCGCGCGCAGGGTCAGCACCACCTCGGCCAGATCGAGGCGCGCGATCTCCGGCGTCTCGTGGGCGCGCCGCTGTTCGAAGTCGTGCCGCGTGTACAGCCGGTAGGCCACGCCCGGGCGCGTTCGCCCGGCGCGGCCGGCGCGCTGGATGGCGGAGGCCTGGCTGATCTTCCCGAGCGAGAGCTGCGGCAGCCCGGTCCAGGGCGAATGCCCGGCGATCCGAGCCAGCCCACTGTCGACGACGGCGACCACGCCGTCGATGGTCACCGACGTCTCGGCCACGTTCGTCGAGAGGATGACCTTCCTCCGCGGCGACGGCCCGACGACGCGCGCCTGCGCCTCGAGCGGCAGGTCGCCGTGCAGGGCCATGACGGCCAGATCGGCCGCACGCGCGAGCTCGGCGAGCGCCTCCTCGCAGCGGCGTATCTCGGCGGCGCCCGGCAGGAACACCAGCACGTCGCCGGGCGGCCCCTCGCGGACGGCGCGCCGGACGGCGGCCGACACCTGAACCGCGAGCGGCCGGTCATCCGGTTGCGGCAGGTGCTCGATCGCGACGTCGAAGCGGCGTCCTTCGCTGCGCAGGCGTGGGCAGTGGTCTAGGTAAGCGGCGATCTCCTCGGCCTCCAGCGTCGCCGACATCACGCACAGCCGCAGGTCCGGCCGCGGGCCGCGCCGCAGCCGTTGCACCAGCGCCAGGGCCAGATCGGTCGCGATGTGCCGCTCGTGAAACTCGTCGAGGACGACCGTCCCCACGCCGCGCAGCTCGGGGTCGGCCAGCAGGCGGCGCGTGAGGATCCCCTCGGTGACGAAGCGGACGCGCGTGCGGGGACCGCCCACCTCCTCGAACCGCACTGTGTAGCCGACCGTGCCGCCGACGCGCTCGCCCAGCTCGTCGGCGACGCGCGCGGCGCCTAGGCGCGCGGGCAGGCGGCGCGGTTGCAGGACGACGATCTCGCCCGCGGGGGTCGCCTCGTGATCGAGCAGCGCGCGCGGGACGCGCGTCGTCTTGCCGGCGCCGGGCGGCGCCTCGATGACCGCGGCGCCGCGCCGGTCGAGCGCGGCCACGATCTCCGGCAGCAGCGGATCGATGGGGAGGGGAATCACGAGTGAACGATCGAATGCGGCTCGGCCAGTCCACTATTCCAGGGGACTAGGAAGCCTCACGGACACGACAGAGGCACCACCGAGCCGAAGCCTGCCTCGGGCGGCGCGGCGGCATGATGGATCTGCGGATCGCCGCCGCAGGTCCACTCCGCGACGTAGTCCTTCCGGCATCCATACGCCGGATCACCGATGACCGTGTGGTCCACGCGGTAAGCGCACTCGCGCCGTCCTTCGCAGGACCTGGATAGGTGCGCGGTGGTGTTGCCCCGCGCCGCGCGGCAGTTCATCCCGTAGCTGCCCGCGACGACGTGGATCGGCGCGGTGACCGGCGGCGGCGGCGCGGTCATGGGGGACGGCGGCGGCGGTGGTGCGATCTCGGCGGCCGAGGCTACGGCCGGTGGCACAGCCGGACCGTTCGAGGTGACGGCGCCGATCGGGGGGCAAGAGAGAGTGACCACCGCGCCAAACCCCGCCTCGGGCGGTGCGGCCACCTGGAAGACCTCGGGCGCGCTGCCGCAGGTCCACTCGGCGAAGTAATCCTTCTGGCAACTGGAGGCCGGATCGCCGATCACGCGGTGGTCCACCCGGTAGGGACACCGCTCGGTCCGACCTTCGCAGAGGGACGAGAGGTGGCCGGTGACGTTGCCGCGAGGTTGGCCGCAGTTGGCGCCGTAGGTGCCGCCGACCACGTGAATCGTGCCGGGGCCTCCTGCCGGTGATCCGTAGGTGCCGGCGTTCTCCGGCGGCGGGGCTCCGCCCTCCACGCAGCCGGCGACCCCAACAAAGGCCAGCGAAAGCAAGACGCCCCGTCGAACGTGGCTCATGACCCGAGCGTATCCCCACCGGCGCCGGAAAGCACGGGTCCGCCCACGCCCACGATCAGGGTGGCGTTCCGTTCAGGTGCTCGTGGACGACCATGGGGCCGTCCACGGCCACGGCCACGTCTAGGGTGCTGACGCGTGCTCGGGCGAGTCCGCCGCGAGCCAGGCGTCGATTTGCTCGAGGACGCGCCGGGTGGCTGGCAGCTGCATCACCTGCTGGTACTCGGCGCGGGCTTTTTCGGCGAGCGCGCGGGCTCGCCCTCGATCGCCTCCGCTGCCGTGGATGGCGCGCGCCAACCCGAAGTGCGCCTCGCCATCGAGCGCCGCGCCCGGGGCGATCGCCTCGCGAATGGCGACGACCCGCTCCAAGATCGGCAGCGCCTCGGTCGGCCGGCCGTCGTCCAGGAGCGCGGCGCCGAGGGCCATCAGCGGAAAGGTGATGAACAGCCCGGCCTCGTCGACCTCGCCTTCCAGCGCGTCGAGCGCCCGCTGGGCCATCTCACGCGCCTCGAGGTGGCGGCCCAGGTTGTTCAGGATCTCGGCATAGTTCGAGAGCAGGATGGCGGTGCGCGGGTGCTGCGGTCCCAGCCCCGCCTCCACCAGTCGCAAGCTGCGCTCGGCGTACTCCGCGGCCTCGGTCGGCTTTCCCATCTGCTCCAGGTTCAGCGCGATGTTGGCCATCGACAGCGCGATGTCCGCGCTCTCTGGGCCGCCGGCCCGCTCCTTGGCGGCCACCGCTCGGTGCTGATCCTCGAGCGCCTCGACCATCCGGCCCTGCCTGGCGCGCATGGCGCCGCGGTTGTTGTAGAGCCAGCCCCATAGCCGGTCGTGGCCGCCCAGCCGGCGCAGCAGCATCTCGGCGTGCTTGGCCCAGATCTCGGCCGCCTCGAACCGCTGCTGATTGTCGCCGACGGCGTAGACCAGCGTCACGGCTGCCTCCGCCGCCACCTCGTCGTGGCGGGCCAATTCCGCGGTCCACAGGGCCTCTTCGAACGAGGCGGCCGCCGCCGCGGCGTCGCGCCGCTCGTTGTGGAGCCGGCCCATCTCGAGCAGGACTTCGGCCAGGACGGGCGCGTACCCGAGGCTGCGCGCCACCTCGGCCAGGTGCTGGATGGAGGTCAATCCCTCGCTGAACCGGCCGACGCTGCACGCGATTCGCACCTCGGACAGCTGCACCCGCAGGCGATCGATGGCCGCGCGGATCGCCGCTTCCTCGGGCGGCCGAATGACCGCCCGCAGGACCTTCACGTCGGCGCAGCGCGCGACGCTGGGCAACGAGTCGGCCGCCTCGACGGCGTTCTCGACCACCTCCGCGTCGGCGGCCCGGAACGCGCGGGTCAGCGCCGTCAGGCTGTCGAGCGCCTCGTAAAGAGCCGCCATCCGCAGATCGAGCACCTCGGCCGACTGCTCGCCGCGGACGTGCGTGGCTTCGCAGGCGTCGGTGTACATGGCGACCCAGTCCTGCGCGTAGCGATCGAGGATCCGGCTGGCGGTGTCGAAGGCGGCCTCCGCGTAGCGCTTGCCGGTCGCCAGAAACGCCTCGCGCATCTCGGCGCGGGCGCCCGTCTCGACGGGGAGGCCTCGCACGGGCGGATCCCACACGCCCGCCAGCTTGGTGCGCGCGCCGGCGTCGAAGTCACGGCGACGCGCCACCTCGCCGTTCTTCTCGAGCTCGGCCAGGAGCGCGCGCATCGACGGCCAGCGCGCGTCGGGCTCGACGCTGAGACCGCGCAGCACGATGTCGCGGACCCACCCCGGCACGTCCGAGCCGGGCGTGGGGCGCCGGACTCGTCCCTCGAGCACGCTGGCCGTCAAGGTGGGCAGCGAGCTGCCGCCAAAGGGGCGCTCGCCGTAAAGAGCCTCGTAAAGAGCGATGCAGAAGCTGAACTGATCGGAGCGGGCGTCGCTGTGGCGCCCGGCAAACTGTTCGGGCGACATGTAAGCCGGCGTCCCCAGCATCGCGCCGGTCTGGGTGAGCTGGTAGCTGGCCGGCTCGCTCGGGGCGGGCGCGACGCGCTCGGGCACCGCCGGCGACTGGCTTCGGCCGATCGTGCGGGTCTTGTCGAGATCGCCGTCATCGTCAGCGAGCGGACCGATGCCCACCGGGAGCGCGAAGCGCTTGCCGGTGCTGGGAACGGCGGCCGGGGGCGCCGCAGGGCCGTCGCGCCCGATCATGACGCGCGCCAGGCCGAAGTCCATGACCCGCACCTGCCCGTCGGCGCTCAACATCACGTTGTCGGGCTTGAAGTCGCGGTGGACCATGCCCTTCTCGTGCGCGGCCACCAGACCGCGGCCCGCCTCGGCGAAGACCTTCAGTACCTCGGTCCAGCGCCGCGCGGCAGCGTGCATCCAGTAGGACAAGGTGTGCCCGTCGATGAACTCCATGGCCATGAAGACCTGGTCCTCGAAGGCACCCACGTCGTACACGACGACCACGTTCGGGTGCGACAGCTTGGCGATGGCCTGGGCCTCGCGCAGCAGGCGAGAGCGGCCCTCGTCGGCCTCGGCCTGGCTGCCGCGGACGCGCAGCAGCTTGATGGCCACCTTGCGGTCGAGCTCGGGATCGTACGCCGCGTACACCTCGCCCATTCCACCCTTACCAACGAGTGAAAGGACGATGTAACGGCCGATGTTGGCGGCGCGGGACAGGGGAGCCGGCTCGCCGCCCGGCGCGGGGGGCATGTCGGGGGCGGGACACACTTTATCGCAACGATCACATCGGCATGTCCCGTCCGAGAATTGAGCCCGCGACGGGACCATCGACACCACGGCCAAATGGCGCCCACGCCAGGCGCATGACTTCCGTTGTCCGGACCGACGGCGTGCTGCATACAAGCTCCCAGACGCATGGCAGACAAATCCGGATTGGTCCTGAGAGCAGCCCTGATGTGCGTCACCGTTGGCGGATGTGGGGCAGACGCCATGAACGGGAATTCGACGGGGCCCGTCGTCGATCTGGCATTTGCGCAGAGCGGCCAACGCCTCCGGGTGTGGTCCTTCGTCGGCGAAGGGATCGAGCTGTTCAGCACGTTCCACGACGATCAGCTGGACGCGGACTGCGAATTCGTTCCCACGTCCGAGCGCAACAGTTACGTTTGCTTCCCCGAGACCGCGGCCGACGTGGTCTACCTGGATGCCGCCTGCACCCAGCCGGCCGCTCGGTCGGGACCGGCCGCGTCGACCATCGCGGCGGGCCGGTGGGTCAGCGCTGCCGTCCCCGGAACGGGCACGACTTGCGCGGGCGCGCCGCCTCCGATGCGGGTCGGGTATCGCGTCGGCGAGCAACTGTTCGTCGGGGGCGTCGAGGCGCTCGGCAAGCCGCTCCCGAGCGTGTTCGCCATCGTCGATTCGCGGTGCCAGGCGACGACCATTCATTCGGCCCTGGTCCCTTCCGACCTGTTTCGCCTGGAACGACAGGACGACTCGGTCTTCGTTTCGGGAACCGTGGCCGTGCGCCCGGCCACTGGTGGGTTCGCCGTCAGGCGCGTTACCGCCGAGGACGGCGCCGAGCTGACCCTGGACGTGCTCGGCCCGGGTGGGGAACCCTGCCTCGTTCAGGCCGACGGGCGCTGCGTGCCGGGGCCCGTCGGCGTGCGCCCGTTCTTCGGTACCGGCGACTACCTCGATGCGCATTGCACGGCGCCCGCGTTTTCGTGGGCCAACCCGAACCAGTGCGACGACCCGAGGCTCGGTGTCGAGGCGATCGCGGGTCAGGTGCACGTGTACGAGCTGGAAGAGGCGAGCGCCGTCTACGCCGAGCGCGCGGTCTTGGACCCGGCGACGGGGGAGGCGGTGCTGGATTCCGAAGGCCGCCCACGAGTTTCGTGCGAGTCGGACGCGGGCGCTCGCGCCTACGCGGCCGGCCAGGACGTCACGTCCCGCTTCGCGCAGGCCGGAAGCGCGGAGGTCGCGTTCGGTGCCTTGCGTCTCGTGCAACACCGCAGCCCCGCCGCGGGCGGGGCCGCCTCCGCCGCGCCCACCATCGTCTTCGAAGCGGGCGGCGCTTTCGTCGACGAGCAAGGACAAGGCTGCCGGACGCGGACGGGCCTCTTCAACACGCTCGAATGTGACGTGAGCGGACCGGAGATCTATGAGAGCGGCTTCTGGAAGGACGCGGCTTGCGAGAACCGGCTCTACGATTTCCTGGGCCCGCACGACGCCGCCGACGGCGCTCCCGCCGTGTCCGCGTTTCGCGAGGTCAGCTCATTGGACGAGGTTCGGCGGACCTGGTTGTCGTTCAAATCGTACGCCGGCCCGGTCTACCGCCCCAACGACGGCACGTGCTCGCCGATGGGCTCCACCACGTTCCTGCTCGAAGTGGACCGCAAGGCCATGTTCCCCGTGCTGTCGCTGATCGCTCGATAGAAAGGACTGCGCGCTACTCGCCCGCCTGAGTCTTCAGCTCGACCGCGACCGGCTGCAGGCCCCAGATGTCGGCGGCGTACTGGCGGATGGTCTCGTCGCTCGAGAAGCGGCTGGCGCCTGCGATGTTGTAGAGCGCCCGGCGAGACCAGGCGATGGGATCGCGGTACAGCTCGGCCGCGCGCGCCTCCGTGGCCACGTAGGCGTCGAAGTCCGCGCACACCAGGTAGGGATCCAGGGTGCGCAGGCTGTCGAGGATGGGCTGGAAGCGCTCGGGCTCACCGAAGCTGAAGAAGCCCGATTCGATCAGGGCCAGCGCCTCGGCCAGCGCGGGGCTCCGCTCGATGTAGGAGCGCGGGTCGTAGCCCGCGGCGCGCAGGTGCACGACCTCGTCCGCGTTCAGCCCGAAGAGGAAGAAGTTGTCGGGCCCGACCTCCTCGCGGATCTCGACGTTGGCGCCGTCCAGCGTCCCCAGCGTGAGCGCCCCGTTCAGCGCGAACTTCATGTTGCTGGTCCCCGACGCCTCCTTGCCGGCGGTCGAGATCTGGACGGACAGGTCGGCGGCCGGGATGATGGCCTGGGCCAGCGACACGCTGTAGTTGGGCATGAACACCATGGCCAGCTTGCCCTGCACGACCGGGTCGTTGTTGATGACCTCGGCCACGTCGTTGATCAGCTTGATGTGCAGCTTGGCCATCGTGTAGCCGGCGGCCGCCTTGCCCGCGAACATGTAGACGCGCGGCACCTCGTCGGCGGTGCCCTCCGGATCGCGCTTCAGCTTCAGGTAGTGCGTGATGGCTTGCAGGCAGGCCATCACCTGCCGCTTGTACTCGTGGATGCGCTTGATCTGCACCACGAACATGGCGTCGTCGGGCAGCTCGATGCCGAGCCGGCGGCCCACCAGCACCGACAGGTCGCGCTTGTTGGCCTGCTTGACGGCGTGCAACGCCTCGAGGAAGGGGCGGTCGTCGGCCAGCTTCGTGAGCTGCTTCAGCTGGCGGAGGTCGCGATCGATCCACTCGGTCCCGAGCCGCGACGAGATGAGGCGGGTCAGCCGCGGGTTCGAGTAGAGCACCCAGCGCCGCGGCGACACGCCGTTGGTCTTGTTGTTGAACCGCTCCGGCCACAGCTCGTTGAAGTCGCTGAACAGGTTCTTCTTCACCAGATCGGTGTGGAGCTGGGCCACCCCGTTCACGCTGTGCGAGCCGACCGTGGCCAGATGCGCCATCCGGACCTGCTTGGGCGAGCACTCCTCGATGATGGACATGCGAGCCAGCCGATCGACGTCACCCGGCCACTGCGTATGCACCCGGCGGAGGAAGCGCTGGTTGATCTCGAAGATGATCTGCATGTGCCGCGGCAGCAGGTGCTCGAGCAGCGGCACCGACCAGCGCTCCAGCGCCTCGGGCAGCAACGTATGGTTGGTGTATCCGAAGGTCTTCTCGGTGATGGCCCAGGCGCTGTCCCAGTCGACCCCCTCGTCGTCGACCAGGATGCGCATCAGCTCGGCGATCGCGATCGAGGGGTGCGTGTCGTTCAGCTGGATGGCGACCCGCTTGGGGAACAGGTCGAACGTCCGGTGCCGCTCTTTGTAGCGGCGGACCATGTCCCCGATCGAGCACGCCACGAAGAAGTACTGCTGCTTGAGCCTCAGCGACTTGCCCTCGTCGGTCTGGTCGTTGGGGTAGAGGACCTTCGAGATGTTCTCGGAGTCGATCTTCTCCTCGACCGCGCGGCGGTAGTCCCCCTCGTTGAAGAACTTCAGGTCGAAGTCGCGGGTCGCGCGCGCCGCCCACAGGCGCAGCGTGTTCACCGTGTTGGTCTTGTGCCCGACGATGAACGAGTCGTAGGGGATCCCCAGGATGGTGCGCGCGGGGATCCAGTCGACGCGCAGCCGTCCGTCGGGATCGTGGCGCAGCTCGGTGCGGCCGCCGAGGCGCACGATCTGCGCGTCCTCCATGCGCTCGAGCTCCCAGGGGTTGCCCCCCTGTAGCCAGTTGTCGTGCATCTCGACCTGGCGGCCGTCCTCGATGCGCTGCTCGAAGATGCCGAAGTCGTAGCGGATGCCGTAGCCCACCGCGGGCAGGCCCAGCGTCGCCAGCGAGTCCATGAAGCACGCGGCCAGCCGGCCGAGGCCGCCGTTGCCGAGGCCCGGGTCGCCTTCCTGATCGAGGATGGCGTCCAGGTCGCGGCCGCGCTCGGCCGCCAGCGCCTCGGCGGTCTCGTACAGGCCGAGGTTGAGCAGGCAGAGGCCGAGGCTCCGTCCCGTGAGGAACTCCGAGGACAAGTAATAGGCGCGCTTGACGTCGCGCTCGGCGTAGGTCCGCTGCGTGGCCAGCCAGCGGTGGACCAG
>Ga0068859_100002733_pt1 | contig 17894 bp, 17 predicted proteins | sample KBSSwiS22_FD_66585 | JGI IMG/M metagenome (GOLD analysis project Ga0068859, IMG submission 66585) | Switchgrass rhizosphere microbial communities from Kellogg Biological Station, Michigan, USA - KBS Switchgrass S2-2 | ecosystem: Host-associated > Plants > Roots > Rhizosphere > Soil ...
CTGCGATGAACGCGTAGAGGAAACAGTTCGTCTGAACAAAGGCGTGAGCCCGGCCGGAGTAGCTTTCCGTAAAGCCCCAGTGAAACAGTGGCCAGATCGATACGCCCGCAATTCCCATGAGCACACCCAGGGGAAAGAAGATCCGGTAAGGGTCTGTCGTTGTGCCGTGACCGGCGGTTGTCTCAACCGACATAAGCATCAACGATAGGCCTTTTCTTACCCCCGCATGTCACGATTTGTGGCAAAACACTCGTCTATTGGAATCATGAAACCGACGACGACATCCGGGCTCATCGCGATGAGCATGGATCACCCGGCGCTTGAGATCGAGGACTTCGAACGCTTTATGGAGTTGTACCGGGCCCGCGTGTTTCGATTCGTCTATGCGGCCGTGCGTGATCTCGACCTTGCAGAGAGCCTGACTCAGGACTGCTTCTGGAATGCCTACAAACATCGGCAAGGGTTTCGCGGCGACTGCAGCATGAGTACATGGCTTCTCCGGATCGCGATAAACCTGATCCGAGATCATGTCCGCCGGCGACGGTTTCAATTCTGGAAAAAGACCAGGTTTGTCCCTGGCGACGAAATGCGGAAATGGCCAGACAGCGGTCTTTCGCCTGAACAGAGGGCTGTTGTGAATGATCAGGTTCGCGCGGTCTGGGAAGCGACGGGAAGCCTGTCCGAGAAACAGCGAACCATCTTCTTCCTTCGCTATGTCGAAGACCTGAATGTTTCTGAAATTGCGCATGCCACCGGGCTTACTGAGAGCACCGTCAATGTGCATCTTGTTCGCGCTGTTCGGGGCATTCGTAAGCAATTGGGGAGATTGCCATGAGCCAACATCTATCCGAGAAGGAGTTCGCGGTCGCGATCGTCCATGGACTCACTCCGCAGGAGCGCGAGCACGTGTCGGAGTGTTCGCAGTGCGCCGCAGAACTGCAAGGTTTCCAGGGAACGGTTAACTCATTTCGAAGCAGCTTTCGCGAAGTCATCGATACTCAACTGGCTCGCGGCCTGGATCTGTCCACACTTCCGCAAAGCGCGCATCGGCCGATTGGCCTCTGGGGGCTGGCCGCAGCGATGATCGCGATGGTGATTGCCGTTCCCGCGTTTCACGACAACATGGGACAGACGCGCCTGGGCGGCGAGAGCGCGGCGGATACCGATCCCAACGCGTTAATGAATTCGATCCAGACTCATCTTTCGCGAACGGTTCCTGGCCCGATGGAGCCCATCCTTATTTTTGTGCGTGACCGCGATCTCGATTCTGATCAGAGAGGTGTGCAATGAAACGCTATCAAGTTCTGCTTCCGATTCTTTTGCTTTTGTTCTCTCCTTCGATCCTTTGGGCTCAGGCCAGGGGAGCGGAGCCGGGTGATGACGTGGCCGTGCTGAGGGAGGTCAAAGCACTGCTGGAGCGAATCCCGCAAATGCCGCAGCCGGAACGCGTGAATGCCTATCGTGAGTTGGAGCGAGTGTTTGCAAAGCTGCAACAGCCTGCCCCGCGGGAAACAGCCAGAGCCGACGGTCAGCGTCGAGTCCGGGTACAGGGAAACGCTCTTACAGGCGGACTGGACGTTCAGGTGGGCGGAGCCTGGTGGACCGACGCCGGTATTATTGCGAGCCTTGGGCTAAGCGACGATCAGAAGGCAAGAATTGAAAAAGCGTTTGAGAATCATCGGCTGAACCTGGTCTCGAATCGCAATGCGCTGGAGAAGGAAGAAACGCAACTTACACAGCTGCTGAACACGGAGCGCTTTGACCGAAACGCCGTCTCTGCGCAGATACAGCGAGTTGTCAATGCGCGTGGAGAGATGGAACGCACTAATGCCGCGATGATGTTGGAAATGCGGGAACAGCTGACTAGGGCCCAGTGGAGTCAGTTGCAGGCGTTGCCTCCAAGTACGCTGTCGGTCACCGTTCCGTACTCCACTCTTCCTGCGGGGGGGCTTGGAGCGGAGGGCGCGAGGGGTGGAGGCGGACTCGGTGGAGGGCAACGCAGCGGCGGAGCGCGATGACAACTGCTTAAATCCCAGGGCCACCTGAGGTGACCCTGGATCCGTCACTAGTCTCGTGAATAGTGATTGCGATTGCTCCCATCAAATCGACCGGACTTCAGGCAACATCTCTTGAAACCGAAGGCCGGAGGCGCAGGGGCACAAGTCATTCCGTCCCAATTTCTCGAGGAGTTCTTTGTCGCCATGCACGACGCGGTTGCCGCAACGGACATGGGTTTCGGAAGGATATCCCCTTCCTCCGTTTGCTAGTGGGCTCGAAAGCAGGTGAAGTTGTCTTTGTCGTCTTGTCGCACGAGGCACCTCCTGAGATTGGGTAGCTGTAGATTGTAGCGGTGAGGAATGAAGAATTGTATCGGGACAGCTGTTTTCATGAAAAATCTCAGCAACTTCGTTATTTAGGGAATTTGCCGTGGTAGGCTCCGAAGCAATTCGTATGAAAAAAATAGTCGCGCTATGCATTGTCGCAATCGTGTTTGCGCCCACCCTTTTCGGGCAACTCAGAGACTCCAATGGCGCGGGTATCGCTGCCGCATTTGTTGGGTTCTCGCACACCACTGCTGGATCGGATCAATTCAACAGCTTCTGGATTGCGCTGGGAGGTGTTGAAAAACGGTTGGGCCCCAAGAAGGTGTTCTCGTTCCCCGGAATATTCATTCAGGGGGATGATAGGCAATTGAGCAACCCGTCGGCCAGTACAGGGGGACAACTAGGCCCACTGACTTCAAAGTCACCGAGGCCTGCTCCGGTACCTGGGTCCATTAAAGGAGGAAGTGAGGGTTCGCGTATAGACTACATCGGTTTTAAGGTCCGCGACCTCACGACAGTAGTTCGCAGCCTTGAACGCGCGGGGTTTCCGCCGACTGCAAAACCAACAGGTGGAACACTCTTTCTACTGAGCCCCAATGGAGCCAAAGTGCAACTGAAAGAAGAAAAAACTCTAACGGCGGCGATCGAAGCCGATGAGGTTCTCATTAGAGTTCCTGACATCGATGAAGCTGGACAGTGGTACCAAAAGTGGTTAGGAGCAACCGTTGCCAGAGATGGTAACTCCCGAATAGCTCAAGTTCCGGGCTTAAAGATGAGGTTTGTTGAAAGCAAAGAAGCCTTAGCCCCGACTAATGGACGAGCGATCGACCGCCTCGGGTTTGAGGTAATGGATCTCCGCACGTTCTCTGAGCGCATCGTACCCAGTCAGATAACGGTCCGAGGTCGGTACTTTACTGTTGATCCGACCTTTGCCCCATTGAAGGCAGCATCGCTGGTGGTCGATCCTTGGGGGGTAACAATCGAATTTGACCAAGGGTTCCGTGACATAAGGTAAAGCCGATCCAACAAAACGAAACCTCGGGCTTCATACGGGCTTCAGTTCAACCGCGATGTCGTTGTTGTCTGTGAAACGCAGGACATCCGGTTCATCTGCTGACGGAATGACCTTCAGGCCGATCTGCTGCAACGCCCTCGTCACCGCATCCCGATCGAACGCCGCGACCTTGATGCAATAGTGATCAATACGAGGCTTTTGGCCCGTGGGAACCTTCTGTAGACCGATGCGTGTGTTCGCTTCGAGCTGAATCCACAGCCGGTCGGGATTCGATTGCCGCGTCGTCTTAATATTGGCTCCATACACAAGGTGGTAGTAAGGCAGCGACTTCTCAATGTCCGAGACGTGAAGCAGCACGTGATCCACACCAAGCGGCTTCACGAGCCCATTGGACTCTACCGGAAGCGTTGACGGTACCGCGGCAGTCACGAGACCTGCCGGAGGTTGAAAGAGCTGTAACTCGATGCCGTCCGGGTCAGGAAGCATTCCGAATCCGCCACCTGTTCCCGAAGAGAACCCCGCGGCCTGCAGTGCGCTTGATACGCCTGCGCGATCGTAACGTTCAGCGAGCGCGCAATAGTGTCCGATGGAAGTAGGACGATTTCCCTGAGCGCCGATAGCGATGTAACCCACCTGCCGGTTTTGCGGCAGATCGCCGAGCAGGATGAAGTAACGGATGCCGCCCTGGAAGGGTTGCTCGTGAAGCTTCGTCCTGAAGATCCGCATGTAGACTTTTGCAGAAGCGGCGGTGTCGGGCACAAGAATGTCGAGGTGCTCGAGACCCAGATTCTTCAGGGGCAGCGCAGGCGCTGCCGGCGCCTGTCCCTGTGCAAAGGCGTTTAACAACGGAATTCCAGCGAGCGCTCCGATTCCCGTAAGGAATTTGCGGCGAGTGCTCACAGTTCTCCGATCGTCGCGGTGCTGTCGCCGATCTTCTCCGCACGAACGCCGGCTTTATGAAGGATCGTCAGCAGCAGGTTGGAATGCGTCGTCAGCTGAGCCAGACGCACGTGTCGTCCGCCCTTCATAGATCCGGATGCTTTTCCCGCCAGGATCATCGGTAGCGGAGTGTGGTTGTGCTGATTGCTGTCGCTCATGCCGCTGCCCCACAGAACCAGGGAGTGATCGAGCAGGTTGCCGTCGCCATCCTGTGTGGCCTTCAGCTTCTCCAGGAAGTAAGCGAACATGCCGTGATGATAGGCATTGAGTTCCGCAAATCGATCCATATTGGAGCGCACATTGGAGTGGTGCGAGAGATTATGGAATCCTTCGCGGATATTCGTTGCCGGGAACGTGTCGTTGTTGAGTTCCTGCGCCAGCATCAATGTTGAAATGCGGGTGATATCCGCGCGGTAGGCAAGGATCTGGAGATCAAACAGCAGCTTGATCTTGTCTTCAAAAGCAGCGGGAGCACCGGTTGGCGTATCTGGTACCTCAAGCTTCGCGGCCTGCATCTGCGTCTCGGCCTTCTGAATCCGTCGCTCAATCTCCCGGACATCGTCGAGGTATCCGGCGAGCCGGCCGCGATCACCGGCGGGCAGCTGAGTCTTTAAGGTATTGACCTGGTCCATGACCGAGTCCAGAAGACTTCGGGACTGTTGTCGCCGCGCAGCGCGCTCCGCCTCGGTTGTTCCGTCACCGAAAAGTTTTTCGAAAATGACCTGCGGATTGTGTTCCATCGGAAGCGGCGACGTGTCGCCTTGCCACGAGATCGTGTTCTTGAAGGGACTGGTCAATCCACCGGGTTGGACCGTCAACTCGAGCGATGGCAATGGCGTGTCCTGACCGATGGCCTTCGCAGCCACCTGATCGACAGTGATACCGAGCGCCTGTCTGGCGGACTCATCAGGCCTTGCTCCGGAAAGGAACACCGCGGAAGATCGGGCATGGTTTGCTGCCGCCGAGGCGTCAGCGCCATACGCCATCGGCGCATAGGTGTTGCTGACAACAGTGATGTATTCCCGGAATGGCTCGAGCGGCTTCAGAATCTGCGTGAACTCAAAGCCGGTGCCGGTCGCTGCAGGCAGCCACTTGTCCATTGTCACGCCGTGAGGAAAAAAGATGAACGAGAGTCGCGTCTTCGCCGCGGCTGCCGAAGGCGTTTGCGCAGGAAGCATGGATTCCAGGAAAGGCAGCGCGAGCGTCACGCCGCTTCCACGAAGAAACGTTCTTCTCGACAGGTGTTTGTTTGTAATGAAGTTCATAGGCGATCTTTCATCCTCATTTGAAACGGCTCGCTCTTGACGACACCAAGAACAAGCGATGAAAACCGGTAATCGTTGCGGCCTGATGCTCGAACAATGCTTCGAACGGCAGGTATATCGTACGCGGTCACAGCCCTCCCCATGGCGTAAGTCAAAAGCTTTTCTGCGGCCACGGTGACAAACGCATCGGATCGGCTCAGTAATGCCTGGCGGAGACTGGACGGGCCGTTGAGCTTCGTGCCGTCCACCAGTTCGCCCGTCGCATCAATCGGAGACTGTGCGTCAAGCGTGCGCCACTTGCCGACCAGATCAAAGTTCTCGAGGGAGAAGCCGACGGGATCCATGATGTTGTGGCAGGATGCGCACGTGGGATTGCTTCGATGCAATTCCATTCTTGCTCGCAGCGTCTTTACCTGGCTTGCATCCGCTTTCTGATCCAGGTTGGTTTCAACCCCTGGAGGAGGATTCGGCGCGCGGGAACCCAGCAGGTTCTCCAACACCCATTGCCCGCGTTGAACCGGCGACGTGCGATTTGCGGCGGACGTAATCAGCAGAATGCTGCCTTTACCGAGCACACCGCGGCGGGCGTCATCTTTCGATAGGGCAACGCGACGGAAGAAGCTTCCCTTGATGCCGGGGATGCCATAGTGCTGCGCCAGACGCTCATCGACAAACGTGTAGTCGGCATCCAGAACCGTGATGATGCTTCGATCTTCGCGAAGAATGCTCTCGAAGAACAACTCCATCTCGCGCGCGAATGCGTAGCGCAAATTGCCATCAAAGTCAGAAGACTCTGGTTCAGCGTTCTGCAGTTCCCGCAGGCGCATCCACTCGGAAGCGAAGTTGTCGATGAGAGACTTCGACTTCGGGTCCGCGAGCATCCGTCGCGTTTGTTGTTCGAGCACGGCGGGATCGGAGAGTTTTCCTGCAATGGCGAGGTTCAGAAGCGTGTCGTCCGGAATGCTGCTCCACACGAAGAAGGAAAGACGCGTGGCGAGTTCGACATCGGTCAGCTTGTAAACGCTGCCTTCCGAGAGATTGGGAGGAACGTGCTCCATCCGGAAAGCAAATTGTGGATCGACCAGAACCCGCGCCAGGGCGTTTTCAATCCCTTTGTCGAATCCGCCCTTCTGCCGCCCTTCCTGGTAGAAGCGGAGCAACACCTGCAAGGACGGATCATTTTCAGCAACACTGCGCCGGAAGGCGCGCGTCGCCAGGGTTTTCAGGATTTGCGTGGCGCAGGCCTGTTCCTGAGCTTCGATGGCCGGCTGGCAGACGAAGATGCGACGGCGGCTGGGTGTGTCGCCCGGGCCAGAAGCTCTATAAGGGCCGGTGATTGTGATGCTCATGCTCCCGCGTCCGCGGCCTGGAGGCGCCTTGAACACGCCGTCCATTCCTGCGCTGTCGAAAGCCGGAACATTTGCGACTCCGATGGTATGCGGTCCTGCCGGTATAGGAATGCGTCCGCGACCGCTGGGGATCGGGGTGCCGTCGATGGTCAGGTCAACCCGCCCTGCACCCGATTGAATCTGATATTCCGCATCGAGCGGGAAGTTATGCCGAACGCTCATTCCACCCTGAGTTCCAAGAGGCATGCCTTCGACGTGTGCGCGCTGCGAGAGGCCGGCAGGCGCGCTATAGGTGACAGGGACTGGAGGCGCTGAAAGATCACCGACGGCGAGGCGGCTGATCTTCATGGCGGCGGACACGTAAGACTGAATCAACGCAGGTGATGTGCCGAGAACATCGGCAATGTTATCGAACCCGGAAACCGTGCTGTCACTCGGAAGCATTTTCGTGACGTCCACCTGAAGATCCAGCAGGTCCCGGATCGCATTCGCATACTCATTGCGGTTCATTCGATGCAGCGAGGGTGCTCCCGGATTCGGATTGCGTTCCGCCGCACGATCGAGACCACCTTCCAGCCATGAAGCGACGTTGTCGAGCGTGGCGCGATCCGGACGTGCCATCGACTTAGGCGGCATCATTCCCGTGCGCAGTTTCCGCACGACAGATTCCCAGGCGGCGGTGTCGAGGTCGAGGTGTGCCAGGTCTTTCGTGTCGAGTTCAAGAGACCCGGTCTTCTGCCGTTGGTTGTGGCACGTGATGCAGTACTGAGCGAGTACCGCCTGAACCTGTTGTTGCGACATCGCGGGAGCGGCCGCTGAGCGTTGCTGGCCGGCAGTCTGTGATGAGCGGGAATTAAAGATCAACGCGCCAAACGCGATAATCCAAATCCAGCTGTAAACCCGATTTCTCTTCATGTCTTACTTCGTTGACGCCGACAGTTTCTGAATCAATGCCATCGATGAAGGCTTCGGCACCGGCGCGTGCGTTGCAAGAAAGACTCCCTCGGCCCAGTTGAATGCGGAGCGGCCTTCTTTGTCCTTCGCATCGAGACGAGCTCCCCTCGATACCAGGAACTCGATGATGGAATCCGACCCGCGATTGGCCGCGCCCATCAATGGGGTCAGCCCCATGGAATTCGTCGCGTTCACATCCATGCCAAGCTCGACGCAAAGTTTAACGGCTTCCAGCAGCGACGCCTGGCCTTCGTCATAAGTCTGATTGACGACCCAGTTCACGCCGGCAGCAGCCATGAGCGGAGTGGTTCCTGCCAAAGTCGCAATGTTCGGATCCGCGCCGTGCTTGAGCAGGAGGCGCATTGTGGAAACGTCACCCGAGAGTGAGGCGAGCATGAACGGAGTCTGGCCGGTAAAGTCCACCCACGCGAGCGATCCGCCAAGCAGGTACATCCAGCTTCGAAGTGGAGGAACTTCCTTGACCCTGATGTTCGGGTCCACTCCCTTTTCGAGCAGGAATCCGATGAAGTCCAGAATGACCTTTCGGTCTTCGGCAGTCACCATGTGCTCGAACGTGGTGTAGTGGAGATCGACGTTGCGCATTTCGACCGCGGCGAACAGCGGTGTGCGGCCGTACCAGTCCTTCGCATTGATGTTGGCGCCGCGTTCAATAAGGAATCGTGCCATCGGAATGCGGTTGCTGCCTATTGCCATGAAGAGAGGAGTGATGTCGTTCTGATCGACGGCGTTGACGTCCGTTCCCGTGTCGAGAAGCAGGCGAGCAACGTCAACGTGCCCTTCACGCGCTGCGAACATCAGCGAATTCATCGCTCCGGGAATGGGGGGACGGTAGCCTTGTTCTGGAAGGCCTCCTCGAACAATTCCCAGTCCATGCGAGCCGCAGCCGGTTTGACCTGCACACGGCATCTTGCGTGAGGGCGCTGCACCTGCGCGGTTCCGAGCGTTCACGTCGGCCTTGTATTCCAGCAATACCCGCACGACATCGGTGAATCCGGCCTCACTGGCGATCATCAGGGCGGTCAATTGGAGCTGAGGTTCTGCAGTGTTGGGATCAACCTTGCGTTCCAGAATAGCCCGCGCAGCATCGGCGTTGCCCGACCGCGCGGCAACCATGAGGATGGTCTCGCCCGTATTCTCCACCTGATTGGCGTTCGCTCCATGATCCAGAAGTTTGCGGATCATGGCTCCGTTGCCATTCGCGGCGGCCAGGGAAAGCGCGGTCAGTCCCAGGCGATTCTGGGCGGTCGCATCGGCGCCCGCTTTGAGAAGAAGGTCCGCAATCTCCAGTTCGTCTGCGCGGACAGCCCAGTGCAGCGGACGTGTGCCGTCCTTGTCCGTGCCATTGACGCCATCGCCTTTCGCGCCGCTTGCAACCAGCGCCCGGACGGCTTCCCAATTCCCGGCCCGGGCGGCGTTCGAGAGCGCAACGGGATCGCCCGCGGCCGCGAAAAGGGACGTGCCGCCAATCACCACAATCCCCATGAGGATCAGGATCTGTCTCAGGCAGGATTGCCGCATGTTTCGCACGGTCATAGTGAACCCCCATCGTTGCACTTACGCGTTGCTGATGCGCCCTAGCATATTGCCGTTATCCGGTTGGTTCCTAATATCTTTTGCTCGGTCTTACGGCGTATGAACGGGATAGCGTCCTGCCGGTTTATACTCCGTTCACCTGTGCATTACCTGAACAAAAGCCGACGTCTTATTGCGCTCATTGCAGCCGTTATCGGTGGATCCTCCATCGCGGTCAGTCAGGTTCCCGCACCACCGGCCGCAAGGTTTTCGGCACAGACCGCAAATCTGAAGGGAGGGCCGGATTCATTACGAATCGATGTGCTCGCCTGGTCTGCCGACAACGTTCGCAGTCAATTGGTGGATGCCTGGAATCTGGTGCCGCCTTCACCCACTGCCGCCGCTCCACGCGGCGCAACCGATACCGCTGCCGCACGCGGCGGCGCGGTTCCCGCGGGACGGGGCGGGCGAGGCGCCCGTGGTGGCGCGCCTGCAGGCGTTACCCGCGGCACTGCCGCCACTCCGAACACTCCGGAGAAAGCGCTGGCTGCCGCGCTGGACGCTGCGACAGGTGTGGGATATCTGTGGACCTCAGAGAGCACGGGGTATTCGCTCCGTTACGCGTATCGCTTCGTTCAACCTGACGGCGGCGAACGCATCATTCTCGCTACGGATCGCCGCCTTGGAGACCGCGACGATTCCTGGAAGGCTCCCGACGCGCCCGCTTCGCCTTATGACTTCAGCATCATCGAACTGCATTTGAACGCGAAGCATGAAGGCGAGGGCAAAGCGTCCGTCACCGGAAAAGTCGGTGTCGATAGCTCCGCAAACACGATCGCGCTTGAAGGCTATGCCGCGCTGCCCGTGACGCTCAAGGACGTCAAGTTAAGATTTTGAAATTGGAAAGTCCTGCATTGGAGATTCGAGATTCGAAAACTCAGATTGGACTTCGCACCGCCGGAAGTCATGGTCCAATCTAAGTTCTCCAATCTCGAATCTCCAATGCAGGACTTTACCGATTTCAAGATTTCCCTTCTTCCTGTTATAGACTTCCCCCGACCTGAGAGGGGGGCACAAACCTATGCGTCGGACACTGAAATCCGTGACAACTCTTGTCGTCGTTTTGATTCTGGTCACCGCGCCGGTAGTCGGACAAACGACGAAGGCAAAGCCAGAAGACGTCGGGATTTCCACAGAACGTCTCAAGCGGGTTCACGAACTCATCCAGCGACATCTCGACGCCGGTAGTTTCTCCGGCGCTGTGACGCTGGTAGCGCGCAACGGACGCATCGCGCATCTCGAGGCTCAGGGACTCATGGATATCGAGACAAAGAAACCTATGTCGACCAATGCGATGTTTCGCATCATGTCGATGACCAAGCCCGTCGTTGGCGTTGCGACGCTGATGATGATCGAAGAGGGCAAGGTTCGCCTGACCGACCCGGTGTCTCGATTCGTTCCGTCTTTCAAAAACCTCAAGGTCGGCGTGCTGATTCCCGCGGCGCCCGCACCTGCGGGCCAGCGCGGCGCCGCGCCCGCTGCAGCCACCGCTGCTCCAGCCAACCCCGCTCCGGCAGGTCAACGCGGCGCGGCACCGCCCCCCGAGTTCTACACGGTTGCTGCGGACCGGGAGATTACGATCAAGGACCTGCTGACTCACACTTCCGGACTTGTGAGCGGGACAATCAGCAATAGTGAGAACCGTAAAGTCGCGCTGAAGGGAAAGGAATCCAACGCAGACTACATTCCGCGACTTGGGAGTGTGCCTCTCGAATTTCAGCCGGGAACGCGCTGGGCTTACAGCGCACAGGCTGCATTTGACACTCTTGTCCTTGTCGTTGAAGTTGCTTCCGGGCAGAAGTTCGATCAGTTCGCTCGCCAGCGAATCTTCGAGCCACTCGGGATGAAGGATACTTTCTTCTATCCTCCGGAGTCGTATAACCCGAGAAAGGCGACGCTCTATTCCCGAACCGCGAATGGTCTGCAGAAGCAGGAGGATCCAAACTTCATGAACGGCGCCTTCTTTTCAGGTGGCGGCGGACTGTTCACGACAGCGGAAGACTATCTCCAGTTTGCCCAAATGCTTTTGAACGAAGGCCAGTTGAATGGAAAGCGCGTGCTGAGCCCTCGGACTGTTGAATTGATGCGATCCGTTCACATTCCGGACACTCTCCAGGGCAGGCAACGCGGGGAAGCTTTCGGCCTCAGTGTTCGTGTCATCAACAACTCCGCGCAGCGGAACACTTTCCTCTCCGATGGTTCGTTTGGATGGAGCGGAGCGTACGGCACCCACTTCTGGGTTGATCCTTCGAAGAAGATTGTCGGGATTCTGATGACCCAAACCTCAGCGCAGGGAATCAATCCAGACTTTGAAAACGCCGTGATGCAGGCGGTCATCGAATAACAGGTAATGGTGGAGTAATGGCCAACTATCTTCTGAAAACAGAACCCTCGGACTACTCCTTTGCAGATTTGCAGCGCGCGAAGAAGACGGTCTGGGATGGTGTGGCGAATCCTGTCGCGTTGAAGAATCTCCGAGCGATGCAGCCGGGAGACCAGCTCATTATCTACGAGACGGGCGACCAGAAGAGCGCCGTAGGTACGGCTAAGGTTCTATCCGTCGATCCGAGCGACACGCGTAATCCACGCGTCGAAATTGAAGCGGGAAAAGGTCTCGCGAAGCCCGTGTCGCTATCGACGATCAAAGCAAATAGGCTGTTTGCGGATTCGCCCCTTGTGCATCAGGGCAGACTTTCCGTGGTGCCACTCACGCCGGCTCAATTCCGAGCGCTGGCAGGGGAGTAAGCAAGCCCAAAGGCCTTCTCGTTACTTGATTCGAAAACCAATACCGATGGAGAGCACCGGATAGTATTTCGCAAAGTTGGACAACGAGCCCGGAAGGGCCAGGTCGTCGAATCTTGCGCGAAACTCCTCGAGAAAGGGATTCTCGAGAGAGCCCGGATCGACTTCAGGCGAGCCTCTGAAGGCCACGCCGCCCTCGATATTGAAGCTGAAGCGCCCACCCTTCCTTGAGAGAAGGTTGCCCCAGCCCGCAGTAAGCATCGGCGATACGTGGTTCGGACCGGCATAGAAGGCGCCGCTTAAGGGATCCGTAGAAGTGCCCACGAGCACACCGGGACTGACGTGAAATCCTCCTAAGAACCAGTCGAAGTGAGCTTCGAGGGACTGATAACGAAACTGTGGTGAGTAGTTGATTCCGGTCGTCGAAAAATCCGGATCAAGGCTGAGCTGGAAATTGAAACCGCCGCGGACATTGGATTGCCGGGTCACGGCCGTCGCACCTTCGATTCCCAGGCCGAGCGTCGAAAGCTTGGCGCCAATCCCGAACTTCGGCAGCGATTGCGCGAGACATGGCGCCGTGAACCAAAGAGTGACGCCAACAATCGACACAACTGCCCTGAATGTCAAGGTCTTCATCTGAGCACCCACTTCAGCGAGTTTGAGCAGCCTCAACAGTGCGGAAGGATACACGCCCGACGGTTTTTCCGGTAGGCCGTCAGGCGGTATTCGATGACGGGCGAGCTATTTAATCCTGTAACCGATTCCAATCGACACGACGGGATAAAACTTCAGAACACTGGAGATCTGGTTGTAAGGAGCGGCGCCGGTATTGAACTTCGCTTCTTCGGCGCGAATGTCGTCCTGCACAAGAGGATTTGTCGCGATGTTCTGGCACGGACCTGACGGCGTGACGCAAGTGTTTCCGCTGAGGTTCAGCGTCGCATTGGGAGAATTTCCAAAAATCAACCCTCCTTCGATATTGAAACTGAATCGTCCTTCACCTCGCGTAACAAGGTTTCCCCATCCGGTTGTGATCATGGGCGACACGTTCCGTTTGTTGAACTCGAAGGTAGCATTTCCGGTCACGGGATCTGCCAGACTGCTGAAATAGGTCTGATTGCCCAGCGTGAACGACTGCCCGCCCGGTACACTGGCAAGACCCGTCACTCGATTCCCGTTGTACACCACCAAACCTGGGCTCAGGTGAAACTGTTTTCCAAAGAACCAGTCGAAGTGAGCTTCGACGGATCGATACCGTAGCTGCGCGCTGTAGTCGATTCCATTCTTGGAGAACTCACGGTCGGTACTCATGAAATTGAAGCCGCCACGCACGTTCGTCTGCGTTGTCACGGCCGTCGCCGCCTCAATACCGATTCCCAGTGTGGAGAATTTCGCGCCGACTCCAAACCGGGGCAGGGATTGAGAGAAACACGGCGATGCGATCAGCAAAGCGGCACAGGAAACCGCCGCAGCGAGTTTGAATGACGAAATCTTCATATACGCTCCCAGCTCACAACAGTGAGTTCGAGCAGTGTCCGCTCGGGTCAGGCCTCAGACAAGGCAGTTTGTGCGATTTCGCCCCCGGTCCGCCTTCGGGGCTCTTGACGGACGGGGAGTGTTAGTCAAAACTCTGCCCGGACAATTTTCAGCGAGGTACCCGCATGTCAAAGGATGTCTGGCAGATCTACGCCGTACGTTATGCGCACCACGAACGCATGGCCCGGGAAAACTTTATGGGAGGCGATCCTCATGACGACTCTCCGATGCCACTGGACTACTACGTCTGGGGACTGATTTCGGAAGATCGGATCATCGTCGTGGACACCGGATTCGACCGGCCGATGGCACAGAAGCGAAAGCGGACCCTGCTGAAACCGCTGAGCGACGGCCTGCGCGGGATTGGGATCGAGCCTGCTGCGGTGAAGGATGTACTGATCACGCACATGCACTACGATCATTGCGGAAATCACGATCTGTTTCCTTCAGCGCGATATCACGTGCAGGACCGCGAGATGAAATTTGCCACCGGGCGCTACATGACTCATCCCGTCATGCGGTTTCCGTTCGATGAAGAGGACGTTGTCGCAATGGTTCGGCGAGTCTTTAACGGACGCGTCGTGTTCCACGACGGCGACGAAGAAATTGCTCCCGGAGTCAGCGTGCACCATGTGGGGGGCCATACGATGGGAATGCAAATCGTGCGCGTGAACACGCGTCGCGGTATTGTTGTTCTCGCGTCAGACTCTTCGCATCTATACGCGAATATGGAGCGCGAAATCCCCTACCCGATTGCGTGGAACGTGGGCGAGGTGATGGAAGGCTATCGCCGTGCGCGCCTGCTGGCGACTTCGCGGGATCACATCATTCCGGGGCACGATCCGATGGTGATGGATCGCTATCCTGCGGCGTCCGCGTCGCTGGAAGGGTGGGTTGCACGACTCGACTGAAAACCAACGCGCCGCGGATATCAAAAATCTAAAATTGGAAAGTCCTGCATTGGAGATTGGAGGTTCGAAATCTTAAACTTGGACGAGTCACTTGGAAGACCGCCAGTCCAATTTAAGGTTTCGAACCTCCAATCTCCAATGCAGGACTTTCCAATTTCAGATTCTCTTCTCCCGCCTGTTGCCACTAACGCTCGGTAACCGGGCCGACGATCGCTCCGGCCCATCGCTCCACGGGCTTCACAACCTCGGTCATGTCCGCATTCGCGCCTTCGCTGGCCAACGCGATGGAATAAAGCTGCCGCACGGCATTCCCGACAATCATCGGAACCCCCAGAGCATCCGCTTCTTCAAGACAAAGACGAATGTCTTTGTTAAACAATCCCATTGCAAAGCCTGCGTTGAACGTTCGGGGCAGGATGTATTTCGGGAACTTGTCGGTGCTGGCGGTGTTGCGGGCGGTCCCGGCGTTAAGAACATCCACCACGAGGCCGGGATCGAGGCCTGCCTTTACGCCCATGACCACCGCTTCCGACGTGATCGCCATTGCAGTAGCGGATAAAAGGTTGTTCAGCAGCTTCATCGTCTGGCCCATTCCGGGCTTTGTGCCGCAGTAGAACACCTTGCCGAGGTTTTCGAGGATTGGACGGAGCCGCGGAAGGATCTCTTCGGGACAGGACACCATGACAGCCAGTGTGCCTTTTTCGGCTCCAGGTAATCCGCCGCTGATCGGAGAGTCCACGGCGATAATGTTCTTCTTCGCAAGGCCCGCCGCGATGCGCCTCGCGGCCGTTGCTCCCGTTGTCGAGGTATCGATGAAGATCTTCACCCGGCTGCCTTCGGAGATCCCGCCTGGTCCGAGCGCAACGGATTCCACGACGGGCGGCGTCGGGAGGCTGACGAAGACAATCTCGCAAGCCGAGGCGACAGCCGCAGGGGAGGCCGCGACATGGGCGCCTCGCTCGACGAGAGGCTTCATCACCTCGGCGCTGGTATCGTAGATCGTGAGATCAATACCCGCGTCAACCAGACGCCGCGCCATGCGGCCGCCCATTCTCCCGACACCGACGAAGCCAATGCTTTCTGTTGCCACGTTAAACACCCATTTCCTTGAAGACTTCTCGAGCGATCCTGAAGCTGTCAACGCCTGCCGGCACGCCGCAGTAGATAGCGACCTGGAGGAAGATCTCCTTGATCTCGTCTTTGGTGACACCGTTCGTGAGAGCGCCCCGAACGTGCAGCTTGATCTCGTGCGGCCGGTTGAGGGCGGCCAGCATGGCGAGATTCAACATGCTTCGGGTCTTGCGATCCAGTCCCGGGCGTCCCCAGACCTCTCCCCAGCAATACTCGGTGACCAGTTCCTGCAGAGGCCGACTGAAATCGTCGGCGGTCTTGATGGCGTTATCCACAAACTCGGCCCCAAGGACCGCCCGGCGAATGCCAAGGCCCTTCTCGAATCTTTCTTTTTCCATTGTTCCTCCTTACGCAGATCGAAATGTTCTTGGATCGGCGAGCGGTCTGTATATAAATGATGGCTCTGCCGTGTCAACCCGGCAGGAGACCCCTGACGTTTTTGTAACGGTTCTCGACCAAAGTTCAGATTTACATTTTCATTCATTGGAGCACTGATTGTCCGAAACGAAAGCTCTCGCAACGTATCTTGTAAACAGTCGTCTGGAAGACATTCCCCAGGATGTGCGCCATGAAGCTCGCCGCGCCCTGCTCAACTACATCGGCTGCGCCGTAGGAGGCGCCCGGGAACCCGCTGTTGAGACCGCGTTGCGGTCGCTGACGCCCTTTTTCGGGAAGCCCACAGCCGGCCTGATCGCACGCACAGAGCGAATGGATCCTCTCTACGCATCGGTGATCAACGGCATCAGTTCTCACGTCTTCGAATACGACGACACGATGCCCAGGAACTACATCCACCCGACGCCTCCCGTCGCAACGGCAGTCTTTACCTATGCCACGGCGAATCGCGTCAGCGGCCGTGACTTCGTTCACGCATTCCTTCTGGGATTTGAGACAGAGGCACGTGTGGGAAACGCCGTCTATCCGGCGCACTACGAAGCGGGCTGGCACATCACATCAACGGCGGGAGTTTTCGGCGCAGCTGCCGCGATTGGGAAACTGTTGGGTTTGTCCACGCAACAAATGATCTGGGCCCTCGGTCTTGCCGCGACACAGGCGTCCGGTCTTCGCGAGATGTTCGGTTACATGGCGAAATCGTTCCATGCCGGGCACGCGGCGCGGAACGGTTATGCCAGCGCGGTAATGGCCCAGTCGAATTTCACCGCCGGAGAGCGCGGTATTGAGAGTCCTCGTGGATTCGCCGCGGTGACGGCGTCGAAGTACGACCTGTCCGAGATTACCAACGGCCTCGGTTCCGACTTCCAGATTCGCTACAACGCCTACAAGCCCTATCCGTGCGGCCTTGTCGTACATCCGGCTATCGATGGATGCATCGACCTCTATCGGGACTATCATCCAGCTCCCGATGCTATCAAGGCTGTCCGGGTTCGCGTTGCGCCGCTCGTCATGGATCTCTGCAACAAGAAGGACATCACGCGAGGGCTGGAAGGGAAGTATTCGATCTATCACAGTTCCGCCGTCGGACTGGTTCGCGGTAAGGCCGGCCTTCAGGAGTACACAGACGAGGCCGTGAACGACCCACTCGTGAAGCGCGTCCGGGAGCGCGTTACCGCCATCTCGGATACCTCGATTACTGAGGATCAGGCTCACATCGAAGTGGAGCTTCAGGATGGACGCAAGCTCGTTCGGTTTATCGAGCAGTCACTCGGGAACGTTCATCGCCCTCTGTCGGACAAGCAGCTCGAAGAGAAACTGCGCGATCAATGCATGCTGACGTTGTCTTCAGGGCAGGTAGACAAGCTCATCGAACTGTGCTGGAACATCGATGAACTCGATGATGTCAACGAGGTGGTGAAGGCCACAGTGCGGTCATGACCCGCAGGCGTCTCATCGGACTTTTGCTGGTCATGACGTTGACTCTTGCGGCGTGCGGTGGTGCCAGCGGCGGCGGTGGCGATTGCGCACCGGGAGCCATCCGTATTCCGCGTGGAGCCGGAGGTGTGGGTTTTCTTCCGCTCCTCGTGATGGAGAAGAAGAAAGAGTTGCTCGAGAAGCATGCTGAAGAAGCCGGTGTTCCCGATCTTGAAGTTTGCTGGCTCGATGTCGGTGGCCCCTCGATGATGAACCAGAAGTTGCTCGCCGGCGCGGTGGATTTCATCGCGGCGGGGCCACCGGCA
>Ga0068859_100002735_pt1 | contig 17892 bp, 10 predicted proteins | sample KBSSwiS22_FD_66585 | JGI IMG/M metagenome (GOLD analysis project Ga0068859, IMG submission 66585) | Switchgrass rhizosphere microbial communities from Kellogg Biological Station, Michigan, USA - KBS Switchgrass S2-2 | ecosystem: Host-associated > Plants > Roots > Rhizosphere > Soil ...
ATCGCTTAAATAAGATGGTATCATAAGCAAAAGAGCCTTTTTCAATATTGTTACGTACGGATAACAGTTCTTTAAATTGCAGGATATAATTCAACCGCTTGTTCTTACGGATACGTTTGCGCATATAAAGGCCCGCAGGAAAAGCCAGTAACATAGAAGCGGTGAATTGCAGAAAATTAAACAGCTCGGCAGAAAATGCAGCAGTAAACCGGTTGTCGTATTGCTGGTTCTCCCGAAGCAGTTGCAATACCAATTGTTCATCGGTATCATAAGGCGTGCGATATTCAACCCTGCCTGTATTGGTTGCAAGCACATCCTGGATAAGGCTGGTAAACTGAAGTTTCATTGTATGCTAAAGTAAGCATGAATATAAAACTTTTCATACCCTTTGCAAGGTATTTTGCAGGCAGGTTTCAGTCTTTAACAAATTAGTGATAAAAGGCAGGCTATGCCTTCCAATTAATTTACCCGTGATAAGATGCACTTTATCTTTTATCAGGCACGTTTTGTATCTGCCGCATTTTCTTTTATAATGTAAGACCATTTGGCCAATGTGTTCACTACTTCTTCCAGCTTTACCGGCTTGCTTAAAAAATCATCCATTCCCGCCTGCAGGCAATCCTCCCTGTCTTCTTTCATTGCGTTTGCCGTCATTGCGATAATAATAGGCTGCACCTTCATCTCCTGCCTGATGATCCTGGTAGCTTCCAGTCCGTCTAATTCAGGCATCTGCACATCCATAAACACCACATCAAACTGTTGGTGGCGTACCATTTCTATAACTACCAGTCCGTTCTCTGCAAGGGCGGCCTCAAAACCCAGCTTGCTTAATATTTTAAGCGTTAGCTTCTGGTTTACCAGGTTATCTTCGGCTACCAGTATACGTAAGGGATGTTCTTTTACAAAATCAACAGAAAGCTTTTGCTTAGCAGGTTCCGGCTCTGTTATCATCGGTTTGGATTTTCCCCTCAGCTCATTGATGATCAGCTTGCAAAGCATTTCCTGCTTAATGGGTTTGGTCAATATCGATTTAAATAAGCCGGCATATTTTTTATTTCGTTCATCACCTACAGAACTTAATAAGATCATTGGCAATTCAGGATAAAGATGTTGTATGTGTTCTGCCAGTTCGGAACCATCCATTTCGGGCATCTGCATATCGGTAAGCACCAGGTCAAAGTGCTGTCTCTTAGCCAGTATCTCCAATGCTTCTGCGCCACTGCAGGCAAGTGTTGGTACCAGCTTCCATATTTCCAGCTGATTTTTAAGTATACAGCGGTTGGTTAAATTATCGTCCACTACCAGTACCTCCTTACCTTCCAAACCTGCCATATGGCTGGTAACATAAGTACGCAGCGATTGCTGGCTTGCAGCAGATAGTATAGTAAATGTAAACGTGGTGCCCTCGTTCTCCCTGCTTCTTACATCAATGCATCCACCCATTAATCCTATTATTTTTTCGCAGATCACAAGGCCTAAACCTGTACCGCCATATTTACGGCTGGTGGAAGAATCCACTTGTGAAAATGCCTTAAACAATCTTTCCAGTTTATTTGCCGGTATGCCTATACCTGTATCACGTACTTCAAACCGCAGTTCGATTTTTCCATCCTGTTTTGCTTTTGCAAGGTAAACACCTACAAATATCTCTCCGTGCTCCGTAAACTTAATGGCATTACTTACTAGATTCACTAATACCTGGCGCAGCCTTAAACTATCGCCGATGATCTGTGCAGGCACGTCATGATCTATTTCATACACCAGGTCAAGCCCAATTTTACCGGCTTTATTAGCAAATACATCCAGTACCTCTTCAATGCAGGTACGCAGGTCAAAATCTCTTTCTTCCAGCTCCATATTACCCGATTCTATTTTAGAAAAATCCAGGATATCATTGATTACAGTTAACAAAGCTTCGCCGCAGGTGCTGATGGTTTTTGCATACTCCTGTTGCTCGGAGGTAAGTGATGTTTCATTTAAAAGCGCCGCCATACCAATTACACCGTTCATGGGTGTACGAATTTCGTGGCTCATGGTAGCAAGGAAAACACTCTTTGCTTTGTTGGCTTCATCGGCTTCCTGGCGGGCTTTTTTTTCTTCCCTGGCTGATAATATCAATTGCCAGGTTTGTTCTTCCACCTTTTGTTCCAGGTTTTCTTTTTGAGATTTAATAATATTGATGCGGAACTTATAAAAGGCAATAGCTGCACCAACAATTGCCAGCAGTGCTACTGTTTTAAACCACCAGGTAAGCCAGAACGGAGGTGTAATTACAAGCGTAACTGCAATGCTGCGGGAAGACCATTCTCCTTCATTATTCAATCCCTTTACTTTAAAAGTATAGGTGCCCGGGTTAAGATTGGTATAAGTGGCAGTTCGTTTTGTGCCCACCTCGTTCCATGTTTTATCAAAACCTTCCAGCATGTACGCATATTGTTTTTTTTCTGCTACGGTATAATTCAACGAAGCAAATTCAAATGAGATCACCGAGTTATCGTAGGATAAAGTGATCTGCTGTGTTTCTGAAATATCTTTTTTAAGCGGCGAAGAATCTTCATCGGTTTGGGCAATGGCCACATCTTTATTGAATATTTCAAAATTGGTAAGTACCAGCGGGGGTTCAGAAGGATTGGTTTTTATTTTATCAGGATAAAATTCATTAAACCCGTTGATGCCGCCGAAATACATGGCTCCTGATGGTGCTTTACAGAATGCGCCCAGTTTAAATTCATATGATTGCAGCCCATCTTCAATGCCAAAATTTTTATACTTTTTTGTTATGGGGTCAAAACGTGATACACCCCTGTTGGTGCTGATCCACAGGTTGCCTTTTTCATCTTCCATTAATCCAAATACTACATTGTTAGGTAACCCGTCTGCCGTGGTGTAGGTGCTGAACAAGTGTTTTTTTGTATCATAATAATTCAATCCTACCATTGTACCAATCCATACATTGCCATATTTATCAGGATGGGTAAATGTTATGCGGTTGTCACTCAGGCTGTTTTTATTATCGTCATGTACAAAGCTGGTAAAAGTCCTGGTTTGTTTATTGAATACCTGCAGGCCGCCACCATCGGTTCCTATCAGCAGGTCGCCTTTATCATCTTCTGTAATAGATTGAATTTTATCTGTACTGGTATTATTGATGCCGCCACTGATCCGTGTAAAAGAATTATTACCGGGATTAAATAAATTCAGGCCACCATTAAAAGTGCCCACCCAAATATTTTTATCGCGGTCTTCAAAAATCTTCCAGGCATTATTGCAGCTTAAACTGGATGCATTGGCAGGATCATTTTTAAAATGGCGGTAAGTATTTTGCTGCGGATTAAAAACAGTAATGCCATCTCCCCAGGTGCCCACCCACACATTGCCTTTGCTATCCCTGCAAATACTCAGTACATAATTGCCGCAAATGCTGTTCTTATTTCCCTGCTGGTGTGTATAGTGTACAAATTTTTTTGTAGCGGGATCAAAAAGATTCAGGCCACCACCATCTGTACCTACCCATATCTTTCCATCTGCGGCCGGCTCCATACACAGTACATTGTTATTATTAAGACTGTAGTCATCTGATGTATGTTTAAAATGCTCAAACCGGCTGCTGTTTTGTGTAAGGATATTTACTCCCCCGGCAAAAGTACCCACCCACATGTTGCCATCTATATCTTTATAAATGGAATAGATGGAATTATGGCTGATACTTTTACTATCAATTTCATCATGCTGGCAAAGACTAAATTTTTCTGTAACGGAATTATAAATGCTGAGTCCGCCATTCTCTGTGCCTATCCAGAGATTGCCTGCAACATCTTCTGCAAGCGAGAACACAGTATTAGCCGGTAAGCTATTGCTGTTAAGCTGGTCTTGTTCAAAGCGGCGGAATTTTCCGGTATGCTTATCAAATAAATTCAGGCCTCCTCCAATGGTACCCACCCACAATCTTTTTTTACTGTCTTCAAAGATCACGCCTATATTATTATTGCTAATTGAAGTGTTATCTTTTTTCTCATACCGGTAATAGGTAAACGCTTTTGTTGTTTTGTTGAATAAGGCAAGGCCATTTTCGTAAGTGCCCACCCATAGCTGGTGTTCGCTATCTTCAAAAATATATCTTGCATTGATGTTGTAATGTGAGAACCGGTTGCTGCCGGGGCTTAAATAATTCATGCCGCCTTCGGTGCAGATCCATAAATTTCCTTCGCCATCTTTACTCAGGCTGGTTAACAAGTCGTTGGATATGCTGCCGGGGTCTTTAGGGTTGTTCTTAAAATGAGTAAACCTGTCTTTCCCTTTATCATAGCGGTTTAAGCCTCCGCCCCTTGTGGCTACCCAGATAATTCCTTTGGCATCTTCCACTATGCCGGTGATAAAATTATTGCTGATGCTGTTACTATCTTTTGCATCATTTTTATAGATGGTGAATTTGTAGCCGTCATATTTATTCAGGCCGTCTCTTGTACCAAACCACATAAATCCACGGCTATCCTGTAAGATGCACATGATATGGTTTTGCGACATGCCGGCATTGATATCAAGATGATCAAATTTTAAGTTCTGTTTTTGTGCAATGGTATAAAAGAATGCTGCCTGTGTAATAATCAGCAATAAATAACGAAGGGCTTTCATGGTAAGGGTTTGTTATGTTGGTTTTATTATAATGATATTGTACTGTCTAATTTTTTTGTGGATCAGTTTGTACAGCTGCAGGAGGCCTGTTACTTTTTATGCCCTGCAACAGGAATAAAGGAAGCATCCGATTGCGGGGAGAAAAGTATATAAGTGGAAACAGCAATGCACCGGAAGGATATTGATTCTTCAGCAGCAATGCAGATCGGTAGCAGGCAATAAAGGTTATTAACATTGCAAAATGTTTTACCAAAGGATATTATAGGTCTGTCTGTGCAAAGAAACTTTTTTGAAATGCTTAAATGGGTAGAAAATTTAACAAGATTATTGTAGAAACATTCCTACTAATTCGGCTGGTTTAGGGTTGACAGCCTTTAAAAGGTTGGCAACCCTAAACGAAACTAACCCTTGGAGGGTTCCGAATACTCTGCAAGTTTTACAGTATTACGTTTTGTAAGAGCATTTAATCCGAAGTGTATCCCAAACCCTCCAAGGGTTTTGCGATGGAAGAACAGCGACTAACCCTTGGAGGGTTCCGAATACTCTGCAAGTTTTACAGTATTACGTTTTGTAAGAGCGTTTAATCCGAAGCCTATCCCAAACCCTCCAAGGGTTTTGCGATGGAAGAACTGCGACTAACCCTTGGAGGGTTCCGAATACGCTGCAAATTTTACAGTATTACGTTTTGTAAGAGCATTTAATCCGAAGCGTATCCCAAACCCTTCAAGGGTTTTGCCAAGGGTTGCTGAATTGCTGTATATTATTCTTTTATTGGTTAACTGCGTATTAACAACAGTTCTTTTAGTTAATTTTTAAATTCATATTGCCAACTATTAATCAGTTTAAACCTTCATTCTGTATATGAAAATTGCCCCTGTTACAAACAGCATCAAGCCGTATAAAGGCAAATGGGGAACCGAACAGGCAGCGCACCTGGTGAGACGTACACAATTCGGCGCACAGTGGGATGATGTGCTTTATTTCTCCAGTCTTTCTTTTAAAAAAGCCATGAAGGAATTATTTAAGAACGATGACATTGTTCCTGCCCCTCCTGTAAATAATTATAACGACGATAAATACACCGATGAAGAAATTGCTGCCGGGCAAAGCTGGGTAACGGCAACCAAACAATCGGGGATGAATGTGGGCAGAAGAAAAAATTCTTTACGCAGCTGGTGGGTGGGGCAAATGCTGAACCAGCAAAGGTCATTGCGGGAAAAGATGGTATTGTTCTGGCACAATCATTTTTCAACCGAGATCAATAAGGTGGATAACGCTACTTTCTCTTACAAACATAATGCGCTGCTGCGCCAGTATGCATTAGGCAATTTCAGGGAAATGCTTGCTGCTATTACTGTTGACCCCTGCATGCTGAAATACCTTAACGGTGCCAACAATGTAAAAAAAGCGCCGGACGAAAATTATGGCAGGGAGTTGCAGGAATTATTTACCGTGGGAAAAGATAAAGGATCGCATTATACCGAGGATGATGTAAAAGCTGCTGCAAGGGTACTAACTGGTTTTAGAATTGAAAACAAAGTATTGCCTGATGCACACGGGCAATTTGAACCCAACCGGCATGATACTGATGACAAACAATTTTCTTCTTTTTACAACAACACCGTAATTAAAGGATTAAAAGATAAAGATGGTGCCAATGAATTGAATGCGCTGCTGGATATGATATTGCAACAGGATGAAGTATCCCGTTTTATCTGCAGAAAACTCTACCGCTTTTTTGTGTACCACGATATTGATGAGAATACTGAACAAAATGTAATTACCCCGCTGGCCAAAACATTCCGCAAAAATAATTTTGAAATAAAACCGGTATTAAAACAACTTTTTGAAAGCCGGCATTTTTTTGATCCCAATAACAGGGGCGCCATGATAAAAGGCCCTGTTGATTTTTGCGTGGGGCTTTGCAGGGAATGTAATGTGGTATTTCCGGGAGATGCTGATTATGTGTACCAGTATGCACACTGGTACAACATACAATACGCCGCTGCCCAGATGCAGCAGAATCTTGGCGATCCGCCTAACGTTGCCGGCTGGCCTGCGTATTACCAGGTACCGGTGTTTGATAAAATATGGATCAACTCTGATACACTACCAAAGCGTAATCAATTTACTGACAGGATGCTTACCGGAGGTTTTGCAAGGGATAAACAAAAAATTGTGATCGATGTGGTTGCATATGCCAAAACATTTGCCAACCCCGGCGATCCTGATGCGCTGATAGATGAATGTGTGCAAAGATTATACAGCGTTCCCCTGCCTGATAAAGAAAGGTTGTACATGAAACAAGGCATTTTATTATCAGGCTTGCAGGGAAAAATGAGTGATCACTACTGGACAGATGCCTGGACAAAATTGTCGGACCTAACTGAGAACGTTAACCGAAAAGATGTTACGAACAAACTCAAAAACCTGTTACAGTATTTAATGGCCCTGCCGCAATACCAATTGTGTTAAACATAAAAATTTTTTATGAAAAGGAAAGACTTTATAAAGAATGCAGTTGCCGGAGTGGTGCTGCCTGCTTTTTTTAATGGCATATCGCTGAAAGCATTGGCCGGTGCTTCATTGGCACATTCACTGAAACATTTGATGAATGATGATAAAGTGCTGGTATTAATTCAGCTTGCTGGTGGTAATGATGGATTGAACACCGTAATTCCTATTGACCAGTATGACGCTTACCTTGCTGCAAGAACCAACATTGCTTTACCCCAGGATAAATTGTTACGCCTGAATGGCTTTGATAAAACAGCACTGCATCCGTCATTAACAGAGTTGCAGCAATTATTCAATAATGGGAAATTAGGTATTGTGCAATCGGTAAGTTATCCTAAACCAAATTTTTCTCATTTCCGTGCAACTGATATCTGGATGACGGCAAGTAACAGCGATACCGTATTGAATACCGGTTGGGCCGGAAGGGTTTTGGATAACTGGTACCCAAAATTTCCTGAGGCTTATCCTAATGCAACGATGCCTGATCCATTGGCGATACAGGTAGGCTCTGTAATTTCTTCTGCCTTCCAGGGACCAGCTTTTTCAATGGGACTGGCCATTAGCAATCCCAATAAATTTTACAATTTAATTGAAGGCAAAACAGATGTGCAAAGTGATACAAGATGGGGTGAACAGATCAACTATATTGAAGAGATGAGTTTGAAAACTGACCAGTATGCTGATGTGATAAAGAAAGCAGCGTTAAAAGTTACGGCACAAACAGATCAGTATCCTGCTGCGGGAAAAAATGGTTTGGCAGACCAGTTAAAGATTGTTGCAAGGTTGATCGGTGGTGGATTAAAAACAAAGATCTATATGGTGAATATGGGTGGCTTTGATACCCACTCCAATCAAACTGTTGATACGGATAAAACTACGGGTAACCATGCCAGTTTGCTTAAGAAATTATCCGAAGCCGTCAATGCATTTATGGCCGACCTGGAATATTTGCAGGTAAAAGATAAAGTAATGGGTATCACTTTTTCTGAATTTGGCAGAAGGATAAAAAGCAATGCCAGTGGCGGAACAGATCATGGTGCTGCTGCTCCCCTATTTTATTTCGGACATTCCGTTAAAGGTGGCGTGATCGGTGAAAATCCTGTGCTACCAGCTACTGCAACTGTACAGGATAATGTGGTGATGCAGCATGATTTCCGTTCGGTGTACAGCAGTATTTTGCAAGGATGGTTTGGTTTGCCAACCAACGATATCGGTACTATTTTACCGGGGCAATATAATAACTTACCAATTGTATAGCTGATCACAATTCGTGGATATTTTTTCCCATTGTCGGTGTCCCACCGGCAACGAATACTAATTACAAATCCTGCATGGTCATCCTTCTTATGATCTTTAATTTTTTAAAGTGAGAAGCAGATAACCCTGTAACCTTTTTAAATTGACTGGAAAGATGAGATACACTGCTATAATTAAGCTTATCTGCAATCTGCGAAAGCGTAAGGTTTTCCAGAAGAAGCATTTCTTTTGCTTTCTCAATCTTTAGTGCAATACTAAATTGTTCAATGGTATTAGCCTGCATGGCAGAAAAGTAATTGGAAAGATAAACGTAATCGTAATGCAGTTTTTTGCTGAGATAATCAGAAAGATTGTTTTTGATATTTTTACTATTGGTGATATAATCTGCAACAACAGTTTTTATCTGGTCTATCAATATCCCTTCTTTATTTTCCACCAGCTCAAGCCCTCCTTTTTTTATTGCTGCTTCAAATTGCTGTATTTTTTTAGCCGGGATATTCCCTTTTATTTCAGCTTCGCCTAATTCTACTTTTACAGGATGCACACCTGCCTTTTCAAGCGACTCTTTCACTAATATTTTACAGCTTTCGCAAGCCATATTGCGGATATACAGCTTCATTGTTTAGCAGGCGAATTGTTTTTCACCCTGAATTAAAATTAACAATAAATGTAAAAGGGATCAAGTATTTTTTATACTCCACGGAGATGAGGGAATACTGATCCTGATTGTTGCAGTATCACTATTTATTTGCAGTGTTTTATTCTCTATACATTTAAACTGATGATCAGAAGTGCTAAACATTTCATTTTGACCATAGTCTTCCTCCAAAAACTCCAGTATATACAACGCCGCACTTTTTGGAAGCATAATGATCTGTACATCAGAATTGATAGTGTACGCTCCATCATCACCGTTAAAATCCACGATACCTTCAAATAGCAGCATATCGTTTACGCGGCTAATGTTGTTGCTGGAAAGAAATTGTTGTAATTGTGCTAAGCTTAGCGTATCCATAACAAATAACAATGCCTGCAAGATAAATTTCAACAGCAAAATCTTTGTTACAGAATTTCTACATTCTTTTATATAATTTTAAAAACCTGTTACTACAAATAGTAATGCCCGGTGTAACATATAATCCAGACGGTCCCCAAAAGCCGGGGCAAACCCCGTCAGCGGTTATGGAACTTGTCCTCTAACCAACCGCCGACGGGGTTTGAGCATGCTATTTCAATTCTAAGACCACAATACTTTTTGCAGGTAATTCTACAACCAACTGGTCTCCAATTTTTTTAGCACCGGAGAAAGGAACAATTTTTATGTTGTTAGGATTTTCAAAAGTATTTACATCAGTTAATTTTGCCGAAGTCAGCATTTGGCCCTGCACTGTTTTCCAGTTTAAACCAACCAAACTTGTTTGCAGGCTGATCTTTTTATTCGGGTCAAGATTTACCAATGAAATATGTACAGCACCAGATGAATCCTGTGATGCAGCAATATTTAACGCAGGAATTTTTTTATCCTCGCTGGTATAATCAGGCGATTGAAAACTAATGTTTAATTTTTTTGCATCCATGTGTACTTTATACAAATCAAAAACAAAATAAGTTGGTGTCAGCAACATCTTATCACCTTTAGTAAGAATGATGGATTGCAACACATTGATGGTTTGTGCAAGGTTAGCCATGCGCACACGGTCACTATGGTTATTGAAGATGTTTAATGTGGTACCGGCGATCAGTGCATCACGCAAACTGTTTTGCTGGTATAAAAAACCGCGGTTGGTGCCGGGCTCCACATCAGTCCATATCCCCCATTCATCCACCACCAAAGCTGTTCTTTTTGCAGGATCATATTTATCCATGATGGTGGAATGACGTGTTACCAGTTCTTCCATCACTAAACAATTCTTCATGGTGTTGAAATATTCTTTCTCATCAAAATTGGTTGCAGAGCCTTTTGCACCCCAGTTACCGGAAGGAATAGTGTAGTAATGTAATGTGATGCCCCACATCTTGTCGGGGCCAACATTTTTCATTAGTGTTTCTGTCCAGTAATAATCGTTGCTGTTGGCACCACTTGCAACTTTATTCAGTGGTGCATCTTTATAATTCCTGGCGTATACAGCATATCGTTTGTATTGATCTGCATAAAAATCAGCAGTCATATTTCCGCCGCAGCCCCAGCTTTCATTACCCACGCCCCAGAATTTTACTCGCCAGGGTTCAGCACGCCCATTCTGTTTTCTCAAATCGGTCATGGTACTTTTAGCATCACTGTTTAAATATTCCACCCACTTGGCCATTTCTTCCACGGTACCACTACCCACATTGCCTGCAATGTATGGTTCGCAACCGATCAATGAACATAATTCTAAAAATTCGTGTGTACCAAAACTATTATCTTCCGTAACACCACCCCAGTTGGTATTTACCATGTAGGGTCTTTCTTTGCGTGGGCCAATGCCATCACGCCAATGATATTCATCTGCAAAGCAGCCACCAGGCCATCTTAAATTAGGTACTTTAATTTTTTTCAACGCTTCAACCACATCCAATCTTATCCTGTCTTTTTTAGGCACTTTAACGGTATCCCCAACCCAAAAACCATCGTAGATACACCGGCCGAGGTGTTCAGAAAAATGGCCGTAAATATGCCGGCTAATGGTATTGGGAGAATTGTTGGCATCAATTACTACCGTGGTAGTTTGAGCATTGGAAATTGTTGCAAGAACAGCAATCGTTAAAAACGAAAAGATCAATTTTTTCATACCGTAAATTATAGAATGTTTCAGAACAACCTTTTCAATAGTGGTTGTATATTTTAATTAATTACGAAAACGTTATCGTGCAATTTACGCATTACTCTATTAACTTTATATACTTTACCGTATTTATTTATTTTTTGTCCCGCTCACTCCTTCACTTGTCATCATCACCCTCTTAATAGTGCCATCTTTATTGTAATACAAATAGTCAATACAAACCGAACGATGGTAGCTTGCATAATCGGGCACCAATGCACCATTGTGATAAATAAAATAATCTTTCCCCTTAAATTCAATGATGGCCTGGTGATTGGTATTGCAATTACCCGCAATTTCATTGATGATGCCTTTATATTCCCATGGCCCTTCAATGTTGCGGCTCATGGCATACGCAATTTTTTCGGGAAACTCGTAAGCATAAGACAAATAATACCAGCCATTCTTTTTATGCACCCATGGTGCTTCTGTAAAGTGTGGTAAGGAAATTGTTTGTATCGGCCCATCCATTTCAATCATATTGGCTTTCAATTTTACATAATGCAAAACAGTATTGCCCCAGAATAAATACGCTTGTTTATTATCATCAATAAAGATAGTCGGGTCTATATCATCCCAGCTGATCTTTGTCTCTGTCGTCATATCATTAGTGATGAGCGCCTTGCCTATCGCATCTTTAAATGGTCCCGTCGGACTATCACTAACGGCAACGCCTATTGCTTTTCCATGATGGGTGCTGTCGTGTGCAACGGCCACGTACCAGTAAAATTTTCCATTGCGTTCAATTACCTGGCTTGCCCATGCATCATCTTTTGCCCAGGCAAATGCTTTTACATTTAGCGGAGAAGGATGCTCCGTAAATGTTTTCATATCAGTTGTTGAAAAACAAAGCCACTCGTGCATTTCGTAGCCATTGCGTTTTTCCGGTGCTACGTCATGTCCTGTATAAATGTACACTTTGTCTTTGTATACTAATGCCGCAGGATCGGCTGTGAATTTATATTTGATGATGGGGTTGCCAGTTGATTGAAAGCTGGTATCTTTTGCAGCACTGCTACCCTGCGCATGGATGATACTGTTGCATACTATTCCAAGAAAAAAACCGGTTATACATTTTATATTTTTATTCATCTGCTTATTTATTTAAATCATCAACGTTATATCATTTCATTTTTACCAGCAATACATCATCCACATAACAAAAAGCATTGGCGGCGCCGGTTGCGAGGAAACCAATCTCTACCTTTCCGCCTTTAACAGGAATGCGTTCTATCCTGATCATTTTCCATGATGTATTTTCTTCTTTGATATCAACTGTTTTAACTTCGCTATTCCACAAAGCATACATTTTAAGTTTTGAAAAACCGCTGCTGTTCTTTATCATAGCAGTCATTGTGTAAAAGCCATCTTCCAAATTTACATACGGTGTAGAGGTTATTGTTTGAGCTACTTTTCGAATAAAGTTTATCTTATCGCTGATGTTTAAACTTTTTTCGCCGGTGACAATTTTCCTGTCGCTCTCACTATTAATATGATTTAAGACCGATGAAACAGTTGTATCAAGGCTGCTTTCATTCCCTTCAATAAAAGTAGTTGTCCAACCCGTTAATTCTTTCTGTACAGGTTTAACAGTGCTCGGAATAGCTTTACGGTCTGCTTCAAAACTTCCGTTCTTTACATAATTATTATCAGCAGCGACATTCCATTCCCCTGTCTTAGCATTGATGTTCCATGAACTGAGCGAATTGAAATTGGGCGTTGCACCATCAAATGAAAGTGGGAACCATTGGTTGTAACCTAAACCATTGCCTGCAAAATCGGCCCACCTGTCTCCACAATAAACAACGGTCTCTTGTTTACTGCCTTTTACGTTACAAAAGAACCCGGTTTGCGTTACGTGTGCATAATCGTCGGCGCAACCTTTCATCACCTGCATATCATTAGCGGGTGTATATGGTCCACGTATGTTATCCGCCACCAGGTAATAGGCATAAGAAGCATCCCATCCATAAATGTTTGATGCACACATGTAATACTTTCCATTATATTTGAACATACAATTTCCTTCTCTGCTTTCTCCCTGGAAAACTTTTGTGCAGTCCAAAAGATTCACCATACTATCTTTAACACCGATCTCCGAAACATATATTTTATTGCGGCCGCTGCCATAAGAATAAATAAGGTAAGACTTTCCATTATCTTCATCAGTAAACACTGTTTGATCACCGGTGTTACTGGTACCGATCATATCCATCATACTTATTTTTTGATGCCATGTAAATTTCCCTGCAGGTTTATCAGCAACTGTGATCAGCACTCCTTTATCGTGCTGCACAAACATTGCATATTTATTGAGTTCCTTTATGTAACAAACCCCTAACCGCCCCACCCAATTATTCTTTCCGTACTTTATCGCTTCGTCTTTTGCTAATACATCGGCCTCAAATGTCCAATTTACTAAATCAACCGAACTATAACAGGTAACAGATTTAAAGGTACATTTCGGCAATGTTACGGAGGGATCGTTGCGATAAGTATCAGCTTCCTCATAGTGCACTCCGTACCAGTAATATTTTTGTATACCTGTAACAGGATCTGTGAATCTGAATATACCCCCACCCTGGCTGTTGATGGGTTGCCCGTCTTTCGTGTTCCAGAATATATCATTTTTGATATTGAGGAACTGCGCTTTTGCAGTGTGAGTTATACAACACAGCAACAGCACAATAACAACAGCATATTTGGTTAATTTTTTCAAAGTAGTATTTATATTTTTATTTCAACCAGTAATCCTCCCACGAAGGCACAAAGGTCACAAAGGAATAATGCTGTCTTTGTGCCCTTCGTGTCTTTGTGGGACAAAGTCAAAATAAAATTGCCCCTTGTTATTACCATTCCAACTGCAGCAATGCAACAGCCTGCTGTGGCATATTTATATTCAACATTACTTTACCATTGGCAATTTTCATTTTTTGTGGTTTACCCATTGTTGCCAAATGCCCTGCTTTTTCCAAAACAGCAATTTGCTCTTTAGTTGGATTTTGAGGCGAACCCATTTTCTTCCAAACTTCATAAGAGTTGCTGTGTTCATTATCGATGCGGTATTGCGTTACTGTAACTGATGAAGCAGTGATGCCATCAACAGTAACTGCAACAGGGATTGCAGGCAATTGGACATCATCGTCATGATAATTCCATAACATAACGGTTGCAGATCTTTTATCTTTTGCAGCAAGACCGCCTACATCATTATATTTTCCTCTTGCACTGGAATCAACAATTGTTTTAAGATCATACATCTGGCTGCCACTTACTTCAACCCTATCACCTTTCATTTTTCCAAACATTCTGAATACATTTAACACCGGTTTATCGACACCGTTAGTAGCCAAATCTCTGAAACCAAAGAACCACGGTTGGTTCTCAAATTCAAATGACCATGATACTGCTCCGGTAAAATTTACTTTGAATGAATCGGCTAATAAATATTTTCTTGCAAAAGATGCTGCAGTATAACTTGAATACATCGTGCCGTTACGATACGCATTTTCAGGATTGGTTTGCATACCGCATGCTGCACAACCTTCAGGATCAGATTCTCCAATAACAATGGGAATATTTTTTAATTGCGGATAGGAAGCTACCAATTTAAAACCTGTATTGATATCCTGTAATTGCCTTCCCACATTCATACGCACGTGACTATCCACTACTTTGGGAGAGCCTTTAGCATGGAATAAAATAATATCAAGCGGCGCACCTATTTTTTTTGTAACGTAATTCGTGTCTTCAAAACAATGTTTTACAAAATCTCTCAACCATTCCTGCGCACCACTGCTGGCTGTACCCGCAATATCTATTCCGCCGATCCTGGCAGTGGGTAAAGCTCTCTTTACCGCATCTGTGGTATAATCATACAATTTAAAGAATTCTGCTTTGGTTCCTTTCCAGTAACCATTGGGTTCATTCCATAATTCCCAGTACCAGCTTTCCACTTCTTTTTTTCCATAACGGTTAACACTATGTTTCACCCATTGATAAATTAATTCCGCCCATTTGTTATAATCCTTTGGCGGATATGCCCAACCGGTCATTATTTTACCATAAGGATCACCGGGCTTCCATTGATGTTTGTATGGTTCGGGATTGGTGGATAATGCTTCGGGCATAAAACCAATTTGTGCTAATGGTTTCATACCACGTTTAATGTAGGTATCAAAAATACTGTCAATGATCGTCCAGCTATAAACCGGGTTGCCATTCACATCTTCTGTGTAAGCATTGGTGCTGCCCCATTTTAATGAAGGGATGCCATCGCCGGTAACTAACAAACTGTGTGCTCGTACATAAACCGGTACAGGACTTAGTGCAGCAATTTCGCTTAATAATTTTTTGCCGTCTTTCATGTAGGTATAATTGGGTTCATCATAACCAAACCATGCCCATACGGGTTTCATGGTGCCGGTTGTTTTATTCAGATCAACGTTGATGGTGGCTTGTTGTGCTTTTACAGCATAGCAGCAGCATGCTGCGATAACAATAAAATATTTTGATAACTTTTTTTGCATAGTTGTTAATTTTAGAAACAAGTGACGTGGTCAGACGGGGACGTCAGACCACGTCAACATGGTCAGACGAGGACGTCAGACCATGTTGTTAATTACCATCTGGTTTTACTGCGGCCATTAATATACTTTGCGGCCAATACCAATTTTCAACTGCATCAGGATGTGCAGGATCAAATTTTGTAATGCCCGGTTTTAAATATTTTATGACAGGCAACTTACTATCTTGTATCGATTGCACAATGCAACGGCAAATTTCATAAGCACCATACGTGTTGAAATGTGTATTGTCTTCTAACTTTTTATCCTGGCCGGGAAAAGTGTTGGCAGGATAATGTACAAATGCTTTTATTGATTGTTCAGGTCCCCATGCTTCATACATAATTTTACTCATGGCATTCAGATCTACCAATGTTACATTTTCTTCTTTGGCAGTTTGCCTTACCGCTTCGGGATAATCGCCGAGACTATTGGTAATATGTCCGGATGAATCAAATGTTCTGCGGTTCATTGAGGTTACTAACACAGGGATGCCGCCTTTCTTTCTTACTTCACTAATAAAAAATTTCAGATCTCTTTTGTAGGAAGTAAATGGCCCGATACCATCACCTTTTTGCTTTTGATCGTTGTGCCCAAATTCGATAAATAAATAATCGCCTGCCTTCATCAGGCTTAATAATTTTTGTAAGCGTTTGGCACTTTTAAAAGAACTCAATGTTTCACCGCTTTCTGCATAGTTGGCAATACAAATATTTTGTGGTTGAAAAAAAGATGGGATCATTTGTCCCCATGATGCCCATGGCTCCCTGTCCTGGTCAACTACGGTTGAATTACCTGATAAGAATATTGTGATAGCTTTTGTATTGGGTGTAATTTCTACCGCACAAACTTTTGCAGCAGTATCATTAAATTCTAAAGTGAGTTGATTATCCCAATGAAAATAATTGATCTCTCTTGGCTTTAATTTTACTTTATCAACTACATTGCCATTGGCATCTCTTATCAAACTATCTTTTACATGCACCGTAAAAGTTTCTGTTTTGATCTCCCCTTTTTTTGTTTGAATATTTTGTACAAACAATCTTCTGCATTCTGCTCTTACTGTTGTTGCAGATGTGCCGTTAATATCTCCTAAAGTAACTTTTACATCATAATTGCCTTCGGGAATTTTTACGGAGAAGAAGAAAGGTTTACTGCCGGTTATAAAATCTGAGGTGATGCTGTTTTTTTTATTTCTTGTTACAGCTTTAATATCTGCTGCATTAATGAAGCCGAATCCTGCTGCATCGGAATATATTGTTTGCGGTGTTATTGCGATGTATCCTTTTGCAGCAGTCGCTTCTCCAAAATCAAATTTGAAAGAGGTTTTTTGTTGTGCAGTTGCTGAAGAGCAAATTAGCAGTAAGGCGAAACAGAATTTTATTATATGGTTTGTCATTTTATTTTTTTAAATGCGTAGGAACACGCCTGTGGCGTGTTCTGTTGGATTGCGCCTGTGGCGCATTCATGAACACGCCACAGGCGTGATCCTACTCGTATTGCAAAGCACTATCGTTCATTTTAAATTTATTTTTCTCTACCATTTTATACATTTCGGCACCAGCCAAAAGTAATGGACCATAACCATGCGCTGCAAAAACATTTACGGGACGATGATAATAAAATGCAGGATCAAATGCCATTCCTGTTCCCACACAAGTACCTTCCACTTGTCCTTTATCATTCACTTTTGTAGCTACTGCATTCCATGCCAGCATGGCCATGGGTGCATAGGTTGCAGGATTCAGCCAGCCTTTGTTGCAGGCATGTGCAATACAATACGAATAAATTGCAGTGGCAGAAGTTTCTAAATAACTGTCTTCCCTGTCTAACAACTGGTGCCAGAAGCCACTGGCACTTTGATAGGATGCCAATCCTTTTACATGTGCTTTCAGTTGCTGCAATACAAAATCTCTTCCGGGATAGTTTTCGGGTAGGGCATCCAGTAACTCTACAGTCGCCATCAATGCCCAGCCATTGGCACGGGCCCATTTAAATTCGGGATGTGTTTCCATACTTTCCACCCAGCCATGCATGTACACTCCTTTTTCTTTGATAAACATGCGCTGACTGAATTGTTTTACCTGCTTCACTGCATCATCAAAATATTTTTTATC
>Ga0068859_100002736_pt1 | contig 17891 bp, 11 predicted proteins | sample KBSSwiS22_FD_66585 | JGI IMG/M metagenome (GOLD analysis project Ga0068859, IMG submission 66585) | Switchgrass rhizosphere microbial communities from Kellogg Biological Station, Michigan, USA - KBS Switchgrass S2-2 | ecosystem: Host-associated > Plants > Roots > Rhizosphere > Soil ...
GGGCTCGATGTGTTGAGCGGTCCCTACGAGGTCGTGCCGAACTGGCCGAAACCGCTCTCGCAACTGCCGGGCCATGAAAACTGGACATGGGGCGCGGTGCAGGGTGTGTTTGCGGAGAGTCCTGATCGCGTCTTCATGCTCGAGCGCGGCGAACTGCCCGCGATGCAGCGACCGCAGCCGAAAGCGTTCCCCGACATGGGGCCAAGTCTCTCCTTCCCCGTTGGACAGGCGCCATTCCGAAACGCCTCGCAGGGAATGGTCGCGAGCCCGCCCGGCGCAGGCGGCCCGGGCGCGGATCCCGACGATCCGAAGCAGGCATGGCAAGGACGGATGGGGATCGACGCGCGCTGGGAACACACCATCCTCGTGTTCAACTCCGCCGGCGACATCGTCGAGCAGTGGACCCAGTGGGACAAGATGATGCGGCGGCCGCATTCCGTCTACATCAATCCGTACGATCCCGAAAAGCACGTCTGGATCGTGGACGATCACAGCATGGCGGTCTTCAAGTTCACACACGACGGCAAGACGCTCGTGCAGACGATCGGCACACCGAATCAGAAGGGCGCGGACGACAAGCACTTCAACCGGCCGACGTTCCTGACGTGGCTGCCCGACAGCACGATGTTCGTCGCGGACGGCTACAACGGCACGCGTGTGGTGAAGTTCGACAAAGACGGCAAGTACGTGACCGCGTGGGGAACGCGCGGCAACGGCCCCGGCCAGTTCAACGTCGTGCACGGCATCGCTGCCGATCCGATGACACGGCGTGTTTACGTGAGCGACCGCGGCAACAAGCGGATGCAGGTGTTCGACGAAAACGGCAAATTCCTCGACCAGTGGGCGTTCTCACCCGCGTCGAACACGCAGTTTCTGATTGTGGCGTCGGATCGTTCGGGCATCTGGGCGTTTGAAGATGTGACGGCGAAGGTCGTGAAATACGATTTCGACGGCCACTATCTGTACTCGTGGGGAACGCTCGGCGATCATCCGGGCGGCTTCTTCAACATGCACGGCGCGAGCACGGACCAGCAGGGCAATCTCTACATCGCGGAAGTGGGCAACGGCCGTCTGCAGAAGTTCCGTCCGCGGGCAAACGCGAACAAGGCGTTGCTTGTCGGCCCGCCGGTGTACGCGGCGTGGAAATAGCGAACCCACGACGAGTATGACGCGCACTGTCGCCGTCGTCGTTCTGTTTGTATCCACCGTCGGTGTCTGGATCGGAACGACAGCGGCGCAGGGTACGTCACCGAAGCCCAGCGCACGCGAGCGTTGTGTCGCGTTGAACGGCGTGAAGATTCCGGCTACCTCGATTGGCCTGCCGACAAACGGCGCGACCATTGTGTCCGCCACATTCGTCACGGCGACTGACGCCGGGAACGCGAACGGCGAGTTCTGCAAGGTGCTCGGCGGGATCCACGCGGTCGACCCGACTGCGCCGGACATCAAGTTCGAAGTGAACCTGCCTAGCCGGTGGAACAACCGCATGCTGCAGATGGGCGGCGGCGGTTTCGACGGCACCCTCGTCACGGGTCTTGGCGGTGCGTCGAACCAGATTCCAACCTCACCGACGCCACTTGCGCTTGGATACGTGACACTCGGCAGCGACTCCGGCCATGAAACAGCCGGTGGCTTCGACGGCCGTTTCGCGTTGAATGCGGAGTCGTTCGCCAATTTCGGCCGGCTTCAGATCAAGAAGACGCACGAGGTCGCGATGACGCTCGTGCAGAAGCGGTACGGCGCATCACCCAGGCACTCTTATTTCATTGGGGGGTCGCAGGGTGGTCACGAAGCATTGATAGCCGCTCTCTTCTACCCCGCTGATTACGACGGAATCGTCGCGCACTACCCGGCATACGACATCACGTTGATGCATCTGGCCGCTCAGTTCCGAGCACGGGCCTTGTTCCGCAGTCCCGCTACCTGGATCAGCCCTGACAAGATGAAATCGATCACGACGGCGGTCTACGGTGCGTGCGATGGATTGGACGGCGCGACGGACGGAATCATCAGCAACGTCGCCGGCTGCAATGGCGTGATGACGATGGAGGCGTTGCGCGCGAAGCTGCGATGTCCGGACGGCCGCGATAGCAGCGCAGCCTGCCTCTCCGACGATCAGCTTGCAACGGTTGAAACCTTCAACACTCCGTTTTCACTGGGGTTCCCTGTATCAGCGGGTTTGAGCGTCTTTCCGAAGCTCGCCATGCTCGACGGCGCGACGTTCCTCAATGCACTCGGACAGAGTCCGGCGCCGTCAAAGTTCCCGACCAACCAGGACGCGACGCAATATGCGGAAGCGTCGGGCACAGTGCGGTACGTGATTACTCGCGATGTGAACGCGGATCCACTGGCCTTCGACCCAGCCAGGTGGGCCACTCGCATTACGGAGATCTCGGAGATTTGGGACGCGAACAGCGTCGACCTGTCGCAGTTCATGAGCAAGGGCGGAAAGGTGATTCTGACGGTCGGGTCCATCGACCACACGATTACGCCGTACAACACGGTCAACTATTACGAGCGCCTTGTCACGCGGTTCGGACAGGCGGTCGCCGACAGCTTCGTCCGCTTCTATCGCATCCCTGGGTTCGCGCACGGCAACGGACTGTTCAACGCAAAATTCGATGCGTTAGGCGCGTTGGACGCGTGGGTGGATGGCGGCCGCGCGCCGGGAACCATGGAGGCCGTTGACATCAATCCTGAGAATCACCTTCGACGTCGGCCCATGTGCGTGTATCCGGCATGGCCGCGATACAAGGGAAACGGCGATGTCAACGCGGCATCCAGCTTCTCGTGCGCAACGGGAGCCACTGCGGGCCAGACAAATTAGGTCGAATCCACGTCATTCACGGCGCCCGCGGCGGCGGGCCTTGGAACGGGTCGGCATCCGCACCCGCATCGGCGAATCCGCCGCGAACGAATCCTCCGCATCCACCGATGACGATGCACATCGTCGCGGGGTCGGGGCCACGTCGTGCCGCGTAGGCCCGCTCCGACTCGCGCGCCCCGCTCAACAGGGCGATCAGGCCGTAATTGCCTTCGTGACACCGCGGCTCATAGTAGATGCGGTTCTCGGCGTCGCTTTGCTTCTTCAGCTCTTGTCTGGCCGTCCATGATCTGACCCACGTCGTTGGGTCGTCGATCGTAACGACATAGTCGATCGTGTCCGCATCGACGCGCGTCCAACGCTCGACCAGATGCAGATGTTCGTGAGCGCCCTGGAAATCCGACTTCGGCGAAAAATTTGTGACGTCGACCACCAGCGTGTCGCCTTCCCAGTGTCCTCGGGAGTCTCCCCAGTATTGCTGCACGGTTGCAGGCAGGTGCGGGGCCGTGGTGATCGGGATGGTGCGGGGGCGGCCCAGGCCCGGGCCGAGGTCGTAGACGATGGAGATCACGCCAGGAGCCTGCACGATTCGACTGAGGCCACCGATAAAATTTCCGAAATCCGGAAGGGTGCCGTTCAGGCACCGCTCGCCGAGTGTACGGTCCTCGGGTCCATCAGCACGGTTGATTCCTGCGTTCGTGCCGGCGCCGATGTAACTCGGAGGTGTCTCGTTTCGTCTCGATGAGACCGGCCCGTACTTTCCGCCGGCGCAGCCCGGATGATGATCGTTGCAGGCCGCAGTGGGCTGAAGAAGCGCGAGCTGAAATTGTCGAAAGGCGTCCCGCGCCTTCTGCGCCTCCGGCGTGAGCGGAGGAATTCTTCCGTCCGGCGGGTCCACGATCAGTGAGGTTCGACTGCCGACGGGCAGATGGATCGTGAACGGTTCCTGGGTGAACTCACTGTTGACGTCCCGCTCGGTCCCTCGAGCGCGGCGCTCTTCAGTGCTGTCCCGCTTGATGATGTCGGAAATCTGCCGATCGAGATCTTTGCGTTCGGAATCCGAAAAGAATTCCTGGTTTGCGTATTTGGCGGGACGCTCGAGAGGGATGTCCACCTCCCTCGTCCAGATGCCTTGAAGATCCGGCTCGCCCCAGGGGGTCTTCAGATCGGGTCTGCGGGCGATGACAACAGGCCGTCCCGTCAGGAGCGACGCCAACGATGCGACCACGATGGTCGTCAGCACGCCGGCGAGCAGTAGCCGTCGGCCCTTCCTGGTCATGGAGAGCGGCTCATATTACTGCGGATTTTGGACCTATACTACCGACGCCGCGTCCGCCGAACGAGTGCGAATGGCCTCTACGTTCCGTTCGGTTCTTGTCGTCGTCGTAGCTTCATCGCTGCTCCTCGCAGGCGATGCAGCACCGCGCGCTCAGGATCAGTCCGCGCGTCCAACCTTCCGCACCGGCGCCGATTACGTTCGCGTCGATGTTTATCCAACGCGAAACGGCACGCCCGTCGTCGACCTCACCGGCGCCGATTTCGAAATCCTCGAGGACAAGGTTCCGCAGAAGATCGAGCAGTTCGAGCACATCGTCGTCCGCGCAGCGGGCCCGCAGGACACGCGACGCGAGCCAAACACGATCGCCGAATCGCGACAGGCCGCACTCGATCCACGTGCGCGGGTGTTCGTGCTGTTTCTCGACATCGGTCACGTCGAAATGACAGCCTCGCGCGCTATTCGGACGCCGCTCATCGAAGCACTCGACCGATTGATTGGACAGGACGATCTCCTGGCAGTGATGACCCCCGAGATGTCGGCACGGGACGTCACCTTTGCGCGACGAACAACGGCCATCGAGGGATTTCTGTCGCGCTACTGGTGGGGCGAACGCGATCTCGCAAATTTTCGGGATCCAAACGAAAACCTCTATGCCTTGTGTTACCCCGGCATCCCGCGACCGGGTGAAACCACGGCCTCCGATCAGGGGATCGCACAGGAGATGATCTTGCGGCGCCGTGAGAAGCAGACACTCGAGGCGCTCGAAGATCTCGTCCGCTTCCTGGGCGGCGTACGCGAGGAACGAAAGGCGATTATCGCTATCACCGACGGATGGCGGCTCTACGAGCCGAACGCTGCACTTGCACGGCCAATCGATGGACCGCCCCCGCTTGGACCTACGATCGGCATCAATCCCGGTACCGGCACATTTACCACGCGGCCACCTGATTCATCGGGGCAAACGTCAACGGCCGATTGCGAGCGCGACCGTTTTGCGCTTTCACTTCTGGATGACGCGCGGCAGTTCCGATACCTGCTCGACGAAGCGAACCGCGCGAATGCATCGTTCTACCCAATCGATCCCCGCGGTCTCGCCGTGTTCGACGACAATATCGTGCCCGCCGCCGGCGTCGGCGTGGGCATCAATGCAAATCCAACGCTCTCGCCGACCGAAGACCGTGCGCGGCTCCTTGCACGCAACACATCGCTGCGAACGCTGGGCGAAGCGACCGACGGCGTGGCCGTTGTTAACACCAATGACTTGGCTGGCGGCCTGCGACGCATCGTTGACGACCTGAGCTCGTATTACCTGCTCGGGTATTACTCGAGTGGCAAGCTCGACGGGCGCTTCCACTCGATCACGGTCCGTGTCAAACGGCCAGGCGTTCAGGTGCGCGCTCGCCGCGGATATCTGGCAAACGTCGAAGGCGCTGCGCTTACACCTTCCGCACCGCCCGCCGCCGCAGCTGCAAACGCGCGTGCCATCGACACGGCGCTGGCATCTCTCACGACCTTCGTGCGCGAGTTGCCGGTTCGCGTTCACGTTGCATCCGGCTGGACGCCCGCGAATCTCGCCACTGTATGGACGGTTGCAGAAATCGGACGAGACGCACTGCAGGAATGGACCGGGGGCGGCCAGGCCGACGCGATGCTTGTCGATACCGCCGGAAAAACCGTCGCCACCAGCCACGCGGAGCTCGCCGCAGGTTCGACCACCGCTCGAATCGCCCTGACCTCTCGGACACTTGCGCCCGGCGACTATCAGCTCCAGGTACGGCTGAAAGCCACGCGGGCGAGCGTTGCGTCGAATGAAGTCGCACGGGTCACCGTTCCATCGGCGCCAGATGCAGCCGGAGCAATCTTCTTCCGCCGGGGTCCGATGACCGCCAATCGCGATATCGCTACCGCCGACCTGCGGTTCCACCGCACCGATCGCCTGCGCGTAGACATTCCTTCGCCGAACGCGACGGCCGTCACTGCCCGCCTGCTCGATCGCAACGGCAATCCGATGTCGATTCCGATGCCCGCAATGGTCCGCGACGATCCCGACGGCTCGCGCTGGCAAACGGCGGAGGTCGCCCTCGCGCCGCTTGCACCAGGCGATTACGTCGTGGAGCTGACGTCCGGTACTACGCGCAGCCTTGCCGCGTTCCGACTGGTCCCGTAATCCTCTCTACAGCGCGAAGCGGTTCTGCTTCATTTCTCCCGGATGTGTGCTGTCAGCCGCATCCAGGGATGAATGCAGCACTGATACTTCTCGTCTCCGCTTTCCTCCTCGGTGTCGGATTGATAGGTCGCGCCCGGCTTGATGAAGTCGTCGTCTTCGAGGGCTTTGCACTCGGGCGCCTCGACTGGCGTGTGCGCCAGGTTGTTCAGCGCAGGCACGATCCCGCCGCCAAACTCTTCTACCTCGGTGAACGTGTGCACCTCGCCGCCGTGGTTCACGGCCAGGAAATGCTGGCCGACCAGCAGGTTCGAGTTGGGCGGAGCCATATGCCACGCACCGATCGCTCCGAAGCGCATTAGCTGTTCGATGAAGTTCTGAAACGTGACGCCTCCGTTTCGTTCACAGGTGCCTGGACCGGCACCTGCTGGCGGTGGTGCGTTGAATGTCTCGGGATCGCAGGCGTCCATCAAATTCACGATGACATCACCTGACGCTTTCATCAGATGGTTGACACTCGTCCCATCAACGAGTGTGTTGTTTGCAGTGATGCCCGACGGGGTGATCGACGTCGATGGGGTGTTGGATGTGCTTCCAGGGCCGCAGCCAAACAGGAGCAGTACCAAGGCAACAACGACAAAACGCAAAGGCATGAGCTCGGCTCCTTTCGCCGCCGCCACACGCAAACGCATTGCCGTATTCGCGCAGGAAGGCATGGGCTGATTACCCACCCGTCAATTGCACGATATGGTGAGTGACAGATTTTCGATTGTCGAATTCAATGACGAATCGCGAATTGAACTCAGCGACACAGCTCACCGATGAATGATCCTGGGCGCGGCAGTCCGCGGATCACCTGTATTCGGCGTACCGGTCGGTTCAATCAGAAGGATGTGTGATTCTTCCTCGGCAATCGGGCAGTGCTCGACACCCTTCGAAACCACGAAGATCTCACCAGGACCGAGCGTGACGTTCCCACTGCGCATTTGAATCGTCACCCTTCCCTGCAAGACGAGGAAGAAGTCGTCAGTGTCGTCGTGTCTGTGCCACACGAACTCACCCTTCACTTTGACGACCATCACGTCGTGCCCGTTGAACTCACCTATGATCCGTGGCTGCCAATGCTCCGTAAACGTCGAGAGTCGTTCCGCCAGGTTGATAGCCCTCACAGTCACCCGTCCTTTCGTAAAATTTCAGGAGGTCGCGCCGCTGTCTTGATCAGATTGCCCGCGAGTGCGTTTGGTGAACACAGCGCGGCCAAATCTGTGACGATGCCTCGATATTGAACACGATGAGAATGCACAGCAACTTCAAGGGCGATCGCACCCGTCCTCTCCCAGTGACGACGGGTCGGTTCGCGGGTTTTCGCACTCGAAATTACAACTGAAAAAGGGCTAGCTCAGCTGGCAACACACTTGCGACGGATTGCCCTGACAGCATTATGCTGTTCGCGTTAAGGGGGCCATCCATGACTGGTTCCAGAACGTTCGTGGCAGCAACGCTCGCGCTGCTCGTCGGCATCGCACCGGCGTACGCGCAGCACCGCGGCGGGGGCCGCGCACGCGGCGGCGCCGTCGTCGTCGGCCGCGCCGTACCGCGGGGTCAAGTCCGCGTGTACTCCGGCGCCCGCGTCTATGCCGCGCCGCGTGTGGTGCGTGGGACACCGATCCGCTTTTATCAGCCGTACTACGCATTCCGGCCGCGCCTGAGTCTTGGCGTCGGCCTGTGGCTTGGATATCCCGTGCGCTACACCTCGTACTACGGTTACTACGATCCGTTCTACTACCCGTACGCTTACGCTTACCCATCCCCGTATCCGTACCCGTACCCGTATTCGTATCGATCACCCTATCCTGCGTACCCGCCTCCGACATATCCGCCGAGCGCGTATCCACCAAGTGCGTATCCGCCGCCGGCGTACCCGCCGGGCTCACCACAACCGGCCTATCCGCAGTCGGGATCTCCGTCGCAGGTGTATCCGCAGTCGGGATATCCGCCGCAGGGATCGATCAGCCCGTCGCAGCCGAACACTGGCGGCATGAGCTTTGAGATTCAGCCGTCCGACGCGCAGATCTATGTGGACGGTCGATACGTAGGGACCGTTGGACAGTTCTCACCCACGTCGCAGCCGCTCGGCCTGACGACGGGTCGTCATCACATTCGGGTCACGGCACCCGGCTACCGCGCGATGGAGTTCGACGCCGACATCATGAGCGGCGAGGTGCTTCCGTACCAGGGCACGCTCGGACAATAGATTCGAAGCACGGACGGGAGAGGCGGAACGCCTCTCCCGTCTGAGTCGCGGTTTCAGTCACGACGTGCGCGGCGGCGTGCTTCGGAACGGGTCGGCATCCGCACCATCATCAGCAAAGCCGCCACAAACAAAACCTCCACATCCATCCGTCATCAGCACGCCGGCCAGCAGGCGCCATCGGCCGTTTCTTGGTCATCGACAGCGGCTCATAGTACGGCGGATTACTATTTCAACAACTTCTTCCAGTCAACGCGCTGACGGCATGTTCAGATCTTCTCCTGAAGTCGTTAATCTCAGTGAACGCCGCAGGTCTGCGCCGAATCGGCGGACGTGCTGCAACCAGGTGCCGCGGCCTCTCGAATCGACAGGAGCGTTATGGATCCTCTGAGCAGCGATTTCGATTTCAACATGCTGTCGCTCCGAGACTTGCTCCAGGCGCGCGACTTCTTTCACCTGCATCTGATGCACAAGGCGAACGTTGTCGGTACCGCCGTGGGCAGGTATCTGATTCGCAACACCGATCCGTACCCACCGAAGAAGACGACGCCGGCGCATCACCTCACGCCACGCACCCTCGAGAACTCCGAGGTACGCGAATACTCGTGGCCCTGCATCATCGTCTTCGTCGAGCAGTGGATTCAGCCCAACGACTTCGGCGAAGGCAAGGAGTTTTCCGCCACCGACTACGTCCCGAAGACGATTTACATGCCCGACGGCCGGCGCGTTCCCATCTGTGTCGTTGCAGCGCCCCTCGTGACGGTCGCCCCGCCTCCGATCAATCCCCCGTCACTGCAGGAGAAGGAACGCAAGCTTTCGGGCGGCTATGCGATGGTCACTGAAGTACAGGGAATTCCGCGCGTGGGGTCGATTGGGTGTCTGGTGACGGACGGACACAAGCAATACCTGCTGACGAGCCGTCACGTCGCAGGCGACCCCGGCGTTAGCCTTGTCGCGTCAGTCGGCGGAAGACAGATCGAGCTGGGGAAGGTATCCGACAAGCAGATCGGCATGATGCCGTTCGAGCAGCTCTACGATCAGTGGCCCGGCAAATCTCTCGTCGTCAACGTGGACGTGGCGCTAATCGAACTGTCGGACATACGGGAATGGAGCGCGTCGATCTTCGCGCTCGGGCAACTGGGCCCGCTCGCCGACCTGAGCACACAGAACCTGTCGCTGAACGTGATTGGCTGTCCCGTACGGGCGATGGGCGGCGTGAGCGGTCCTCTCGCAGGGCGGGTGGCGGCGCTGTTCTATCGCTATAAGAGCGTCGGCGGCCGTGAGTACGTCGCCGATTTCCTGATCGGCTCTCGCGACCAGAACCCGCTGGGCACGCACCCCGGCGATTCCGGCTCAATCTGGGTCGTGGATCTCGAGGACGCGAAGGATCCGCTGATGCCCCTGGCGATTCAATGGGGCGGCGCCGTGTTTGGCAACGCCTACGAGTCACTTCCCTTCGCTCTGGCGACCAACCTGAGCAACGTCTGCCGCGAGCTGAAGGTCGAGATCGTGCGCGCCAGTTACCTCGCGCAGTTTGAGTACTGGGGAGCTGTCGGTCACTACACGATCGGTTCACTCGCGTGCACGCAGACGGCTGACGCGAAGCTGAAAAAGCTTCTGATGGACAACCAGGCTCGGATCAGTTTCAAGCCGACGGCCATCGACACCTCTGTCAACGACGTGTCGCTCCCCGGCTTCGTCGAGCTCAATGACGTGCCGGACAAAGTCTGGAAGGTTCCCAAGGCCAGCGACACGCCGTACGGTCGGAAGGGACCTGAGAACCCGAATCACTACGCGGACATCGACCTCGTCATCGCCGGTCAGCAGTCACTGGATCAGCAAACGCCGACCGCGGCGTCTCTGAGCACGGCGACATGGAAGGCGTACTACAAGGCGATCGGGTGGAACGCGGTATCGCAGCGAGGACTCCTTCCCTTCCGCGTCTGGCAAATCTACAAGCGCATGGAGGAGCTGGTCCGCGCCAAAGACGTGGCGTCGTTCGTCGCGGCCGCCGGCATCCTCGCGCACTACATCGGCGACGCGTGCCAGCCTCTGCATGGCTCTTTCCTGGATGATGGAGATCCGTTCAGGAACCCGGATGGGACGCCGGCCGCCACCATGCTCGACCACGGAAAAGGATTTGGGCACGGCGTACACACAGCGTACGAAAAGACGATGCTGGACGAGAACTACACAGCGCTGATTACCGGCGTGGCGGGTGCGCTTGGCGCCTCACATGGGATGGCGCTCGTCCCAGATGGACGGCACGCCGGCTTCGCGACCATCGAACTGATGCGCCGCACGCGCGGTCACTTGGTACCGCTCGACATCGTCGAGGAGTACGCGGCGATCAAGAAGGCGGGCAAGAGCAGTTCGGCCGGCGCGTTGTTGTGGTCAAAGTTCAAGACTCCCACGATCACCTGCATCGCCGATGGATGTCGAACGCTGGCGATGATCTGGGAAAGCGCGTGGGTCAATGGCGGTGGAAACCAAATCGCCGACACTAAGATCCACACCATTTCGCGTCCGAAGCTGCGGGGAATCTACGAGAAACAGGACTTCCTGCCGTCGAAACCGCTCGGACAGATCGACCCGTTCCTGTGATCGTGCCGGTCGGAGCATCACCGCGGCGATGCGCGTCACGTCCGTTGCAGCAACGGCCGCAGCGTGCGAACGTCCTTGACGCTCTCGATTGAGAGCAGCGTGTCGATCAGTTTTCCGGAGTTGCCGGAGCCCAGCACCGGTCCGATCAAATCTCTCGCCTTGTCGACGACCTCGGCCCGCGTCATCGGATTGCGAACCGTACCACGGACTGCCTCGACGCGATCGGAGAGCTTCATTCCATCGTTGAGCGTCACCTCGACGATCGCCACGCGCGCTGGCAGCAGCTGCGTCAGCGCGGCGTCCGGCACGTAGGTCACCTTGCTGCGCTGACGAAGCACGGCGGCATCACGCATCCGCGCCTTGTCGTGCGCCGCCTTGAAGGACGCGGTCTTGTCGAGCAGCATCACGGCGACCATGTGCTGCAGGCAGATGTCCGGGATGTCGCGGTTGTCGACCACGCTGCCGACGCTTGGCGCGAGGCGAACCGTCACCGCCTTCACATCGTCGGCCTCGAACGGCCGCTTCTTGCGGACGTTTTCAATCGCGTCGAGCGGCGCCTGGATCGGCGTGCCGACCGTCCATTTCTTGATGTCCGTGTTGACGATTTCGTAGCGCTCGCCAAGCTTGTCGATCAGGATCGCCGGATTTCCCTTCGGCGCGTTGACCTGGAAGAAATTGTCGTCACCGGAAAACACATCGTCGACGCCGTTCCACCCTGAGCGGACGAGCAGCGCGGCAGTCACGCCGTTGCGCGCCGGCATTCCCGCAAACACGAATCCCTTTTCGATGTGGTCGGTATCGCGCTCCCAGATTGCGTACCCACCCGTCTGTTGCGAGGCGTAGTCCAACAGCCAGCGCATCTGTTGTGCGGTGAGCGCCGCGACGGACCCCGCCGCGGCCGCGGATCCGAAGTTGCCGGCGTAGGCATGCGTGCTCCGCCGGGTATCGTTGCGAAAGTCAATCGCACCAAGCGCCATCGTGAGTCGCGTTCCGACGTCGTAGCCGAGCGTGACCGCTCGAAGGTAATGCTCGCCGCTCACACCGAGTTCCTCGCCGAGCGCGAGCGCCGCGGGGACGATCGACGCCCCAGGGTGCGATTGAGAGGGGCCGTGCGAGTCGTCCGTTTCATCCGAGTGGGCGAACACGCCGTTCACCAGCGCGGCATCAATGGGGCCTGTCGTGATATTCGAGCCGAGCACGGTCGCCACCGGACGGCCGGCCTGGGCGCGCGCGAGCGCGAGCGCCGCCTTGCCCGGCGGCAGCTCCGAGCCCGAAATCATCGCGGCAAAGGTATCGAGGATGTGATGCTTGGCTTTCTCGACGACGTCGGCTGGCAGCAGACGATCTTTCGCCGCCGCCATATAGCCGCTCAGCGTCGTCATCACGGGACCGATCGCCTGCGCGCGAAGGCGGGTCGATGGCAGCGCTGCCGCGCAGAGTGCGAGCGCACCGCGATTGAGCAGCTCGCGGCGCGACATGCCGCCAGGGCGGTTCAATCGAAATATCCCGAATCGATGTATCGCAGCCATAACGTGCCAACCACCTTGATGCTGTCCTGGGTGAACAGATAGTGATGAAAACCCTCGACTCGTCCGACGCGGTACTTTCGTGCGTACAGTTCCATGACGCTGCGATTGGCGTCGACGGTCGCCGGCGGAAGCGTTTCGTCCTCGGTTCCGTTCAGATCCAGCACGGCGACCTTCTTCAGTTCCGACGGCGGATAGCTCGGCTCGAACATCGACTGCATCAGCGCCGCGAAGCCGCGTGCGCGATCCGCTGCGGGAAGAAAGCCTGACCGCCACAGCCGGACGCCCTGCTCGGCCAGCGCGGAGGCATCGAGATACATCGCCGCGTCTTCAGTGCTCTTGAAACGCGGCGAGCGCAGCGCCGCTTGCCACCACACCGCGCGCGTCGCCGCATCAATATGTTTCGTGTACACTTCGAAATCATCCGCGCCGCGCTCACGCACGCGCAACGCGCTGTGTTCGTATAGATCGTCGACGTTGCCGGTCCGCGCCCGATTGTTCAGGTACGCGAGCCCGGTGGTGCTCGTCCCCCAGCCAAGATAACCGTCCGGTGTGTAGTACTTCGCCAGCGGATACAAGCTCGCGCCGCCGGTCGACATCCCCCAGAACAGCACGAACGCGTTACGTCGATCGGGGATGGCGTTCTCGAGCGCGAGGCGGTACCCCTCCAGAAACACCTGCGGCGTGGCCGCGAGCATTTGCTGCTCGAGTGCGGTCCCCGTCTTCGGGAAGCGGTAGAACGCGCTCGCGCTTGGAGTAGAGGTGACGGCGACGCCCGAAGGCTTCACTTCGTAATCGCTGCGCTGCCAATACGTTTTCTGACTGCGGCTGAAGATCGGCATCCGCTGATCGAGTGGGATCGTCTCCCAGGACCCGTCGTTGCCTGGTGAAAGGAAATTCCACCGGCCGACGCGCGTCAACGCCACGAACGTAATGCCGCGGCGCGCCAGCCAGATACCGGGACCGTCACGCTTCTCCACCGTCGAGACGAAATCCATCCCGTATTCGCTGCCAGGTTCTCCACCGACGACGACCAGTCGCCGGCCGTTGCGCAGCTTCGGTTTGTCGGGTGTAAGGGTGACGACTACCTGAGTAAACGGCTGGCCATGTGCGGAGAAGTCAACGAACTCGACGCGTTGTGTGTACGAGCCGGTCTCAGGATATTCGCGTCCGGCGAGAATCTCGGCAATCGCCTGTCCGTTGAGCGTCCCGTTATCGGCGGGAAGATCCCAGGCCAGACCAATACGTCCGGCGCTGAACACGATCAGGAGCAGTAAACACGCACGCTTCATCGATTCGCCGACCCACGAAGGGGTCGGCGAGATTATATGAGGCGGCGGCCCGCGGTTACTTCTTCTCGAAAACCTGCGGTTCCAGCGTCAGGCCGGCATGCGCCTGGTCGCCAAAGGCGGCCTGGAGATCGCCGTCGCCGAATGCGAACACGAAGAACTGATTCGGATTGGACTGTCCGTTGAACGTCGGCAGGAAGTCGTTGTCGTTGGCGGCAAATAACGTGTGCTTCGTGGCTCCGTCCACAACGACGTCCTCACCAAACGCGATCCCTTCGAGCTTGGCTGGTATCTGGAACTTTGTCAGGCCGAGGCCGCCGGAGCCTAACGGCTTGGTGAGCTCTGCGACGACGTCCACGAAGAGGTGCTTCGCGACGGCGTTGGCAGCCAGGTCATCGTGACCCGACATGTTGCTCACGTCGGTCGCGGTTGCAGGATCGAGATCGATCAGAAAGAGTTTCTTGAACCGCGCGTCGGAACTGTCGCCAAGTCCCCGGCCGTCGCGCTCGTCCACCAGAAACACGTGATCGGTGACGGCAACGATATCGCTGACGGTGTATTTCTTGCCGTCGACGGTGGTCTGATACGCGTACTCGTGCGTGACCGCGCCGGACTCGATGTCGATGGTGACGATTCTGACAACCTGACCCGCGAGGTCTCCACCATCCTGTGCGAGCGCGCTCTGCATGATGCCGACAAGTGTTGAGCCGTCAGGCGTGATGGCAAGGCCTTCCATGCCCTTATTTGCCACTCGTCCGATCGTGTTGTTATCGATCTCGGTTTGGCCGACCGCATCCAGGTGATCGACGGCGAACTTGTCAGGAAGCGTGAACACACCGGTGCGCAAACCGCTGGCGCGGTCGAAGCGGTAGATGTACGGACCGTACTCATCGGACACGAAGATGCTCTTGGTGTCCCTCGACAGGCGCACGGATTCGGGATCGAACCGCGCATTCGTCGGGTTCGTGGAAAGCCCCGTACCGAAGTTGTCGGACCGACCAGTAAAGTAGTAGGTGTGACTGCTGGTATTCAGCTTCGGCGCGCCGGAGGACAGCGTCGGGCAACCCGCAAGACCATCCCCGTACGTCAGCGGCGTCGCGCTTGACATCAGCGTCGTCTGGTCGAGGGACGGTTTCAGTACGTACGGCAGACTGGCGCCGGCATTCGGCACCATGCGGAGTCGCAGGATGTGAAACCGGTTGATGTAAGAAGTCGTTTGGTCGACACAGTCGTTGTATTCGACCGCGTTCGGGCCTCGATCGGGAACAGCGATGAATTTATCCCCGCCTGCGTGGCCCAAACCCGAACCGATTCCACCGAACAAATTGCCAGCGGCCCCATTCTCGAGCGCCTTGGACGTCTTGGTCGCAAGATCGCCAGCCGACGCGTCGAGCGCGCCGGCCGCAATCAGTGACTGGCCGGCATAACTTTTTGTGGCGAAGAGCAGTAACCCAAAGCCGAACACACACGTCGCACGTTTCAGATTCATCGCGCAGCTTCTCCAGGAGAGTGACGGTCAGACCGTGGACGTCAGGAAACGTCCGGCCCAACTGTGTCAACCGGCGGTAACAACGCGTTGAACGTCGCGTAACGCTGCGGCAACAAATCCGCGGACGTGCGACCTCGGAGTCGCTACTTCTTGGAATGGGTGCTGATGTAGTCCTGCGCGAACTTCCACATCGCGGGCACTGACGGATCGTCGTTCGCCAGACCGATGGTCGTCGCCTCCGCGCCGGCTTGCTCGACGGTCCAACCATCGTTCAGCACGCGCTTGATCATCCAGAGCATCGCAGTCGAACGACCATTGGCTGAATGGAGGAAAAGCGGCTGATTTGCCCGATCGCTGAACGCTTTGATCGCTGGTTCGATTTTCGTGGCGTCGAACTGATTGCCGGCAGCGTCGCGCGCAATCGGGATCGCCATGTACTTCATCCCGACTCCTCGGGCCGCGGCGGCAACCGTCTGCGCGTCACGACCGGGCGCGATATCGATGGATGTCTTGAAGCCGCGGCGCCACAACTCTGAGATTGCCCAGTCGCTCGACTGCACCGGACCACCGTTGGACGCGGTCCCGTCGATCGGAAAGTAATTCGCAAGACCGGGAAAATCTTCGCGCCGAATGCGCGGTTTCACGGCGGTGGCAGGACCCGCGCCCGAGCCAAGGCCGACCGCGTTGCACCCGCGCAAGCCGCACAGATCCGGTAACGGCGATTCGCTGAGGCCCATGTAGTTGTTGTAAACGGAGGAGTAGGTGTTGCTCTCGGTTCCATCAGGGCGGATGAAACCGATTGACATCTTGAATAGCTCGGGCTCCGGATAGCCCTTCGGCACCGTTCCCTCGATCACGTAGAGCCGGTTGTCGTGCATGTAGATGGAGGCCGATGTGCGCGACTGATCGGCGTTGTTCGTGAACTGCAGCAACGTGCCCTCGACCTGCTCGGCCCAGTTCCACGTCATCCCGGTCAGCTTCGCGTCGCGCTGCAACAGCTTGAACGCCGCGTAAGTGATCGCGCCGTGGACGTCGCTCTTCCAGTACCCGGGCCCGACGATCCGCGTCTGTCCCCCGATGCAGGTCTCGGCACCCGGTGTGCACGACTGCGATTTCGCGATTCCCAACTTCTCAATGCCGCGGTAGTCGGCGACCGTCACGGAGTAATGCTCTCGCCCGCGGTCGACCGTGAATACACGTGCCGGCAACGAGTAACCCATCTGGGACGTCCACGTGATCTGCTGGACGTTTGGCGCGCCTGGAAAGGTGATCCTGAACCCATCCTCTCGCGACACGAACTCCGTCCACGCATCCTGCTGAGCGGCCATGCCCGCCGCACACGCCAGAACGCACGCCGCTGCGAGGAGAGTTACGCGCATGGTGCGCGGATTATATCTGCGCCGCCGATCTGGTATAAGCGTGGTGCACCTTCTTCGAGGAGACGCCCATGCGTGCACCCATGCGGCTCGTCGCGGCCCTGCTTGTGACCGTTGGCAGTGGCGTATCTCTGGTTGGCCAGAACACGAGCAATCCGCTGCAGGCCATCACCAGCAATCCGCTTCCGGCTCCGATCCAAAAGGGAACCCTTGCGGTTCAAATCAGAGACCTCGTACGACTGCCTGATACGCGGGCCGTTCGTCCGCCTGATCAGGACCTGTCGCCGGCAGGATGGGCACGCGTCAGTTTCGTTCGCGATCTGCCCGACGGCCGCCGGTTCGCGAACGATTCACGCGGGTTCCTCTATCTCATCGACGCGAACAACCAGCCGCACGTCTATGCGAACGTGGCCGAAGCGTTTCCGCTGGCGGTGTACAACCGCCTCGAGAGCGGTTTCATCGGCTTCGCGTTCCATCCGGAGTTTGCGCGCAACGGATTGTTTTACACGGTGCACGCCGAGCGAGGACCGGGCAATCCGAAGAAGCCGGACTTCATTCCTCCCGGCTACACGATCGACGACGTCACGTACCACAACATCATCACCGAGTGGCACGCGACCAATCCCGCGGCGAACACGTTCCAGGGGACGCGGCGTGAGCTGCTGCGCGAAGCGCACGTCGTCGCCAACCTGACGCATCCGATGGGGGCAGTGGAGTTCAACCCAACCGCGAAGCCGGGCGATGCCGATTATGGACTGCTCTACACGAGCGGCAGCGACCACGGCTTCAGCAACGGCGGTGGGCCAAAGGCGAACAACCCTGACCAGACGCAGCGGCTCGATTCGATCATGACCGCGATCCTGCGTATCGATCCGCGCAGTCCATCGGTCTCGCATGGAGTCAAAGGACTCGGCGACTACACCATCCCGATGGCCAACAAGTTCGCGTCGGATAACGATCCGAAGACGCTGGGCGAAATCTACGCGTACGGCTTCCGCAACGCGCATCGCCTGTCGTGGGACCTCACCGACGGGACGATGTTCGCGTCCGATATCGGGATGAATCAGATCGAAGAGATCAACATCGTCC
>Ga0068859_100002737_pt1 | contig 17889 bp, 20 predicted proteins | sample KBSSwiS22_FD_66585 | JGI IMG/M metagenome (GOLD analysis project Ga0068859, IMG submission 66585) | Switchgrass rhizosphere microbial communities from Kellogg Biological Station, Michigan, USA - KBS Switchgrass S2-2 | ecosystem: Host-associated > Plants > Roots > Rhizosphere > Soil ...
ACGACGTCCGCATAGCGTCCCGGTGCCAGAGAGCCCACGAGTGTTTCCATGTGTGCGTGCTTGGCCGGGTTTAGGCTGACCATTTCGTAGGCCGCCTCGGGCGGGGCGCCCATCTTGATTCGGCAGCGGACACCTGCGTAGCGCAGGCGATGGCCAGGGTCGTGGCGAAGCGGACCTGCCATCCGCCGAAGTAGGAGCTGGGTTCATGTGGGTCATGATCGGGCTCAGAATTTGTAGGTCGCGGTGCGATGGCGGCCTGTTTTTTTAGTTGTTGAGTCATGAGATACAGGTGCGTTGTTGTGACGTTAGATATCCCCACTATTCAGCGTGGCAAAGTCACCCGTTGCCCCAAATAGGCAACAACCCATGCAGAAAGTGCCGATGATCGATGCAATCGAGACCGCCCAGTCGGCGAACGACTCGATGCCCGAAATGGACGCGCCCCTACAACAGGGCGTAGCCAATGCGACGCGGCTGACTAACAAGCAAACGCCATGCCATCTCGCCTGGTAGTCGTGCAGGCGCGCGCGCCCTGCCTTGCTGTTGGCTCGATATAGTAGGCAACGCAGTGGGTTGCGCAGCAACGGTGGGGGCTCCGCCGCAGATTACATACCAGATCGCATAGGAGATTGGCGTACGAGATTGCACACAATCTGGTCCGAGATTGTGCACACTGCACAACTGCGGTGCGACAAATCGTGTCCGTCATGGGCCGGCGCACGCAGATCGATGCGTGACCGAGAAGAATAGTTACGATTCCAAAACGCTCGGCAGTTGAAAAGCTGTAAACAATCGTTGCGCGAGCGGCTGCATAAAGGCGGTGAAGAACGCGATCTTATCCTTATCCAACGACAGCACCTGTAGAGAATGCGCGTTCCAGCGCCCTTCCGCACCCAACGTGTAGAGTGCAAACGCTGGCTGCAAGTTCGCCCCAATCGCAACGAGTCTAAAACCACGATAAGAGGGCCAAACGGCCCGAAGCAGACCTTTGACCGCGTCTTGACCGTGGTACCACTCTCGCCACGGCGGCATCGAATAGACGACATCCTCTTTCAGCAGCGCGACGAAGCGCTCCAAGTCAGCACTCTCCCAGGCTTGGACATAGGATTCGAGCAAACTCCGCTGATGCGTATCTGTGATCGCAGCCGACCGGGTACCTCGTTCAAGCGGGGCCAATTTGGCTCTTGCACGTTGCAGGGCACTGTTCACCGACGCGACTGTGAGGTCGAGTACGGCAGCGGCTTCGAGCGCGGACCAGCCTAGAACGTCGGCCAAAAGTAGAACTGCTCGTTGGCGTGGCGGCAGCTGCTGTATAGCCGTGATGAACGCGAGGCGGATGGATTCATGTAACTCGAAACGTACGTCCGGCCCAGCCGCAGCATCTGGCAGGTTTTCGAGCTCAGCGTCGGGATAGGGCTCGATCCATAGCGTCTCCGAGTCTGGCCGTCCATTGGGTTTCTCCGTCACCGGATCATTCAACTGATTCGGCATCAGCCGAACACGCGTGGAACGCTTCGCAAGCGTAGTCAGCGCAACATTCGTAGCGATCCGGTAAAGCCAATTCTTAATCGAGGCGCGCCCCTCGAAATCGTCGAAGCTTCGCCAGGCCCTCAACATCGTCTCCTGGACTGCATCCTCCGCCTCGTGCAGAGAGCCAAGCATGCGATAGCAGTGCACCTTGAGTGCGGAGCGATGAGCTTCGGCCGCGCTGACGAAATCGGCTCGGATTGACGGGACCGAACTTGAAGAACTGATGAGGGGCTTTTCATTCATGGTGACCTGCTATCGAACCGCGGCGGCCTCGATTGTTCGTTAATTTGCTGCAACGAGCCCGTCGGCGTAAATCTTGAAGATCGATCCTGCCTCTGCTGGCGGTCTTACTGCTGTTTTGATGACAGCTTCAGCGACGCCCACGGCTGACAGCCGGCGAGGATCCAGGCTCTCAAGAAACTTCTCCGGAGGGACGCCGAGGTCTCGGGCGTGGCAGTTCACTGCAGCCTGCCCAAGCTCTGTCTCCGGCATGATGTTGGTAGGAACAAGCGCCACGAAGCGGATGCCGAGTCCCCGGCGATCCGATTCAGCCTGACAGTACTTGGCGAGGATCATCTGCATGCGCTTGGCTCCTGCGTAGCCGCCGGAGTTCGAGGTCCCGCCGGAAAAACCGGCCCCACTGGAGATGATCACAACGACCGAGCCTGGCCCAAGCGGCACGCGCAGTGCCTCTCTGCAGAACAGGAAGGCCATCTTGGTGTCGACTTCCCAGTTGACCGAGAATTGGTCCCAGTTGAGCTCGGAAACCAAAGCTGGTTGGGGCAAAGCACCGCCGCAGATGACCAGCACGTCGGGAGGCGTATTCCCGAACACCATCGACGGTGCGGATTCTGATGTGGCGTCCAGCGCCAAGGTATTGATGCCCCGTCCCGTCAGGCGGGCCAAGTCGTCCTTGCCCCTGGCAACCGCTAGGACTTGACCCCCCTCTGCCGACGCGCGTTCAACGATCCCGCGGCCGATGCCTCGACTGGCCCCGAGCACCATGACGCGCTTCCCATATAGCAACTTGTTCTCCAACGACATATGTCCGCCTTATCAGTTCCAACTGGTGTTGATACTGTGAAGACTGCGAACTGCCGGAAACTCATCGGTCCGGCCAAGATTTTGTCGTGCTCTCAGCGATTACGCGTACCAGCGGAGCACATCAGCGCAGCCGTCAGGGGCCAAATCTGTTCAGCAGGTGCTCGCTACTCCTCTCGGGCTGCTTCCCACCTCCCGAGCACACCGCTCCAACTCCGTGAGCCGGTGGAACCTGCCGCTGACGACGTCGAGCTCGACCCGGAGACGGCGGTGATGCTGAGGTGGACACGCATGCTAAAAGACGAACGCGATCTTGCCACGCACGTGGCCCGCTTCCATCACTTGATGAGCCTGTGCGGCATTCTCCAGCCGGTATGTCTTTTGAATAGAGACGCTCAGCTTGCCCTCCGTACAGAGTCTGGCCAGCTCGGCCAACCGCGACCTTGAGCGCTGGGTGCCGATTCGGGCAATACCCAGCCTTTCAGCGAGCGGCTGAAATGCGACCGTCCCAATCCGCGTTCGATCGCGCACCAGTGCCAGAGAGGCGTGCAAAGCCTCCTCGGAACCAACCGCGATGAGTGCCGCGTCAATGCCACCCGCGGCTGCCGCGCGCACCCGTTCGATCAGACCGTCGCCGTATACAACTGGGGTCGCCCCTAGTTCACGCAGGTAGTCGTGGTTCCTAAGACTCGCGGTCCCGATCACCCGCGCGCCAAGGACTTGCGCGATCTGCACGGCGATGCTGCCAACTCCACCGGCGGCGGCGTGAATCAACAGCGTGTCACCTGCCCTGACCCGCAAGTGCTCGATGGCTGTCGATGCCGTCTGGCCCGAGGCGGACAGGACGCCTGCCTCGGGCCAGGACAGTGTCGCGGGCTTGGTGATTACATCCGTCGCCGGCACAACAACGTGTTCTGCCGTAGCATCGAGCATTGCCCAGCCAAGCACCTCGTCGCCGGGTGCGAACTCAGTCTCTGCGCCAGCTGCCTCGACAATGCCCGCAAACTCATTGCCGATCCGCTGCGGAAAGCTCGCCGGTAACCACTGACGCGCGGTGCCACTGCGAAAGAGACAGTCGAACGGTTGGATCCCCGCTGCCTTGACTGCCACTCTGATTCGCTCCGGCGTCACGGGCGCAGTGACCACATCGATTATCCTGAGCACCTCGGGACCGCCATACTCCTCGAAGACCAGCGCTCGACTCATAACATGAATGCTCCCAGTTGCAGCGAAGCGGTCCAGGTGCTCAAGTGCACCTTGAATCTCGCGCCGCGCTCCTGCAGACATCGCACGGCATAGCGCTCGATCAGGCCTGTGTAGCCCGCGAGCCGATCATGTTATGATTATAGTCACTGTAAATTTACCGTCAATGTAATTATCCTATGAACGACGAGCTGGGATTGCGCGAACGAAAGAAGCGGGAGACACGGCGTTTGCTTGCGGAGGTGGCAACGCGTCTATTCGACGAGCGTGGCTTCGAGTCGGTCACGATCGCGGACATCGCAACGGTGGGTCACGTTTCCGCGAAGACCGTATTCAACTATTTTGCGACCAAGGAAGACCTCGTCCTCGACGGCCGCCGCGAAGTGGAGGATGAGTTGTTACGCGCCGTGCGTGCCCGCCCGCCAGGGGAGCCCGTCGTGGAAACCGTGCGCCGACACACACTTGGTGTAGCCGAGCGCATGAACCTGCTGCCGGCTGAGCGAAGAAATGCGTTTCGCAGGCTCGTTGCGAATGTGCCAAGCGTACACCTGCGTATGCGGGAATTGTCGGCTCGCACAGAGGACGAACTCGCGCGCATCCTCGCGGTGGAGACTGGGAAACCGGCCACAGACCCCATTGCGCGAATGGTCGCCAGCGTTCTGGGTGTGTTGACGAGACTCGCCTTTGGGGTCGTGGGAGGTGAGGCAAAGCGCTGGAACCATGCGAGCATCATCGCCTCGATCCATGAAGGATTCGACCTGCTCTCGCAGGGGCTCGGCTCCTATGGAGTCCGGCAGCCCTGACGAGGGGTCGTGTTTTCCGATCGAAAATCTTCCTGCCACGCCCCGTAGCAACCATTGCTGATCTGACATTTGAGGTACGACACACCGATGGACGAGGAGCAACAGAGGGGATTTATGTATCTAGCGCTTCTCGAGGGTCGCAAGGCTCTACCGGGCTGCGTTCCCAACCCGCCGGTCGGATGCGTGTTGGTCCGGGAAGGGAGCGTCATCGCAAAAGGGTATACAAATTCGCCTGGCAGGAACCACGCGGAAGCCATGGCGCTCTCGCTGTTGTCGGGACCTCTGACGGACGTCGCCGCTTTCGTTACGCTCGAGCCATGTTCGTTCCATGGACGCACGCCATCCTGTGCTCAGGCATTGGTTCAACGTGGGATTGCACGCGTCTATATTTCGATCCTTGACCCGGATCCGCGCAACAATGGAGCTGGCGTAAAGATACTGGAGCGCGCTGGAATTGAAGTGTCTCTTGGGCTACTGCAAGACATCGCGCGAAGTGAATTGGGTCCCTACCTCGCGAGGAAAGATCACGTACCGCCCAGCCGCTCGTAACAATCCGTGCGCTGCCGCGCAAGACCGCAGCTCATTGATCGCTTACCTGACATCTGCCTGCCACGGATTCAGCAGTCGGCGAGCTCGATCGAGCGCTCCCAGCATGCGCCGAAGCCATTGCCCCTCGCCCAGCCGAAGCGTTATGAGCTGATTTGACGCGTACGCGCTCTTTTGGGGCAGCAAGAAGCACCCGGTTGGCGCCCGCGGCGGTGCAGTCCTTTGCTTTTGACGAAGTTCGTGTGGCGGTCATGCTGCAACGCAGCGGAACTGTGATGGGCACACGCCGGGCGCAGCGCATTGCGGCTATGGTCTCGCAACTTTGGTCGTAAGACCTTCCTGAAACGAGAAGCTATGTCTGCCGACGACGATTTCCGCGTGCTCAGCAGGCGGCGGCTGCTACAGGGATTTGCCGCAACACCACTGATCGGCCTTTTGCCCGGGTGCAGCGTCTCGGAATCCGGTTACAGTGCCGGGGCAGCGGCGGGCTCCTCCGACTCGAACACCGCATCTACGGACAGCACGACCTCCCCGAGCAGCGGAACTGCGGCATCGAGCGGCAACCCTTCCGGCACCACTGCCGGTTCCTCCAGCAGCAACAACTCTTCCAACACAACGGGCTCCTCCGGCAACACCTCCGACACGAACGGATCTGGCGCCAACAGCCCCACCTCCAGCGCAGTGTTCGTGCACCCGGGTCTCCTGCACACGGCATCCGACTTCGACCGCATGGCGCAGAATGTGGCGGCCGGCGAGAAGCCCTGGATCGACGGGTGGAAGATTCTCATCGCGAACTGGCACTCGAGTCTCACGTACACACCTCGCCCTCAGGCGATCGTCTCGCGCGGCAACGACGGAGTGCATCCGGACAATTCCAGAATCCTCTTCAACGACGTCGCGGCCGCGTACGCCTGCGCGTTGCGCTGGAAAATCTCCGGCGACTCGCGCTACGCCGACAAGAGCATCCAGATCATGAACGGGTGGGCCTACACGCTCACACAGCTCGCCGCTACATGCGGTTGTGACCGCGATCACGACGGCATCCTGATGGCGGGACTGCAGGGCTATCAATTCGCGAATGCCGGCGAGATCATGCGGACGTACACGGGCTGGGCCGCAAACGATTTCGCGGCATTCCAGGGAATGATGAAGAACCTCTTCTACCCTGTGAATGTTGGATCGTACCTGCACAGCCATCTGAGCTCGTACTCCAACTGGGATCTGTGCTGTGTGGCATCCGCGATGGCGATTGGTGTGCTGTGCGATGAGCCCGCGATGTTTCAGTCCGCCGTGGACTACTTCAAAACGGGATTCGGCAACGGCTGCATCCGCCAGACCGTCTACTGGCTGCATCCGGGGTATCTCGGGCAGACGCAGGAATCGGGGCGCGATCAGGGACATGACACGCTGAGCATCGGGCTCGCGGCGGTGATCTGCGAGCAGGCGTGGAACCAGGGGATCGACCTGTACGGGTATGACAACAACCGCTTCCTCGCCGGCGCCGAATACGTCGCCAAAGGCAACCTGATCGAGTCCGGCTCGACGTACTATCCGGTTCCGTTCGCCCCTTATACCAACGGCGGGGCCACGTTCACACAATTCTCTACCGGGTCCATCGGAGCGGGGCGGCCGATCTGGGCGAGCATCTACAACCATTACGTCAACCGCAAAGGAATCGCCGCGCCGTATTCGGAGAAGTTTGCGAAACTGATGCAGCCGGACGGCGGCGGTGGCAACTTCGGTCCCAACAGCGGCGGATATGATCAGCTCGGTTATGGCACCCTCGCCTTCACCCGCGATCCCATCCCGAGCGGGGCCGCCCCGAGCGGCCTGACAGCATTCACCGCGAGCGGTGACGTGACGCTCTCGTGGTGGGGAACCACTTACGCCACCAGCTACGAAGTCAAGCGCAGCACCTCCTCCGGCGGCCCGTATACGACCGTTGCCTCCGGCATCACAGACTTGCTCACGTACAGTGACACTGGCTTGGCGGCCGGAAACTACTACTACGTGATCACTGCAATGACGCCATTGGGCGGGACAGCCGCGTCCAACGAGGCGCACGCGGTCGTAGGTACTGCCCTGCATACGTGGTTAAAGTTCGACGATCGCGCCGTGGACTCGAGCGGCAACGCACACGACGCCACACTCAGCCAAGGCGCGGTCTTCGCGCCCGGCAAGAAAGGATCGGCTGTCTCCCTGAACGGAACGGCCGGGTGCTACGTGTCACTTCCCACGGGCTTTCTCTCCGGGGTGGCCGACTTCACCCTGGCCTTCTGGGTGTACCTGAATTCCGCCCAGACCTGGGCGCGCCTGATCGACTTCGGCACGGGAACCGATCAGTACATGTACCTCACACCGCGCGCGAACCGCGGCGGCGTGCGGTTCACGATGTCCCTGAACTCCGCTCCGGGTGAGGAATCGATCGAGGGACCCAACCCTCTGCCCACTAGACAATGGCTGCATGTAGCGGTCACGCTATCCGGAAGCACAGCTACGTTGTACGTGGACGGGGTTGTGGCCGGTACCAACAACAGCATGTTGTATGCGCCATTCCGCCTTGGGAACACCGACAAAAACTACATCGGACGCTCGCAGTTCGCCGCGGATCCGTACCTCGACGGGCTCATCGATGACTTTCGGATCTACTGGGGAGCGCTCACGTCCGAGGAGATTGCCGCGCTCGTGACGTCGTGACTGGCGCCTGCAGCCCGCAATATCAGGGGCTGGCTGGCACTACTGATCGATTCTGATCGGCGACACGGTCGATGCACGTGGGTGCGAGGTTCCCCCCGCCGCACGATGCGCTCGAGGTCCATGAGGTCTTGCGCGGCATCCGGCGCGCCTGGAAACAGTTGATCCGCCGTTCTTGCGCGCCGTTTCTTTGTGTCCCAGGGTGCGTCGCTCGAGAATCCGCTCGGTGGATGAGTCTTTGCGGACTCCAGCGGCGCATCACCCGTCGACCTGTCGACACTCCGGGGTCGATGTCGAGAACGCTATCGCCTCGCGCACACCATACGGCGGCGAACCTTCAATTTTCCCAGTCGATGTCGGATTCGGGAATCGCCGTTCGTCCTTGACGTTGAAGGGCGAATGGCGCCCCATGACAGACCACAGATGGGAGGACAGGTCATGAGAAAGACCGTATCGGGAGCAATCCCAGCTGAGTGCATCAACAACTACACGAGACAGACGACGATGCATCTCACTTTCGACGACCGTCAGTCATCCTCTCGCTATATCGAACGTGTTTGGCGGTGCCACAGCACCATCGGCGGCTTCTTCCATTCGATGGCGGAGGGGAATCTGGAGCTTGTCATCACGCGCCTGGAGGGTTTCTCCCTAGTGACGCTGCGAGGGCCGGTGACGAGAGCCGACACGATCGCTTGTCCGCCGAACGGCCGATGGTTGGCGATTCGGTTTCGCATGGGAGTGTACTTCCGGGGATTGCCGACGTCGGCGCTGCTCGATCACAACGACCTCAACTTTCCGGTTTGGCCGGACGGAAAATTCCGCTTTGCGGGCCGCGCATGGCAAATCCCCACCTACGAGAATGCGGAGACTTTTGTCGACCGGCTCGCAAAATACGGGCTGATCGATGTGGAGCCGGTCGTTCAGGCGGCGATCCACGGCGATTGCCAGGCACTCAGTCGGCGCTCGGTACAGCGGCGCTTTCTGCACGTGGCGGGCATGACCCACGCGACCTTCCGGCAGATCGAACGTGCACGTCGCGCTACGGATCTTCTTCGCAGCGGTTCGTCGATATTGGATGTCACTCATGATGCCGGCTATTTTGATCAGGCACATCTAGGCCGCTCGTTGAAGCGGTTGATCGGCCTGACGCCCATGGCGATTCAAAACCAGCAAGCTCAGTTGTCGTTTTTGTACAAAACAGAGCCCCTCGAGGGCGGGTAAGGTTCGTCACCCGCCACAACTGTCGCGTCGTCGGGGCGGTCGTGCTTGGCGAAATAACTCCTGTCGGAACATCGGATGAGACCATTGCAAATTCCTCGAACAAGTGAGCTCAGCAAAATGGTGCCCAGCGTTGCAAACGTAGTTCCGCCATCGCGTACGGCAATTTGGGTCGGCCGCGTGCTCAGTACGCTTTTCGTGTTGTTCATGCTGTTCGACGGCGTCTGCAAACTCTTTCCGCTTCACATCGTCATGCAAACGATGACACAGCAATTGGGCTTTCCGGACAGTGTCGCTCTGGCGCGAGGTCTCGGAGTCCTAATCCTGGTCTGCACAGGTCTGCACGCATATCCACGTACGGCGATCCTCGGAGCAGTCCTGCTCACCGGCCTGCTCGGCGGCGCGATCGCATCGCAGTTGCGCGTGGGAAGTCCGGTGTTCAGCCACCTTCTGTTCGGCGTATACCTGGGAATATTCATGTGGGTCGGTCTGTACCTGCGCGACACACGACTGCGCGATTTGATCTAGCCTGATTTTCCACCGCACACCGATCTACTAAGCGGTGATATGCCCAGCGCACGTTCATCGAGAACGCACCCTCAGATGCGCTGCGGTTCTTTCACGTAGATGCGCTTTCTTCCGCAGTCGCTCTGAAGGTCGACTTCGATATGGGACCGCCTGAGCAACAACCAAAGCAGTCCCACTGTCAGTATGCCGCATTGACCGAACTGATGGACTGACGCTCGCCAGCAAAAAACAACGGCTTCTGCAGGGACTACGTTTGTTTCGCAACGCTGAACTGATTCTCAGATGTGCCGTAACCGCGTACCCGATGCATCGATGAGCGCAGGCGGATTCCACTTTCCGCTTGACGAGCCCTCGGGTTGTATCTAAACTCTTGCTCAGTTTGAAGCCGCGCTCGTCGCGGCTTTTTCGTCTGCGCCGATAACCACCGGCGCCTTCCGTGCCCTTGAGTTGACTCGCTCTTTTTGTCGCCCGTAAAGGGCCTCACGAACAGTAAGGAGCGACTCATGCTTGGGAACTCGAAACTACAGTCGATCATTTGGACTTCGCGGATCGCGGCGGCTGAGCGGTTTTACACCGACGTGCTGGAGCTGCCTTTGCGCGCGAAGTCCGACGGTGCGCTGGTTTACGACGTCAATGGGTCAGATCTCAGGGTTTCCCCAGTGCCATCAACCCAGCCCACGGCCCATACGGTAGTGGGTTTCGCTGTGGACGCCTTGGACCCGATCGTCACGGAGCTCGGCAGGCGCGGTGTTACTTGGGAACGCTTTTCAGGCATCCCCCACGACGAACGTGGCATCGTCGTAACCCCCGACGGAGTGAAGGTCGTCTGGTTCCGAGACCCTGACGGCAATCTACTTTCAATAGTCCAGTTCTCACCGTAACGGGAATACTCCGGCGTAGCGCCTTCTCCAGCACGACCCTCAGTCAACGGGATCTGTGCCAGAAGGCGCTACGCTCAAGGAGACTCTCCCCTTCCGACCGCAGGATCGCGTTCTGGTGGGGGGTACGTTCGCCATCCCCTAGCGTGTTTGGCATGCGGTCGCCTCGAATATGAACCTTCTGCTAGGGTGCCCCACCGGACCCACTCAATTCCGTAGGAGCCTCATGATCGCCAGTCTTCCCTTGCTGTTGGCATCGGTTCTCTCCGTTGCACAGACAACACCTTCCACGCCCCATGCCGCAGCGGCTTCGCCCGTCCACGAACTACGTAGCCATCCAGATTGGCCTACGGCGCGGCCAAGCGATGTCCAATCGATTCGCGGCCTCGTCGAGGCATTCTTCGACGCAATCTCGGCTTCCCAAGGCGGCACATTGGATCGCCAACGTCTGCTGTCACTTTTTGTGCCTGATGGAAGAATCGAGATACCACTCCCCGGCTCCGGCACACAGACCACCGACGTAGTGTTCGTGAGCCCCGATGCGTACGCTGACATGTCTGATGCGGCAACAAAGAACGAAGGCTTCTTCGATCACGCCGTAGCGACACACATCCAGCATTTCGGGGTCATGGCCCACGTCTATGCTGCCTACGAATCCCGCAAGAACCCAAACGACGCCAAACCGTTTGTAAGAGGTGTCAAGTCGTTCGAGCTGCTCAACAGCAATGGACGCTGGTACATCACTCAAGTTGTCTGGGACCGCGAACGCCAAGACAACCCGATCCCCGAGATCTACCTACACGACAGTGTCCAATGATGCCAAGGAGTGGTTCGCCCTTAAGGACGCGCGAGTTCGTATCCTGGTGGCATTCCCCTCACAGCATCCGTTTAGGCTACCGAATTATGGTCTGGCCTCCAGGATGATGTTGAATGGGGTCTGCGTCGCACGCCGCAATTGCGTGAAGCCACCCTCTTCCACGATCACCTGCCGCAGACGTTTCTCGCCCGCCTGCGCCCCAAGCGCCGGGCCGTTCCGCGCCAGAGATACCGGAACGCACACTTGCGAGGACGCCCCGTAATACACGCGGCCAATTGGATTGAGGTTATCCTCGGTGCGATCCCCGGCAAAGGGCTCCACGATCATGCAGGTGCCATCACTGCGCAGTGCCTGACGCGCATGGCGCGCGGCACCGACCGGATCTCCCATATCGTGCAAACAATCAAAGAAGGCAATGAGATCGAGGTTCGTGCCGGCGTAGCTGACGGCATCGGCGACCTGAAATTCAACATTACGGACGGCCGCTTCAGTGGCGCGTTCCCGCGCGACGCGGATGGAGTCCGGATGATAGTCATAACCGACGAAGTGCGAATTCGGGAACGCTTTGGCCATGAGAATCGTGCTCGCCCCATGTCCACAACCAACATCCGCAGCGCGCGCGCCGCCCTCGAGTTTCGCCACCACCCCATCGAGCGCGGGCAACCAGGCAGTGAGCAGGTTGGCGTTGTAGCCTGCGCGAAAGAAGCGCTCGGTGCCGTGAAAGAGGCACGGATGGTGCTCGCCCCATTCCATGCCCTTGCCCGTCCGGAAGTTCTCTTCGGTGCGGTCGAGGGCGTGAAAGAGCGCTTGGACGAGAAAATATGCGCCCGGCAGATCGACCGGCCCGTGCGGATCGGCCAGGCAGAGTGCCTGCTCCGGGTTGAGTGCATACTTCCCGCTCGCTGCGTCGTAGTCCACATACCCGCCCGCCGCCTGATTGTTAAGCCACTCGCGAACATAACGCTCGTGCGTGCCGGTGTGACTCGCCAGCTCCGCGGAGGACAGCGGCGCAGGTGCTAGTGCTCGGTAGAGGCCCAGCCGGTCGCCCAATACCATCAATGTGGCACTCACGGCACTGCCGAGATCACCGACCGCTCTTCCCAGAAACGCATCGAGGCGTGCGGAATCGATCGACATAGTTCGGTTCTCCTCAGAATTTGGAGGCGACATCCGCGCACGTCGTGGGGGTAGTTGCCGATTTACTCCTATAATCGGAAACCATAAGCCAATCCGGCCAAGTGCCCCCAAAAAAAATCATCTTTCTTTACGCAAGCGCAGCATTTACGAAAGCAACAGCAGACGACATCGTGGACTACTTGGGAGGATTGAGCGCGGCCGAATTAGCCGCCCTCACGGACTCCCACGTCACCACAGCCCGGCGGTGGCTGCGCACGAAGAAGGTGCCCCCAGTGGTGCTACGCTGCCTCGCCGTGCTGCTTCGCGGTGAACTAGGTGCGGTGTCCCGAGAATGGGCCGGCTGGACCCTGCGCCGCGGTGAACTGTACTCACCGGAAGGCGTAGGCTTCACTCCCGGTCACGTTCGCGCCGGTCCCCTGCATGCCAATACCGCCCGCGAGCTGCGCCGTCAGCTGAGTGCAATCACGGCAATCGTTGAGGCGTCCCAGGAGCGACGCGAGCGCGTTGAGGCACTTGCGGCCTTGCACAACGCTCAGGCCGCCGCCCAAGCAGCCCTACATGCCTTGACGGCGGATCTCACTTCGCCCGAGCAGAACCAGCTATTCGAGACGCTCGATTCAACCAAGCAGCGCCGCGTGCGCAATGACAAATGAGCGGTGGCTGTTCATGATTTGCCCGACGCGAAACTCGTTCGGGCCAACAGTACATCGTCAGTCTCATTCCCCTCATCACACGCGAAGAACTTCCTGTCCGGACCCTCCTCGAGCCGGAAGCGCGTGAAATGCGGTACTCCAAACGTATCAACGTACTCTATGCACCCGTACACAAAGATGCGGGAATACGCAGTGTCAACCTCATTTCCGGGCGCCGTGCCGATGGATAGCACTGGAGTGCGTGGGATCCTGAGCTCGAGGCCCGGCGGGAGATGACCCAGAGTTTTACTGATGCTGGTGGCAACAGGCACCTGTTCCACAGCAAAGGCTATCTGTGCGTCGATGGCTACCGCTAATTTGTACGCGGGCGTAGCTCCAAAATTCTTTATGGTGATACCCACTCGCGGCGCACGACCTTCAATTTGCTCCTCGCAAACTGCTTCACTGACTCCCACGTAAGCCCGTTGCTGCCGCCGTGCCGCGGCCTGTCCACTTTCAACGAGTAGCCGCGTGGCTCTCCATAGTTTGGCCGTGTAAACGGCCAGTGCGCCCGTTATGAGTGCGAGTGCCATGGCCGCGCCCGCGGCGACGGCGCTGCTGTGATCGGGCGGCAGCGCGTGTACATCTACCTTGAGGGGCGATTGCTCTGTCCCACGAATGTCGGATTGGGCAGTCGATGAACTCACAGCGCAGTGACACGTCGCGCGCTTGAGCTCCCGCGTCACCGCGCTAGACTGCGTGGGCGGAAAATTGACCATGCAGGTGCAGGGCGACTGCGCGTGCGGTGTGTCAGCTAGGGCTCTGAGGCAGAGAAAGAACAGAAGGACGGCGGCTGGGATACGCATTGGGTTAGCTGCGGGATTCGATCCCGTTGGGTGTACCCGGGCGTCCTGGCTGATGCTAAGTCTGCACGAGCAGATCCTGGCGTACAGCGACCGCCTTCACGTTGTCGGCCTTGAAAGGGGCGAAGACTGTCTCTTCCGTCCGTTCGATGCGCGGCAGCGGTGATGCTCACCGTCGAAATCTCTCACTAGCTGTGAGAGGAATTTGTAGCGCCCAGTTCTGCGGAGCGCCCCGCCCGTCGAACGCGCTCGCTCCACGCGATTGTTTGCAGAGGCGCTGTAGGCAGGTCCGCAATAACGAACCCGGCCATCTCCAAGGCGTTCTGCGGTGGCAAGTCTGACGACTATTCTATTAATATCAACGGCTTAGAGAATATACCAAAAATTGTTCTCAAACGCGCTACACACGGTGTACGGGTCCGCCGGGATGACGGCCAATGAGACGCTCCTGTACGGGGTCGATCGTGAGGTCCATGCACTCCAGAGGCACGCAGCCGAGCAGACACTCGTCGCCCATAACGTAGGCTTCGGTCTTGCAGCTGCGGTCTTCGTAATCAATCTGGATGGGACCAATAGTCGGGACTCGAACACTGCGGCCGTCGGCTAGCACGATTCGTTTCATGGTGAATTGCGCGGGATCGAAGCCAAGCGCTTGTGCAACTTCGTCGGTCACCGTGGACAACATGCAGCCGGTATCCACCAGAGCCCGAACGCGGGTCGTGCTCTTGATGAAGAGATTGGTAATCGTGATGTCCGCGTAGGTAGTACTCATAGGCGCTCCCTGCCTGTTCCGATGGAGCGTCATCATACCGGCCTCGCGAATGGTTGGAGTCACAACAGAGTGCGTGTTTGCCTAGAAATGATGAGTATGCGACCCCCTGCCCGTGCCGCACAGCGACGTCAGTCGGCATGCCCATGATGTCGGGCCGCCTGATCGATAGGGACGGCGGTGCCTGTTTCGCACCCCGGCAAGGCAACTTGTCAGGTGCGTGGATGCAGGCGATCTCGATCAAGCGCGTCTGCTTCGCCGTGGTGAGGCTGAGTGACCCCGAGTACATGCACCAACTGGCCACCGAGCCAACCTGAGACCACCAACGCTGCGACGGCAACCACGGAGATCAGCATCGGCAGCCGGTCGGCGGTGCTGGGTAGACCCCGAAGCCAGAAGTTGATGGCCTGCACGGCCACGATTGCCAGATTGAGGGTCAAGTGAATGACGCCAACCCGACGCTCGCGCGCGTCATGCAATCCCAGGAAGTCGAACAACCCAGGGACCGCAGCGACGAGCGCGCCGACGATGCCTCCGCCCAAGGTGAAGTAAGCCGTGACGTCCCAACGGATATCACCCGTAGAGGCGTAAACGATGTCCGATACCAGTGAGAACACCCACAGGCCAATTGGCAGGGTAACAAGCATGGGATGCAGAGGATGACCCGCAATGGTTATACGTGTGGTCATAACTGGCCTCGCTTGTGTTTGGAGTGTCCGAAGCGGGAAAGGTCCGTAGCAATTACCATACCGCCAGCGCGAGACTGAGCCGCATAGTCAACTGAACCAGTAGCGAACACCTCCTGAATCAACGACGCGGGCTCCTGGTCCGCCCTTTGCGATCTGAGGGGCGCGGGTAGCCCGGCGCCTCACCTCAGCGCCTGCCGGTTCCCAGGTCGTCCGAATACCCAGCCTTCAAGCGAGACCACTGGGCAGTGGGACGTCCATCGACCCGGACACGCCCCTTGCCTTTCAACCATTGTGGCCATCCAGCCGGCGAGTCCTCCCACGTTTCCTGCCGCCCGTAGACGGTTAAGTCCAGCAACCGGTAGCTGTTATCCATTGCCTCAACGCCGCGCATCGTCGTCCAATAAGTCTCAAACACACTGGATCCCTGCCGCAGGTAGCAAACGATGTGCATCATGCCCACCCGGCGACCAACCAAAAGGGTGTCGAGCGAGTGTTGAGCTGAGTACCAAGGCATGTCCCAGCCCATAAAGTCGCGGTACCGAACGCTCTCGTCATACGGGCCTTGGCAAAACGTGGCGTAGGTGACGTCGCGAGCGTGAATATAGGACAGCTCGCGGACCTGCGATGTTACCCAGGTGCACCCCTCGCACTGCTCCGGCGCCGGTTGGCCGGTGTACCACATGAAGTAGTAGGCGATGAGCAACCGGCGTCCCTCAAACACATCCAACAGCGTGACCGCCCCGCGCTCGCCAGTAAGTCGCGTAGTACCGTCCATTTCGACCATTGGCAGCCGTCGGCGGGCGGCCGCTATTGCGTCGCCTTCTCTCGTGTGAGCTTTCTCTCGAGCCCGCAATACGTCGAGCTCGGCCTGGAAAGTGGCCCGATCGACCACCGCAGGTGCTGCATAATCATTTTTCATGGTGTCTTTCATCGTTCTCCTCCATGGGCCAGTAACTCAGGTCAATCATCCATGCACCCGGCTCGACCAACAGCGCCCCGCCCTACCGAGGCGCCTCCGCGTAAGCGATACTGCACGTCACCCGACTAGCCGTCTTGTTTCCGAAAGGCGGCCTCTCCTGCGTCCGACACCTTGACCCACTTCGGGTCGGGCGCTGCGTTCGGGACGTAACTGTCGTGCCAGTTCCACCACTTGTAGGGCCGGCTCTGGGGATAGCCTTTCGGCGAATCCTCCCACGCCTCCTGACGCCCGAGGGCCGTCATGTCGAGATAGCTCCAGGTGGTGCCCATCGCTTCATCGCCGCGGCTGTTGATAAAATAGGTGCGGAACACACGCTCGCCGTCGCGGATGAACGCGTTGTGGCCGTGCCATTCATTCACGCCAAAGTCGGCGTCGAAGCTGTCGGTGATGGTGTACCAGGGGATTTCCCAGCCCATGCGCCCTTTCAGGCGCGCGATGTCAGCCTGCGGTGCACGCGAGGCGTACACAAGGGTCGTGTCGCGGGCGTTCAGGTGGGCGAGGTCAGCGACCTGATCGGCCCCTAGGGAACAGCCAATGCACGCATGGTCTGGCCATCCGTGCACGCCGGGCTCAAAGAAGGCGCGGTAGATGATCAGCTGACGGCGGCCCTCGAACAGGTCGACGAGGCTCGCTTTGCCCTTGGGTCCCTCGAACACGTATGCCTTTTCCACTGCCATCCACGGCATCCGCCGTCGCTCGGCGGCCAGGGCGTCACGAGCGCGGGTCATTGCCTTCTCCTTGACGAGCATCTGCTCGCGTGCAGCCTCCCACTCTTGCGGCGACACAATCGGCGGCGTGTCCATGGCGTGCTGTCCTTCCTTCTGGCCCTTCTCAGGTGATGTAATCGTCGTCATCGCAACCTCCGAATTAGAGCGATCTCGTGTCTTCCGGCTCGAATGCCATACCGTTCACTGCCGATCGCTCGTTGTTGATCGTGAGATAGTCTTGCCGCCAGACGTCGAAAGGTGGGAGTGACAAGTGTGACGTGATTCCAATGGGCTCAGCGCGTGATCCCTCGGTACACGCACTGCAATGTCCCCACTACCCGGCCCATTCGGGTCCCCGGCGAGGCGGCGCCGACCGCCGTAAGCGGCTGCGATTGCTTTGCTCACGCTTTGGTGGCCCGACACGTCCGGTGTGCCCCTCCCAGCAACGGACGGGCCTGTGTCGCGGCGCGGAGTCATCACAAAACGGGTATTTAACTTGCTGGCGCCTACGGCTCCGCAACCGAAGCAAGGCGTCTTTTCATGTCCACGATCCGTTCGATCGTGCGACTATGTTGCGAAGTCTTTTTGCTAAGTGCTCCCCCATGTCAGACCCACCGGTAAACGATTTTCTCGAGGTCTTGGCCCTTGCGCTCAGAAGGCCCCTCCTGCCGGTGAGAACCGCGGCAGACGAGCTGCGCATGACCGCAGCGGATCCAAACTCCCAACGCATGGGTGAGATCATCTTCCGGCAAGTCGAGCAGCTGGAACGCATGGTCGACGGCTTCCTCGACCTCTCGTTGCTGAGACGAGGTCGCCTGCAGATGACTCGCTCGAGTGTCGAGTTGCTACGCGTCA
>Ga0068859_100002738_pt1 | contig 17886 bp, 16 predicted proteins | sample KBSSwiS22_FD_66585 | JGI IMG/M metagenome (GOLD analysis project Ga0068859, IMG submission 66585) | Switchgrass rhizosphere microbial communities from Kellogg Biological Station, Michigan, USA - KBS Switchgrass S2-2 | ecosystem: Host-associated > Plants > Roots > Rhizosphere > Soil ...
GATTTTGGTGGCTGGAAAGGAACAGAATGCCGAGTGTTCTAGGAGTGAACGTATCGGCATCGAGCTATGCCTCTGTGGTGCAGCAGTGTACCGGCTGGGCCCGAAATCGTGAGTCGCGAACGGTTCTGTTTGTTGGCATGCACGGTTTGATGGAGGCCCACGACGACCCTGCATTTCGTGCTGCGATGAATATCGCTGATCTTGCAAATCCCGATGGGGTGCCGGTGGTCTGGGCGCTCAGATCATTGGGCGCACCGACTGCCAGCCGCGTATACGGACCGGATGCGACGATCGAGCTTCTTAAAGTGGCGGCGGACACTGGCATTCCGGTTGGGTTCTATGGCGCGGACGAAGCCACCCTGACCAGGCTCGTTGACGAAGTGCAGCGCCGCTTCCCGCAGATCAACATCGCTTTCAGAATGTCACCGCCGTTTCGGACACTGACGCCGGAAGAGGATGAGGAAATCGTTCAGGAGATCACGAATTCTGGCGCACGGTGGCTGTTCGTAGGACTGGGTTGTCCTAAACAGGAGAAATGGGTACTGGCCCACAAAGATCGCGTTCAGGCAGTGATGCTGGCGGTAGGTGCCGCTTTTGATTTTCTGGCTGGAACCAAACCGCAGGCCCCACGCTGGATGATGCATGCCGGTCTGGAGTGGGCGTTCCGGCTCCTGTCCGAACCGCGTCGCCTCGTTGGCCGTTACGTCAGGAACATTCCCAGGTTCGTCGTTCTGCTGGGCCGCCAACTGCTCACGCACAATCAATCAGACGCCTCCAAAACGCAGTGAGCTGTCAGCTCTTGGAACTCAGAAGCTCATTCATCTTCGCCATCACCTTGAATGCGTCAGCAACGTAAACCACATCGGCTTTGCCGTGGGCCCATCCGCAGTTTGGGTCGAGCGAAATGGCCCGGCGCTCTCCGATAAACCGCCAGCCCACGACGTGCGGCTCCTCTCCATGGCAGCAGGTTGCCAGGCCCTTGGAGTGCCTCGGTGTAGAACCGGTCTGTCCTACCTGGTTCATATGCGTAAGGAAGGGAAGTACCGGCTGGCCATCGCAACCCTGGTCGACCAGCGACTTCGAGCTACCCAGTGACGCCCCACTCCTCCGCAGAAAACCGAGAATCAGATTGCCCGCTTCACTTGCATGGATTTGTCCGTCAGGCTGCTTCTTCGTCCATCCCGCTCCAGCAACAAAAAGCATCTTCGCGTCGGGCCTGATCGTCTGTGCGTCCTGTGCAGGAGCGCGTGTGCCCGTGACGTTGGTCCGGATCTGCGGCAGTTCGACAGCGACAGGCTCCACGGGGATATCAGCTTCCTCGCATTCAAATGCCGAGTGCGTGCCGCTCTCCAGAATCAAGAGCCAGGGCCGAGTTGCGCGAGTAATGACGGCCTCGATTCGCTGCCGATAAAACCATCGCGAGGCTTCGATGCCGCCCTTGCCTCCAATCGAAGTGATATGCGTGTCGACAGTTCCACCAATTCGCTGCGCCACGCCAGCTGCTACGCGCGCAATTCGCGAGCTTTGCGGAGCCAGGATGACAGTGGGCTGCGCAGCCTTGCACAGAGCTTCGCACGCCGCGGCATCGCTGGCATAACGTGCCTGGGCAAAAGCCTCACCCGAGACGGCGAGAATTCGAGCGTTCAGACTGGAGAGTTTGCGGGCGGCAGAGACAGCGTCTGCCGCGAGAACCCCGATCGCCAACGGCGCCTTCAGACGAGCGGCTAATTCCTTCCCGCCGGCTACAGCCTCAAGAGACGCTTTCGTCAGCAAAGAGCCTGTTTCGTCGGCGTGCGTTAAAACAAGAATCGATTCTGGCATTACTCCGCTCCCATCCATTCCGCGAGTTCCTGCGCGATGGCTTCAGCATCCATGTCCTTGACGATGCGCGTCTGTCGCTGCTGGCCAGGCAGGGTGGCTGAAAGGTAATGCAGTCCGCCTTCGGTGAGTGCCACTGGCTTGGCCTTTTGCAGTGTAGGCATGACCATTCGCATATTCGCCATTCCGATCTGCGGATTATTCCGTGGCTCCGGCAAATTGCCTGTTGCCCAGCCCAGAACCGCAGGTGCACCCGCGCAAACATTAACCTGGTGCTTGCCGCCTTCAACGCGCTCCAGCACTTCAAACGAACCGTCCTCGCGCACGTCAATCTGGTCCACACCCATGAACTGATCGGTGATGCCCAGACGCTCGCCGATAATTTGCAGCGTGACACCGGCGCCGCGCGATGCAGACTCCCAGCCACCAAATAACAGCAGTCTCGTCTTGTCCAGATCGGGGATAGCCCCGATCGCCTCGGCTAGCGCGCCTGCAGTGTCATGCGCATCTGCAAATCCACCCAAAGGCGAATCGACCGCAACCAGTTCAAAGCTGACCTTCTGCGCAATGGTCATCATCACCTGCTGCAGTTTTGCTTTGGGGCCCATGGAGACGAGCCACAACTTACTTCCAGGATTCTTCGCCACGAGGTTCGCCGCTTCGTAAAGAGCGCTCGCCGCCCAGGGGTCGAGTACCGCGGGCAGCATCATCTCGTTCTTCAAGGCAGGTGCGGCGGATCCCATCACTGGTTGCAAAGTCTGTAGAGGATCTGCGACAACTCCGGCGCAGACGACGATGTGGAAGGGCATAGATACTAGCTCCTAGCTTCTAGCTCCCAGCTTCTTCTTGCCAGCCGCGGAGTTCAGGGTGTGAATGAATGAGCTCAACATCTTTGATACTTCGTTGCTGAGAGATTCGGCTTGCTCGAGCATCTCCTGATTGGCTAATCCCAAATTCTTCGCAACAAGCAATTGAGTCTGGAGTTCGTAGGTCGACCCTTGCGCCAAGCCGAGAAATTGTCGAAATTCAGCAAGGTTGAGCCTTCCGCGACCCTCCGCGATGTTGCTGGCAATCGACACGCTCGCTCGCCGCATTTGTGATCTCAAGCCATATAGCTCATCTGCGGGCAACCTGCGACTCAGTTGGTAAACACAGGTTGTCAGATCCATCGCTTTCTTCCAGACGAGCAGGTCCTTGTAGTCTTGAGCCATTTATTCGCCGCCCGAACATCGAGTCATTTAAATAGTCCTTACATCTCCGTTCGAGGAATGCCAGGCTAGCAGCTAAAAGCTAGAAGCTAGCGGCTATCCTTAGTTCTCCACCGAATGCAATCCCCCCGCTCCAGCACGAAACTCAATATTGGTGAGTCCCTCGGTAGTAGTGCGCGCACAGTTCCAGAGACAGGCGCCGCAGTGAACGCATTTCTCGCGCTCGAAGACCGGGACACCTTCGTTGCCGAGAGTCAACGCCTGTCCTGAGCACATGGCGATGCAGGTCTTGTCGTCGCACTGGATACAGAGGTCCTCGTTCCGGAATATGACGTGATCGGCGAAGCCAGGCATGGCTTGCACCTTGCCGCCCATCAGCAAAGCGTCTTGTTGCGAGACAAGCAGTTTGCCGTCGAAGTCGATCTCGGGCCAGCCGCGCGCCGACATGATCGCCTCATGCAAAGGGCGTCCGTCTTCGACGGCGAGCAAGGCTGCCTCGCGGCGCTTCAACTCCTTCACTCGCTTCAGGCGCTTGCTTTGAATTTGCCTGTGGGTCTGCGGAATGTTGGCGGCAAGCGAAATGGTTCCGCCTGTCATTCCGGCCAGCGCCATTCCGACGAGGCCCGGAACAAATCCGAGATGGAATCCATTACGAGCGTTCATCGCTCTCCTGGAGTTGTGCTCCACCCAGCTTGCGCGACGCCGCGCCTCATACGTTGCAGCGAGATTCTCTTGTGTGAAGCTTCGTTTATTTCGCAGAAGCTCCATCACTGCCTCTGCTAATTGCACGCCGGTGGTCCACGCCTCATCGACTCCTGAACCGGCCAGCATGTTGGTTGATGCCGAACCCTCGCCGATGCGCGCATAGCCATCGCCGACAAGGAACGGCTCGCCGTGCTGTCCAGATTCGTCAAGTGACTTGGCTCCCCACGAACGCAGCGTACCGCCTTTGAGGTAACGCCACAAAGCAGGGTGTTGAATGTAGTGCTGGAGGTAGCGGTAGACGGTACGCGCCGGATCGCCGAGCCACGATGGGACAAAGATGCCCACCGATGCGAGACGCTCTGGATGCACGTATAGGAATCCGAAGATCTCAGGCTCTGGATAGCCGAAGGTGTGCCACACCGCGCCGGCTTCCAGTGTGGTCTCGGCCGGCAATTCAATCACGAACTTCATGCCCAGAGCCCATTCGCGCTTGTCATGCCCGGCAGGCAGTCCCATGCGTTTGTCGATCGCGCTTCCCACCGCCCCAAACGGGCCATCGCCCACAACAGTAAGGCCGGCCCGCACGTCCATTCCCGCGACGAACCCACTCTCGGGAGAGCCGTGTTTGTCTACTCCCTGGTCAGTCAACCGGACGCCGACGACCTTGTCTCCTGTACGATCTGCGTTCTCGGCGAAAAGAGGCTGGCTGACAGGCATCCCCGGCCAAATCTGCACCAGGCCCGACGCCATGATTTGTGCACCGACCCACTGGTTGAACTGGCCGATCGACATGACGAGTCCGCCGGTCTTGTGAAGAAACTTCGGTGCCCAGGGAAGTTCGTACACGTGGTTTCGAACACCAAGCGTCCCATTGAGAGCGTGTAGGATTCGGTCGGCGATCCGTAGAGAAAACGGGCGGCGGCTTGCGCCGATCGGATCGAGCAGATAGAGAATTCGCTCGGACTTTACCGGCGCCGCCATCGGGATGTCGGCCGGGTTCAGGCCAGGGAAGCTGGCGCGTATCCCGCGAGCCGCAGTTACAACTCCGCTGACACCGGCGGCGATGTCATCGGCGCGTTCGTAGCACAGCACCTGCAGTGGGATACCCGGCGCGACTTTGCTTTCGAAAACTGGATCAGCGGGATTCTCCATCCAGGCGCGATTCAGAGCCGTGAGGAATCCGCCCATCGCGGGTCCGAAACCGACACAAGCGATATCGGCGTCCATCGATTGACGCTCGATTTCGGGCGTGCTGCTTCCGGCAATGTATTCGTTTCTGCTCATGCGGGGTAGTCCAGAGCTTCGGGGATCATGATTTTGCTGACCGTCTCTGCAGCACGGTCTTTGGCAAGCCGTGAACCGCTGAGACAGCTGCAAAGCTTGTTCTGCAATTGCAGAAAATCGCTTGCTCCTGCACAACCGGCGCACGGACCGGCTTTGAGCGGGTGGCTCCCATCCGTATTGACGACATCGATGGCCATCGCAGCGATACCCGGCATGGTCTCTTCCAGTTGCTCGAGTTCATCGCTGGAGAAGCAGCATGCGGTGCACCCCTGATCGCTCCACGATGGATGTTCGTTATAGCCGAAGACAAGCTCGGCGCAGATGCGCGACACTTCTCCGGCTGCGCGCGCACTTTGAACGTGGCAAAGGTCGCTCAGGAATTGAACAGAGCCGGCCAGACCGTCGGCTACAGACAGATCGGCTGCACCGCGCTGCTCCAGTTCGAGCACGTCGAGAATCTGGTATCGCGAAGCAAGCAGCCAACACAGCGCATCCGCTAGCGGAAAAGTCACGCCCTGGCGCTGCCCGTGATAGAGTTTGTTTCCCGAGGCGTCGGTGGCATTCTGAAGATGTTCGAGCGTCCATAGCCACATGCGCATCGCGGTGGCGAGGGTGCAGGCTCCAGTTCCGGGATGGGTGGAAGCGATTCTGCGCATCTCGGCGGCCCACGCACGGAACTCTGCGAGAAAAACCTCGGAGGTCATCGTGACTGTGAGCTGACGGCGCTGTACTGCTTCTGGCCCCTCGTAAGTGGCTTCGAGTTGAGCATCCATCCACTTGCTGGCGAGAAAACCGGGACAGTCCTCAGTGATGCCGTACCCGCCCATAAGGCTCACCGCTTCGCGCATCATGTTCGCGCCATTGCCCGTATTCCAGAGCTTGGTTGCCGGACAGAGCACATTGGCCTCGGCGTCTTTGAGGACAAACTGCACCAGAGGATCGGCGGAGATCTCGTCGTACCTCAGATCGCCGGCTTCGATCTTCAGCAGTTCGATTGCGCGCCGCCTGCTTTCGCGAAGGGCTTTGAATTCAGCGCGTCCTTCAAACTCGCCACGCTCTGCCAGGATTGCATTCTTCTGCCTCTCGATCGGATCGAGTTCATCGAAGAGCCGCGCTGCTGCAAATCCCAGCGATGCTGCGGCTTCACCTGTTGCCCAGATATCGACCAGGCGATGCAGGGCATCTTCGCGCTGCTGGATGCCTTGTTCGTAGCGCACCGTGCCCGGCTTCGCGCCTTCGGCTCCGCGGAACCGGCCACGTTGATAGCGAATGATGGGCTCGGCTGCTGAGAGAAGCTTGGCCGCGGTCATCAGCCCGACCGTGACGCGCGTACGGCGGAAAACTGCTTCGAGGATCTCGCCATGGTTGAAGTTGGGAACGAGAACGCCATCCTTGATCGTGTATCCACCCACGATGCGGCTTGCCGGCACCTTGAGATTGAAGATTGGATCGCCCGTTGACGACAGTTGGTGAACGAGTTTCTTCGTGGGCGTGCCGTGATCGAACGTGCCTTCGTCAGTCTCTTCGAGGATCACCACGCAACTGCCCTTGATGCGCGGATCGTCCGATGTAACCGCCGCCGTGGCGAAATTGGCAAAGGCGATGTTGGTGATGAACCGGCCCCGTTTCTCTATCTGCAGCCATGGCTCTTCGCCCTCGCGCCATTCCACGATGCGCATTTTGCCACTCAGCATGCCGGTATCGACGCCGACATATGGAATGGGCTCAGTCAGCACAAATGCACCGCGCCACGGCTTGCGATTCTCTCCCGGCTGGGGCGGAGCCGATAACGCTTTGTAATGCCGCGACTGTTCGGGTGTGCCGCGCTCGTGAATCGGGGCCAGCGCAAGGAACCCTGCAAGGCTCGCAGTGGCTGCTCCTCCGTCCACCCATGCCAGTTCAAATGCCGCCAGAGCAAGAGCGAGGTTCTTGGGGCCTGAGATGAAGCCTCCCTCTTCCGGTTCCATGAAAGCCGCTGTGATGCCGGCGCGATCGAATGCCTCGAGCATCTCGTTCTTTGCGGGAGTCCACTCATGACTGTTGCGCTCGCCGGCAGCAACCATGTGCGCGACTGTTCCGCGGGCCACTGCCCGAGCGGACTGCACCAGCATCTGCAGGTCGTAGCGATCCGCAAATCGCCATAGGATTTGGCGCATTGGGTCGGAGGGAAGGGCCAGCATGGTTGAACTTGAAGATGTAACAGATGTCGCCATAAAACACACCTCAGTCGGCGGCAACAATTGTCCTGAAAACCACACACCTCAGCATGTGACTCAGGTCACGACTAGAGAGGCTGCGTTCACGAGAAGGAACCTGGCTGACCTATGTGAGCGGCACCTGGGAATTGGCGGCTCTGGCGCGCGTGCGCACAGTTTGGAGTGGCCCGTGTCACAGCACGAAAACAATACAGAGCCCATGACGTGATCGGACTTGTGATCACAATCACTGCCGCCACTGTCGCAAAAGGAGTCTTCTCGAGGTGCAGTCCCCGTCACAGGTGTTGGCACGAGCGGAAGTTCCGCTGCGGGAGAGCCATGTGCGCGAGCACTTGCTCAAGCGCTGCGAAAGAAAGTTCAACGCATGACCAGAGCCGCGCGTATCGCTGCACTATTTCTTGCAGCCGTCACCGGTCCGGCCGAAAGGCTGGCGGATCTCTTCCGGTCTACTTGTTGTCAATGTTCACTTACACTGGGCCTCATCGCGTTAGCTTTTTGTCTCGCTCCGGTGCGCGCTTCCGCACAATCTGATTGCCTCGCCTGTCACGCCGACAAAACCATGCAGGATTCGTCCGGCCACAGCATTTCAGTGGATGGAGACAAATTCAGCGCCAGCATTCACGGCAGCCTGCAGTGCAGCAATTGCCACGCCGACATCAAGGAGTACCCGCACCCGGATCACATCGCGAAGGTTGACTGCAAAACATGCCATGCCGACGAAGGATCAAAACTCGCGACTAGTGTTCACTCATCCTCGAAAGAGCACCCCTGCACAAGCTGCCACGGCAACGCACACGAGATCTTTACGAAGACCGACTCGCGATCGGCGGTATATCCGCTCAATATCCCCAAGACCTGTGGCCAATGCCACAGCGACGGAGCAATGGCCACAAAGAAGGGTCTGCCCAGCGTCTATCCGCACTACATGGACTCGATCCACGGTTTCGCGCTGAGCAAGGAAGGCCTGCTGGTAGCGGCCAATTGCCAGAGCTGCCACGGATCGCACGGCATCCTCAATCACAAGGATCCGAATAGCCCCACGTTCAAAGCCAACATCCCAAAAACCTGCGGCTCATGCCACGCCAAGATCAACGATGACTACCAGAAGGGTGCCCACGGGCAGCGCGTGGCCAAAGGCGACCTCAAGGCTCCCGTCTGCACCGACTGCCACACGACACACGCCATACTGCAGCCAACGGAATCCGCGTTCCGCATGCAATCCACGCCCATCTGCGGGTCCTGCCACAAGGACAAACTCTCCACATATCACGACACATTTCATTCGCAGCTCGGCCTGCTGGGCGGATACGTGGAGACGGCACGCTGCTGGGATTGTCATGACGCGCACGAAATTCACCCCGCCTCTGATCCACGTTCGGCCGTCCACCAGGCCAATCTCATTGCCACCTGCGGCAAGTGCCACAAAGGCGCAAACAAGAGCTTCGTTCAGTACCAGCCGCATGCGAACGCGCACGATCGCAAATTAAATCCGGCACTCTATTTCATCCGGCTCTTCATGAACCTGCTGCTGATCAGCGTCCTTACATTTTTCGTAGTTCATACGGTCTTGTGGCTGATTCGATCCCGCTTTGACCAGGTCAGAAGGAATTCTGGGGACGGAGGAAATCATGCCTGAACTGGCTCAAGCTGTGGCTCCGGAAACGACGACTCAGGAAACGGGGACGGAGCGCTTCTTCGTTCGCTTTACACGGCAACAGCGGTACATGCATGCCGTATTGTTCACGACCTTTCTTGGGCTCGCAGGAACGGGCTTGCCTCTGCGCTTCAGCGATAGCGTCTGGGCTCGCGGCATGGCGGGAGCAGTTGGTGGATTTGGCGCTATTCTGTTTTTTCATAAATTTTGCGCAATTGCTCTCAGCATCGCTTTTGCTATTCACGTGAAGGAGATTTTCACACGCGGTCTTTACCGTCGTGAAAAGGGCATCTTCTGGGGTGCGACCTCAATGGTCGGCAACTGGAAAGACGTCAAGGATCTCTTCGCGCACATGCGCTGGTTCCTCGGCCTCGGACCCAAGCCGCAGTTCGAACGATACGCCTATTGGGAGAAGTTCGACTACTGGGCTGTGTTCTGGGGAATGATCGTCATTGGCTTCTCGGGATACGCGATGTGGTTTGCGCCGTTCTTCGCGCGGTTTCTTCCCGGATGGGCGCTTAACGCCGCCTTGGTGATCCATAGCGAAGAGGGTCTGCTGGCGATTCTCTTCATTTTTTCCATCCACTTCGTGAACACGCATCTTCGGCCCGACAGCTTTCCAATGGATATGGTGATCTTTACCGGCGTGGAGAGCGAAAAAGAATTCGAACACAAGCGCCCGCAGGAATATGCCCGTATGGTGCGGGAAGGGAAGCTCGAGGGGAGGCTGGGCGAGGCGCCAGCCACCTGGTTCGTCCGCTTTGCGCGTGTTGTCGGATTTACCGCGATCTTCATTGGGGTTACGCTACTGATCCTTACGCTGACAGCGTACTTCGACTGAGGAAGGATGCGCGGCGGCAGCCGATATCGTTCCGCCGCCGCGCATCGCAACCAACAATCCTTCGTTCCTTGTGCCTCATTTCGCTACACCTTGTGACTCCAGTCACCGCGATCCAAACGCATTCGGCGTCTCCTCGTATCCGTGAAAGTTTCCAGCAGAATCCTGCTCTGTACGCTTGCTCTCTTTCTGCTGGGCTCGGCCCTCCCCATTCGCGCCCAACACAAATTGAAAGACGAAGACTGCCTCACCTGCCATGCCGACACGTCACTCGCCAAAGATGTCAACGGCAAGCAGGTTTCCCTCTTCGTCGATGGCAAAAAGCTTCAGCACTCGATCCACGGATCGATGAAGCTGGCGTGCGTCGACTGCCACAAGGACGTAAAGGCGCTCGTGCACGACACGCCTCCGCAGAAGGTCCTCTGCGTGAGTTGCCATGCCAATGCGGCTAATGCGTACGTGCAGAGCCTGCATGCGAAGGTCACGCATGCCGGCAAAGTCAGCGCCGACTGCCTCGACTGCCACGGCGAAGCCCATGCCGTGCTAGCCGGTGGCGCTCCTGATTCACCTGTAAATCACGCGCACATCCCCGCGACCTGCGGCCGCTGCCACGGCCAGAAATTCCTCATGGAGTCAAACGGCGTAAGCACGCAGCCCTTCGTCTCGTATCAGGAAAGCGTGCACGGTCGCGCCGTCCAGAACGGCTCGATGAAGGCCGCGGTCTGCACAGATTGCCACGGCTCGCACGCGATCCTGCCGCCGAACGATCCGAAGTCACCCATCTACAAGTTCAGCGTGCCTGCGACCTGCGGACAGTGCCACACCGACATCCAGAACACCTTCAACGTCAGCATTCACGGCCAGGCCATCGCGCGTGGCAATCAGCTTTCGCCCGTCTGTACGGACTGCCATGGCATTCACTCCATCAAATCGCACAAGGATCCGAACTCGCCTGTTGCAGGTCAGAATGTCTCGCACGATACCTGTGCCCGATGTCATGAGGGCGTCCGGCTCTCCAGCGAGTTCGGCATACCGGGCAATCGCGTCTCCACCTTCCTTGACAGCTATCACGGCCTGGCAGGCGAAGGCGGCTCCCTGGTTGCGGCGAACTGCTCCAGTTGCCACGGCGTGCACGACATCTTGCCTTCGAGCGACTCGCGTTCCACTATCAATCACGCCAATCTCAACGAGACATGCGGTAAGTGCCACAAGGGAGCGACTCAGAAGTTTACCCTGACCCCGGTGCACCTCGCCGACGGCGTGCATCCCCGCGATATCGGATCGAAGATCACGCGCTGGGTACGGATCATCTACACGATTCTCATCCTCGGCATCATCGGCAGCATGTTCCTGCACAACTTCATCATCTGGAGCAGTAAAGCGGCCTCGCGCCGTCACATGCAGAATCCGATGATGCAGCGCATGTCCACCAATCAGCGCTGGCAGCACCTGCTGCTCCTCACCAGCTTCATCATCCTCGTGCTCACCGGCTTTGCCCTCAAATATCCGAACTCATGGTTTGCCGATCTCCTCGGAATGAGCGAGCATGTCCGCAGCATCGTCCACCGTATCGCAGGAGTCGTGCTGATCGCCGCTGGCTTTTATCACGTCTTCTATCTCGCCATCGCAAACGAAGGCCGGCGAATGCTGCGCGATATCGCTCCCGCCCCGAAAGACCTCACTGACGTCTTCGGGACCATGCGGTACTACCTCGGCCTCGGCGGGACCAAGCCGAAGTTCGGCCGCTTCACCTATGGCGAGAAGGCTGAGTACTGGGCCCTTGTTTGGGGCACTGCGCTCATGGGCGTTACCGGCGTGATGATGTGGGCCAAGGTGTGGGTGGGCAATCTGCTCGCACGCTGGTGGGTCGACGTCGCCACAGCCGTTCACTTCTATGAGGCGATACTCGCCACCCTGGCTATCATCGTCTGGCACTTCTACCAGGTCTTCGGCGATCCCGACGTCTACCCCATGAACTGGGCCTGGTGGGACGGCAAGATGCCCGTCGAACACTACAAGCACGAGCACGAACTGGACACGGACTCGGTGCAAGATTCCGAGATTCAGAAACCCGCGGAGAAATAAACTCGGTTCTGGGCTGTTCGACTTGTCGCGCGAACGGTGCGAATTTTCCGTTGCTCTTTTGCTATAACTCTGCATCGAAGTAACGTATGTCGGACGGTGGCACAGAGTTACCCATCACATCCTCTGAGGAGCCCATGTGGGCTCCCGAGGCTTATGAGTGCTATCAGGGCGTTCTTAAAGGCCTGTTGGCCGCGGAGGTCCCGTTCGCTGTCAGCGGAGGTTTCGCGTTCCATCACCACACCGGAATCTGGCGCACCACCAAGGATCTCGACCTCGTTATTCCTCCTGTGGCGGTGCCGCGTGCTTTTGAGGTCCTGGTTCAGGAAGGGTTCGAGACCTACGTGCAGGATCCTGTCTGGCTGGCGAAGGCCCGCCGCGGCGAATACTTCGTCGATCTGATCACCGGAGTCGGCAATGCAACGCTCACGGTTGAACAATGGTGGATTGATCGGGCCCAGGAGGATGAGGTGCTGGGAATGCGGTGCAAGGTTCTGTCTGCGGAAGAGATGATTGCCTCAAAGCTCTTCGTCACGCGGCGCGAGCGTTTTGACGGCGCAGATACCGCACATCTGCTCAGAGCCTGCGCTGCAAATCTCGACTGGGAGCGCCTGCGCACTCTTACCGAACCCCATTGGCAGGTGCTCTATTGGCACCTGGTGCTCTTTGCATACATCTATCCTTCAAACGCGGGCGATGTGCCAGCGGGCGTATGGCGTGAGCTCACGGAGAGCTTCAACCAGTCAGTTGCATCGCCCATGATGAATGATTCATTTCGCGGAACCCTCATCGATCCCAAGATGTTCGCCATCGATGTGAATGAGTGGGGAGAGCGCGACATCTACCGCGAACTCTGCGAGAACTACAAGCATCCTCTAGAGGAGACAAACACTACCAGGAGCAGGGAATGAGGCTGGCCGCGGTAGCCGACATCCACCTCAAAGCTGAAAACCACGAGCGAGACATCAAGCAGTTCTCGGCAGTCAATGATCTCGCCGACGCACTGGTGATTGCCGGGGACCTCACAAATCATGGCAATCCCGAGGAGATGAAAGTTGTACTCGGAGTGCTCGAGCACATTCATATCCCCGTGATCGCCGTGCTCGGAAACCATGACCACGAGAGTGGCCACCAGGACGAAATCGCCGGCATGCTGCGGGTCTCGGGTGTGCACCTCCTCGACGGCCAGTGCTTCGAAGTTGACGGGATCGGCTTCGCCGGTACGAAGGGCTTCTGCGGGGGCTTTGCGCCCTATGAACTGATGCCCTTCGGAGAGCAGGGAATCAAGACGTTTGTTGAAGTGGCGGAGCGTGAAGCCATCAAGCTGGACTACGGACTCGCCCAGAGCCAGGCGAAAAAGAAGGTCAGCATCACCCACTATTCGCCGATCAAAGACACGATTGTCGGCGAGCCGGAGCCCATCTTCCCATTTCTGGGCAGCTCCCGCCTCGAGCGAGCGCTTGAAACGCATCGACCTGTTCTCGCGCTGCATGGCCATGCACACAAGGGCACCTTCTCCGCTGAAACGAAATCAGGCGTGCGCGTCTGCAACGTGGCTCTGCCGATTCTGAGGCAACGGGGCGAAGAACACCCATTCGCGCTCTTCAACCTGTAGAGGTCAGCTCTCTTACTATTTGGTCTTGCTCGCCCGGCGACCAGGTAGCTCTTTGAAGTATTGAGCAAATACTCCATCGTTCATCAGCAGGAACGCGCGCATTTGCACCTGGTGGGCAGAATCGCATTCGCGACTGATCGTCAACCTGAACTGATCGGGTAGGGAATGCCAGTCAAGCTCCAGGATGGTGTTGTCGCTGGCGCGTTCGATCTGTCCCGTCGATCGGGATATCCTGTAAAAATGAAGCTGCCCCTGAACGATAAGCAGGTCTTCTCCCGGCGCATCGGCCATTCGATTGAACGTGATTGCCGAAAGGCCTTCTTTTAATCTCTCCATATATCGAGGCATCGAATCCGGAACTCGAATCTTGAGCAGGTTCCGCGAGAACAATTCTTCGCGAGTGATCCCTAGTTCTGTCAGGGCGACGATTGACTTCTCGATGTTGCGTTTCTGCCGCCATTTCGCGTCAAACAACCAAAGTGCGATTCCGCGAGACTCCTCGTCATTCGCGACGGCGCAATACCAGATGAGCCCCTTCAGCACATGACTGCCAGGGACGGAAAGCGGCATCGGCTGACCAGACCGAAATGGCGCAAACCACGCGGCAACTTTGTCCTGGAAATCTGCCAATCCCACAGCGTTCAACAATGGCTCCGCTTCCCGTGCCCATCCCTTCGGCATGCGAGCCGGAGCGTTCCCTCGCAGATGTTTGAGCAGCGCGCGCCATTTGACGCGACGATCGCCAGTCATCTCACGAAAATCACGGCGGACACATTCGCTCCAGCACCGCGCTGGATCGAGCGGCTCCCATTCGTCCATCCAGAGAAGCATGTGCAGGGTCTGCCACAGAGATTGCATGCTCGCCTGGCTCCCAGACATCTCTCCGCGCAAACCTGAATGAAACGTGTGCATAGCCCGGCAAAGTTCCGGCGTAAGGTCGTTGTTCTTCAGGTATTCGGTGACTCGCTCAATCGGCCCGTATGGAGCGATGCGTGCAAGCAGAGGCGTAGTCGCGTCGATAATGGCGACCAGTTCCGGCTCCAGAAACTGAGCCTTGATGCGATACAAAATTCGGAGTAGTGTCACCAGGCGGATGCGGCTTAAGTGAGCGCTATCCAATTCTGCATCATGCTGCGTCAGCCACCTGAGGCGCCGCAAAACGGCGAGCGTGATTTCCGCCAACTCACGTTTCGGCAATCGGCGCCATGCGCTTGCATCGATTGGAGCAGATGCCGGATTTCGCTGCTCCTCAGCGACAAGGAAATCGTTTAACCGCAGATGAGCGGCGCGCAGCGGATCGTCGGGAGCGAGCAGGAATCCGTCCGGGCCTGGAAGGTACATTGACTGCTCATTATAGGTCCCAGCGCGGCGAAGACTCTTGAATGGGGTGAGTTGCGGAATTAGATGGACAGAGTGCGGTGCTGTCGATGCGAACGATCGAAGTATTTCAAATCGGAAGTTCGAGAGCCGGTCTCAATCGTGCGAATTCGCCGGAACCTGAAAATCAATTCCGCTGGAGCGATTTGCCTGCTGTGTTGCCGCAACGTCTATCTGATCGAGCGGAATCTTCTCGAAATTCTCAGCGTCGAGATTTGTCAGCGCTGTCGATGTCACCATGTAGTTTTGAATCTTCTCCGGCTCGCGGCTGCCCTTAAAAATGACGGTCAGCGGCTTCGAAGTAATGGGCGATGGTGCCGAAGGTGCAGACGGCGCGAAATGATATTCCTGACGCTGCGGTCCGGCGGGGGCGGTAGCCTGACCAGGCGCAACGTTCTCTTGCTGCTGCGGGTAAGGGGCATCACCGTATCCCGGATAGGGTGCAGGTTCGGGGCCGTATCCGTCTTCTGGACCCTGGTCGGTTGGAGCGTTCGCACCCTGTTCGTTTTCGGAGTAGTCGGTAGCGCCCCAGTCATAGAAGCCCGGATCGACTACGTAGGGATATGGGTACAAATACCCCGGCACATATCCGTAAGAACCCCGGTTCCGGTAACGCCGATCGTGATCGTGCCCGCGGTAGGGTCCGCGATGGGGATTGCGGCCGGGATATCCGGGGCGGTGGCCGTATCCACCCGAGAACCCGTTTCCTCGATAGGGGAGAGGTACGCCTGCCCTCGCCGGTGCCTGAGGGCCGCCCGGCATCGGAAATCTGCCTGGTGCTGAGAAGCTAGACGGCTGCTGCAGTCCAACCAGGCCGGAATAGCTCGGGGCATGTACGGAATATCGTGGACTTGAATATCCGGAACGGCCAGATGAGCCACCGTGAGCTGTGCCTCCAACATGACCAGATCCGACGCTGTGTCCTGAGGATCCGCCGCTGTGTCCTGAGGATCCGCCGCTGTGCCCTGCCTGATGCTGCGCCCATGCCGGGAGCGCCAGAGCTACAGCCAACGCAAATGCAGCCCGTGACCTCATAGGACCATTCTACCGCCGATTGGCTCCCGCAATATTCGGGGCATATTCGCGCTCCTGCATGTTTGACGCGTTGTCAGGTCCAACGTCAGTATGCGGGTAGTTCCTCTTTCATCGGGCGCCGTTCCACATCGACAGCTCCGCATCCGTTGCAGTCCGAGATTACAGCGACTATCCCATTCTGCGAGAATTGTTTATACCCGCAGGTCATCTGCGCGCCAGTTGCGGATCCGCTCCTTGATCTGCTTGCGGCTCAAATTCTCTTCGAGCGCCTGCTTTGCAAGCGCTACCACCTCGTCATCCCCGGCAAACCGCAATGCAATGAGCTGATCTTCGTTCAGACGATAAAGTTGCGTCTTCCACTCCTGCGGGGCGAGTGTCTGCAGACGCAGCCGCTCTTCCAGACGGATCACGCGATCCTGCACCTTGAGCGGATAGGTCCGAATCTTCAGCAGGGGTACGATCACCACCAGCGACAGAACAAGATACCAGCCCGACGAAAGGCTCGGCTGGCGGTACAGATGAAATCCAGCGTAGACCAGGTTGAGAACGTAAACGACGAGAAGCAGAACGTGATAGGCGGGATCTAAACGTGCGTGATTCTTGAGAGACTGCGTCTCACTCATGTGCGGCCACGGTTTCCTTCAGGCCGGAATTTGCTGTTGCATCGGAAGGGGCATCTGGGTCTGCATCTGCAGCAGCGACGCTGTGGACCTGTTCACTGGCGGTGAGCGCATTCTCTGTCCCTGTGCCGGACACTGTCAACACAGCAAGATCATCCGGCATCAGCTTCTCAGGGTTCTTCGGAATGAGGTGATAGCGCCCGTGCATCACGTAATCGGCAAAAAGACCGCCGGCAACATACGGGTTCAGGACGGCAATGGGCAGTGCGTACGCAGTCGTAACCAGCGACTCTGAAATGCTCTTATTCGTGCGGCTCATGCGGCGATATCCCGGAACCTGCGGAATCTCGTACACCTCGAGATGGAGCTCCGGATGTTTCTTCGCGTAGCGAACCAGCTTGAACGTGATTTGTTTCGGAGTCGTCATGCCAGCGTCCGGGAAGAAACTGCGACGGAAGTTGCGCGGGAAATACTGGTTCATCACTTTGCGCGAAAAGTCGGCGCAGTTGTTGTAAAACAACTCGAAGTGAGACCGGTTCTTGTCCTTGTTCATATGCTCGATGAACGCATCATCCTGTTCTTCCGTCGTATCGAACCGAAACGCATACATGCGGCGCTCATAGGAGACACCAACCAATTGCGTCCAGCCGCCGTGCCAGAAGTCGCCCTTGCGAACATCCCGGCCCAGGCTTAACAAATGTGCCTCGTGATACTGATTGCGAAGCCGGTGCACCGTCTCGCGGTTCACGCGATCGGGAACCTCAGAGAGATCCTCAACGGAGTAAAGATAGGGGATCAGCGGAATGACAACCCAATCATGATGCGCCACGTCGCTGTAGCGCGAAATGACCGACCCCATCTCGCCCGGTTCGCAGCGGCGCAGCTTTGTGGGGCTCGCTGCACAGATGCGGGCGAAGTAGATGGCAGTGTGTCCTGTGGGATTCAACGTTCCGAAGAAGCCGTAAGGCTCTTCGAGCAGCAACGCCGCCTGTGCCTGCGAGCGCGGAGAACTGACAACAAAAACCGCGAGGGCACAGAACATGAATACGATTCTGCGGGGGGCGCGCATCATCGGGTACATCGACTCCGTGTGGTATTTTTCCTTACTCAAGTATCGCGGAAATCCAACAAAAACAGAGAACAGATTGTGTCAGATTGTGATTCTGTCCCAATCGCCGGTAACGAATGCGGCTAGTTCCGAATTGGCAAACCTCATCAGGTACATGCGATCCGGCGTATTGCTTTTTCTGAATAGACCCCATTTCTTCCGAATTGTTGTGATAAGTCGAGTGATTTCGAACTTCACATCAGATATGGCACTTGTCGGGCCGCTCTGATAGCTTTCTCTTTCGAGAAGATTTCCTGGCGCGAGGCCATGATGCGCATTCCGTTCTTGTCAGTGGTTATTTTTGCCTGTTCGGCTCTTCTTTCCGC
>Ga0068859_100002739_pt1 | contig 17881 bp, 15 predicted proteins | sample KBSSwiS22_FD_66585 | JGI IMG/M metagenome (GOLD analysis project Ga0068859, IMG submission 66585) | Switchgrass rhizosphere microbial communities from Kellogg Biological Station, Michigan, USA - KBS Switchgrass S2-2 | ecosystem: Host-associated > Plants > Roots > Rhizosphere > Soil ...
TGTCCAAGATATAGTCCAGCCAGCAACCCCAGCTTTGACGGGCGGTCAGGGAAAGCCTGATGCTGGAAGCTAAGCAGAGGGCCGCAGGTTCGAGTCCTGCCGGGGGCATTCACCAAAATATGGCGGCATTAGTTCAGTAGGTTAGAACGCCAGATTGTGGATCTGGAGGTCGTCGGTTCGAGCCCGACATGCCGCCCCAACCCACCAGGAATTTAGCCACAGATAAACGCCGGATTTACGCGAATCAGGTCAATCAATCTCTTCCTGGTCTGCCTTCTTCACCGAGTATGAATCGAGGTACCGGGGATCGTGGCCGCGCGCGATCAGGATGTAGGCGAAGTGACCACGTCGCGCCTCGATTTCCCAGGTCAACTTGTGATTGCCCTGCACTACCGTGCGCTGAGCAGACTTCACGTCGGCAACTTCCTGATAACGAATCTTTGGACCATCCGTGCGTGCGACCGCGGTGACGTAGCGCACACGGTTCTCCGCGTCATAGCCAACCAGCAGATGTGAGATCCGCGCATCCTTCACGGCCCAAACTTCCTGCCGCTTTCGATCCTCCTTCTCCAAACTGCCAATCGACTTCAAACGAGCACGCGCGGCGTCGCGGCTCATCTCGAGACTAATGCCCATGATCTCGGGGCGCGGCCGGGCAGGGGCCGCGCTCACGAGAACTCCAATCACAAGCAAGAGAGAAAGACTCGTTAGTCTCTTCATCGCTACTTAGTCTTCACACTCACAACGTTGGAATAACCAGACTTGCCACCACTGTTCGCTGCCCGCACACGGTAGAAGTAGGTCGTCTTTCTGAACAAGGTGTTGTCGGTGAAGGTCCTCACGTTCGCGCCTACCGTCGCTACTTGAATGAAACCTCCCGACATCGACGTTGAGCGCTCAACCGCAAAGCTGTCCTCGTTGGTCGAGTTGTCAGTCCAGCTCAAACTCGCTGAGCCTTTGCCGCCGCTCGTCACTGTCAGCCCTGTCGGCGCCGCCGGCCGCGACTGGCACGCCGCATTTCCGATCAACGTGTAGCCAACCGCAGTGCTCGGGCTTCCATAGTTAGCATTATCAGGAACGACCGCAATCACAGGCACGCGCACAAACATTCGCGAGAGCCTGCCGGCTGCTTGTGGATTACCAATCTTAGTATTCGAAACTACAAGCGTGATCGCGTCTGTTTGCGTGTTGTAATTGCTGCCGGCATCGAGATTACCAACGGTCGTCGCTGTTCCCGCAGTGTTATCCGTGTTGTGGATGTACGTGCCGTACTTGAAGCTCACCGCTCCGAGCACGTCGGTCCTCATGTCGACGAAGTATCCGTTGTTGTCTGCGCCAGTGAAGTAAACACGCCATTGCGTGTTTGGTGTGAGCGGATCAGTCAAGTCAGCCATCTTGAGCGTGAACACGAGTTTCTTCGATCCATCGGCTGAGTAAGGCTCCGCGATATGAAGCGAACGAATATCGTGACCACCCAACTGGTCCAACGAATCACCAGCCGGATCCGTCATGATCGTGACGCCCAAACCAGTACACGCCGTTTCAGTTGTCGTTGGGACAACATGTGGTGACGAAGCGCCTTCGCCGTTCCCGTTCGACGCGGTCACACGATAGTAATAGTTCGCGGCTCCGGCATCGTTGTCGACGTAAGAATTAACGTCCGCGCCGGAATTGGATAACAGAGTTTCAGCTCCACCCTCGACACCACGATACAAACGGTAACCGGTGATCGCCGAGCCGCCGTCGTCAGGTATGGACCATGCGAGATTAACCGCGTCGCCGTCTCTTGTTGCAACCAGCAGCGGTGGCTGCGGCGCTGCGTTAACTGGCGGATCGTAAGCACCGAACAGACGCTTGCCGCCAACCTGGCGAATGATCGTGGCTTTGTCTGTATGATCATTGTCAGCGTTATCGAGTTTGCCATCCCCATTGCTATCCACTCCGCGCATGCACTCGGCCGTGATACAGCCGTCCGCATACGCAGCGAGCACGCGGCCCTGCTTGTCTACAGTCAGATCGTTAAAGTCGAGAAGGTTACGTGTTCCGTCCGGACAGGCAGTGCCATTAGTGCAAACAACGCCGCGTTGGACAGGATCGTTCGGCGTCGCGTTCGCTGTTATCCAGGTCACGCCTCCGTCGTATGTCGTCGCAATGTAGCCGTACCAGGTGCCCGGGAAAGCAAGATCAGTCTGTCTGCCGTTCGCACCCGGGGTGGTTGAACCCAGGAAGAAAAACGCCGCGCGATCGCCATCGCCTGCGATAACTGCCGGAAACACTGTGTTCTGCACGCCCTGCGAAGCGCCGGCGTCCTGCACGTGCTCCCACGAAGCGCCACGATTGTGCGAAACCGCCACGCGAGCGTGTCCATCGCCATCCGCATAGCCGAAATAGACAGTGCCGTCCGCGCCGATGCCTACTGAAGGATCAGTGTCACCGGCAGTGCTTCCGTCGATCGTGGAAATGGTCCACGACAAACCGTTGTCCTGTGAAACAGCGACTCCCTGCTTGCCGCCACACGATTTATTCGGAACGTAAACAGTTCCGTCTGGCGCGACTTTGATGTGACCGTGCAATCCGTCGCACTGCACGAGTGTCCACATCGGGATCGCCGGGCCAAAAGTAAGACCACCATTGTCGCTGCGCGCGATCTCAGCAAGTCCAACGTCCTGCGACGCGTAATAGATTGCGTTCGGATAGATCTTTCCATCCAGGCCGGGAAGCTGAATCGCGCCGCCTTTCAAAGAACCGTCAGGATTTCTTGCGTATGGACCACCGCCGATTGTTTGATGGTCCACACCGGAGTTGATGCCCGATCCCTGGCTGGTGGACCAATGGGCGCCATCATCGTCTGTAAACGACGTCGCGCTGGCTTTCCCAAGCAGTTGCGAAACGAAAGTGCGATTGGTGCGATTCGGTCCTGCATCGCTGTCGGTGAAAAGAATCGGATCGAGGCTGGTAAGTGAAGTGTTCGTGGCACTGACATCTTCCCACGTAGCGGGCGCGGGCGAGGCAGCGTCGTTCCACTTGATGCGCAGAGTCTGCAGCGAGGCGACAAACATTGCGTTGCCGGAATCCCAGTTGACGCCGAGGGTGGGTTCGCCGGCTGAGTTACCTAACGCCGGCGGCGCCTGGTAATTCTGATAACGCGGAGCAGCTTCGTTAGATGGCGGCGGCGTTGGCTGCGGCGCGGGCTTGCTCTCGATCGTTGCGCTGCCGTGATACTGGTCAGCCAAAGTGGCCGCGTAGTAAACAGCGTGAATTGTATAAACACCCGTGCCGTTTATTGACGGATCGATCGTCGTGTCTTCCAAAGTGAGCGGATCAGTTGGCGAAGTCGCGCCGCGTCCGGAACCGGCGACAACTGGACCAGAGTTCGAATCTTTATGAATGTAGAGATCGTAGTCGGTTACGGGAAGCAGCCACTCGATCTTGATGTGGATCAGTTTGCCGGACCAGTCTGCCGTTGTTCCACCTACAGTTAACGTGAAGGTGTCGCAGTTGAGTCCTTCCTGGCACAGATCCTCCCCCTCGATCAGTCCGAGCGGTGCGTTAAGTGCGCCGCCGCCGGTAGCGGTTCCGGTCCACGTGAGAGGCGTGGTTGCTGTCGCATTGATTGTTCCTGCTGAAGGGTTTGATGCGCGTGTTTTATAGAAGCCTGGTAATGCAATCACGAGTAGCGCCAGAATAAAGCTTACGGCTATCAATCGAATATTTCTTCGTAATGTGGAAGTGTTGTGAGTCATCTGCTTTCTCCCGCTTAAACGGCGTCAATAGTTATCGGGGCCAACCAAGGAACAACTATCGTCCGGCGTTTTATCAGTGGCTAAAGGTATTGCTGGAAACCCACTGCGGGGAATCAAGGACGCCGGGATTGAAATGCAGGATGTGAATACCCCCGAAATATTACGGGGCCATCACGCTTTCTCACGAAACGTTAGAGAACACCTTGCAGTGTTCTTGTGGTTGTGATGAGGTATAGTTGCGGTATTAATGATGTGGAATTTCTTACAGGAGATAAGATGCCGGAAGAGCAGAGAGTAGCTAACAATTCTCAGACGTATGTAGCAGACGCTGATAAGTTTCAGTTTGAGACGTTAGAGCAGAAGAATGGACAGGCAACAGTGATCAGGTTTCGACTTGAAGATCCGCGGTACCACGCCGGTGACGTGGTCGTGGTTCTAAGTGGTAGTGAGATCTATTTTCACGGAATGATAGGACAGCTCGCTGATGGTTGGGCCGTTGCGAGTGATCACCGAGGCTCGTTACTCGCAGCAACCGTGCAGTAATTAACCACGGAGTAAAGAACGATCCGTACTTAATCTGTTAAATCCGTGGCACGACTTACCTCACATACCCTGACGGATACGAAACATGCACGCCTGGTGACGACGACTTTACTTCGATGCGATGGAATCCCTTCTTCAAGTGCGTCGAAAGGAAAGTGAGCGCAGCTTGCTTCTGAAGTGAAATATCCAACTCGCGTATAAATGGCGCAAAGCTGACTGGGGCTCCAGTGCCCTGGAAGAACGCTGCTCCACCCGTCTCATCTGATAAGCGCAACAGCGAACTCTGCGCATTACCGACCAGCGAGGGATTGGCTGCCGCCACTTGCGTTGGTGCGTAGAAGCCATAGATGGCAACACTGCGTCGCTGCGACTCGTTTATCGCGCGTTGCAAATCGATGCTTTGAGTCGGTGAAGAAGAATCGACTCCACGCGAAATATCCAACCCATCCGACACCAGCAATATCGCACGACGACCCTGTGGCTGCGAGTCGAACTTCCTCAACGCTTCAACGACTTCAACGTAAGGATTATAAGGACCGACACTCGCAAAACCTGACGGCGGTCGCAAGGCACTTGCGGCCTTCTCGAGATCGTTGGTGAATTTCTGTTTGACCTGCAAACTTCCGGTACGCAGGTAACCCACCATCACGCGCGATCCATTCGGCAGCTTGCGGATGAATTCCGCCAGCGCCTTGATCTCGGTTCCCACCGAAGGCACGAGATCTTCCTGAATCAAGACTGCGATAGTTATCAGTGAATTAGCATTGCCTCTGATCGAAATGATCGTTTGCGGCTCGCCATCCTCACTGACGGAAAGATCTATGTTCTGAAGTTCTACCACTTCTTCTTTCACACGGATCGACACCGGAACGGTGACTGGCTTGCCAGGACCGCGCGAGCCGCCATTGCCGTCAGCGCGTTCCGGCGACTGGGCAAAGATGGGCTGGCTCAACAGGCCAAAACTTGCAGCAATAACTAACTGCAATACGATCGGGTGGAGTCGTCGAAACGTTTTCATTGAACCTTCCTCTGTGGGTGCCGGCGCCATTATACAGCCGGTCGAACCGCAAACAGCGCCATAGCAGACTTTTGGGGCTTCATAAGCTAAGATCTCTGTTACGTTAGACACCGGAACGCAGCGATATGAGTCAAGCAATCGGCAAACTTTCCAGCAAAGAGGTCACCACAAACCGTCTGCTGAAAATTGCTCCGTGGGTTGCCGTCGTGGCGGCTTCAATCCCTGCTCCGCTGCTTTTTCTTGTCCTTTTTCTAACTGCCACAGCCACAGAATCGGCTGCTGTTTATCTGTTGTTGGCCGGTCTCTCGTTGACCCTTGGGTTTGCGCTGGGGTTGGTCATCGCCGCGTTTCTCCTCTTTTATCGCCGGAGGTGGCTCTCAAGATTACGGGACCGGTTAGCATCGGATGGAATCACGGCCGATGAGGTTGTATGGTTCCGGTCAGAATTGACGTCGGCCGAGCGTGCTTCACTGGCAGAAATCGAGCGAAGTAATCCACTTTTGGCCGATGCTTACCGGGAGACACTGGCGAATCGCCTCACTGCGTCGCGCATAGTTTCCAGGTCCAAGCGGGAAATAATACGCGTGGAACGGCAAATCAACCGCGCCCGGACATTGCACACTCCGGAATCCGCGTCGTTACAGAAGGAACTAGCCGAGGATCATGAACGGCTCCAGCAGTTACGGCAACAGGCGACAGACCATCTGGCGAAAGCCAGGACGCGTTTGCAGGTGATCGAGGCGACCTCGCGACGAAAGCTCACCGAAGGCGAGACTGATCTGATGATGCAAAGGCTTGGCAGTTCTCAGGATCAATTGCCGCTAGTGCTCGAGATTGCGAAGTTGGAACAACAGGCGCTGCTCGAAGCGAAGGTTGACGAAAGCCTTTCGCGACCTTAGCCACAAAAAGGCACAAAATACACAAAATGTATTATTAAATTGTTTGTGCCTTTTGTGCTTCTTTGTGGCTCATTTCGGAAAGACGATACACGCCGGGCGCTAAACGTTCCGCAAAACCCTCATCGACTAAACCCCAATTACCCAATCCCGCTTCCGGCGAACGAAGGCCGGTGACACGCGCTAACTCGCCACGCAACGTCATACCGGCTCCGATAAGATACGACCGCGCGATCTCCTTCAACGCCTCTTCCCTTCCCACCTGCACCTTTAATTGCTCCGGAAAACGGGCTTCGGGAATGGACCAGATGTACGTAAACGTCGGCTCATACAAAACCTCGGTGGGGATGATCTTGAGTCCCTTCTGCAACTGGGTCATCGCTTTATCAAAACGAGCCCGCTCCGAAATTCCACTCGCCTCACGCAGATCACGCGACGCCATTTCCCACTCGCGTCGCATGATTTTGAGAATGATCTGCGCATCATCAGAAAGCACCTTTTTCTCCATACGGCGCGGTATGCCGAAGAGCGCGTTGAAGAACGGCACCAAACGTGGCGCGATAAAAGTCGAACGACCTCGCAGCACTTTCCCATAGAAACACTTCCCACGGCGCATCACGTCGTCCTTAATGGTCCAGGCCAGTCTGCTCTCCGGATCCTTCTGCACGTTACGCGGCATGTGCGCATCACGGCGACCGCAAACCGCGACGTAAAGCGATGGTCCAGGCCGGCGCGAGTCAGTCAATGCCTCGCAAAATCCCACATCCTCGATGAAGCGCTCGGCACTGAAAACGTCCTCGACACGATTCTCGGGATCGCGTCGCCACATGCGGTCGCGATGGACCTCAACCTCTTCCGGAAGCATGGACCGATTCTATCAAACTGATTTCTACGATCAGTCAATCTGAGCAGATCGGTCAGGTCCCCTGGACCAGCCCAAGTCTCCGGAAACCGAGCTAAGTTGTTGTCACAGAAAGAACTAAGTCACATCTCCTGATTTGGCACAGGCAATGCACTAGGGCCAACGCCGGTCTTCTGTCGAGACTCGGCGAAACCCAGTTTATGGAGATGACAAAGGTGACTGCGACGAATAGACCGAAACGATTCCTGGTGCTGGCCTTGCTGGCCAGCCTCACACTAGGACCAAACCCCCTGGGTGGCAGCCTCATTGCCGCTGCTCACGCGAAAGGAAAAGGTTTGGGCAGCAATAAACCAAACAAGGTGGCTTCTGACCTCGGCGATCTGCTTTCAAAGAAAAGCAGCGAAGCCACCGTCAAGGTAATTCTTCAACTCAACTCAAAGCCGAGTGGACAACTCAATGCTCTGTTGGCTGCCAACGGCGTCAAGATCCGCAGACATTTCGACAACCTCAACTCTTTTGCCCTCGAGTTACCAAGTCGCGTAGTCAACTCTTTGTCATCTTTCTCCGAGGTTTCATTCGTATCTCTCGACAGCGAAGTTAGAACTCTTGGTGGTCACATCGCACACACCACCGGCACTGACAACGTCCGCACGATGAGCACTGACGGTGCTCTCGACGGCAGCGGAATCGGAATCGCGATCGTCGATTCAGGAATTTACGGCGCGCACACTTCTTTCACTGATACCCAGAACGGCCAATCGCGAATCGTCGTCAACATCGATTTCACTGGCGAAGGTCGCACGGACGATCCATACGGACACGGAACGCACGTAGCCGCAGCCGCCGCCGGAAACGGAGTTGTTTCCCGAGGCGAATACATCGGCATTGCTCCCCGAGCGAAGCTGCTCAACCTGCGCGTTCTGAATTCAACCGGAACCGGTTCAGTATCAAACGTGCTCGCCGCTTTCAACTGGTTACTGTCGAATGCCTCAACTTACAACGTTCGCGTTGTGAATCTGAGTCTCGGCATGCCGGCAATCAACTCTTACAAATACGACCCGCTTTGCGTTGCCGCTCGTTTGCTCGTCGATCGTGGCATCCTCGTTGTCGCAGCCGCGGGTAACAACGGAAAGAACAGCGCGGGTCAAAAGGTCTACGGACAAGTTCACGCACCCGGCAACGAGCCTTCGGTTCTCACTGTCGGCGCAGTTGATACGCGCGGAACCGATCAAAGAGGCGACGACACCATCGCAACTTACAGCTCGCGTGGTCCGACGCGCAGTTTCTGGACAGATGAAAATGGCGTCAAGCATTACGACAACCTCATCAAGCCCGAGATCGCCGCTCCGGGCAACAAGACGATCTTTGCTGAGTCGCCTGACAATTACCTGCTTTCACAGACTCCTTCTCTCGATGCCGGCGTCAGTAACAGCCCGGCTCGCAGACAAATGATGCTGAGCGGAACATCGATGGCCGCGCCATTGGTTTCCGGTGCAGCGGCTCTGATGTTCGAAGCCAATCCGACTCTTACCCCAAATCTGATCAAGACTCTTTTGATGTTCACCGCTCAACAGTTGCCTAACACCAACATGTTTGAGCAAGGCGCCGGCGAACTGAACGTTGATGGCGCGGTACGTCTCGCAAAACTGGTCCGCACTACTATCAACAGCTCTACCGCACTCGGAGCTCCACTACTGACGGGTCCGGCGCCCGCTCCGCAAACAAGCATCCAGACCACCGGCGCTCCATATACATTCAAGTGGTCACAGGGCGCGATTGTGGGCCAAACCTATGTCACCGGTACCGCGCTCATCAACCAGTATCAAAGGGTCTACGCCAAGGGAGTGTTGATTGGTGACGGCGTTTTGATTGGCGACGGTGTGCTGGTTGGCGATGGCGTGCTGGTCAGTGATGGGGTTCTCGTCTCTGACGGTGTTCTGGTCAGTGATTCGACCATGTTCTCAGTTGGAGTGCTGGTCGGCGACAGCATCATCATCAGCGACGGCACGACCATCGGCATCGGCCAAACATTCATCAGCGTCTCGGATCTTTTCAGAGGCGGTGTTCTCGTTGGCGATGGCGTCCTGGTTGGCGATGGAGTACTGGTGAGTGACGGCGTGCTCGTCTCAGACGGCGTGCTCGTTGGTGACTCAGTGCTCGTTGCCTTCAACGCGCTGACCAACGGTGACGCCACGACTACGATGGCAATTGTGCCCGACGACGATACGGACTATCTGGGTTACTAACAACGCGAAGGTAGACCATGTTACTCACGAGCACAGCTTCCAAAGTCAACGAGCGCGATCTGTCAACGGCACCCGCGCTGGTCCAGATTGAACGCCTGACGAATAACGACACGGCGGAGGTGCTGGAGTTTCTGGCCCAACGCCCGATTCACACGGTTGCAATGATGAGTTTGATTCATGACAACGGCGTCGTTAGCCCATTCAACCGCGGCACGTTCTACGGTTGTCGCGATACGAATGGACAACTTGAAGGCGTAGCGCTCGTGGGCCATGCGACGTTGATGGAAACGGTTTCCGATCGCGCGCTCGCGGCACTTGCACAAGTAGCGCGTGAGTGTCCGAGCATCCATATGATCATGGGCGAGAAAGAACGAGTCGCGGATTTCTGGAGTCATTATTCTGATGCCGGCCGCCGCCTGCGTCTGGCTTGTCGCGAGTGGTTGTTTGAGTTGACACGGCCTGTCGACGCTCGCGACGCAGTGGTGGAACTAAGACCGGCGCAGGTTAACGAGTTGGAACTCGTGATGCCGATCCAAGCACAGCTCGCATTTGTCGAAAGCGGCGTTAATCCGATGGAAGTGGACCCGCATGGATTTCGCGAGCGTTGCCTGCGACGTATTGAACAAGGAAGAACCTGGGTTGTCGTTGAAAATGGTGAGTTGATCTTCAAAGCTGACGTTATCTCGAAGACTGCTGAAGTTAGCTATCTCGAAGGCGTCTGGCTGCGCGAAGACTGTCGTCACAAGAACCTTGGTACGCGCTTCATGTCTGGGCTGATGCGGCGCTTGCTTAAAGATACGAAGTCTATCTGCCTGCTGGTGAATGAAACGAATGAATGGGCACACGGCTTCTATCGCAAATGCGGTTTTCACTTCCGCGCCACTTACGAAACTATCTTCCTGCCGCGGAAGGAAGCCGTACAAAACTAAAAACCCCCGATCTCTCCTGATAAAGGTTTAACTTGACCCTACCTCATCACATGAGCCCGATTACACCATGGCAAATAAATTCTTTCGGCCATTCCTCTGGGTAGTTATTGGATGTGGTAGCCTGGTTTTTCTCTATTCCACTACACAGGTCCGTCTTGGCCAGCTCGACTCCCGCTTTGTTGTCCTCGTCGCGGTTGCTCTTCTGCTCACGTCGAAGATCACAATTCCGCTTCCACGTTTGAGTTCGCAGATTTCCGTCTCGGACACGTTCGTCTTTCTGGTGTTGCTTCTTTACGGAGGGGCAGCGGCGGTTATCGTTGCCGGGATCGAGGCTTTTCTTTCGACGTTGCACTTTAGCCGCCGGCCACTGACCTTTGCATTCAACTGGGCGTCAGCCGCGGTTTCGATACTAATCACGAGCACTGTGCTGGAGTTGATCTTCGGCAGCGTTACTGTCCTGCGCACCGATCCGCTATCGGCGACTTTTTTGGGCGCGATCTGTACGATGGCGCTCACGCACTACATCTCCAATACCGGACTCGTCGCAATCGCGGCCGCGCTGAAGACGGACCAGCCAATCTTTCAAACCTGGCGCAAGCATTATCTTTGGACTTCGCTGACTTATTTCAGCGGCGCGTGCGCGGCGGCAGTCATCGCGGCATTGGTCCATTTCATCGGCGTCTATGCGTTTGTAATCACGCTCCCGATCATCGCCATCACTTTTTTAACTTATCGTACTTACCTCAGAAACGTTGAAACGTCGGCCGACCAAGCGGCTCAGGCTGAAAAACACGTCAAAGAACTCTCGCATTACATCGCCGAGCAGGAACGCATGCGCGAGCAGTTTTCACAAATGGAAAAACTCTCCGCGCTGGGGGAGCTGGCATCCGGAGTCGCGCACGACTTCAACAACACGCTCGCCGGCATTCTTGGTCGCGCCCAGTTACTACAACGCATAGATGATCCGGAGAAGGTCAAACGCGGGCTCGATATCATCATCAAGACCGCCGAAGATGGAGCCAAGACCGTCAAACGGATTCAGGACTTCGCGCGACAGCGTCGCGATCACAATTTCGAACTGGTCTCGATCGATCAGATTCTGATGGATGCGAGCGAGATTACGCGCCCGCGTTGGAAGAACTGCGCTGAAGCATCAAACATTCACATCACGATGGATCTGCAAATCGGCTCGAATGCGATGGTGATGGGCGATGATTCGGAGTTACGCGAAGTGCTTGTCAACATGGTTTTCAACGCTATCGACGCGATGCCTGAAGGTGGAACGCTTACGCTCTCAACGCACACTGAAGGCGACTCGGTGATCGTCAAAGTTATCGATACCGGCGTGGGAATGTATCCGGAAGTGCGTTCACGCATTTTCGATCCGTTCTTTACAACGAAGGGTAAAGCCGGCCTCGGTCTTGGTCTCGCGGTGAGCTTCGGCATTATCAGGCGTCATAGTGGCAACATCGAAGTCGAATCACAGTATGGCAATGGAACTGAATTTCGCCTGACTCTTCCAGTCGCGAAGATCGTGGAGAGGAGTGTGGAGCAAAGCGAACCCGCGCCGGCGGTATTGCCGGAGGCAGTGTCTCCAGTAACCGACGAGCAGCAACTGCCGATGAGATTACTCGTAGTTGATGACGAAATCTTCGTGAGAGATCTGTTGCGCGATATTCTTGAAAGCGAAAACTGCGATGTGTGCGTCGCGGAGAGTGGCAGTGAAGCGTTATCACTGTTCAAGGAAACGAAATTTGACGCCGTCTTTACCGACGTTGGCATGCCGGGAATGAGTGGTTGGGAGCTCGCGAGAGAGATCAGGCAGATCAATAAAATAATCCCCATCGCGGTCATCACGGGCTGGGGCGAGGCGGTTGGCTCGCATGAACAGAAAGAGGCGGGCGTCGATTGGATCGTGGCAAAACCATTCACCGCCGATCGAATCGCAGAGCTGGTTGGTGATATCAACCGTTTGACGAGCTCGACAAAGCAGCAAGTCGTCGCCGCTTAGTATGTTATTCTTTTGGTCGTGAAAGCGACTGTGCGTTTCGTAAGCGATGATTTGTTTCTCGGTGTTACTCCGTCTGGTCATGCACTGCCGATCGATACCGACAGCAAACGGTCGACCGCAGCTTCTCCGGTTGAACTGTTGCTGGTTGCGCTCGGCGCGTGTACCGCAACTGACGTAGCCTCCATTCTCCAGAAGAAGCGCCAGCACGTGACGAGCTACATCGTCGAGATCACCGGCGAACGCCGTGACGACTATCCCCGACGTTTCACTGCGATGAACGTACATCACATCCTCACCGGCCGAGCAATCTCCGCGAAGGCCGTGGCCCATGCGATCGAACTCTCCGAAACGAAGTACTGTAGCGTTGCTGCAACGCTGCGACCGCAGGTAGAAATCCAATCCAGCTTTGAGATCATCGAAGAGCCAACAGAAACCGGGGAGTAGCCACGAAAAATGCACAAGAAACACAAGTCTTTAATTGGGGTGTATGTGGTTTTTGTGCTTCTTTGCGGCTCTGTTCCCGCGTTTGCGACACAGGCAGCCAGCGAGACAACGCTGGCGGCCGTGCGGCGCAGTGATGCCGCCGACCGTGATGCACGAGGAAATCTCAAGAAGCTGGCGCCGCCCGAACACATGCGCCGAGCCGCGGTTTACCTGAGTGTGCGCGCGTTTGCTGAAGCGCGTGCGCATTGGCAGACACTGATCGACAACTACCCGCAGGATCCGCGCGTGCCCGAGGCGATGCTCGGTATCGGACGTTCTTATTTCCTCGAGAAGGTTTACGAGAACGGCTATCGCGTCTTCAATCAAATCGTCCAGGACTATGGCACGACCAAAGAAGGTCGCGAGGCGTTGAACTTCAGCGCCGCTTCCCTGCTGCGCATGGGCCGGTTCACTGAGTCTGCGGCGCGATACGCGGAATACGTGGATCGTTTTCCCAACGGCGAACGAATCGATACTGCCCATCTCAACGTAATCGACACGCTTCGCGAAGCAAACCAACCGGCAGACGCGCTTCTTTGGGTCAATCGAACGAGGCAGCGATTTGCCGGCAGCGCGGTTGAGACAAACGCGATGTTCGCTGCGCTGCGTCTCTACATTGCCGAGAATCAGTGGTCCGATGCGGTTAATATTGCCGACCAATTATTACAACGCTCGTTTTCGAAAGCGGTGCAGACGAGTCGCACTGAAGTCTCGTATCTCAGGGCTTTCAGTCTTGAACAGGCAGGCAGAAAAAACGAAGCGTTCAACGCTTATTTGACGGTGCCCGATGGTATCGAGTCGTATTACGGCTGGCTCGCAACCCAGCGTCTCAATGCCCTCGCTGGACCATCACGCGCTGAGATCGTTGCGAAACGCGAGGGACGCGTAAACGATGCGATCGATTCAATTGCTGACGAGTATCCCGCACCGTATCGACAGGCGATACTCAGCGCGGCCAAAACGCGCAAACTCGATCCGCGTTTCATTCTCGCGCTGATTCGTCAGGAAAGTGTTTTCAAGCCATTGGCCAAATCGCCTGCTGGGGCTCGTGGGTTGCTGCAGTTAACGATGGACGCGGCGCAGAAGTATGGACCAGGCGCCGGGTTGAATGCGTTGCGTGAGAATCAGCTTTATCAACCTGATACTTCAATCACGGTCGGCGCGGAGTATATCGAACATTTAGCTACACTGTTTCCGGGAATGCTCGAGCCGGTCGCAGCTTCGTACAACGGCGGCGAGGACAACGTCGCACGCTGGCTGGCGCGTGCGAAGCGAAACGACCCGGGTGTCTTCACCGCGGAAGTCGGATTCGATGAGACGAAGGGATACATACAGAAAGTCATGTCCAACTACCGCGTGTATCGTCGTCTCTACACGGCAGATCTGTTGCGCAGGTAAAGTTTCACGCAAAGGCGCCAAGGTTACGCAAAGACGCAAAGAAGAATTAAACCTCTTTGCGTAACCTTGGCGCCTTTGCGTGAAATATTATTACGGCTCGGGACTGAAGCCTCGCGAATCCTCACGACGCTGCAATGTTGTTTGTCTCGGAACCAGGCCCAACCGCAGCAACGCTGAATAGTATTCGTAACGGATCGTCACCTCGCCCGCTGCGTTTGAGTCGAGATCCATGTTGACCCAGCGTACGTCGTCACGCACGTTGCGCCCGATACCCGTCGCTGCATAGTCATCATCATCACGCATCGGCGACACGGCGCGATCGGACAGCGTGCCCTCAGCACGGCTCGACTTCGAAGCCGGCGCCTCCCGTGGATTTGTAATTGTTATCTCACGACGACGTTCACGAAAGAAGACCGCTGAGATGACGCCGAGATTCGCTGTTTGTCCGAGCTTCGCGCCGTACGAATCTCGTTCGTTCGTGAAGTAAAAGCGCCGCGCTCGTTCCGAGCTCATCTGCCAGCCGCTGATTGTTATCGTCTGATACGGTTCGATCACCCATTTGCTTGCATTCCATGCGGAGGTGTGGCGCGCATCAATGGTGTTGAGTCCATCGACCGAAAGCGCTACAGCCACGCGATCCGCAGAAGGATTCCGCACGCGAAGCTCGTATTCCGCGCCTTGAATCGCCTCGACGTAGGTCCTGCCTCGCGCATAGTACTCAGCCACCGGACGGCCGTTTACCAGCACATCCAACTCGAAGTTTGGCGATGGTTTTGGGATGACGCGCTGGGCGGTTGAATCCTGTGCAACACCGGAAAAAAGCGCGATTAACACCAGCACCAAAATACCCGGCATCCAGTGAATTTGAGTCATAATGTCCCTCCTAACGTAAGAACGCCGGGGTCACGCAGTTCTTGCAAGTGACGATATGGCCCGCGTCTTGCAAGTCCTGAAATCGACGTTATGATAGGTTTTCGGTTGAGTAAAATTAGCAGGAACGCTACAATTGCGCGCCATTCCGAAGAAGAAATACCGACAACTGTCGTCATTATAACCAAGTGAGGCTTGAGCTCATGGAGTATGTCCTAACTGCAACCAAAACCAAGGCGCGTGCCGGTTCCTATTACGACCGTATCGCGCGGCTGTATGACCTGACCTTCAAGGTCAACGGTTACGGCCGGTCCTTGGATCAATACTTTGCCACCCATCCCCTGCCGGTAACTCGTGGGGCAAAGATTCTCGATGCGGGCTGCGGCACTGGACTGCTCACTCTCGCCTTACTGCGCGCGGTACGTTTTCCCGTCTCGATAACGGCTCTCGACCTGTCGCAAACCTCCGTCGTGGCCGCTCGCAAATCGCTTTACTACAGTCCAGGAAGGAAGCGTGATGTCACGTTCACGCAGGGGAATCTGTTGTGTCTTCCGTTTGCGGATGAGTCACTCGATCTCGTGGTGACGTCGGGTGCGCTCGAGTACGTTCCGCTCGCTGATGGGATTAACGAACTGGCGCGTGTGATTGCTCCCGGAGGGCATTTGCTGCACTTGCCGGTACATCCGAGTCTGATCGGAGTATTTCTCGAAATATTGTTCCGCTTCAAGAGCCATCCGCCGCGCGAAGTGAAGGATAAGACGGAGCGACACTTCCGGATCGTGCATCAATACCGCTTCCCGCGACCGCAGGCGATTGGCTGGAGCAAGACCGCGATCCTCGCGCAGAAAGTTTAGCCACAATAAGGCACATAAGCACACAAAAGGATCTTCAATAAATCTTTGTGTATGTCTTATGTGCCTTTTTGTGGCTATTTTTCCGGCACCAGGCGAAGGATTCGATCGTCATCTGTTGCCGGTTTCCCTCTTCCGTCACGATTCGAAGTCGAGAAGTAGAGGTATCCGTCCGGCCCTTCCGACACGTCGCGAATACGCCCGTAGTTTTTGATGAGGTCTTCCTGGTTTACGACGCGCCTCCCATCCATTGTCACTCGAATCAGTCGCTCGCCACGCAAACATCCAAAGAAGAAGTTTCCTTTGAACTGCGGAAAAACTGACCCGCGATAAAAAGCTCCACTCGCGGGCGCACACGCAGGCGTGTACTCCAGCAACGGCGACTCGAGGCCCGCCGCTGTTTGCGTGTGATGAATTGTGGGCCAACCGTAGTTCTTTCCCCTTTCGACGATGTTGACTTCGTCTCCGCCGCCCGGGCCATCAAAACCGCTTGGTCCATGTTCCGTTTGGAACATCAGGTTCGAACCCGGCTGCCAGTCCATGCCCTGTGCGTTGCGATGCCCGAGCGACCAGATTTCGGGACGCGCGTTTTGCTGGCCCACAAATGGATTGTCCTGCGGGACTGTGCCGTCGTCGTTCAAGCGAAGTGTCTTTCCTGCGAGCGAGTCGAGTTTTTGGGCCAATGCACGTTGCGTGGCATCACCGGTCGTGACGTAAAGTTTCCCATCCGGGCCAAAACGAATGCGACAACCCGCGTGAAACTGCGCTGCCGGCAGGTCTTCAATAATCACCTTGCGATCGACGAATCCCTCGGGCGCCTCACGATAACGCACGACACGCACTTTCACGCCGCCCGTCGTATATGCATATGACAAGTAAATAAAATGATTGCTGCTGAACTGCGGGTGAAGCGCGACACTCATTAACCCACTCTCGCCAGACTCCTCAACATCCGGAACAACAAAGAGCGGCTTGGGATTCAGTGTGCCCTTCTCTATCACACGCACACGCCCCGGACGCTCAGTGAAGATCATGCGACCATCAGACGCCCAAACAATGGACCACGGCACTTCCAGTCCACCCGCGACTTTTTCGATTCTGAAGTTTGTATTTGACTGAACTGACGTCTGGACTTCGCCCGCACCACGTCCAGCCGGTGGCTGACTACAAGCCACCCCGAGCGCTATCAGCAGCGCGATCAATGCGTAAGTTTTCATTTGTTCCCTGTGTGTTCTGTTGTTCCGAGGGGCTAGTGTTGGATGTATTCGTGGAGCAATTTGATCTCGTCGCCCTGCTCGCCGATTTCCACGCGCAGCAGATCGCGCATCGAGAGCATACCAACCCAGCGTTCACCATCGACCACCGGTAGGTGGCGGCTGCCGATCTGCTCCATCCGTTCGAGGGCCTGATGCGGTGTCTCGTCACACTGGATCACCGCGCGCAACTCGCTGGTGACGTCACCAACTTTAACCGCGAGAGGATCACGTTTCGCGACCACAACGCGATTCATGACGTCGCGCTCTGAAAAAACGCCGAGCAACTTGCCGCTGTCATCAACAACGCAGACTGCGCCAATGTTCCTCTCGGCCATGAACTCAGCCGCTTCCTGCACCGTCGCCGTGTCCCTGGTCGAGTAAGGCTCACGGTTGCGAATGACATCGCGGATCAGCATTGCCTTTGCCTCCTGATTCGGTTGTTGGGGTGCGGGTAGTATATCAGAACAACGACGCCTGAGCCGTGGGACGGCGAAAGGTCGTGCCTGCGGGAGTCTGGTGCGCGCGTTTCTTGTTGAAGCCGAGGCGCTGGCAGTGGATCTTGAATAAACGCTCGGTCGCTTCCCAGTATTGCCCTTTGCCGCGCATGCGTTCACCAAAGACGCTCGAGTTCAACTTACCTTCACGCGCTTCGCGAATTCTGTTCAGAACCCGGTCGGCTTTGGTCGGCAACTTCTCACGCAAACGCTCTTCGAAATACGGCGCAACGTTGCCGGGCAGGCGCAGCATATTGATAAAGGCAGACTCCGCGCCGGCC
>Ga0068859_100002740_pt1 | contig 17879 bp, 13 predicted proteins | sample KBSSwiS22_FD_66585 | JGI IMG/M metagenome (GOLD analysis project Ga0068859, IMG submission 66585) | Switchgrass rhizosphere microbial communities from Kellogg Biological Station, Michigan, USA - KBS Switchgrass S2-2 | ecosystem: Host-associated > Plants > Roots > Rhizosphere > Soil ...
CCGAAGATGAAGACCGGTCGAGCGATCCACCGCAGGGAGCCACGAAGAGCCATGTCGCGCACCCACCGCCTCACCACCATCGCCCAGATGCTCTCGGGGCGCCGGTTCTCGAGCCAGGAGGAGTTGGCCCAGGCGCTGTCGCGCGGCGGCATCGAGGCGACGCAAGCGACGCTGTCGCGCGACCTCCGGAGCCTGGGCGTGGCCAAGCGCTCGGGCGCCGACGGCGCGAGCTGGTACGAGCTGCCGCAGCCGGCCACCGAGGCACTGGACCGCGGCCGGCAGCTGCTGGACCTGAAGGTGTTCGTGAACGAGACGCGCGTGGCCCAGAACCTGGCCGTGGTGAAGACGCCACCCGGCCACGCGAGCGCGGTGGCGCGCGCCATCGACCTCACCGGCTTCGACGCCCTGATGGGCACCGTGGCCGGCGACGATACGGTGCTGTGCATCCTGGAGGACAACGTGTCCGCGAAGCGGTTCCGCAAGTACCTCGACATGCTCTCGGGCCGGAACGGGGCCGCGAAGTGACCGCGCCCGTCTCGACCGGCACGCCGCTCGCCACCGGGCCCGCCGTCGCTCCGCTCCCGACCGCCCCCGCGGCAGCGCCGCGCGCGTCGCAGCCGGCCGCCGGTGCCGTGGCGCGCGTCGCCGTGCTCGGCGCCTCGGGCTATTCGGGCCACGAGTTCGTGCGCCTGGCGCTCGCGCACCCGGGGCTCGAGATCGCGGTGCTGGTCTCGCGCGAGTACGCGGGACGGCCCGCGGGCGAGCTGCTGCCGGGCGTGGACGCGCGCGTCACCCACCTGCCGTCGCCGGTCGCGCCCGACGCGTTGCCCGAGCTGCTCGCGCAGGGCGCGTTCGACACGCTGGTCACCTGCCTGCCGCACGGCGCGTGGAAGGCGCTCGCGGCGGAGCAACCGGAGCTGGCGAAGCGGCCGCTGCGCATCGTGGACCTCTCGAGCGACTTCCGCGATGGCTCGGCCGGCTATGTCTACGGCCTGCCCGAGGCGTTCCGCGACACGCTCGTGGACGCCACGCGCATCGCCAATCCCGGCTGCTATCCCACGGCGGCCACGCTGTCATTGCTGCCGGCGCTCGAAGCCGGCTGGCTCGAAGGCCCGGTCACGGTGACCGCGCTCTCGGGGGTTTCGGGCGCGGGCCGCGCGCCGAGCCTGCGCACGTCGTTCGCGGAACTGGACGGCGGCGCAGGCTTCTACAAGGTGGGCGAGGTGCACCAGCACGTGCCCGAGATGGCGCGCGTGTTCGGCCGCCTCGCGCACGCCGAGGTGCCGGTGGCATTCGCGCCGCAGCTGGCGCCGATGTCGCGCGGCATACTCCTGACGGCGATCGCGCCGCTCGCCAACCCGCTCACGCCACAGCAGGCACGCGAGGCGTATGCCGAGCGTTATGAAAACGAGGCGTTCGTGCGCGTGCTGCCGGCCGGCGACTGGCCGGAGACGCGGCTCGTCAAGGCGTCCAACCGCTGCGACGTGGCGGTGACCACGGTGCACGGTGGCCGGACGCTGCTCGCCACCTCGGCCATCGACAACCTGGTGAAGGGCGCTGCGGGCCAGGCGATCCAGAACCTGAACCTCGTGCTCGGCTGGCCCGAGGGCTGGGGCCTGCCCGTGCACGGGAACCCCTGGTGAGCGGGTTGGGGAGCAAGACTTCGCCGCTGCTCGTGAAGCTCGGCGGCCGCGCGCTCGAGGCTCCGGGCGCGCTGGCCGCGTGCGCCGATGCGCTCCGCGCGGCCGTGGCCACCGGCGCGGCCACGCTCGTCGTCCACGGCGGCGGCGCCGAGGTGAGCGCGTGGTGTGAGCGCGCGGGCGTGCGGCCTCGCTTCGCCGACGGCCTGCGCGTCACCGATCCCGCCACGCTCGAGATCGCCGCGGCGGTGCTCGCGGGGCTCGCGAACAAACGGCTCGTGGCGGCGCTGCGCGCGCGCGGCGTCGACGCGGTCGGCGTGTCGGCGGTGGACGGCGGCATCGTCCGCGCCCGGCGCCATGCGAACGCGGCGGTGCTCGGCGAGGTCGGCGAGGTCGCCACCGTGGACGTGTCGCTGCTCGCGACGCTGCTCGCCGCAGGACGGGTACCCGTGCTGGCGTCGCTCGGCGATGACGGTCACGGAGCGCTCTTGAACCTGAACGCCGACGACGTCGCGGCCGCGGTCGCGGGCGCGCTCCCGGCCGGCGACCTCGTGCTGCTCTCGGACACTCCGGGCCTGGTCCTGGACGGGAACGTCGTGCGCACGCTCGGCGCCGAGACGCTGGAGGGCACGCTCGCGCGGCCCGACGTCACCGGCGGCATGCGCCCCAAGCTGCGCGCTGCGGGCGTGGCGCTCGCGGGCGGTGTTTCGCGCGTGCACATCGCCGCCTGGCAGGGGCTCGACACGCTCGCGAACATTCTCAATGGCACCGCCGTCGCCACCACGCTGTCCCATGAGGTGAGTCATGCCTGACACGATGCTCGCGACGCCGTCGACGACACCCGTCGCCGAGACCGAGACCCCGGCGGTCGCGCACGATGAAGTCGGGCTCCTCGCTCCGCTCTATCCATTGCCGCGGATCGAGCTGGTCGAGGGCCAGGGCGCGCGCGTGCGCGACGCGGGCGGCAAGGAATACGTCGACTTCACGAGCGGCATCGCGGTCAACGCGTTCGGCCACGCGCCGCGCGGTCTCGCCGAGACCGTGGCGGCGCAGATGGCGCGGCTCGGCCACTGCTCGAACCTCTTCGCCAACACGCCCGCGCTCGCGCTCGCGAAGGAGCTGGTGGACGCCACCGGCTACGACCGCGTGTTCTTCTGCAACTCGGGCACCGAGGGGCTGGATGCCGCGCTCAAGTTCGGCCGCGCGCGCGGGAAGGCGCTCGGGCTTCCGGGCCGCGGCATCCTCGCGTTCGAGGGCGGCTTCCACGGCCGCACCGGGTTCGCGCTCTCGGCCACGTACAACCCGCCCTATCGCGAGCCGTTCGAGCCGCTGATCCCCGGCGTGCGCTTCGCGCCCTACAACGATGTGAATGCGTTGAACGCCGTGCTCGACCGCGACGTGTGCGTGGTGGTGGTGGAGTGCGTGCAGGGCGAGAGCGGCGCCGTGCCCGGCACGCGCGACTTCCTGCAGGCGCTCCGCGCGCGCACGACCGCGCTCGGCGCGGCACTCGTCCTCGACGAGGTGCAGACCGGCATGGGCCGCACCGGCCGGCTGCTGGCGCAGGAGCATTTCGACGTCCGCGCCGACCTGACCGTGATGAGCAAGGCGCTGGGCGCCGGGCTGCCGATCGCCGCCGTGCTCATGACCGAGGAGGTGGCGAAGACGCTGGCTCCGGGGATGCACGGCTGCACGTTCGGAGGCAATCCTGTGTGCGCGGCCGCCGCGAGGTGGTCGCTGGCCCAGGTGAGGCGTCCGGCGTTCCTCGAGCGCGTGCGCAGGGTGGCGAGGAAGCTCACGGCGGGGCTCGAGGCGCTGGCGGCGAAGCATGCTGCCGTGCGCGAGGCAAGGGGCCTGGGGCTGCTGCGCGCCATCGACCTCGCGCCGAGCACGATCGAGCCGGCCGCGCTCGTGACCGCGGCGCGCGAGGCGGGGCTGCTCCTGGTGCGCGGCGGCGAGCGCGCGGTGCGCGTGCTGCCGCCGCTCACGGTGACGGACGCCGAGATCGAGGAAGGACTCATGAGGCTGGACGCGGCGCTCGCCGCGGCGGCAGGAGGAGTGAGGAAGTGACGAAGCTCAAGGTGAAGCGCGCGGCGCTCGCGTACTCGGGCGGCCTCGACACCAGCATCATCGTGCCGTGGTTGAAGGAGCACTACGGCTGCGAGGTGGTGTGCTACTGCAGCGACGTGGGCCAGGGCGGCGAGGAGCTCTCCGGGCTCGAAGCGAAAGCGCGGAAGATCGGCGCCGCCGACGTGATCGTGGAAGACCTGCGCGTGCCGTTCGTGCGCGACTTTTGTTTCCCCGCCCTGCGGGCGGGGGCTGTTTACGAAGGCCGCTACCTGCTGGGCACGTCGCTGGCGCGGCCGTTGATCGCCTCGCGCCAGGTGTGGGCGGCGCAGCGCACGCACTCGGACGCGCTGGCGCACGGCTGCACGGGCAAGGGCAATGATCAAGTCCGCTTCGAGCTGGCGTACATGGCGTTGGCCCCCGAGCTGCCCGTGATCGCGCCGTGGCGCGAGTGGACGATCGGCTCGCGCGAGGAGGCGCTGGCCTACGCGCAGGGTCACGGCGTGCCGGTGTCGCAGAAGCCGGGCGACCTCTACTCGCGCGACGCCAACCTCTGGCACCTTTCTCATGAGGGTGGCCAGCTCGAGGACCCCGCCGTCGCCCCGGCGGAGCCCATGTACAAGCTGACGTCGTCGCCCGACCAGTGGCCTGCGCAGCCGGAGAAGGTGGTCGTGGGCTTCGAGGGCGGCAAGCCGACGAGCGTCAACGGCAAGGCGCTCGGCCCGGTGGAGCTGCTCGAGAAGCTGAACCAGATCGCCGGCAAGCACGGCGTGGGCCGCGCGGACGTGGTCGAGAGCCGGTTGGTGGGCATGAAGTCGCGCGGCGTCTACGAGACGCCGGGCGGTACCGTGCTGCACGAGGCGCTCGACGACCTCTGCCGGCTGGTGCTGCCGCACGACCTGCTGCGCACGCGCGCCGAGATGGCCGTGCGCTACGCCGACCTGGTCTACAACGGGCTCTGGTTCTCGCCGCTCCGGCGCGCGCTGCAGTCGTTCGTGGACACGGCACTCGAGGTGGCGACCGGTGAGGTGACCGTGGAGCTCTACAAGGGCCGCGCCGTGGCCATCGGCCGCACCAGCCCGCAGACGCTCTACCTGCCCTCGCTGGCGTCGTTCGACATGGCCGGCTACACGCCCGCGCACGCCGAGGGCTTCATCCGGCTCTTCGGCCTGCCGCTCGCCACGGCCGCGCACCGCGGGAATGGCCACAAGAAGGAGGAGCCGGTGGGCGCACCGGCCGGAGGCGCGACGCGGTGAACGAGAAGAAGCCCGACGCGGTGTGGCAGGGCCGGCTCTCCGCCGGCCTCGATCCGCGCGCGCGGGCCTTGAACGACTCGCTGCCCGTGGACTCGCGGCTGGTGGGCGAGGAGCTGGCGCTCTCGCGCGCCTACGCCGCCACGCTCGCCGAGTGCGGCATCATGAGCGAGGCCGAGTGCGCGGCGCTCACCGCGGCGTGCGACAGCCTCGAGGCCGACCTGGGCGCGGGGCTCGCGAAGCTCGCCGGCGAGGACGTGCACTCGGCGGTGGAGTCGGCGCTCGTCGTCCGCTGTGGCGATCCGGCGCTCCGGCTCCACACCGGCCGCTCGCGCAACGACCAGGTGGCGACGCTGCTGCGCATGCACGTCATGCGGCTTTGCGACACGGCCGTCGAGGGCGTGCGCGAGCTGGAGCGGGCGCTGGTGACGCAGGCGCGCGACGCCGGCGACCTGGCGTGCGCGTCCTACACGCACCTTCAGCCCGCGCAGCCGGTGCGCCTCGCGCACTGGTGGCTGGCGCACGTGGAGGCGTTCTCGCGCGACGAGGAGCGCTTCGCCGAGGCCCGCGAGGCGGCCGATCGGCTGCCGCTCGGCGCCGGGGCCGTGGCCGGCACACCGCTCCGGTACGACCGCGCCTCGCTCGCGACACGGCTCGGGTTCTCGCGGGTGGCGCTCAACTCGCTCGATGCCGTGGGCGATCGCGACTTCGCCGTCCAGTACCTGCAGGCGGCGGCGCTCCTGGGCGTGCACCTGTCGCGGATGTCGGAAGACCTGGTGCTCTTCTGCTCGCCCGCGTTCGGCTGGTTCAGTGCGCCGGACGGGTTCTCGACCGGCTCGAGCCTGTTGCCGCAGAAGCGCAACCCCGATCTCTTTGAATTGGCGCGTGGCAAGAGCGCGCGGCTGCTCGCGAACGCGCAGCGGCTGGCGACGCTCCTGAAAGGTCTGCCCAGCTCGTACCAGAAGGATCTGCAAGAAGACAAGGAAGCGGTGTTCGATACCGCGGACACGCTCGAGCTGCTGCTCGCGGCGTTGCCGCCGGCGATCGATGCGCTGGCGCCGAACCGCGACCGCATCGCGGCCTCGCTCACGAACGATCTGCTTGCCGTCGAGCTCGCGGATGCAGTCGTGGGCGAGGGCGTGCCGTTCCGCGAGGCGCATCGCGCGGTGGGTGCCCTGTGGGCCGCCGCCGAGCAGGCGAAGTGCGAGCCTTCGGCGCTCCCGCTCGAGCAGCGGCTGGCGCTGTCACCGCACTTCACCGATGCCCGGCTCGCGGCGTTGAACGTGGAGGCGGCGATCGCGCGCCGCACGCACCCGCCCGGCGCGGGGAGCACGGAGCACCAGCTCGCGATCGCCGAGGCGCGGCTGGGACTCGGGCCCGGCGACGACATCGACGCGCCCGCACCCGAAGAGCTTGCCGCGGGCCGCACCGTGCACGGTGGTAGCGCGACGTTGCAGGGTGGCGCGCCCTACGGGCGCGCCTCGGTGGGCGGGGTCGCCGCCGCGGCTTCGGACGCTCGCTCGCTCGGCGACGGCCTGGTCCTCCGCCGCGCGCAGGTCGCCGACGTGCCCGGCATCGCCGGCGTCATGGCGCCCTACGTCGTCGAAGGCTCGCTGCTGCCGCGACCGGTCTCCGAGCTCTACCAGTGCGTGCGCGAGTTCCACGTCGTCGAGCGGGCCGCGGAGAACGGTTCGGGCTCGACGATCGTCGCCTGCGCGGCACTCCGGCTCCTGTGGCGCGACCTGGGCGAGGTGCGCTCGCTGGCCGTGCGGCCCGACGCTCACGGCAAGGGCCTCGGCGCCGCGCTCGTCGCCGCCGTGGTCGCCGACGCGCGCGCGCTGGGGCTGCCGCGCATCATCGCGCTCACGCGCGAGGTGGGCTTCTTCCAGCACTCCGGCTTCAACGCCCAGCGGCGCGAGTCGATCCCGCGCAAGGTGTGGACCGACTGCGTGCGCTGCCCCAAGCGCCACGCCTGCGACGAGGTGGCGATGACGCTGGACCTGGTGCCCGGCGCCTCCGAAGAGGCCGCGCGCCAGGCGCGCGCCTACGTGCTGCCCATGCCCGCGGCGGCGGAAGCCGCCGACACAACCCTGCCCATCATCTCGTGAGCCCGTCCGTGAACAAGGAGGAACCGAAGGTGTCCCATGAGCGCGAAGCGCGAAGTCATCCGAATGCACCGGAGCATCTCGTCGATCTCACCGGCCTGGACCGCGGCTTCGTGCTGGAGCTGTTCGCCGAGGCCGACCGGCTGCGCGCCGTGCGCGGCACGCCCAAGGCGCCGCGCCCGCTCGCCGGCAAGACCGCGGCGCTCGTGTTCCACAAGCCGTCGCTCCGCACGCGCGTGTCGTTCACCGTGGGCATGCACGAGCTTGGCGGCGACGCCGTGGACCTGGGCGTGGTCGAGGTGAGCGAGACCGGGCGCGAGTCGGTGGAAGACGTGGCGCACGTGCTCTCCGGCATGGTGGACCTCGTGGTCGTGCGCACGTTCTCGCACCGGCTGGTGCAGCGCCTCGCGGCGAGCGCCACGATCCCGGTGATCAACGCGCTCACCGACCACTCGCACCCCTGCCAGATCCTCGCCGACATGTACACGCTGTGGCGCGCGGGCCGCGACCTGGACCAGATCACGATCGCGTGGGTGGGCGACGGCAACAACGTGCTCCACTCCTGGCTCGAGGCGAGCACGCTGTTCGGCTTCAAGCTGCGGGTCGCCGTACCCGATGGGTTTGAACCGGACGCCGGGCTGTACCTCGCTGCCGAAGCACATTCGAAAGCCGGTGTCCGGCGCGTGCGCGATCCCTACGAGGCCGTGCGCGGCGCCGACATGGTCTACACCGACACGTGGGCGAGCATGGGCCAGGAGCAGGAAGCCGAGTGGCGGCGGATCGCGTTCAGCGGCTACACGGTTGACGAGCGCATGATGGCCGCGGCCGATGCCGATGCCGTGTTCATGCACTGCCTGCCCGCACACCGCGGCGAGGAGGTGACCCCCGAGGTCATCGACGGCCCTCAGAGCGTGGTGGTGGAGCAGGCCGAGAATCGCCTGCACCTCCAGAAGGCGCTCATGGTCGCGTTGGCCGGCGGCACCTGGAACCGCACGCCGCGGAAGACGCGGCGGAGAGCCTCGCAGGCGCAGCCGATCGGGGCGTGACGTTCGAGATCCGCTCCTGCTCAGGGGGCCGGGTGCAGCGTCGCGCGGACCGTCGTGCTCGAGCGATGGGTCGGCGCGGGGGCGGTGCCCCGGGCGGCGGGCATCAGGACCGGGCGCGCTCCGTAGCTCTCGGCGAGTGACGTGAACACCGTGCGCGCCGACGGGTCCGGCAGGATGCTCTCCGGCACGACCAGATCGGCGCCACTCACCCGGATCACCAGGATCGCGAAGCCAGCCAGGATCTCGGCCTCGGTGAAGTTGTCGTGGCCGTAGCGCTGGATCGTGATCGGCGTGAAGAGAAGTCGGCCCAGGAACGGCAGGCGGCGCGCGTAGAGCTGCTCGTGCCAGACGGGCACGACCGGATCGCCCGTGGTGTGGATGGTCACGAGCGGCCTGCGGAGTCGCGCCTGCGTTTGCAGGGCGGCGAGCCGCGACGGGTCGGCCGCGAAATCGAATCGCTGCACGCCGGCGTTGAGCGCGGCGTCGTCCGACGACCCTTGATAGGAGCGACCGACGTTGCTGTAGGACGGGCTGCCCAGCTTCGCGATCGCGTCATTGGTGCCCCGGAAGCTGTACCAGAGGATGTCGAGCGCCGTCGCCAGGATGGTCGACGGATCCCTGGAGTCGATCGGGGCGTGGGTGACCGCCAGCACCTGCGCTATGCGGTCGGCGTTGCGCGGGTCGGTGATCGCCATCGCTGCGGCCGAATCGACCGCGCCCCACGTCGTGGGATCCACCGCGCCCGGGCTCGGCGAGCTCGCGTCCTCGCGCCACACCGGCCAGCCCGGGATCACGTCGTGGAAGTACTCGTCGAACACGACCCGGAAGTCCCCGACGTACTGGATCTGCCTGCCGTAGTCGCCGATCGGACCGCAGGCGGCGAGGCCGCCGCTGAACACCTCGGGGTGCCGCTCCACGGCCTGCACCGTGGCCAGTCCACCCTGCGAACCGCCGGTCATGTAGACGTAGCGCGAGTGGCGGCCGGTCACGCCCGTGAGCGTCGACTTCGCGGTCGAGACGAGCTCCAGCAGGTCGCCTTCGATCCAGTCCGGCTGGATGAGCCCGGTGCCGCGGAAGCTGGTGCTCGCGTACGCGTAGCCGAGCGGCAGCAGCAGCCTTGAGATCGCCGACGTCGCGAAATCACCCGGAAGCTGTGCGCTGCGGGACGGATCGTGGTAGCCGGGGACGTAGACGATGATGTCCCCGTTCCACTTCTCGGGCATCACCGCCACCTGGTAGAGCGCTCCCGAGCTGAGCCGGGCGCCCTCGGGCGTCGTGTACAGAGCCCCGATGTCCGGCGGGACCAGCGACTGCTGCTGCGCGAGCTGCGGCCGGACGGCGCGATCCGCGCAGCCGGAGGTCAGGAGCAGAGAGGCGAGGAGCACGAGCCCCTGCGCGGCCCACGGTAGTCTCATGGTGAACCTCGACCGTCCGGCCAGTGCGGAGCGGCCGCATCCGAACTCGAGACCCGGTGTGGGCGGCGGGCCTACGGACAGGAGCTTATGGGTCGCGCATCTCCCGCCGCCATCGGGTCAAGCACCGAAGTGGCCCGGGTGAGCGGCCGCAGTCCCCTCGCCTGGTCCGGACTCCCGCGGTGGGCAGCCGGAGTTCCGCGGGACGCGCTATGCTGGCGCGATCGCACCCCCGTCGCCCGCCGAGGAAGCCCATGTCCCATTCGGTCAAGCGCCATCTCGATGTCGACGCCGACGCCTATGACGCCGAGATCCGGCGCTTCATCCCCCACTACGACGACATGCTGGCGAACGGTGTGGACCTGCTCTCGTCGCTGGCGTCGCCGGCTGCCCACGTGCTCGACCTCGGGGGAGGGACCGGCGCGCTCTCGGCGGCCGTGCTGCGCCGGTTGCCCGAGGCTCGCGTCACCGTCCTCGACGTGGATCGGGCGATGCTCGACGAGGCCCGGCGGCGCCTGATCCCGTTCGGGACCCGGGTCCAGTTCCTCGAGGGCAGCTTCCTGGATCCGCTCCCCGCCGCCGATGCCGTGGTCGCCTCGCTGGCGTTGCATCACGTGCGTGACCTCGGCGCCAAGACCGACCTCTACCGCGCGATCCACGCCGCACTGGCCCCGGGAGGCGTGTTCCTGAACCTCGACGCCGCGATCACGGAGGGCCCGCGGCTCAACCGGCTGACGTTCGACCGCTGGGCGGCGAGCATGAACGAGCAGGGGATCGCCGACGCCGAGGCGCGCGACCACTTCGCCGCGTGGGCAAGAGAAGACCGCTACTTCCCGTTGGACGAGGAGCTCGCTGCGTTGCGGCGCGCCGGCTTCGCAGAGGTCGAATGCTTCTGGCGCCGCGGCGGCACCGCGATCTGCTGCGCGCTGCGCGCCGCGTCCTGACCCAAGGCTCGAGGAGAACGTGCGCCGAGCCTGAGCCGCGGGCCTTCGGCAGCCTCCCGCCCTCGTGGAGTAGTCTCGTTCCCGTGATCACCATGGAAGGCCGCACCCCAGGGAAGAGGGAGAGGTCCATCATGAACCGACACACCCGCTGGCTCGCGCCGCTGATCCTCCTCGCATTCGCCGCCCCGCCGGCGCGCGCGGACAAGTACGACGACACCATCAAGGCGTTCCGGAACGCCGGCGAGAGCGGGAGGTTCTTCGAGACCTCCCACGCCTACGCCGTGTTCCCCACCATCGGCAAGGGCGGCTTCGGCATCGGCGGCGCGCACGGCTCGGGGCGCGTGTACGAGAAGGGCGCGTACCTGGGGGATGCGTCCATGACGCAGGTCACGATCGGGTTCCAGTTCGGCGGCCAGGCGTACAGCATGATCGTGTTCTTCGAAGACGAGCGCGCACTCAAGGAGTTCACGAGCGGCAGCTTCGAGTTCGGCGCGCAGGCCACGGCCGTCGCCATCACCGCCGGCGCTTCGGCGCAGGCGGCCACCACCGGAGCCTCGGCGAGCGCCGGCACCAGCGAGCAGCACACGAAGACCGCGGGCGCCTACGAGAAGGGCATGGCCGTATTCACCGCGGTGAAGGGCGGCCTCATGTACGAGGCGAGCATCGGCGGCCAGAAGTTCGGCTACAAACCTCACAAGAAGTCGTCGTAGCGGCCTCGCGCGCGGGGCACGCGCCCCGGGGGGCTGTGATACGCTCGTCGGCTATGTCGCGCCCCACCGTGCTCCGCGCCGCCACGCTGGCCGCCGCGGTGACGTTCCTCGCCGCCATGGCCCACGCGCAACTCCGACTCACCCGTCCCGCGCCGTGGACGCCCGATTCGGTGGTGAAGTCGATCCTCACCGGCAGCTCGGCGCAGCTCACGCCCGATCCGCCGGTCGACCCCTCGATCCCGCGCATCTGGCTCACGCGCGCCGAGCGCACGCTGTGGAAGCAGACCTCGGACTACGACGAGATGATGCGCATGTGCCGCTCGTTCGAGGCCGGCTCGCGCTGGGTGAAGCTCGAGATCATCGGCAGGAGCGGCCAGGGACGCGACATCCCCATGCTCATCCTGTCCAAGGACCGCGCGTTCACGCCCGACGCCGCGCGCGCGCTCGCGAAGCCGGTGGTGCTGATCCAGAACGGCATCCACGCCGGTGAGATCGAGGGCAAGGACGCCTCGGGCATGCTGCTGCGCGACATCGCCGTGCTGCACAAGTACGACGCGCTGCTCGACTCGCTGACGCTGCTGGTGATCCCGGTGTTCTCGGTGGACGCCGCCGAGCGGCGGAGCCACTGGAACCGAATCAACCAGAACGGCCCCGACGAGATGGGCTGGCGGCACACGCCGGTCGGGCTCAACCTGAACCGCGACTACACCAAGCTCGACGCGCCCGAGATGCGCGCGCTGATCGGCACCGTCTACACCCGGTGGTGGCCGGAGCTGCTGGTCGACAATCACACCACCGACGGCGCCGATTACCGCTACGACATCACCTACGCCACGAACCACGGCGCCGGCGTGCCGCCGTCGCTCGACCGCTGGTATGCCAATGCGATCGAGAAGGGCATGGTGGAGCGGCTCGCGGAGCGCGGGCACCTGGTGTCGCCCTATCTCGACTACAAGACGGGCAACGACCCGCGTGGCGGCATCGAGTACAACAACAGCCTGCCGCGCTTCTCCACCGGCTACCCGCCCCTCCAGTCCCGCGCCGCGCTGCTGGTGGAGACGCACATGCTCAAGCCCTACGGCGCGCGTGTGAAGGCGACGTACGACCTCATGCTCTCCGTGCTCGGCGAGATCCACGACCACCCGCGCGCGCTCATGGACGCCGTGCGCGACGCCGAGGCCGCGTCGGTGGCGCGCGCGCAATCGAAGGACCCCGCCAAGCGCACGCTGGTGCTGGCCACGGGGCTCTCCGACAAGGGCGTGCCGGTGCCGTTCAAGGGCGTGCAGACGACGTGGACGTTCAGCGACATCACCGGTAACCAGGTCCCGCACTACTCGAACGTGCCCTGGGACACCACGGTGATGATGTATCGCGAGTCCATCCCGCAGCTCTCCGTGCGCCTGCCCGAGGGCGGCTACGTCGTGCCGCAGGAGTTCACCGACGTGCTGGATCGCATCGCGCTCCACGGCATCCGCACGCGGCGGCTCGCCCGCGCGTGGAGCGACACGGTGGAGATGACCCGGGTCACCGGCCACACGGTGGCGGCCGAGCCCTACGAGGGCCGCGCCAACGTCAAGGTGACCGCGGTGTCGATGGAGCGGCAGCTGCGCTCGTTCCGCGCCGGCGACGTGTGGGTGCCGCTCGACCAGCGCGGCAGCGCGCTGGCGGCGACGCTGCTCGAGGCACAGTCGCCGGACGGGTTCATGGCGTGGGGGTTCTTCCTCACCGTGTTCCAGAAGAAGGAGTACGGCGCCGACTACATCGTGGAGCCGATGGCACGCGCGATGATGGATCACGACCCCAAGCTCGCCGCCGACTTCCGCGCGAAACTGCAGACGGACACCGCGTTCGCGAAGGATTCGAACGCGCGCTCGGACTGGTTCTTCCGCCGCTCGCCGTGGCGCGATCTCGAGCAGGACCTGCACCCGATCGCGCGCGCGCTGCACCCGGTCCCGGAGGGCTTCCTCGTGCCGCTGCCGGTGCCGCCGGCGCCCGCGCCGGCGCCGACCACGTCGAAGCAGCGGCCCTAGCCGGCATCGTCGGGGCGGGTCCGATCCCTCACTCGTAGTGCTTCCCGCGCTTCCACGCCACCTCGAGGTCGGGGCGGAAGCGGCGCGCGACGATGATCCGCTGGTGGCGTTCGTAGGGCATGGCGAGCGGATGGTCCGCTGTCCCCACGACCCGGACCGTGTCGCACTCCTCCGCCACCTCGGAGCTGTCGCGGCCCACGAAGATCGCCACGGAACGATCCCACGCGGGCGGTCCCCACAGGTACCAATTGTTGTGCTGCGACGCGATGCGTGGCAGCCGGCCCTTGCCGAACATCTCGAGCGCGCCTGCCTCGCCGTAGTTGTCCACGATGACGACGGCACGTGAGCGCTCCTCGGGCGTGAGCGTCGACGCCACGCGCGCCACGGAGTCCGCGAACTCGGGCCAGCCGAACATGTCCGCGTAGTGTTGCGGGAGCGCGCCCATCCGGTGGTGCTCCACGGCCTCGGGCTCGAGCCCGAGCGCCGCCTGGTAGCGAACGAAGGCCTCCGGCGCAAGCACGGGCAGCGCGAACGGCAGCAGCGCGAGCATGCCCGCGATCGGCAATGCCACGGCGGCGATGCGCCACACCCTGCGACCCGGGGCTGTCGTCGCGCCTTCGAACGCGACGCCGCCGAGCGCGAGCAGTCCGGCGTAGGCAGGCGCCAGGTAGTCGGCGCGCGCCGTACGCACCACGACCAGGAGCACGAACACCGCCACGTACTGGACCGCGAGCACGAGCCCCGCGTCGCCCGCACGGCCGCGCAGGCCGCGCACGAGCCCGGCGAGCCAGAGCGGCGCCGCGAGCGGGTTCATCGCCAGCAGCTGCCCGATCACGAATCCCGGGAGCGAGGCCGCGACCATCTTGTGCGCGGTGGCGTTGCGCATGAACTCGAGCGTCGGCCAGCCGTGATGGACCTGCCACAGCGCGTGGGGCGCGAACAGCACCGCGGCGATCGTTGCCGCGAGCCAGGGGCCGGGCGTTGCGAACACGCGCCGCTTGCCGCTCACCAGCACGCCGAGCACGAGGCCGCCGGCGCACCACAGCATGCTCAGCTTGTTCAGGAGCCCGGAGCCGACCGCAACGCCGAGCCACGCCCAGTCCGAGAGGCGCACACGCTCGAGCGCGCGCAGCAGCGCCATCGCCGCGAGCAACCAGAGCACGAGGTCGAGCGCGTTCATCGAGTAGTAGTGGCTGGCGCCGAGGTAGACGAGCGAGGTGAGCGCGCCCACACCCGCCAACGCCTGTGCGAACGCGCCGCCACCGAGCCGTCTTGCGAGCCGCATCGTGAGCCAGACGGCGACCAGGTGCGCGGCGAGCGGGATCACGCGCATGCCGGCGAGCGAGTCGTGCACGAGCAGCCGCCACGCCGCGAGCAGGGCGATCGAGAGCGGCGGCTGATCCACGTAGCCCCACGCCGGGTGTCTGGCGCACGACACGTAGTACAGCTCGTCTCTGAACCAGCCGTACTGGGTCATGGCGGGCAGGTGGACGAGCACGGTCGCCGTCAGCAATACGAACGCGGCGCCCCGCGCGGGCGGCGGCACGGTGACGGGCGTGGGTTCGGGCGCGGCGGTCATGCAGACGCTCCACTCGGAATGCGGAGCCTTCGTGCTCGCGCGCGCGACTCTAGCACGGTACCGTGTGCGCTCTTGGGCACCAGGAACCCAGTACCGGAGGCCGACATGTCGCCCCGCATTCGCGTCCCCGCCGTCGCCGCCCTGCTCCTCACGCTCGCCGTGGCCCCCGCGCTCGCAGCCGACTTCTCCGTGAACGTCGATGCTCGCGAGACGGCGCGCGGCCTGCTCCACGTGACGCAGTCGTTCCCCGGTCGCACGGGAACCGTGTCGCTCAGCTACCCGCGGTGGATCCCCGGCGAGCACGGTCCCACGGGGCCGACCATCGATGTCGCCGCCCTGGTCGTGCGCGCCGGCGGCAAGAAGCTACCGTGGCGGCGCGACGTGGTCGACATGCAGACGATCCGCGTCGATGTCCCGACCGGTGCCAAGAGCGTGGAGGTGGCGTTCGACTTCCTGCTCGACAACACCACGGACGGGTTCACCTCGGCCGCGTGCGCGACGCCGAACCTGCTGCTGCTGTCGTGGAACGAGGTGGCGCTCTATCCCACCGGCCAGAAGTCGGACGCGCTCAAGTGTGAGGCGTCGCTGACGCTGCCCGACCACTGGCAGTACGGCACCGGGCTCGAGACCGCTTCCTCCGGCGGGGCGACGATCAGGTTCAAGCCGTGCACGTTCACGACGCTGGTGGACTCGCCGGTGCTCAGCGGGCGCTACTTCAAGACCGTCGACCTCGCGCCGGGCGACAGCGTGCCGGTGCGGCTGCGCATGGCGTGCGACTCGGAAGAGGGGCTCAACATCCCCGACTCGCAGGTGCAGGCGCTCCGGAACCTCGTCCAGGAGGCGAAGACGCTGTTCGGGACACAGCACTTCCATCACTACGACTTCCTGCTCACCCTGTCCGAGCACACCGCGCACTTCGGGCTCGAGCACCACCAGTCGAGCGACGACCGCACCCGCGAGCGCGTCTGGCTCGACGACGACCTGCGCCGCAACAACTCGAACCTGCTCTCACACGAGTTCGTGCACTCGTGGAACGGCAAGTTCCGCCGCCCGGTGGGGCTCGCCACCGGCGACTATTTCACGCCCATGCAGGGCGACCTGCTGTGGGTCTACGAAGGGCTCACGCAGTACCTGGGGTTCGTGCTCGCGTCGCGCTCGGGGATCCGCACGCCCGAGGAATCCCGCGACGCGCTCGCCAGCGTCGCCGCCGACATGGAAGCGCACCGTGGCCGCGAGTGGCGTCCGCTCGTCGACACCGGCACCGAGGCGCAATACCTCTACGAGGCGCGCGATGCCTGGGAGTACGCGCGCCGGAGCACGGACTTCTACGACGAGGGGCTGCTGCTCTGGCTCGACGCCGACGTGCTGATCCGCACGCAGTCCAAGGGCACGAAGTCCCTCGATGATTTCTGCAAGCGCTTCCACGGCGGACCGAACCGCGGCCCGGAGGTGAAGCCCTACACGTTGAACGACGTCATCGCCGCTCTGCAGGCGACGTGGCCCTACGACTGGGCGGGATTCCTGAAGGAGCGCGTCTATGCCGTTCAGCCGCACGCGCCCACGAACGGCATCACCGCCGGCGGCTGGCGCGTGGCGTGGAAGGACTCGCTGGGCCCGATCCAGAAGGCGCGCGAGATGGCGAACAAGAGCGTCGAGGAGCCCTACTCGCTCGGCATCCGCGTCGACGACAAGGACGGGAAGATCGTCGACATCGTGCCCGGATCGCCCGCGGACGAGGCGGGTCTGGCGCCGGACATGCACTTGACGGCGGTCAACGGCCGCAAGTACTCGAGCGACGTGCTGCGCGATGCCATCGCCGCGAGCCCGCGCACCGGGCGCGTGGAGCTGCTGTGCGAGAACAAGGAGTTCTACAGGACCTACACGCTCGACTATCGCGACGGCAGCCGCCACCCCACGCTCACGCGCGACAACGGTGCGCGGGACCACGTGAGCGAGATCCTGGCGCCGCACGCGAAGTAGGAACGGATGCGCAGGCTCCTCCTCATCGGCTGGCTCATGGTCGCGAGCATCGCCGCGGCCAAGAGCAAGCCCAAGACGGGCAAACCCGCAACGCACCAGGCCACGACCGGCAAGCCGGCGCCCGCGCCGCAGCTCGGGGCGCACGTCGACGCCTACCTCCAGCCCTACATCGCGCTCGACCTCTTCCAGGGCGCGGTGCTGATCGCGCACGGCGACAAGGTGCTGCTGGAGAAGGGCTACGGCGACGCGAACGTCGAGCTGCACGTCAGGAACACGCCCGCGAACGTGTTCCGGATCGCGTCGCTCACCAAGCCCTTCACCGAGGTGCTGCTCGGGCGCCTGGTGGAGCAGGAGAAGCTCGCGCTCGATGCACCCCTGTCGCGCTACCTGCCGGACTTCCCGCAGGGCGACTCGATCACCATCGACATGCTCCGTCTCCACAGCGCCGGCATCCCGAGCATGAACAGCATCCCCTACGACGAGGAGGCGTCGGCGCCCAACACGCTCGACAGCCTGGTCCGGCGCATCGCGCGCACGCCGCTCGATTTCCCGCCCGGGAGCCGCCGTCGCTACAGCAACGGCGGCTACGCGGTGCTCGCGGCGGTGATCGAGAAGGTGACGGGCCAGCGCTACGCGGACGCCCTGGCGGAACGTGTGCTCCGGCCGCTCGGCCTCACCCACACGCTCGAGGAGGCCGACGGCATGCTGGTGCCTGGCCGTGCCTACGCGTACACGGCGAGCTGGCGCTCGCGCCACGGCCTCGAGGTGGCGCCCTACCAGCAGATGGCGACCAAGTCGGGCGGCGGCTCGCTCGTCTCCACGGTGGGCGACCTGCACCATTTCCTGCGCGCGATGTACACCGACCGGCCGATCCAGGCCGCGACCTGGCGCAAGATCTTTCCCCCGGACAGCGTGTTCTCGTACCAGGGCCGCTGCCCCGGGTACAACGTGTTCATGGCGCGCGACTTCAAGCGCGACATCGACGTCGTCGTGCTGTGCAACAACTACGCGGCCGGCATGGTGGGCGACGTCGGCAGCGACCTGATCGCCATGGCGAGCGGCCGGGCCGTCGCCACGCCGACATGGCGTGCGGACGTGAAGGTGGACTCCGCGCGC
>Ga0068859_100002743_pt1 | contig 17859 bp, 18 predicted proteins | sample KBSSwiS22_FD_66585 | JGI IMG/M metagenome (GOLD analysis project Ga0068859, IMG submission 66585) | Switchgrass rhizosphere microbial communities from Kellogg Biological Station, Michigan, USA - KBS Switchgrass S2-2 | ecosystem: Host-associated > Plants > Roots > Rhizosphere > Soil ...
GGATGCTGTCGAAATACTGCCGCAGGGGTGCGCCCCACATCCAACCCATCAGGGCTTGGTTGACCCGGATTCCATAGGGGCCGAGCTCCACCGCCAGTTGGCGCGTGGCCTGCCCGAGGGCGGCTTTTGCCACAGCATAGGCGCCCTCGCCGGGCATCGGCTTGCGAGTGGCCAGGGTACTGACATTGACGATGGAGCCGCTGCGTTGCTGCTTCATCGCCGGGAGGGCGGCGCGAATCACCCGGAGGGCGCCCACACAGTTCACATCGAAGGCGCGCTGGAAGTCCTCGAGGTCGGCGCTTTCAACCGAGCTCCAGGCAGGATGGAAATACGCGGAGTTGACGATTCCATCCAGGCGGCCGAAGGATTCCAACGTCTGCTGGATCAGCCGCTCGCAATCGCTCGTTTGAGTGACATCGGCACGGACGGCGATTCCCGCGCCGTGCCGGCCGTGGATTTCCTCGAGAACGTCGTTTATGAATGGTTCGGAGCGGGCGCAGAGGGCAACCTTCGCGCCTTCGGCTGCGGCGCCGACGGCCATAGCGCGTCCCATGCCGGGTCCTACCCCGGTGATCACGACAACCTTCCCCTCCAGGATCACTGTTCCCCCTCCTCGGCTCGAGGCAGCCGGCGCGCACGACTGATATGAAGTCAAACGTATTCCTGATTACGCAAATCGTCAACAATTTGCCTCGCCTTTGCTCTAATCAGTAGTGTAAACTACGTCTCACTGCGAATATGAGGGGTGCAGGACACATGCCGATCACGCTCGAGGTCCGCGATCGGGTTGCCGAAGTGATCTTCGACCACCCGCCGGTGAACGCCTTCGACACGGCCGGCTGGGAGCTCATCCCGACATTGATCGATCAGGCTGGCGCGAACGAGGCCGTGCGCTGTGTGTTGATCCGAGCTGAGGGTCGCGGCTTCTGCGCTGGGGTGGATATCAAAGAGATGCAGGCGCATCCCGAGCGGATCGTCAAGCTCAACCGGGACAATTACCGCACCTTCAAAGCCATTCATGAATGTCCCGTGCCCGTGGTGTGCGCATTGCACAACTTCGTCATCGGCGGCGGTGTCAACATTGCCGGCGCTGCGGATGCGCTGATTGCCGCTGACGATACCTACTTCTCTCTGCCGGAAATTGATCGCGGCGCCATGGGCGGGGCGTCCTACATGATGCGCATGTTGCCGCTCATGAAGGTACGTGCTGCATTCTTCACCGGCGGGCGCGTACCGGTTGCCGATGCCTATCGTCTCGGGGCGGTAGAAAAGGTAGTGTCGCGCGCTTCCGTCCTCGAGGAAGCGCGCGAATTTTCTCGAACGATTGCCAGCAAAAGCCGCACTGCTCTCGTGCTTGCCAAGCAGGCGCTGAACGGCCTGGAGGCGCGCGATGCCCTGCGCGGCTATCGCTTTGAGCAGGGCTTCACGCTCGAGATGTACATGCATGAGGACAGTCAAAAGGCACGCGATGCGTTCGTGCACGACGCGGGCGGGACCGCAAAGTTCTGACCCCGGGCGGAGTCTTCCGTGGATCTGACTTACACCGCTGAGCAAATTGCATTCCGTGCCGAGATCCGTGGATGGTTGGCCGCGCACGTCCCGGAGCATTCACTGCCGTCCTTTGATGCCACACGCGAAGGATTTGAGGCGCATCGTGAATGGGAGCGGACGTTGGCCGGTGGCGGCTGGGGCATGGTGACGTGGCCACGCGAGTACGGAGGTCGCGGTGTTGATTTGATTCAGTGGCTCATTTTCGAGGAAGAGTATTACCGCGCCGGGGCACCGGGCCGCGTGAATCAGAACGGGTTGTTCCTGCTCGGTCCCACCTTGATGGAGTTCGGGACCGAACAACAGAAGGCGCGCTTTCTGCCGCCAATGGCGGCCGGCGATGAGGTGTGGGCGCAGGCCTGGTCGGAACCTCAGGCGGGCAGCGACCTGGCCGCCGTCCGCGCCAGCGCGTATCGCGACGGATCCGAATACATCCTCAACGGCCACAAGATCTGGTCCTCCCGAGCAGCCTTTGCCGATTGGGCATTCGGCCTGTTCCGCTCGGATCCGGGCAGTGAGGGACACAAGGGTCTGACCCTGGTGTTGTTTCCGTTGAATGCCCCGGGTAGCACTGTGAGGCCCATCGCCCGCCTGGATGGCAAAGTGGGCTTTGCGGAGATTTTTCTAGAGAATGTTCGCGTCCCCGTCGCTCACCGTATAGGAGAGGAAGGTCAGGGTTGGCACTTGTGCATGGCGACGGCGGGATTTGAACGCGGGCTGTTGTTGCGGAGTCCCGCGCGATACCAGATCGCTGCTGCGAAGTTGGTGCGGCTGTATCAGGCGCACGCGGACGAGGCCGACCCGACGCTGCTGGCAGCCGTCACTCGCGCGTGGATGGACGCGGAAAGTTATGCGCTTTCGATCTACTCCACCGCGTGCAGACTCATGCAGGGAGGGAAGATCGGTCCCGAAGCCAGCACAAACAAAATATTCTGGTCCGAACTGGATGTGGCATTACATCGGACTGCGCTGTCGATCCTCGGGGCACAGGCTGAGCTGCAGCCGCAGGGCTTCGATGATCCGGATCTCGGCAGTTGGTTGGATGACTACCTGTTTGCTCTGGCCGGCCCGATCTATGCCGGCACCAACGAGATTCAGCGCAACATTATTGCCGAGCGAATGCTCGGACTACCGCGTTGAGGGGGAAACTGCCCGGTGGATTTCACGTTTTCGGAAGAACAGCGAATGAGTGCCGAAGTCGTGCGCGAGGTACTCGCCGAGCATTGCAATTGCGCCGCGCTGCTCAAACAACTTCAGACCGGCGTCGATCGGGACGATCGTGCGTGGCAGGCACTGCGCCAGGTAGGACTGATGGGCGTGTTGATGCCCGAACGTGTGGGAGGACTCGGGCTCGGCGAAGTTGATTTTGTGCTGGTCGCCGAGGCCTGTGGATACGCCGCGCTTCCCGGGCCGTTCGTGGAGCATGCAGGTGTGGCCGGGCCTTTGCTCAGCGCGCTGGGCGTACATGGCAGTCTCACGGAAAAAGCGGCCGCCGCAGAGGCGGTCGTCGCAATTGGGCACCCGATCAATCCGTACGTCGCTGACGCCGACCTCGCGTCGGCCCTCCTACTGGAACACCAAGGGGAAGTGCATCTGGTGTTGGCAAGTGACGTGAAATTGACACGTAAGACGAGCGTCGACCCATTCCGACGGCTATTTCACCCCGAATGGACTCCTTCCGAAGACACCCGCATTGCAAATCGGCTGCAAGGCCTTCAGCTTTGGGACGATGCGCTGGATCGCGGCGCCCTGTTTACAGCCGCGCAATGTCTGGGACTCGCGCAACGTACGGTCGACCTCAGCGTCGAGTATGCCAAGACCCGCAAACAGTTTGGTAAGCCGATTGGGTCTTATCAGGCCATCAAACACCTGCTGGCGGGGGTACAGGTCAAGATCGAGTTTGCCCGCCCGGTGCTGTATGCCGCGGCTGCGCGAATGTCGCACCGGGACCGCTGCTCGCGGGCCGCAGTCTCGCACGCCAAGTGCGTATCGGCCGAGGCGGCCGAGCTCGGCGCACGGGCCGCCCTTCAGGTCCACGGTGCGATGGGATATTCCTGGGAGGTCGATGTGCACTTGTTTCTCAAGCGCGCCCTGGCGCTCGACAGTGCCTGGGGAACCCAGGCCTTTCACCGGGCGCGCATCGCTCAGCGCCTCCTGAAGCAACCGCTAGGCCCGGAATATACCTTCACACGCGAGTTGGAACATGCCTGAAGCCTACATCGTCGATGCCGTACGCACGCCCATCGGCCGCAAGAAAGGATCACTGGCTCAGGTCCACTCAGCCGATCTGGGCGCTCACGCCATCAAGGCGCTCGTGGAGCGCACGGGCATCGATCCGTCGGCCGTCGATGATGTTGTATTGGGTTGCACCGAGACGATCGGCAGTCAGGCAGGAGACATTGCGCGCACCTGCTGGCTGGTCGCCGGATTTCCCGACCACGTGCCGGGTGTCACGGTAGACCGTCAATGTGGCTCGTCACAGCAGGCAGTGCACTTTGCAGCCCAGGCCGTGATGAGTGGCACCCAGGACCTGGTAGTGGCCGGAGGTGTGCAGAATCTCAATATGATTCCGATCTCGGCGGCCATGTTGGTAGGCCAGCAGTATGGCATTCCCGATCCGTTCTCCACGTCCCCGGGTTGGCAGTCGCGCTATGGGGCGCAGGAGGTCAATCAATTTCGTTCGGCGGAGCGGATCGCGGCCAAGTGGGAAATCACGCGCGAGCGGATGGAAGCGTTCGCCCTGGACAGTCATCGTAACGCATTGCGGGCGATCAAACAGGGCCGGTTCGAGAATGAAATCGCACCAGTAGGCGCTTTCAGTATTGACGAGACACCCCGAGCGGATACCTCACTGCAGAAAATGGCTGATCTGAAACCGCTGGTAGAAGGCGGCCGGGTCACGGCAGCCACCTCCAGCCAGAATGCGGATGCTGCCGCGGCCTTGCTCATTGCTTCCGAGCGCGCCGTCAAGGATCACGGTCTGCGCCCGCGCGCCCGGATCCACCATTTGTCCGTGCGTGGTGCAGACCCGGTCTGGATGCTGACGGCGCCGATCCCGGCAACACAACACGCCCTCCTCCGAGCCAATCTGCGGATTTCCGACATCGATCTGTTTGAATGTAACGAGGCCTTTGCCAGCATTCCGCTCGCCTGGATGCAGGAGTTGGCGATTGACCCGGCCAAGGTCAACGTCAATGGCGGGGCCATCGCGCTGGGACATCCGTTGGGAGCCACCGGCGCCCGGTTGATGACGACTTTGCTCAACGAATTGGAGAAGCGCAAAGCCCGCTATGGCTTGCAGACGATGTGTGAGGGCGGTGGCCAGGCTAACGTCACCATCATCGAGAGGCTGTAAGAATGGCTGTCTACCGGTTTCAGGACCTCGTTCCAGTCATCTCGGCCGACAGTTTCGTTCATCCCTCCGCCACACTCATCGGAGATGTGATCGTCGGACCGGGCTGCTTTGTCGCCCCTGGCGCCTCGTTGCGCGGTGACTTTGGCCGGATCGTGATCGAGGGGGACAGCAGCATTCAAGATGGCTGCTGCCTTCACACCTCCTCGTCCTCGGATTGCATCGTCGCCCGGGGAGCCACAATTGGCCACGGCGCCGTGCTACATGGGTGCCGGATCGGTGAGCACACTCTCGTGGGTATCAACGCGGTGATTCTGGATGATGCGGACATTGGCCCGGAGTGTCTGGTCGCCGCGCTTTCATTGGTCAAGTCGGAAATGCGCGTGCCGGCCCGCAGCCTCGTGGCGGGCAATCCCGCAAAGATCGTCCGGACGTTTGAGGCGGAGCAGATTACCTGGCGCAACACCGGCGATGGTGAATATCAACGCCTGGCCCGCGAGGCGCCCGCGGACCTCATTGAATGCGAACCTTTGCGATCCCCCGAGCCCAACCGGCCCCGTGTGCGCAGTAACGCTATCGCCGTACGGCTCGTCGGCGCCACAGCTCAGGAACGCGAGCGGCGCACGGCTGGCGCAAACCAACACGATGTGCGGAGACAATGATGGCTGGTGTGTGTGATGGACGTGTTGTGATTGTCACGGGGGCCGGCGCCGGACTCGGCCGGGCCTACGCGTTGGGTTTGGCTGCTGAGGGCGCCCGGGTAGTCGTCAACGATCTGGGTGTCGGTCGCCAGGGGGAACAGGGCGCCAACGCGGGCGCCGCCGACAAAGTGGTGGCCGAAATTCGCGCCGCGGGCGGACAAGCGGTGAGTAACACCGCGGATGTCACCGACTGGGATGCGAGCCGCGGAATCGTCCAGTGTGCCTTGGAGAACTTTGGCGAACTGCACGCCGTGGTCAATAACGCAGGATTTGTACGGGATCGGATGTTCGTGTCCTGCTCACCGGAGGAATTCGATTCGGTGCTGCGGGTACACCTGCGTGGCCATTTTTGTACGACACGGCATGCCGTGGACTACTGGCGCGCACAGCAGAAGGCCGGTAAGACGGTCGATGCTCGCGTCATCAACACCACCTCGGGTGCGGGATTACAGGGCAGTATCGGGCAAAGCGCTTACTCGACCGCCAAGGCAGGTATCGCAACCCTGACGCTGGTTCAGGCAGCAGAACTGGCTCGGTATGGAATCACGGCCAACGCGTTGGCACCGAACGCACGCACTCGGATGACCGAGACGGTTTTTGCCGCCGAAATGAACCGGACTGAAAACGGGTTCGATGTTTATGCACCTGAGAACACGGCTCCCCTGGTGGCCTGGCTCGTCAGTGCCGACTCGGCAGAGATTTCGGGCCAGGTGTTTGAGCTCAAGGGAGGACGCCTGCACCTTTCGCAAGGTTGGACGGATAGCCCGGCTGAGGACAGGGGCGCGCGCTGGAGCGCGTCCGAACTCGGTCCGGTAGTGCGGCGGCTGGTAGCGAAACGAGCTCCCGCCAAGCCGGTGTACGGCACCTGAACGGAGCGCGCGGTCCTTGAATTTCAATCTCACGCAGGAACAGCTCCTCGTGCAGGACAGCGCACGGACCTTCCTGGCGGCGAAGGCGGGACTCGAGCGCCTGCGCGCAGTGCTCGAGTCCGGGAGTGGGTTTGATGCGGCGCTGTGGCAGGATCTGGCCGGCGAGATGGGTTTTACCGGGTTGATGATCCCGACCGCCTTCGGCGGCGCCGGTCTCGGCGCCGCGGAGATGTCCCTGGTGTTGCAGGAGACCGGGCGCACATTGGCAGTGGTGCCCTTCTTTGAGACCGCGGTGTTGGCCGTCCAGAGTATTCTGTTGATGGCCAACTCCAAGCAACAACGAGCGCTGTTGCCTGATCTCGCGGCCGGCCGCACCCGTGCCACCCTGGCGATGACGGGGCCCTCCGGCGTCCCGAGTCCGCAGGGAGTTGCGGTCGAGTTGCAACACTCGGGCGCCTCGCAGTGGCGCCTGCAGGGCATCGCAGACTTTGTCACGTTCGCGCACGCCGCTGACCTGTTATTGGTCCTTGCCCGCAGCCCGGGGACGGCGGGCCTCACTGGCCTGAGTCTCCTTGCACTTCCAGCGACGACTCCCGGCATTACCATCGAGAGGCTTCCCACCCTGGATATCACCCGTCCCTACAGTCGGGTGTTGTTCGACGACGTCCGCATCACACAGGAAGCGATTCTCGGCGACCCGGACGCTGCGGGGACGAAGATCGAGCTGCTACTGGCGATCGGGGCGGGCCTGTTGGCCGCGGAACAGACCGGCGGCGCCGAGTTCTGTTTGCTCTCCACGGTGGAGTATGCGAAACAACGGATGCAGTTCGGTCGGCCCATCGGCTCCTTTCAGGCCGTCAAACACGAGCTGGCGGACATGATGGTCGCGGTGGAAGGCGCGCACTCGGCTGCGCTTTACGCTGCCGCCGCGATTGACCAGGGAAGCGATGAGTTGATTGAGGCCGCCGCCGTCGCACGCGTCTGGTGTACACAGACGTTCCAACACTGCGCCGCCGAGGCGATTCAGCTTCACGGTGGAATCGGCTTTACGTGGGAACACCACGCGCACTTGTATTTCAAGCGGTCGCGCTCGAGCTCGACGTGGTTCGGCGAGCCGACGTTGCATCGGGACCAAATTGCTCGCCTCATGGGCCTGGAGCCACCCACTGCATGAATGCTATCCCCAAGTATCCTGTCGCGCGGGGTCTGCTCAAAGATCAGACCGTGGTGATTACCGCTGCAGCCGGCACGGGCATCGGATTTGCCGTCGCCCGGCGTGCAGCAGAGGAAGGCGCCCGCCTTCTGATCAGTGACAATCACGAACGACGTCTCGGGGAGGCTGCCGACCGGCTCGCGCAGGAGGTGGGCACTCGTCCGGCCACGCAGTTGTGCGATGTCACGAAGGAGGATCAGGTTCGTGCTCTGCAGGAGGCAGCGCTGCGCGAACTCGGTCGAGTCGACGTTCTCATCAACAACGCGGGCCTGGGTGGTCAGGTCCACGTTGTGGACATGACCGATGACCAATGGAGCCGGGTTCTCGATGTGACCTTGACGAGCGTATTCCGTATGACGCGGGCCTTCCTGCCTGACATGTACGCACGCAAGAAAGGAATCATCGTTAACAACGCATCGGTTCTCGGTTGGCGGGCCCAGGCTGGACAGGCCCACTATGCCGCGGCAAAGGCGGGTGTGATGGCCTTTACCCGGTGCGCCGCAATCGAGGCAGCGGCACACGGTGTACGTATCAACGCCGTCTCTCCTTCGCTCGCGATGCATCCCTTTCTCGCGAAAGTCACCACCCCGGAGCAGCTCGAGCGGCTGGCCGCGCAGGAGGCCTTTGGTCGGCCAGCCGAAGTGTGGGAAGTCGCAAATGTCATGATCTTCCTGGCAAGCGAGCTGTCCTCCTACCTGACCGGTGAGGTGATCGCCGTGTCCAGTCAGCGGGCTTGAGATCATGTCGGCCGTCTTTGACACCCCGCACCAACTCCTGGGCAAGGCAGGCCAGACGTTGGACACCACGGACTGGCTCACCATCGATCAGAACCTGATCGATCGTTTTGCCGAAGTCACCGGCGATCACCAGTGGATTCACGTCGATCCGGTGCGCGCAAAATCTGGGCCCTTCGGCAGCACGATTGCGCACGGCTATCTGATCGTGTCCCTGGTGAACCGGTTTCTGCCGGAGATCATCGAAGTGCGCGGTTTCTCCATGGGCGTGAATGTCGGTGTCGACAAACTTCGTTTTCTGGCACCTGTCCCTGCGGGCGCACGCATCCGCGCGTCCGGCGTCATCGTGCATGTCGAAGAGGTAAAACAGGGAGCGGTGCAGTCCACCGTCCGTGTCACAGTGGAGATCGAAGGCCAGGAAAAGCCTGCCTGCGTTCTCGACACCATCAGCCGTTACTTTCCTGAGAAGGCAGCTACCCATGCGTGAAGCCGTCATCGTTTCCGTTGCCAGAACACCCATCGGCAAGGCCTACCGAGGCGCCTATAACGACACGGACGCCGCCGTTCTGTCAGGACACGTCGCCGCGGAAGTAGTACGTCGCGCCAACATCGATCCCACGAGCGTGGAAGATGTGATCATGGGGTGCGCCTCCCAACAAGGTAATCAGAGCTACAACATCGGCCGCCTCACGGTCGCCGCGGCCGGCCTGCCCAAAGAGGTCGCTGGGATGAGCCTCGACCGCCAGTGCTCGTCAGGTCTTGCCGCCATAGCCACCGCCGCCAAGCAGATTGTCATGGATGGCATGGACGTTGTTATTGCCGGCGGCGTGGAAAACATCAGCCTCACGCAGACCAAGCACAAGAGCACGTATCGCACTCGCTCTGCCGCCGTTGAAAAGAATATGCCCCACATGTGGATGGCAATGATCGAGACCGCGGAGATCGTCGCCGATCGCTATGGCATTTCTCGCGAGGCGCAGGACGAGTTCAGTCTCCAAAGCCAGCAGCGGACGACAGCCGCGCAACGCGACGGGCGCTTCGCAGTGGAGCTGGCCCCATTGAGTACACGCAAGGCGATCACAAACAAGGACACCAACGAGGTCACGTACGAGGACGTGTTTCTCCTTGCCGATGAGGGTCCGCGATCGGACACGACACTTGCGGGGCTCGCGAAGCTGCAGCCAGTGTTCAAGGACGGGACCCTGGTAAAACAGGGCAAACATGTCACCGCCGGCAACGCCTCCCAACTTTCCGATGGTGCGGCTGCCGTACTGTTGATGGAGGCCAGGACCGCGAACCGTCTCGGACTCGAGCCTCTCGGGGCCTATCGGGGTTTTGCAGTGGCGGGCTGCGCGCCGGAGGAAATGGGGATTGGACCGGTGTTTGCGGTGCCCAGACTGCTCGAGCGCACCGGCCGCAAAATGGATGAAATCGGTCTGTGGGAGCTCAATGAAGCGTTCGCGAACCAGGTGTTGTATTGCCGGGACCGGCTCGGAATCGACAACGCGCGGTTGAATGTCGATGGCGGCGCCATTGCCCTGGGTCATCCCTTTGGAATGACGGGCGCGCGCACCGTCGGCCACCTGCTCGTGGAGGGCCGGCGGCGGCGCGAGAAATTCGGTGTCGTGACCATGTGTGTCGGCGGTGGAATGGGCGCGGCCGGGCTGTTTGAGATTTTCTAAGTGGATCTGGAATTTGCACCTGAGTTGGCCGCATTCCGGGCCGAGGCCGCCGAATGGCTCGAGACGCAACTGAGCGGGCCGTTCAAGGCGCTGCGCGGACTCAATAACCATGTGGATCTGATTCAGGAGCGGCGCAGTTGGGAGGCGGCGTTGGGTGTGGCCCGCTGGAGCTGCATCGGCTATCCCCAGGAATATGGTGGCCGTGCGGCGAGTGTCGGCGAGCAGGTGATCTTTGCCGAAGAATATGCCCGGGCGCGGGCGCCGGCGCGCATCGGTCACATCGGCGTGGAGTTGGCCGGGCCCACCTTGCTCGCCTTCGGCACGCCCGAGCAACAGAACCGCTTTTTGCCTGACATTGCCGCCGGACGCGCGATCTGGTGCCAGGGTTACTCCGAACCCAACGCGGGATCGGACCTGGCGAACGTCCGCACGCGAGCGCGGCTGGAGGGCGATACGTACTGGGTCGAGGGGCACAAGATCTGGACCTCCATGGGAGCGATCGCCGACTGGTGCTTCGTCCTGTGCCGAACTCAGTCCGAGTCAGTCGGCTCCAGGGGTCTGTCGTTTCTGCTGGTGCCAATGCGGCAGCCAGGGATCACCGTGCGCCCGATCCGGCAGATGACCGGCGAGTCGGAGTTCTGCGAAGTATTCTTCGATGGCGCACGAGCCGCGGTCGTCGATCGGATCGGTGCCGAGGGTGACGGCTGGAAGGTGGCCATGGGCCTGCTCGGATTCGAGCGGGGCATTTCCACGCTCGCTCAACAGATGCAGTTTCGCAATGAGCTCACTGAGGTGATCCGGATTGCGAAAGAGAACGGGCGGGCGTCCGATCCTCTCATCCGGCAGAGACTGGCTGATGCGCATGTGGGTTTGAAGATCATGCGTTACAACGCGCTGCGGATGCTTTCCAGCAGCGATCAGGGACAACTCAGTCCCGCTGCCTATACGTACAAGTTGTACTGGTCGATGTGGCACCGGCGCCTGGGCGAGCTGGCGATGGATGTGTTGGGGGCGGGAGCCGAAATTGGAGTCGATGCGGAGCGCTTCCCGGCGCTCACGCATCTGTTTCTCATGTCACGTGCGGACACCATTTACGCAGGTACCAATCAGATTCAGCGCAACCTGATTGCCGAGCGGGCGCTTGGGCTACCGCGCGAACCCCGCGGCAAGTGACGCCTGGCGCTCACATTACCTTCGCCGGATGCGGCACCCGCGGGCTGTCACGAGAGCCGCGCGGGCGCTAAGGATCGCCTACCTGACCTTCGCCGGATGAGGTATCCGAGGGCTGCCGAGCATCTCGCGATACGATGGGGGTTTACGGCCGCCCGACTCTTCGATGCCGTAGCTCGGGGCAATCTCTGCGGTGATGAGTGTCTGACCTGTCAGGCTCATCAGTTTCGGGTCGTTCGCCAGCGCGTAGATGACCCGACCGTTGAATTCGGGTGTTTCACCCTGCTCCATGAATTGCTCATACTGATCGGGACGCAGACGCAAGGCCACTCGCGAGCGCTCGGTGATCTGCGGTCCGAGCCACAGCGAGACCGCCGCAACGCCATAGGGAGCGAGATCGACTGCCATATCAGCGGCGAACTTGTCGACACCCACTTTCTGCGCGCCATACGCGGGACCGTGCATATAACAGCTCGAGCCAAAGGAGGAGGTGAAGGCAATGAGTCCCCTCCCCGCTTTGACCATCAGGGGCGCTGCGTAGTAGCTGGCGACATACGCTGAACGCAGGCCAACATCAAGGATGTTGACCAGCTCGAGTGGCTTTTCCCAGAAGCCGCCTGGATCAATGAGGGCATCGTGGATGGCAGCGGCGTTGTTGACGAGAATGTCCAGGGCACCGCATTGCGTCTTCACCTGCTCAAATAGCTCCCGGACTGCCACATCGTTGCGATGGTCGCAAGGGACAGCAATGCCTCTTCCGCCCAGCGCGTCGATCCGTTTGGCTGTTTCGTAGACAGTACCCGGCAGCACTTCACCTTTCAGGCGTCCCTGGCTCTCAGTGGTCGAGCGACCGGTTACGTAGACCGTCATTCCGGCAGCGCCGAGTGCCAGCGCAATGCCCTTGCCTGCGCCGCGGCTGGCCCCCGTCACGACGGCCACCCGGGGCGGGCTGGAGGGGCTATTGCTTTCGGCGGATCGAGTCGGTTCCATCAGTGACACGCTCCCGCTTCGGTGCGTGGCCGTTTGTCCGTTGCGTATTAGATGCTACGATTTACTACGCATTTTGGCAATGAGCACGCCGCTCCGAGGGGATCTGCCAGTGAATTCGGATACGTACGACTTCGTCATCGTCGGTGCCGGGTCCGCCGGCTGCGTGCTGGCGCATCGCCTCTCTGAGCACGGCACGTACCGAGTGCTGTTGCTCGAGGCCGGAGGGTGGGATCGCAGTGTCTTCATCCGCGCCCCGGGCGGCCTGCTGCCGATCATGCACCAGGGTTGGTTCAGTTGGATGTACCAGACGGTTCCGCAGACACATGCGGATAACCGAGTGATGTTCTCTCCTCGCGGCAAGGTCGTCGGGGGATCCAGCTCCATCAACGGCATGGCCTACGACCGAGGTCATCCCCAGGACTACGATCTCTGGAAAGAGCTCGGCAACGAAGGGTGGTCGTATCAAAGTCTATTGCCGTATTTCCGCCGCCTGGAACGTTGGGAGGTCGGCTCGAGCCCGCATCACGGCACTTACGGACCCGTTCGCATTACCCGTCCAGGGCTGCGCCACCCGCTGTCCATTGCATTCGTAAACGCCGCCCAACAGGCGGGCTATGCCTACAACGAGGACACGCAAGGCGAACATCGCGAGGGCGTGGGGCCGATCGATGTCACGGCGGCCGACGGTCGCCGCTACAGCGCGTCCCACAGTTATCTCAAGCCCGTGCTCGACCGACGCAACCTCGAAGTGGTGACGGGCGCGCAGGTCACTCGCCTTCTGTTTCGAGATCGACGCGCGATTGGAGTGGAGTTCCTGCAGGGCGGCCAACGCAAGCAGGTGTCGGCCCAACGTGAGATCCTGGTATCGGCGGGCGCGATTGCTTCTCCCCATCTGCTGTTGTTGTCGGGCATCGGTGATCCCGAGCACCTGCGCGAGCACGGGATCGCGGTAATCAATGCGCTCCCGGGCGTCGGCCAAAACTACCGCGATCATGTCGCCGTGAGCGTCAAGCAGACCTGCAAGGTGCCTGTGTCGCTTTATAATTTCTTCAACCCGCTCGGCGCGGGGAAGGCGGCCCTGCAGTATCTCCTGTTCAAGCGCGGACCGCTCGCAGCGCCTTCCATGGAGGCCATTGCGTACCTGCGAGCCCTGCCTGAATCCAGGGTACCGGATGTGAAAGTGCACTTCGTGATGGCGTTATATGAGGCAATGGGCCGGAAAATCATCCGGCAGCACGGCTTCTTTGCGCACGTCGACCTGCTGCAACCGGAGTGTTCGGGCGAGCTGAAACTGAGCTCGGCCGATCCACTGGCTCCGCCGCTCATCGATCCGAAGATATTGGGAAGCGAGCACGACATGCGACTGGCGCGCGCAGCCATTCGCGCGGTCCGCGGGATCTTTGCTCAATCCGCGCTGGAGCCCTATGCGGGAGACGAGATTGCGCCAGGGGCTGCAGCGCAAAGCGACGACGAGTTGGATCGCTATATCCGTTCCTCGGCGACACCTGACATCCATACCGTCGGCACGTGCCGGATGGGGTCGGATGGAATGGCCGTGGTCGATTCGCAACTTCGGGTACGAGGTCTCGAAGGTTTGCGCATCGTGGACGCGTCCGTGATGCCGCGGGTCCCGAGCGGGAATACCAACATCCCCGTGATGATGGTGGCGGAGAAGGCGGCGGATCTGATTCTGGGCAAGACGCCCCCGCTGAGATGACGGAGAAATATTGATGCTGACATTGCAACAGATCTCAGATCGGCTGGAGATCCTGGAACTGATGAGCCTCTACAGCAACGCGATCGACCAGCGCGAGTATGAGCGGCTCGATGAGGTGTTCACTGCCGATGCGTTCATTGACTATCGGGCCATGGGCGGCATTGCCGGTCGTTACCCTGAAGTGAAGGCGTGGCTGGAACCGGCCTTGCGCGGCTTCCCCCATTATTTCCACCTGGTTGCCAACACGCAGATTACTCTGGCAGGAGACGGAGCCAGCGCACGCACGGTCTGCTTCAATCCCATGGAGGTGCCGGCGCCGAATGGCGGATCCCGGGTGATGTTTCTCGGGCTGTGGTATCGCGACAAACTGATCCGAACGGCAGCGGGATGGCGGATCAGTGAACGCGTCGAGGAAAGCTGTTTCAGCCACAACGTTCCGGAACACCTGCCCATCCAGCCGCGGATGGCGGAGTGAGGATTGCCTGATGTCCATCGAGAAGCGCCCTTGATGGCGCGCAGGCAGCCCGGGATCTCCTTCAAACCGTGTGATCGAGCACGGCGCGTGTGACCTCTCCGGCTCGCAGGGCTGTAATTGCCTTTTCGAATTCGGTCACGGGCCAGACATGGGTAACCTGCGCCGCCAGATCAATCTGGCCGGACCGCGCCAGGGCAATCAACTTCGGGTAGTCGCGCTCCGGTTTGGCGCCGCCGTTCAGTTGCCCAATGATCTCACGACCCATCGTGACATCATCCAGGCTCACGCTGATGCGGCAGCCCGGCTTGCCCTGTCCGATCAGCACTACCCGACCGCCACGCTTGACCGCGGCGATGGCCGCGTCCGCAGCCGCCGATACACCACTGCATTCGATCGCGACATCAATTGGTGCGAAGGCCTGGCGCATCGCCTCGGCCGTCGTCGCTCCATCGGCATCGCGCGGACACACCAGAAACTGACGCGCGCCGGCGAGCCGGGCGGCCTCCTCCTTACGCGGATTGATGTCGACTGCGAGCACTTCTGCACCGGCCAATCGAGCACCTGTGATGGCATTGACGCCGATGCCTCCGACGCCAATCACCGCTACCCGATCCCCAATACCAACCTGGCCCAAGACCTGCGCGGCGGCGTAGCCGGTGGAAACTGCACAACCTATCAACGCCGCCTGCTCCGGCGGCAGATCCTCGATACGGAAAAGCTGGCTCGCTCTGACGACAATCTCAGCTGCAAATGACGAGACATTCGCGAATGAATACGTCGGTCGACCTTGCCACAGGAAAGGCTGTTGAGCCGGCATGCCCCAGGTCGTATCGCAGTTCGCCGGCGTCCCTCGACGGCATTCCCGGCAGGTCCCGCAAGGCGCCTGGGTACCAGCGATCACTCGTTCCCCAAGTGCGAAGTCACCAACGCCGGATCCCAGCGCCACAACCTCGCCCGCCGCCTCGTGCCCCAACACGACAGGTGTTTGTATGAAGGTGCTGCTGACCATGTTGAGATCGCTGTGGCACAGGCCTGAGCGTAGCACCCGCACTTTGACTTCCCCGGCGCGCGGTTCACGCACACTCAGTGCGTCGGTCAGTTGCAGATGATGGCCATCGAACACGATCCCGCGCATTTCACGCTTCTATACGCATATTTAATATTAATGTGCTAATAGTATCCAGTATTCGTATATAATTCGAGATGCGCCTACGAATATGGCTAATATATGGAAAAAGTGATTTACGCCCTCTGGAGAGCGCCGGACACGGCACCCGAGCGCCTGACCTGCGATCTGCTGGAGAAGACCGGCCCTGAGATGGCCCGAATCGGTGGCGTGCACAGCGTGCGCATAAACCTGACCGACAGCGATGTCGATTCCGCTGCGGGCCTGAAACGCTGCACTACCCAACCTCCGATCGATGCGGTCGTTCAGGTCTGGTTGGATGTGAGCCACGGAGAATTCCGGGCATCCGTCGATGCACTCATACAGAGTGCCGCGGCCCGCGCGGCAGCCTGGCTGGTAACCGAATCGGAAGTCATTCCCAACCGCCTGCACCCACCCAGGCGCGGAGCACGCACCCCGGGCTGGTCGCAGGTTTGCTTCCTGCAAAAGCCGGAACGCCTCAGCTACGAAGAGTGGCTCGCGGCGTGGCAAGGATTGCACACGCGCGTCGCGATAGATACTCAGGCCAACTTCGAATATGTCCAGAATGTGGTCGTGCGACAGGTCCTCGGGACGCCTCTTCCCTTCTGCGCCATCGTGGAAGAGTGCTTTCCGCAAGCGGCCATGACAGACCCACAGGTGTTCTTCGATGCCAGTGGCGATCCGGAGAAATTTCGGCGCAATACCGAAGCGATGATGGCGAGTTGCGCCCGCTTCATTGATTTCGAGCGGATCGACGTGCTGCCCACCAGCCAGTACGTGCTCGACGGCTCAACGTGAAGCTCGGCTAGCCCGGCTCCGTGAAGGTGAGGAAGCGCGAATTGTCCGTGCAATCCGCCAGCTTGCGGCCATGACGGCTCAGATAGTGGGATAGGATCTTGATGTCCTCGCGCAAGGGCTCCCACACCTCGATCACACGATCGTACTCGGTTTTCGCAATCTTCCAGACCTCCCCCATGCGCACGTAGCGATCACGGTACAGCGCGGTGCCCCAGGTACAGTCGCGGCGCGCGAGCGAGATGAACAAATCTTCCAGATACCAGGTCCCTTCTGCACTATCATCCCCAGTGAATCGGATCTCGGGCATGTGTCCATGATGGCGGGCCAGGGAGTCCGCATTGAAACTGTTGGCGAGAAACTCGAGCATCTGCTCCCGCCCCTGTAGTTGCACCCGGTAGCCGCCACCCCGGTAGTCAACCTGCACGTCGTCGGTGAATAACTCGCTCAGCTCATTGAGGTTCGCCGTGTCGATGCAGCGAAAATACCGGTGTTTGAGCGTGCGGATGTCTTCCAGGTCACTGAGCTGCTGCAGCGTATGGGTCATATCCCTTGGTTTCTACGATGGTTGCGAGGGGCGTTAATCTGGTCTCACCGTCTTGTCCGTCTTGACCTGGCCCACCAGGACTGCGTCGCTGGATTGAAGTCATACCGCCGCTCAAGTTGCCGCGAAGGCGGAAGCGACCGCATAGACTGCCATCAACACAATTGGGAGACTCACGGCACCGACTCCGAGCGCGGCGGCCATTTGTTGGCCCGAAATGTACTGCTCCTGCAGCGCCCTGCGCAACAACAGTATGCCGAAGGGGATATTAACAAGGACAGCCGTGACGACACCGGGTGCGTAGGATCCGTCGATAGCGAACTCAACCAAGTGTGGGAGAATCGCATTTGCCAGGTAAATCGATGTCACCCAGCACACCAGCCAATCGCGAACTCTGGAGCGAACTGCCGACACTGCAGACAACACGATGACAACGGGTACCAGAGTCACGATCAGCCAGCCAATTTGCAGCACCCGGAATGACGGCGGCGCCACCAAACCAGCGAGTTGGTGTTGCAGAGTCGGGTTGATACTCCCGTATAGCGGTTCTGTAATCCACTCCTCAGCGTTGTGCAAGGCCACGACGGGGATCAGCAGCCATCGACACGTCGCATATGAAGGTACAAGACGCACGCAGGATGCCACGCCGTGTGCAGGCTCCAAATTCGCAAACACCAATCGAAGGCTGCTGAAGAGCCGGTAGGTTACGGCATTTCCGAGTCTTCTACCAAATGGCTTGCGGATCGCTTACGCTCCCGGCGGCTTCGAGGCTATCAGCCTGGCGCCTCGAACGGTCGCTTTGTGCGCCAGCACCCTTTGACCATGGAAGTCCGGTTTTGGCCCGTTTTGAGACATTCAAACTCGGACCAAGCCACTGCCCCGGTATGGAATATCGGGGCGATTGGAGCTGGGCAATGTTGCC